>OHPL01000007.1_pt1 | contig 185393 bp, 162 predicted proteins | sample 1577711 | NCBI WGS metagenome assembly OHPL01 (sample SAMEA3879538, study PRJEB24766) | human gut metagenome | biome: human-associated habitat; feature: feces | place: USA | collected 1985/1987
CAGCGGCTGCCACAAGTCTATCAGATTTTTATGCGCTGTGCGCTTCCTTTTCCAGCTCCGCGTCGATGCAGGCAAGCAGTTTTTCCGTCGGCGTTGCGCAGGACTCTGCCGGAAATACAGACGTGATACAGAACCGTCTGCCGCCGATCAGCATCTCGCGCTGTTTTGTGATGCAGTCCTCTTCCATACAAGTTGTTGTGTCCCGGAAAACAGTTGCGACATCGCCATCCTCTGTTTGCCGAAGTTTTGCACACTCCGGCATATATCCGCCGAGAATACCGGTGTCCCGATAAATCTCCCAATCCTTTTTCATAGGCCTCCTTTCTGTCTCCTGCATGGAAACTGTTTTTATAAGTGCTGTTCTATTGTCCATTCTTCGTGATCGTCCTCGGCATGACCGAGGGCGGTTTTCTTTTGCCGGAGCTTCTTGCGGCGTTTGCTGTCGATGTGCGGCGGCGTGGTCGCTCCGTCGCGCGTCGGTGCATCGTCCATCATCTGCTCCACAGCACGACCAAGGCGCACAGCGCCGCGCACAAGATTACTGCCGTAATCGAGATCCACGCGCAAAGGCGGATTTTCTTCTTCGATTCCTGTGCCACCGTAGAAATCTCCCGGTTGCTGCTCTCCGAAATTGAAGTCACAGCGTTCTGTGTACGCTCGGTCAGCTCTTTGCAGGCGGAAGAACACCTCGCGTTCAGGCTCCCAGCCTGTCTCTCGAACTCTGCTGCGCTCATCTGCATCGCGGTCAGGGCTTCCTGCGCTTCCCGCTTTGTCAGGAGCGTTTTCAGGTCCGTGCCCAACTGCATCTGCTGCCGGAACAACTTGTCCTGCATTTCGAGCATCGCACTCCAGTTCCGCTCCGTGACCATCACGCTGGTTTCCAACTGCTGTGCCTCGTCCATCAACTTTCTGTGCTGCGTCAACATTTCTTGTGTTGTCATTCTCCGTTCTGTATCCAAATTCCGCCTCCATATTCTCCTTCAAATATTTTCCTATGTGTAGTCTGCTGTCACGGCATTTGCGTCCGTCCGGTGTCGTGTAAGTAATATTTTTACGACTGTCCGTCCATGTGGCATCGTAACCCTCAGAGCGGAGCAGCGCCAGAAATTCTTTGCGGTTCCCGGCGTAGCGCATACATTCATCGATCACGCGCATGAGTTCAAACTTCCAGCTCTCGCCCTTGACTGCCGTGTAGTATTCCGCATTGGACATTCCTCGTGACTGCCACTACTCATCTTTCTGGAATTTTGGCAACCCCAATTCCTCGCAAATCTGGTCATTGCGGACGCGCAGTTCCTGAATCTGCTTGTCCGCCATATGCACTTTTTTGCCGGTTTCAAAATTGACACTGTTGATAATACAGTGTGAATGAATGTGTTCCCGGTCAACGTGCGTACATACCAGAACTTCACAGCCCTCGAAGTATCCGACAAGTCTCCGCGCTGCTTCATGCGCTGTGCGCGGATCGATCTCCGCGCCTTTCGGAAAACTCTGTACCATGTGATAAAACATCACGCCGCCGTTTTTGTGATGCAGCAGCTTCGTACTGAGGAATTCGTCGAACGCCGTTTCCGGCTGGCAGCCGATGCCGCTGACGAGTGGCTGTTCATCCCAGAGCGTCTTATTTACTTGCGACACATACCGCATGACACTTTTCAGGCACCCGCGCGTCTGCGTCCCCGCTTTGTAGTTTACGAAATGGACGATTGCGATTTCGGCGCACCTCCTTCTTGGAGTTCTCGCAGAGCCGTGTTGATCTTGGCGAACTCCCGCGCAGCAGAATCCAAATTTGCGAACTGCACTTTCCCCATATTCGCCAGCACTGCCAGCTGATTGAGGTTGTTGCCAATGGCTTTCTGCTGCCGCAGGACATCCTTCAAGCCGTCGAGGATTACGATACGTTTTCCGAGACAGCAAGCGGTCACATAATCACTTTGCGTCATGTGCGCCTGCGCTGCTTTTCGACGGATTGTCTCTAAATCTTGTGCTGAAATTCTAATGCTGAATTGCTTATTTTTCCGCATATTTCCTCCGTTCTTAAAAGTGGGTACGGGCTTCTGCCCGACTTGAGGCATTTGGCAGGAAGCCGGTGCGCCGGCGACTAGCCAAATGCGATGCTGGCTCCTCCCAAACGGGAGGATTTTTCCCGCCGCGGCGGGGCTTCTCTGCGTTGGATCGGCGTATTGTATCCGCATTTTTCTGCGTTGCCCGCACGGCGGCGCAACGTTGGCTTTTGCACCGCTGCTGCGCACACACTCGCAGCCTGCTTGGAAAGCCGCACACAGCGGCGACACGCGCCTCACGGCGCGGTGCAGGCGCTCGGCACACCCGCAGGGTCGATCGTGCCGATTATTTTCACGGACGGAAAATCGGCACTATCGGCACGTTTGATCGAAATCCACCGTTTGCCGTTGCTACGGTAGGTATCCGCCAGAATCCCATTTTCCCTTAGAGCCGCAACGCTTTCCCGCACCAGCCGGGTGATCTTTTTCGGCGTGATACCGAGACTGCCATCAGGGTCGATCTTCGCAGACAGTGCCGATGGTGAACCGAGGTATGTAGAATCGGCACGGAGCAATTCAGAGAAAAGATGTACGAGTTGAAGCGTTGAAATCTTAGAAGCACCACTGCAATTTTTACTGTCCTCAAGCAGTTTCCAGATGTGATCTTCCTCACCAAATTCGAGTTTTAATATGCGATCTGGGATGTCGCGCCCGGTGCAATGCAGCGAGGCAATGTTGGCAAGGCGAGAACTTTTCTGGAGAACAAAGGTCGAATCTGCCGCGCCGCTTAAGCCAGTCGAACCGGAGATCATGTTCATCGGATCGTCGTCGTGGAGCTTGCGTAGGTGGTGGAGCAAGAGGATTGCGATGTGTCGCTTGTCTGCAAGTTTCTTGAGCAAACCGATATCCTGATAGTCATTCGCATATAGATTTCCGTCGCCGCCAGCGCTTCGAACGCGCTGTAATGTATCGATCACAACAAGCTTTGTGGTCGGATGCTCCATTAAGAACTGCTCGATCTGCTGTTCCAGCCCGTGCTTGAGTGTGTCCGCCATGATTGCAAAATGCAGCGTCGGCGGGGCATCTTCCGTCAGGTCAAAGAGTCTCGTTTGGATACGCTGGAACGAATCTTCGAGACTAAGGTACAGAACCTCGCCTTGCGTTGTTGCGAAATACCAGAGCGGCTGCCCCTGCGCAACGCATAAGCAAAGCCACAAAGCCAGCCAAGACTTGCCGATTTTCGGCGCACCCGCGAGGATATGCAAGCCCTCCGGGATGAGTTCGTCGACGAGAAACGGCGTTGGTTCATACGTCCGATTTTGCAAATCTTCCGCTGTGATGGTTTCCAGTTTGGTCATTTTTTCACTTCCTTTCCGTTTGCTATTGACATTCTGTGTTTCATGATTTAGACTTATAATTAGTCAATAGATTTGTTTTCTATTTTTAGACTAACATAACTCTAGAATATTGTCAAGACTAATTTATAATATTGATTTCTATAAATCTATTTCGAGGTGCAGTCATGTCTGATTTTCAATGCAAATTTTATCTTCTGGACAGTGCAGAAACATTGGAGTGCAAAGAAGGCAACGCCAAGTATGTCGTAAAAATAGCAGACCGCCCGTTTCCGGACAGCCTGCTGTCGTTCGTGTATTATGATATCAATTCGTGGGAGCCACGCTTTCACGAAGCGGAGCGCTCGCTGATGGAATTTTATCAGACGCGAGACACAACGTGCCTGAAGCCGGTACAGAAGCTTCTGGACGATTTTAAGGACGAGCATCCGTATTTTTTCTACCTGTGGCTGGATTGGAGCAACCGACTGAAGCAGGCAACGCCGGATTTCAAAAATCCGACGAAGCTGTTGCCGCACAAAGAACTGGCGCACGTCCCAAGCAACCTTGCGACCATGCAGCAGCAAATTCTGCGCCTGTTCCAGACGGTGCTGGACGCAAGTATCACTGACGTGGATTTTTCCGTGCGGGTGCAAGCGTATGAACAGGCTCCGTCCTTGCAGAAATTTGACTTCCAGCCGATGAAGATTTCGTTCGAGTTTGTAGAGGAGAAACAGTTCGCTGAGGTGCTATATCCACAAAATATGTACGACCTGATCGACTTTTCTCTGCGCGAGTGCATCCGGCAAAGGATTGCGATGCGCACCTGCAAAAACTGCGGTAAATATTTTGCGCTCACCGTTCACGGCAGTACAGAATATTGCAGCCGCGTGTTCGACGGCCGCGGGCGCACCTGCAAAGAGGTCGGCGCAATGCGGCAGTATGTGCAAAGCCACGCGCAGGACGAGCTGCTGAAAATTTATCGCCGCGAATACAAACGCCGCTTCGCATGGATCCGCGCAGGGAAAATTTCGCAGGAGGCATTCTCCGCTTGGAGTAAGGAAGCGCAGAGGGAAAAAGAGAACTGTGAGAACGGCAAGATCTCACAGGGGGAATTTGCACAGTGGCTGAAACGGTAATGTCAATATAGGAAATCCCCCGCGCTGAAGCACAAACAGCGTGGGGGGATTTTTGCATAACTATTTACATTCCGGATCCGGATATCGATGAATGCTCCTCGATGTTCTCAACCTGCTCCATAACTTTTCGGAAAACCTCGGGGCTGTACTGCGGAGGATACCCATTCTTGATCAGGCAAACTTTGATGTCAAATTTAAGCTGGTCGCGAACATTTTGATTGTTGAGCCAGTCTGCAAACGAAGATTTTGCATCAATGATTTCTTTGATTTTCCTAGCCAGAGAGCTGCACTTCTCATTTACAGAAATACCGTCGACAATTTTGTCTTTGCCGTATTCAAAATTGTACTCGTCGCGCAGCGCCATCAAAATATCATAGAATGCCTTCTCCTCAAAAGTGAGACCAATCTTCCGGAAGCTTTCGCGGTCCGCATTCATTTCACGCAGAATGCGTAAGGCCTGTTCTGTAGCATTTCTGATAATTTCCTCAGAAGTTTGCTCTTGGGCTTCGCCGGCTTCCTCTGCAGTAAGATGTTTTCTGCGTTCATGATACTGTTTGATGGTTTCCTCAAGCATTTCCTGATACTTCTTTGCGGCCATCTGATTTGTTTTGCCGTATTCCATGATCTGCTTGCGAAGCATTTTTACCAGCAGCTCCAGCTTGGATGCGGGCATTTTCACATCAGACAGCTTCTCATAATATTCAGGGCTGAAAATATCCTCCTGTTCTCCATCCTCCAGAACGCTTTCGACCTCGTTATACTTTAATGCTTCCTCGACCATCTTCGCCACATGGCGGTTCATGGTATCGGTATCGACTTCAGTATCGGTGCCATTCATTTTGCGCACAAATCCTGCAATGGCCATGAAGCACTGCGCGAGAGCAGATTCCTCTTCATCCAGTTCACCGGACGGCTGACAGATATCATGCGCTGCCCGCATTCTCTTGACAGTTTTCAGGAAATATGTTTTGAACGAGACTTTCCTGACATCTTTGCCGCCCTTGATTTCTGTTTGCAATTCCTGTGCGGAAACAAAAACATACTCGGCGGCTTTTGCTAAAAGTCTGTACCGCAGGGCAGGATCTCCAGCCGGGTTGAGGAACGGAGCCAGATCATACCCCGAAAAGAGATCCTTCAGGATCGAAAGCTCTTCTCTGAACACATCGGTGGCCTGCTGCACGTCGTCTGCCGTAGGTGCAATAGAGTGATCGCCGCCGTATATTTTCAGAGCCTCGCGCATATTGTCACGGATTCCAATATAATCGATGATAAAGCCATAATCTTTGCCGGGATATTTTCTGTTGACCCGGCTGATGGTTTGGATCAGCAGATGCCTTTTCAGCGGCTTATCATTATACATATAAGTCAGAGAAGGCACGTCAAAGCCTGTGATCCACATATCAACGACGATGGCAATGCGGAAATTGGACTTATCCTGCTTGAACGCAGCGTCCAGTTCCTCGGACCGTTTGCTGTTCGCAGCGCCGCCGAGATACTTGTACATATCCGACGCATCGTTGCCGGCGACGCTTGCCACCATCGCAATAAATGGCATCGGTTTTAACTCGCGCAATTCTTCTTCGGAAGCTGAACTGCCATCGGGCACCTTCTTTTTCTCAAACCATTCCGGATAGTGTTCCTTGAACTTTTGCAGCAGATCATAGGCGATTTTTCTGTTGGAGCATACGATCATCGCTTTTTGCACTCTATCCGGGTCGTTGGCGCAGGCAGAAACGTAGTGGTCATGAATATCAACGGCAAGGCGCTCCAACCGGGAAGGCTCTCCCAGAATGATCTCCATGGAGCTCATGGCCGTTTTGCTGGTCTCAATATCCTCTGCCGTTGCGCCATCGTCAAAGCATCTCTGGTAGTACGCTTCGATTTGCTCGACCTTTTCCTGATCAAGCAAGACCTTGGCGATCCTAGGATGATATTTGATGGACACAGTGATACCGTCGGCCACAGCCTGATCCATCGTATAACGGTCGATCTCCGCGCCGAAGGTTTGATAGGTCTGGTCGATGGGTGTGCCCGTAAAGCCGACGAAGGTTGCGTGTGGGAATGCCTCTTTCAAAACCTTTGCATACGGCTTGGATACCATCGCCTTCATATTTTCATCCGTATCCTTGCTGAACCTGATCCGGTTTGCGTGTTCGAGCTGTGTTCTGTGTGCCTCGTCAGAGAAACAAATGATATTGGCACGGTTGTTGATCAGTCCGATTTTGTCATCTTCACGGTCACAGAATTTTTGGATCGTGCAGATATAAAAGCCGCCGCTTTCCCGCATACCAAGCTCCTGCCGCAGGGCATTACGGCTTCGGACAACCTGTACCTCACCAAGATTCAAAAAATCCTTGCTCTTGGTAAATAGTTTCGATCCCTGTTTCTGAAGATCGTCGCGGTCAACGATCATAATAATCGTCGGAGAGCCGATTTCCTTTATGCCGGTACACCGCAGAGCGAGCTGTCGGGCAAGGAACGCCATCGTGTAGGTCTTTCCGCAGCCTGTGGCGCCGAAATAGGTGCCGCCCTTGCCGCTTTTCTCTACGACAGATCGAATGATGCTCTGCTTCAGCAGGCGAGCAGCAAAGAACTGCGGGTAGCGGCAGACGATCTCCCGCTCCTCGCTGTCGAACGCTCTGTCCTGGAAGTAAATGTAGTCGCGGAAAATCTCAAGAAACCGCACCGGGCTGTACACGCCCCGTATCATGGTCTGCACCTCGTCGAACGGCAAAAGTGACACTTCATCGCCGTCATTCACACGGCGCCACGCGTAAAAGTGTTCATAGGGTGCGCGGACAGTGCCGAGCCGCGTTTTCACACCGTCGGAAATGCAGGCCAGCGGGCAATAATGCAGCAGATGCGGAATATCGCGCCAATAGCGGATATTGATCTGTTCCCATGCATCGTAAATCGTCGCGTTTTTATCCGCCGGGTTCTTCAGCTCGATGATGCACAGCGGCATTCCGTTGACAAAAAGAAGAATATCCGGGCGGCGGGTCTGCGTCTGCCCGTTGTTGGTGTATTCCACGGTGAACTGATTAACCGCGCGGAAGACATTTTTCTCCGGATCCTCAAACTCAATCAAATTGACCATTCTGGGAAGAGCCGCCTGCGGGGTGAACTGAATTCCGTTCACCATCCAGTCGTACACCTTATGCAGCGTGGCAAAATCACTTTCCGAACCTGCAAGGCGCACGGTGTCCATGATCTGCTGAATCTCATCCGCAGTCAGATCCGGGTTGGTTCTGTTCAGGAAAAACTCCATGTCATCAGTGTATAACACGTCCCGCATGGAACTGCGCGGAAGGCTGCTTCCGGCCAGATAGCTCCACCCCGCTTCCTCCAAATAGGAAAGAAATGTGCTTTCAAATTCCGCCTCGCAGTAGCGTCCGTGATAGTTATGCAGGTTCGCCATTGGGTTCACCTCCGTCTTCCAGCGATCCCCGAATCAAAATCGGGCAGATATTCTTGATCTGTGCTTTCAACTGCTCGTTTATCTTTTTGCGTTTGTTATATACGGTGTACATTTCGGCGATAGACTTCTATATCTCAATATCCGGAATGGGAATCTGCACGTCACACATCGCGTCCCAATCAAATGTTTCTCTTGCAGATCCCCATGAATGAAAGCGTGAATATCTGTTAAATTCAGACCGCAAAAAGAACAAAAACAGGTACTGAGGGATTAAATGATCGCTATTGGTCCTGAACACAGTAGAAATCGAAGAAACCAAGTATGTTTCCTTTGATGAATTTATCGCAAGAGATATCTTATCACCGCGGCGCGATGTGTCGGAAATAAATGCAATTTCATTAGGGCTTACAATTTTATAATTGCTGAGTGAAACCCCGTCCATATTCGCTTTTGTATCAATAAATTCTTTGTCTGTGGATATCCCTCTAACGAAATCCAGCGTTAAGCCGATATCATTTTTTGCATTACATTCAGTTATATATCTCCCTATCCTTTCACATGGGATTCTTCTCCGTAAATTCTCAATATACGCATCGCAAGTGAGCTTCAAATCCTCCAAGCCGCGCTCGTATGCCTGTTGATTTGCGACCATTGCATTATAGACATCGACATATTTCTGCTGTGTCGGTAAATCGGGAAGTTCAATGTCTATGTCGCACAAATCCTCCCAGTTGTAGAATTCCGTGGAACTGCCCCAAGAGTTTGTTATCACATACCGATCAAATTCAGAACGATTAAAATACAGATAGAGCCATTCTGCAATCAGCGCGTCTCTACTATCTACCTTTATTCGGAAAACCACATAATCCTCCGTGCATATAACAGGAGTATTTCCATCATTTAAAGCGATGCTGAATTTACTGCCATTACGAGAGGTTCGATGATTGAAAACAAATTCGCCAGGTTTAACAATCTGGAATTTGCTTAAATCACGCTCATTTACGTCTGCTTTTGTGGGCATAAGGCGTTTGAGGTTATTAACGCCTCGCACATCATCAACACCGTAGTGCAAATCACTGTTCGTATGTTCAAGCAGTTCAATCAACTCGCCCAATCGATATTTATGCAAGCTCATACCCAATCCCCCTGAAGGCATCTTCAAGCATCTTTTGGGACTTCATTTCCTGCTTCAGAACTTCGCGCATCTCTTTTTGAATACGGCTCATTTCAGCGGCATAGTCGATCTCCAGATCATGGTCGATAAACTCGATATACTTGCTGGGGACAAGACTCCAGCCCTGCTTTTCGATTTCGTCCTTCCTGACGCTGCGGTAAAGCTCCGGCACAGCATAATTTGCGCCGTCGGTTCCCTCGGATTGCCATGTGTGATAAATGTCGGAGGCTTTTTGAATCTGTTCGCTGCTTAAAAGGACTTTCTTTTTGCTCTCGTTTTTAACCGGGTTTTCTGTCCACGTGCGCAGATCCATGAACAGGATTTCGCCCGCGCGGCTGCGCAGCATTCTGCCGTGATACGCCCCGCCCTTTTTATTCTGATTCAGGATCCAGAGGGTGACGCTGATATCCGTGGTGATAAACAGTTCGCGTGGAAGAATGATAATGGCTTCGACCTTATCATTCTGGATCAGCTTTTTTCGGATCTCAAGCGTATCGCTGTCGCCCAAAGCGCCATTGGCCAGCAGGAATCCTGCAACACCCTTGAGCGCTTTCAAATGGGAAAGAATGTGGAGGATCCATGCATAGTTGGCGTTGCTCTCCGGCGGCGTCTGGTAATCCACCCAGCGGGAATCGTTTTTCAGATTCTCGTCGTACCAGCCTTTCAGATTGAAGGGCGGATTGGCCATGATGTAGTCGAAGTAAAGACCTTTGAACAGATCGTGCGTAAAAGTGGAGTCGCTTTCTTCGCCGAGATTATGGCTGATGCCGCGCAGGGCCAGGTTCATCTTCGCCAGACGGTAGGTTGCAGCTTCCTTTTCCTGACCGTAGACATTGATCCTTCTGATATCGCCGCGCTTTTCCCGGATAAGATCGGTACTCTGGACAAACATACCGCCAGAACCGCAGCAGGGGTCATAGAGTGTGCCGTCAAACGGCTCGATCATCGTCGCGATCAGCTGCACAACATCGTGTGGGGTGTAGAACTCGCCCTCTTCTTTCGTGGCGTTGACAGCGAATTCTTTCAGGAAATACTCATAAACGCGGCCGATCAGATCTTTCTCTTCGCCAAAGACCCTGTGACTGATCTTATTGACTTCATCGACTACCTGCTTGATATCGTTGGGCGCGAGATTGCGTGTGGTAAACGTACCCTCCACAAAACACCCCTTCAACTGTTTGCTGCTGGCAGCAATGCTATGCAGAGCAGTATCAAGGGCGACATTCAGCTTAGGTGCAGGCGTCTGGATGATCGTTGACCAGCGCGCATCCACAGGCAGGTTATATGTACCGTCCGTAAAAGTGGGGTCATCCAAAAACGCGGCTTTAATTGCTTCGTCATCAAGGTCAAGTCCCTCTTTGATCAGATTCTGCCGTAAGTTCTCTACGCCATCTTCAAATTTTTTACCAATGAAACGCAAAAACACCAGCGTGAGCATCATATCGCGTTTTTCAAAGAACGATCCGGAGTTGCGCGCCTTGCGCAGAATATCGCGGCATTTAAACAGGATAGCGTCCAGATTGATTTTTTCTTCCACTTTCTTCTTGGCCATTGAAATATACCTTTCTTTATCTTTTCAGCATCAGCTCCATTTGTTTTCTGACACCGACCAGCGTTTCACATAGTTTCTGCCTTCCACAGCTGCAACAAACGGCTCAAAAAGAAATTCGTTGATCGTTTTAAGCACAGTACTGTAATCGTCGGTTTTTATATCGGTTTTGCGGCAGAATGCTTTCCACTTTTTCTGCATTGCTTCATCGCTGTTGAAAGCCATCACCTGCTCGAATTGCTTCACGGTAAAACTGTGGTCACGGTTGGCAAAGGTCTTTTTCATGGCTTCGGTCAGCAACACGCCGTCAAAGTCAAATTTATTTGCCAGATAATAAATATCGTAATAGTCCTTCATTCTGCTGGAGAATTCCATCAGATTGAGGATTGCATCGATTTTTTCTGCGATGGTCGTTTCAAGAGAGTATGTATTTACCGCCGGAGCGGAAAAATCTTCAAGCTGCGTAGGAATCTTCCTCTTTTCATACTTTGGAACGATAACGTCACCTACACCAAAATCAATGCTGAGCGGTGTTTTTGTGTTCTTGATCCGAGCCACGAGGGATGCACCGATTCCTGCGTATTTTTTCGCTACAGCAATCGGCGCAATACTTTTAATTTCATAAGTCACAAAATCATTTCCAGTAGGAGCGGAAATAATTTCCTCCAGCACAGTTTTCAGCTGCTCCGGTGTGTTTGGCACTTTCCGGAGAAGAAAGTCTATATCCATTGTCACACGACTGTCAAAATCGGTAATGGTATAGATGAACAAACCGCCCTTAAGTACAAGATTTTCAGCATATTTGGATTCTTCCAATCGGCGCAGAAATTCCTCCTGGCAAAAAAGCTGCAGGCAAAGTTGATAGGTTCTTCCGCTTTCGTTCGCTTTGTTTTTCAATCTCGCCAGTACAGATGCCGCAACATCAGGCATTGAGCAGCACCTCCATCAGTTCAGTCACTTTTTTATAAACTCGCAGCTTTTTAGAGTATGCAGAAAGGTTGTTCAGATTTTTCTTCGTATCGTTTGCGTAAGCATTCAACGCCTTGGAAAACATTTCGTTGTCCAGCCGGGAACGATATTTGAAGCAGTCGCAAATAGTTCTTTCCCGGTCATAAACAGGCAATTCAACACCCTGAAAGCGCCCTGTGGTTTTACCCAGTTCATACAGGTTGTCCTGCACAAAGTACGCCTGCAGAACAAGCGCATCCACTTCAAGTTTTGCTCTGGACATAGTACGAGGCACCGCTATGGACCATTTACGTGGTGCGAAATCACTGTATCCATAGTAGAAGAGGGCTGATTCTGCGCACACAATCCCCTGCGGAACAAGCGTTGCGAGAAGCTGCTCCTCAGAAACAATACTTTCCCCGGCGAGGCTGTAATAGCCGTGGCGTACTCGTTCGAGGTAACCGGCGTTGCACATATTCACGACATCAACTGCACGGATTCCGGCGGCAACAAAATCAGCAGATTTCGCAACGCCACCCCTGCTTACAATAATCACTTTCGCCAGTTCCCGGTTGTCCATGCAATCACCGACCCTCTTAATTAAAATTCGCGCACAAATATATTTTATCTGTGCTTGAATTTTATCATGAATTGCAGATAATTGCAACAAAAAATTCACACATAATTCAGACTTGCTTGTGTGTGAATTCTATAAACAGCAAGACTGCCGCACAGTTGCTGCTTTCCAAATTACCGAGTGCGGTTCAGGCTAACAGAAGGATTGCTTCATTAGAGAGTTATATCAAATCATAAAAAATCTTTCACGAAGGTGACATCACCTTTAGGTTCCATTGCGCGAGCGTGCAGGTTCAAGTCCTGTCGGGCGCACCACTCAGAAATGACCTTTGGATGTCAGGCAGCCGCGCAGAGCGCGCCTGCCTCGACAGCAAAGGTCTTTCTTCGTTCAAAATCGTGGCCGCTGACGCTGGGCCACGATTTTGTTTTTGAGGCGATTGATTTACGGTGTTCAAGTACCGATTTCGTGAGCAGATGAGCCTCCGTCGCCATTCAGCTTTTCCATCACCAGTTCGTCAATCTCTTGCTCCAATCGCTGGATTTCTTTCTGCAAAGTCAAACAGTGGGCGTCGAGGACTGGCTTCCTCAATGCCCACTGTTTTTGCAGCTGCGTGACCTTTTTCAGTTCGGCTGCGTATTGTTCCCGCAGCTTTTCTGTATCATCCCAGACGGCTTTATCCAGAACTTCTTCGTGAATGCGGTGAGAGCTGCAATAGCCTTTTCCGTTCCGTTGGTAGCCCCGGCAGACGTATTCCACACGGCGGCTGCCGTTCCAGCAGCGGATCATGGGACTGAATACGTTCCCACATTCCTGACAGGCCAGCAGTCCAGCATAACCGTTTACCCCGCAAGCCCGTCGCCGTAGAGCAGCCGCGCCAGCCGATCCCAGTCAAAGTCCAGCGCGCCGTATCGCTCTGTCAGCGTCCCATTTTCATAGACATCCAAGTGTGTGCGGAACGGCGCTTTGATCTGAATGTCCAGGCTGAGATTCCCGTCCGTCTCCTGCACATAGATCTTTTCGACCAGCATCCACAGGTGCGCTTCCGTCATAACACCCTCAGAGAGAATGTCGTCAATCATGCCGATGTCCCGTTTGAGCTTCGTTTGCCGATTCCGCAGGACAGCGGAGATGTTTTGCAGTTCTTCGATCTGCTTTTTTGCCGCAGCGATTTCTTCCTCGCGCTTTTGAATCATGCGGTCGTAGCGTTCAGCGTTCGCCAGATCTCGTATCCGCTCCATTAAAATTGCCTCCGTTTCATCCTCCAGACAGCAGATTTTCTTTTCCAGCTTGATGATCTGCGCACCGGTCAGTTCCGCCTTTGGTGTCCACTGTGCGATCAGCTGCTCCAGCGCATCCCAGTTCTGCTGATACAGCCCCTTGGTATTTTTGAGTTCGTCCATAATCAGTTTGTCCAGTGCAGCTTCTTCGATCTGGTGCTGGGAGCAATGCTCCTTCCCGAAGCGGTTGTAGGTACTGCAAACATATGCTGCAGCTTGTTCAGGTCGATCTCCGCATAGGTTCGATAGGGATATGATGTCAGGTTATGACCTCTCTTGTCATGAGCTATGGTTAAAATAGTTGGAAAAGTCGGGGCATCGCCGCGCGATCGTGCGGCGATCACTCATTGCTGCGTCGCAGATGTGTTCTCTCTCCATGCATGACGATTTAACATCTGTATTGACCGCAGTGAAGTCAAAGAGTCATGCCGCACGCAGTTCGCTGCAAAAACGCGATATACGCTTCAGCGCTTCGTGGAGTTCATCATCCGAGCAGGTATATGCGATACGGATGAAGCCTTCGCCGCATTCGCCAAAGGCGCTGCCCGGAATGCAGACGACCTTCTGCTCGTCGAGCAGGCGGTTGCAGAACTCGACGCTGCTCAGGCCGAAGCTGCTGATGTCGGCAAACACGTAGAACGCGCCGTTCGGGCGGTTGCAGCGGATGCCGTCGATCTTGGCGAGGCCGTCGAGCAGGATGCTGCGGCGGCGCTCAAAGACCTGACGCAGCTCTTCGCAGAGTTCCGGATGGTCGAGCGCAACGGTCGCCGCGTACTGGCCGGGGGCGTTGGCGCAGGCGTTGAAGTTTTCCTGACACTTGGTCATGCGGTCAACGATCTCCGCCGGGGCCGCGACAAAGCCGATGCGCCAGCCGGTCATTGCATAGGACTTTGAGAAACTGTTGACGATGACGGTGCGCTCCTTCATGCCCGGGAAGGACGCAATGCAGGGTGCTTCTTCTCCGGCGTAAAGCAGTGTGTTGTAGACGTCGTCGGAGATCACCAGCAGGTCGTGCTTCACCGCCAGCTTCGCGATCTTTGCCATCGTTTCGCGCGTCATAACGGAGCCGGTGGGGTTGTTCGGGGTGTTGATCATCAGAGCCTTGGTGTGCGGTGTGATGAGCTTTTCAATGGCCTCCGGCTGCATCTCAAAATTATGCTCCAGATCCGTGGGAACGCGGACAGCCGTGCCGTCGCAGTACGCGACCTGCGCCACGTAGTTCAGCCACTGCGGATCCTGAATGAGGATTTCATCACCCTTGTTCAGCAGGACAAGGAACAGCAGGCTCAGCGCGCCCATGCCGCCGTTTGTGATGATGATCTCGGTGTTCGGGTCGTAGTGCAGCTCCTTCAGATAGGACTTCTCGGCGATGGCCTGACGGAACGCGAGCGTGCCGGCGTTAGGGGTATAATGCGTGATCCCCTTGTCGAGCGCCTCCTTTGCCGCCTCGCAGACCAGCTTCGGTGTCGGCATATCCGGCTCACCGATGCCGAGGCTGATGACGCCGGTCATGGCATTTGCGCGGTCAAACATGGCGCGGATTGCGCCCTGCTTCAGCGTTTTGGCTTTTTCATTGATCCATTCCATGATATTGATGTTCTCCTTTTATCTCTGCACTCTTCCCGTGCCGTCGCCGCCCATGAGCTTTTCCACATCGGAAACGCTGACACGGTTAAAGTCACCGATCACGCTGTGCTTCAGACAGGAAGCTGCAACTGCAAATTCGAGCGCGGACTGCTTGTCCTCATAGTGGTTCAGGCCGTAGATCAGACCGCCCGCAAAGCTGTCGCCGCCGCCCACGCGGTCAATAATGTCGCGGATTTCATATTTCTTTGAGACATAGAAGTCCTTGCCGTCATTCAGGCACGCCGCCCAGCCGTTCCAGTCGGCGCTGTGGCTCTCGCGCAGCGTGATCGCGATGCACTTCATGTTCGGGTAGGCTTCCAAAACTTTGTTGCCAAGCGCGCGGTACTTTTCGCGGTCCAGCTCGCCGGATTCGACGTTCACATCGACGGTAATTTCGAGCGATTTCTGCACGTCTTCTTCGTTGGCAATCGCCACATCGACGTACTTGGCAAGCTCGCGCATGACCTCGCTGGCCTTTTTTCCATATTTCCAGAGGTTCTTGCGGTAATTGAGGTCGCAGGAAACGGTGATGTTCCGCTTCTTCGCTTCCTTGACAGACTCAAGAGACAGCTCCATCGCGCTTTCAGAAATCGCAGGCGTAATACCCGTGATATGGAACCAGTCCACACCCTCGAAGGCTTTGTCCCAGTCGATATCGCCGGGCTTTGCCAGCGCGATCGAGGAATACGCGCGGTCATAGACGACCTTGCTCGGCAGTTGGTTTGCGCCGCCCTCCAAGTAATAAATGCCCATACGACCCTCGCCGCGGACGATCTTTTTTGTGCCCACGCCAAAATAGCGCAGCTCGCGGATGCAGGCGTCTGCAATATCGTTCTGCGGCAGAATAGTCAGAAATTCCGCGTCCATGCCGTAATTTGCAAGGCTCACCGCCACGTTCGCTTCACCGCCGCCAAAGGTCGCCTCAAGCATCGGGCTCTGGAAGAAGCGCTCGTGTCCCGGCGCTTTCAGGCGGAGCATAATTTCACCGAATGTCAGAACTTTCATCTTCGCCCCTCCTTACTTCTGCAGCAGATGCACGGCGAAACCGCCGAACTCATCTTTGAGGTATGCAACTGTCATACGACCGTTTTTATACTTTGCCGAGCTTTCGTCATATGCAAAGCCCTTCTTTGCAAGCTCTGCCACCGCCAGCTCCACAGAGTTGGTGCGGATCGCAATATGACCGTTTTTGCCCTTGAACATGGTCTTCATGACCTCGATGCCGCTGGATGCAAACATCGAAGAGCTGCCGTCTTTGACCGGCAGGTCAAACGCTTCGTTCAGCTTCTCGCAGACCGCGGACGCCGCTGCGGCATCTTCGCAGTTGACGCCGATGTGCGCAACCTCAAAGCCGAGCGCGGCAGATCTTGCCTGTTTGCAAAGCTCGGTGATCTTCTCAAAATTACCGGCTGCAATGTCCGCCTTCGGGCAGACCCAGCTGCCGCCGACCGCGTGAATGAACGGCGCGGCGATAAACTCGCCGATGTTCTGCGTGTTGACGCCGCCGGTCGGAATGAACTTGATCCCGCCGAAGGGACCCGAGAGCGCCTTCATGGCAGAAAGTCCGCCATACACGCCTGCTGGGAAGAACTTTACGACGTTCAGTCCCAGCTTCATGGCTGCCATGATTTCCGTCGGCGTCACGCAGCCGGGCGTCACGGCAACGCCGTTTTCCACGCACCAGCGGACGACTTCCTCGTCAAAGCCGGGGGCAACGATGAACTTCGCGCCGCACTCGTCGGCCTTGCGGCACTGGGCGAGCGTGATGACCGTGCCCGCACCGACGAGCATATCGGGGCAGCTTTCCGCGACTGCCTTGATCGAATCCGCAGCCGCCGCCGTGCGGAACGTGATTTCCATCACGTCCACGCCGCCGGCAAGCAAAGCCTTTGCCGTCGTGACCGCGTCCTTTGCATCGTCCAGCACCACGACCGGCACAACAGCCGATGCGGCCAGCCTTTTTAAACTATCCATTTTTTCCTCCTTATTACACAGCCAAAACGCCAGAACATAGGAACTGGGTACAGGGCCTGAATCAGCTCCAGCCTTCGGCAAGCTAATATGTGTATCCTCCGTGAAAAACACGAGCCGGATTTTTTACAAGCAGCGTATGGATTTCATCCTCGCTGACACCGCGTGCTTTCAGCTTCGGAAGCACGCTCTCAAAAATATGCGTAAAGCCCGTTATGTTATCAAAAGAACGGATCGCTTCGAACTTTTTGAAGCTGTTTTTCCCCCAGTCGGAATAAAAGGGGATGTCCTGCGAGATGATGAGCCTGTTGATCCAGCCGCGATCCATAAGCTCCAGCAGATTCCTTACGCGATCCTCCTCCGGCCATAGCACTTCCAACCCAAATCTGTCCAAACCGAGATAAACACCCATGCGCAGCAGCTCTTCCAAATAATCCAGATCATTCGTGTCGCCGACGTGACCGATCACAACTTTGGACAGATCCACGCCTGCCTTTTCAAGAATCAGCGCCTGTTCGAGACCAAGCCGGTCAGCCGCTATGGTATGCGTTGTTACTGGTACGCCGGTAATTGCCGCTGCACGAGCTACTGCCTTTAACTGAAATACATTTACAGGGGTGATCCCGAATCTGTCCGTCGCAGCTTTCAGCATTCCCGCCTTAATATCGGTGCTCTCGCAGCCCTCTTCAATGTCCCGAATAAACAACTCCGATATTTCCTCATACGGTTTATCGATTTGCCAGCTCTCTTCATAGAAGAACAAACCGGTAGCCGCCACAATGTTGACATCGCACGATTCCGAAACCCGCTTTATAAAGCGAATATCCCGTCCCATATTCACGGCTGTCTGATCGACATATGTGCTCAACCCGTATTTTTTTGCTTTTTGAAAGACAGGCTTGATTTTCTCCAGGAAGATATCAGCATTAAACCAATCTGCATAACACCGCTTCATTGAGTTATTCAGTTCTGCAAGGTGTTCATGCATCAGGGTTATTCCCAACTCCCCAGGGCTTACAGGGCCTTTGACGGTATTGACGTAACAGGACATTTTACATCTCCTTTTCTCTCGTTTGTTCTTGATTTCTCAATTGGCGTACAGGTGGTAAAGGTGGGGGGCGAAAGACCGGTCCGGCGACAGTTCTGATTGTGCTCGGAATCTGACAGGCTAGGTGGTGAAGGGTCCCAGCATGTGTTTGTGTTCCATCAGCACAAAGATCGTATGGCTCTTGGAAACACACTTTTTTCCTTTGAGTTCGAGTAAGATGCTTTCCAGTTCTGTAATATCCCTTGCGTACAGTCTCAACTGATAGTCATACTCTCCTGTAATCGCATAACAGTCAACGATGTTCTCTTTTGCATTTACAAACTCAAATAGTTCGTTTACCCTTGAATACTGATCAACAACAAGCAGTACAAATGCCTGGACAGAACTGTTAATCTTTTGTGGATTCAATTGAATCGTGAATCGCTCGATTATGCCGTTTTCGCGCAACCTGGAAATCCGTTTGTTGACTGCCGGTATGGATAGATTGACCTTTTTTGAGATGTCAGTCGCAGAGCAGCGTGCGTCCTCTGCCAAAATCCGAAGCAATTGAGCATCGATGCTGTCCATAAAAAATCCTCCTTTAGTAGTCAGAAGGTCTATTATGTTCTTAAAGCAGAAAGCACTGTGTCAAAGCCTCAACGCGAACTCGGAACATTTTTTAACCATTCTACGTAGAATTCTTTGATTTTTCAAGTATTTTCAAGCATTTCGAACAATAATAAACTTTTTCTTGCATTCAACTTAATTTTACTCCATTATCCTTCCGTTTTGAAGCAGTAAGATTAAAAAAATAAACCAATTTTTATGCCGCCGCTCTTTGTGCAGGTTTTACAGTATTATGATGTGTTTTGCGCACCGACAGTGAGGCATCTTTCAGCCGCAATTGGAAATTCGCATCCTGCCCGTATTTCGCCCTTACGGTTGCTCCTGCACTAGGGATGAAAGCTGTCTGACAACTTGTCTTTTTATAAAAACATCAAACTGCAAAATATTGCACATCTCCAAAATTCAACAAATAATTCTGTTTTTATTGACATCTTCAAATGATACTGCTATTTTTGAATGCAAGATGTTCCCCCTGTAGCGCTGCAGCCTACAGACGACATCCCAGCTAAGCGTTTTCTTAGCGCGAAAAAATCAGTTATATGTGATGTGAGGATGGAGGAATTTACTTTGAAAAAACTTACTGCTTTATTTCTTGCCCTGCTGATGTTGGTCAGTATGTGTGCCTGCGCGTCTCCTGCTTCTACAGAGGATGATGCCTATCAGGCGAAAGTCGCACTTTGCCTGGTCACTCCTGTGAATGATGGAGCATGGAGTCAGCTCGCTTATGACGCTGTTATGAAAGCAAAGGATACCTACAACATCTCCGTAAAATATACGGAAAACATCAAGCCTACCGAGATGGAAGCAGTTTTCACGGACTACGCATCTCAGGGATATGACCTGATCATTGGGCATAGTTTTTCTTTCGGCGATGCGGCTCTGGCCGTTGCAGAACGCTATCCTGATACAAAATTCATCGTTATCGACGGAACGGTCAGCTCCGAGAACGTCGCATCCTACACGCTCAAGATGCAGGAGGTCGGATATCTGGAGGGCATTGCGGCTGGAATGATGACAAAAACAAATAAAGTCGGCTTTGTCGCAGGTCTGGTCGGTCCGGCTATCATCAAGGTTGCTGAGGGGTACAAATTAGGCGTTCAGGCTGTGAATCCGAATTGTGATGTCTATACTGCATATACCGGCTCAACGGAAGATGTGCAAAAGTCCAAGGAGGCCGCGCAGGCTATGATCGACAAGGGTGTGGATCTGATCGGCGGCGGCGGGAATGCGTCCAATGCAGGCATGATAAAGGCATGTGAGGAAGCGGGCGTTTATGCTTTCGGCGAGCTTGAGCAGCAGAATCTTGCTCCGGAAACAGTTATTTTCTGTAACATGAACAACATTGAAAACCTTGTTCTTCAGGCGGTCAAGGATACGATTGACGGGGATTTCCAGGGCTGCATTCGGGAATATGGCATTGCTGCAGATGTTGCGCAGCTGACCGAATATAACTCGCATGTTCCGCAGGAGGTAAAGGATAAGCTGGCGGAATGCATGGATCAAATGCGCTCCGGTGAACTTGATATTCCGATGATCACAGAGATCTCGGACGATATTATCCATTGACTGATTGTGTCCTACGCAGCGCAAGGAAGAATCTGGCAAAATGAGCGGGTGCAATCCGATATGGCGTCCGTTTCATACCGCAGTGGTTCTTTCACTTAAGATCTCCGTGGCGTGCGGCAGAATCATCTGGGATGCATTCTGCCGCATTTCCACTACTACCTAACAGGAGACAAAAAACATGGCATTATTGGAAATGAAAGGGATCACCAAGCTTTTTTACGGGATCCCTGCCAACGATCACATTGATCTGTCTGTAGAGGAGAGCGAAATTCACGCGCTTCTCGGTGAAAACGGCGCAGGAAAAACAACCCTTATGAATATTCTATACGGCTTGTATCACTGCGACGAAGGCGAGATCTGGTGGAACGGTGTCAAACAGGACTTTCAGAAGCCGCTGGATGCTATCGCCTGCGGCATCGGCATGGTGCATCAGCATTTTATGTTGGTTCGACCGATGACTGTCTTACAAAATATCATTCTGGGAATGAAAGTCGAAAGTTACCCGTTTATAAAGAAAAAAGACATTGCGAAGAAAATCAAAGCGCTGTCACAGAAATACGGCTTGGCCGTGGATGTCGATAAACGGATCGATGAGCTCTCTGTTGGCGAACAGCAGCGTGTCGAGATCCTAAAGGCGCTCTACAGAAACGCAAAGCTTCTTGTTCTGGACGAACCCACTGCCGTCTTGACGCCACAGGAAACAGAAGTTCTGTTCTCTGTTTTGAGATCACTCAAGGAAGACGGACACAGTATCATTCTGATTTCTCACCGGCTTGCTGAGATCATGGAAATTACGGATAAGATCACGGTTCTGCGCAGCGGAAAAAGAATTGACACGCTTACAACCGCAAAATGTACGGAAGCGCTTCTGTCCCAGCTTATGATCGGCCGACAGATTCGTACAGACAAAATTGAGTATGCCGAAAAGCCGCGTCCGGAGCGTGTATTGGATGTGCGGGGGCTTACGCTTAAAAACCCCAACGGCAGCAAGAATCTTCTGGATCAGGTTTCGTTCTGCCTCCATTGCGGAGAAATTCTCGGTGTGGCCGGAGTGGATGGGAACGGTCAAAACTATCTCGCTGAATTTCTTTGCGGGATTCGCAGACAGGATTCGCAATGCGTTTCTTTCAAAAATCAGTATATTGACAGACTGAACGTGCGGCAGCACTTTGAGCTTGGAATTTCCTACATCCCGGATGACCGTCATCGTGATGGATTGATTCTGGATAAGAGTATCTCGGATAATTTGATCCTGCGTGATTATCGGACTCCAAAAATCTCAAAATTCGGCGTCGTCAACGAAAAGAACGTACTCGACTTTGCACGGGCTGCAATTGAAAAGTTTGACATTCGCGTACACGGACCGGGCGAACGTGCTGGAAATTTATCAGGCGGCAACCAGCAGAAAATTATCCTAGCTCGGGAAATTGGCGATTCACCCGATCTGCTGATCGCTATGCAACCCACACGTGGACTTGATATCGGCGCATCAAGTTATGTACGGACGTGTATGCAGAACCTCCGAGACCGCGGCAAAGGTGTGCTCCTGATTTCGACGGATCTTGATGAGATCATGCAGGTTTCCGACCGAATCGCCGTAATGTATGAAGGGAAAATTATGGGCATTGTAGAAAACTCCGCCGAATTAAAAGCCGAAACACTGGGCCTTATGATGGGCGGCCGCCCTGTGGAGGAGGTTATTGCGGAATGAAGCAAAGGTTTATTAGAATTGCGTCCTCCGTCGCCGCAGTACTGCTGCTTGCTGTTGGATTGATATGGCTCTGCCATGCCGATCCGATTGAGGCGTTCGGATATTTTTGTTATGGGCTGTTCGGTTCGCTTAACGGTTTCGCCGAGATATTCGTAAAGGCAACTCCGCTAATCCTGATGGGATTAGGCGTTTCTATTTCATTTCAAACCGGCTTTTTCAATATCGGTGCAGAGGGGCAGTTTTACATGGGCGCACTGATGGCAACGTTTGTTGCTATCAAGCTTCCAGGGCCGCCATGGTTTCGCTGCATCCTTGCTATATTTGTCGCATTCATATTTGGCGGGGTGTGGGCATTTATTCCTGCGATCTTAAAAAACAGGTGGGGGATCAGTGAAACCGTTAATACGATCATGTTCAACTATATTGCCACGATGTTTGTCGGGATCGCGATCCGCGGTGTTTTGATGGATAGCGCGGATTACCTGCCGCAGAGCGCAAAGACAGACTGTAATCTTCCTCTTCTTCTGCTTCCAACTCGCTTTCACCTTGGTTTTTTTATCGCCGTGGTGATAGCTCTCCTAATCTGGTTCGTTATGTATAAAACAGTGCTGGGCTATGAACTGAAAGTCAGCGGCAGCAACCCGAGAGGCGCATTCTGTGTTGGTATACCCGTCCAAAAAAGCCTTTTAACGGCAGCTATTCTGAGCGGCGGTCTGTCTGGCATTGCAGGCTCTGTTGAATTGCTGGGTGTCCAGCACCGCTTGATGGAGAATCTTTCTGCCGGAAACGGTTTCACCGCGATCCTGATCGCGCTTCTTGCAAAGAACCACCCATTGGGAGTCATTTTGGTTTCAATTTTGTATGCCGCGCTGCAAGTCGGTGCAAATACCATGCAACGTCAAATGGGTATCCCGTCATCTATTGTCAGTATTTTGATTGGCTTTATTGTTTTTCTGATCCTATCCAAGGACTTTTGGGAACTGCACACTCGCGCGAAGAAAAAAACGGAGGTGAGTAAGCATGAGTGAACTCCTGCAACTTACATTCTGGGCAACATTTTTATCTGCCGCAGTACGCACAGCGATTCCGATTCTGTGCGCTTCCATTGGCGAAGACATTTCAGAGAAAGCCGGCATCATTAACGTTGGTTTGGAAGCAGTCATGCTGGTTGGAGCTTTTTTTGGGTTTGCGGCAGCCTATTTGACGCGCAGCCTGTTCTGGGGGTTCGTCGTCGGTATGCTCGCAGGGATGCTTTTGAGCCTGCTTCACGCATTCCTATCAGTTTACCTGAAGCAGGACCAGAACGTCGCGGGCGTCGCACTGAACCTGCTTGCTACAGGGCTTACCAGCTATATTTTCCAACTGATGGTCAACCGGTATGGGATCCCGCAGATTGAAACATTAAAGAGTGTTCCTATTCCGCTTCTCAGTAAGATTCCTCTGATTGGTGATGCGCTGTTCAATAAGGATATTGTAGTCTATTTTTCATATCTTCTGGTCGTTTTTCTGGTGTTTTATTATAAAAAGACCATCTGGGGTATGTCTCTTTGCGCGGTCGGCGAAAATCCCCGCGCGGCAGACGCCGTTGGCATTTCCGTATATAAGAATCAGTACATGGCAGCTGCCGTCAATGGGCTGCTAGGAGGCCTCGGCGGTGCTTACCTGCTGCTTGGGCAGCTTGGTATCTTCTTTGAAAACATTACCGCAGGCCGCGGCTATATCGCTCTGGCGGTAGTAGTATTTGGCCGGCGCAATCCCATAGGAATCCTTTTGGCTGCACTTTTTTTTGGCGCAGCGGAGGCTTTTCAGTTCCGACTGCAGATTTTGGGGATATCGCTCCCAATTCAGGTCTTTACAGGGTTGCCATATGTTCTGACTGCGCTCTCACTGCTGCTTGTCGCACGAAGCAAAAGAGACGGTACGCCTGCTGCCTTGGGAGTTGCGTATGATCGCATGTCCCGATAAGAAAATCACAGAGAGGTTTTTATGAATACATCTATTTTTGCACTGAAGGGGCACATTATCCACACCCCGACCCCGAAAGGGTTTGAGATCTTCGAGAACTCCTATGTTGTCTGTAAAAAAGATACCGTCGTCGGCATATTCAAGGATTTGCCAGAGCAATATCAGGCGATCCCCGTTTTTGATTATTCGGGAAAGCTGATCATTCCAGGTATGGCGGATATTCATCAGCATGCACCGCAATATGGCTTTCGCGGGTTAGGAATGGCTCTGGATTTGGATAGTAATTGGAACACTTGGTTCATGCAGTACTCTTTGCCGGAGGAACGCCATTTCAACGACCTGAACTACGCTGAACTGGCATATGAAAAATTCACAAATGACCTGCTTAGATCTACTACGACCAGAACGTGTACGTTTGCAACGATCCATCGCCCCGCGACAGAGCTTCTGATGCAGAAGCTCGCTGATAAGGGATTTGCGGCATATGTCGGCAAGCTGAATATGGATCGAAATTCCATTGAAGGGTTGCAGGAAACAACGGAAGAATCTCTGCGGGAAACTAGAACATGGCTTGAGAACACATGCGAAAAATACGAATACGTTAAGCCGATGATCACGCCTCGATATATACCATCCTGCACAGATGCCTGCATGGAAGGTCTGCAGGCTCTCATTCATGAATTCGGTGTTCCTACTCAATCCCATTTAAGCGAAGGCCTGGACGAAATTGAATGGGTCAAGCAGTTAAAACCGGAAATCTCTTTTTACGGACAGGCCTATGATATGTACGATATGCTGGGTTCGGTCGTGCAGAGCGTACAGGCGCATTGTGTCTTCCCAACACCGGAGGAATTTGAATTAATGTCTAGAAGGAAAAAGCTCTGGGTTGCGCATTGCCCACAAAGCAACATGAACGCAAACGGCGTTGCAGCGCCGATCCGCAGGTACCTGGACGCTGGAATCCATGTCGGTCTTGGTACGGATATTGCTGGCTCGAATACGCTGAGTATGTTCCGCACAATCTCGGATACGATTGTCGCCTCCAAAATCTATTGGAACAGCATGGAAAGAAAAGGAGATCCGTTCGCCGAGAAGACTTACTTGACCATTTCTGAGGCGTTTTACCTTGCCACAAAGGGCGGTTGCTCATTTTGGGGAAAAGCCGGCAGTTTTGAAGAAGGCTCTCTTTTCGATGCCGTTGTTATTGACGATGCGCCTTTGTGGGATTTCAATAACAGAAGCCTCCGTCAAAGAATCGAACGAGTGGTATTCCAAGGAGACGAGCGGCATACGGTTGCCAAATTTATTAATGGCCGAAAGGTTTACGGATAAGCCGCACACCGCTGCGACCCCGAAAGCATCTGAATATCTGAGTCTTTTTTCTAAAATCAATCGCCACCTCTTTCATTTCAAAAAGAGGTGGCGATTAATCTTATAGTCAATAAACGTTGTATTTGAAAAGAACTGGGAGCACATAATTGGGCGATTCTCCGCATCGAAACACAGGCTACGCATATATAAAAGTGGAATATCTTCGGGTGGATGAAACCGGCGGATATGCGCTAAGGAATCTTTATCGACTGTCCCAAGCTTCAACTCGTCTCGGTTTGACCGAATTCCCATGGAACGAAAGAACGCCATTCGCAAATCTGCGTCGGGGTCATACGCTACATTCCATTCTTCCTCCGTTGAAAGAAATTTAGATGGAAAACAATCTTCCAGTAAAACTGTAAAGTGCCCGTCTGCCCGGAACAGCAGATACCGCAGGATAATCTCCTCCTGTTCCGAGATCTCCAAGATTGGGGCATAATAACCGCCGGCGGGTTGACGGATGATCGTTACGGGATCGCAGGATGGAAGAAAGCCTTTCGCCCTGATCATTGACTGAATGTCAAAAAAATACAGGAGGTTTTCTTTTTCATTGACCGGAGGATTCAAAAGATAGGTCCCGCTTCCTTTTTTTCGAATTAAATAGCCTTCAAATTCCAGCTTTTGAAGAACCTCTCTGATTGTCGCTCTGCTGACGTGATAGTGCTCCGCCAGCTTCAACTCAGATGGAATCTTCTGCCCTTTTTTCGCTGTGGAAAAAAAGCGAATCATGGACTCATGGATTTGAATCTGGTTGGTTGCACGAAACAGGTGCGACGACATGTCTGATGACAGTTCTTCTGCAAGCGCTACTTTCTGCCGCTTAATCACGATAACCCCTTTCTATATCTATATCGCTGCCAAGATAATTACACAAATATTTGCTGCAAAACAAAACGAGTAAGCACGTAATCCTTGACTGCTCGCTGCGCACCTTTACCGGCGGTCATCATTTTCGTGACCTCACGAAAATGATCCGATACTTCTATTCCGCTGGTTTTGCAAGATTCAATAGCACGCCCGATTGCCTTATCAAAGTTCTCCCATCGTTCATAGCCGAGAAGCGGCATGAGATCCCGTGCATACCAGAATTCAATATGCGCCTCCTGGTCGCTATGTATTACAAGGTCAAATTGTTCTTTGCTTTGACTGACTCTCTTTTTTTCCTTTATTTGACCTCCGTTACATTCGCCGTAAGCACTTCGTCCAGCAAATCTCTCACTTTTACAGAAACGGACACGCTTTTTCCTGCTTTCGACAGCGAGAAATTTCCATGCGTAGAATGGCAGCTATCGTTTTCTGACCAAAGTCGTCGAGTAAGGTCTTTCAGTCGTTCAGGGGATAATGGTTCTCATACCTCGTTTTGGATTTCTCTTTCATTGTATTGCTGAGAACGAATTTCGTCAAGGCATTACCAAGAATCAGTTCTATAAATATTACAACCGTATAAATTCCCGTAAAAAGCCTTTCGCTTTGCTATTGACGCAGACAATGAAGCGTGATAGTCGCCGTCATAGGCTTCGGTCTCCTCGTTCCATGCGAGGCCGGTCCAGCCGTCGCTGATGATCTGCGTGCGGTAGATGCCGTAGGTGCTGAGGAAGAATGCCTTGCGCAGGTAATCCGTGCCGATGGCCCAGACCTTCTTGCCGTCGGGGCTGGTGATGCCTTGGTGGTAACGACATTCTTTACGTTCACAAGGCCAGCGCCCTGTTCGCGCGGAGAGAACTCCGCGCCGGTGCTGTTGGTGCCGGGCACGGCAGAGTCTTTCTCTGATCGCCGAGCAGCAGACCGAGGTGCTTTCCCAACCGGAGACGCTGCGGCATCTGATCGCGCTCACGCTCAACCGCGGCTCGGAGCTTCCGCCGGAGGTCTATTTCGAGCGATACCAGCAGCTGCTTGCCCTCTGCACCCCCGTCATTCAGGCCCACGAGGCGGCGCTTCAGGCTGAATTCGACGCTGCCGCCGCGCAGACGCAGGCGGCGCTGGCCGGGGAACCCACAGACTTCATGCAGCAGTTCGGGATGCAGCATCTTGCACTCGACCAGATGGTCGTCTGCCCCAGCGCCGCTTTTTTCAACGGCATCGGCCTGTCTCCCGCCACGATCTCCCACCACATGAGCTCGCTCGTGTCCGCCGGGTTCTTCCACGTGGACAAGCAGAACCCGCGCGGCTTCAACCTTGAGGCTGCGCGGGTCCTGTTTTGGCGAAAGAAATCCCGCAAACAAGTGACCGGCTTGTCTGCGGGGGATTCTTTATCAATATGAGGGGAAAATGAAAAAGTGTTTATCGCTTCTTGCAGGATTATCATAGCAAGGGTTTATTAAAAAACTTAGAGGCAAGTTTTTAAATAACTATTAAATTCGAAACTTCTTTTTTCGATCAAATGTTTACAAAAATATCACAATTTTCAGCCCTGCTCCCCCTTGACAAATTCCGGGTACAGGACTATGATGAAGCCAAAATGAATTAGCACTCATGAATATAGAGTGCTAACACTGGAAGAAGAGGTGTGAACTATGAACGCACAGAACTATACGCAGAAATCTCTGGAGGCCATTCAGGCCGCCCAGAAGCTGACCATTGAAAACCAGAACCAGCAGATCGAGCAGATCCATCTGCTGGCCGCGCTTTTGAAGCAGGAAAACGGCCTTGTGCCGCAGCTGCTGAAAAAGATGGGCGTGACGCTTGAAAGCTTTGAGGCTGCGGTGGACGCGGAGCTGGCGAAGCTGCCGCGCGTGACCGGCTCGGGCCGCGAGGCGGATAAATATTATGTTGCGCGCGCCGTCGACACGGCGCTGAACAGCGCGGAGGACATCGCGAAGCAGATGAAAGACGAATATGTCTCCGTCGAGCATCTGTTTTTGTCCCTGATCGAAAACGCGGACGCGGTGCTGAAAAGCCTGTCCCGTCCGTACCAGATCACGAAGGAGGCCTGTCTGCAGGCGCTGCAGTCGGTGCGCGGCAGCCAGCGCGTGACGTCCGACACGCCGGAGGATACGTATGAGGCGCTTGCCAAATACGGCACGGATCTGGTCAAGCGTGCACGGGAGCAGAAGATGGACCCGGTCATCGGCCGTGACGACGAGATCCGGAATGTCATCCGCATCCTGTCCCGCAAGACGAAGAACAACCCTGTTCTCATCGGCGAACCGGGCGTCGGCAAGACGGCCATCGTCGAGGGCCTTGCGCAGCGGATCGTCGCGAACGAGGTGCCCAAGTCTTTGCAGGACAAAACGATCTTCTCGCTCGATATGGGCGCATTGATTGCAGGCGCAAAGTACCGCGGTGAATTTGAAGAGCGTCTGAAGGCCGTGCTGGCCGAGGTCAAGAAGTCCGAGGGCCGCATCATCCTGTTTATCGACGAGCTGCACACCATTGTCGGCGCGGGCAAGACCGAAGGCTCGATGGACGCGGGCAATCTGTTAAAGCCGATGCTCGCGCGCGGTGAGCTGCACTGCATCGGCGCGACGACGCTGGACGAATACCGCCAGTATATCGAAAAGGACCCCGCGCTTGAGCGCCGGTTCCAGACCGTTCTGGTGCAGGAGCCGACGGTGGAGGATACCATCGCCATCCTGCGTGGTCTGGAGTCCCGGTACGAGGTCTTCCACGGCGTCAAGATCACGGACAACGCGATCATCGCCGCCGCAACGCTCTCGAACCGCTATATCACCGACCGTTTCCTGCCTGACAAGGCTATCGACCTCATTGACGAGGCCTGCGCCATGATCCGCACGGAAATGGACTCTATGCCGACCGAGTTGGACGTCATCAACCGCAAGATCATCCAGATGCAGATCGAGGAAGCAGCGCTCAAGAACGAGGACGACGAGCTTTCCAAGGCGCGGCTGACGGAACTGCAAAAGGAACTGGCCGAACAGCGCGAGACGTTCAACTCCATGAAAGCCAAATGGGAAAACGAGAAGAACGCAATCGGCCGCGTGCAGCAGCTGCGCGAACGCATCGAGCAGATCAACCGCGATATTGAATCTGCCGAACAGAGTTACGATCTCGAAAAGGCCGCGAAGCTGAAGTACGGCGATCTGCCCGAAGCGAAAAAGCAGCTGGAGCAGGAGGAACGGCTGGCGCAGAGCGGCAAGGAGACGAGCCTGCTCCGCAACAAGGTCACGGAGGAGGAAATTGCCAAGATCATCGAGCGCTGGACGGGTATCCCGACCGCGCGGCTGATGGAGGGCGAACGCGACAAGCTGCTGCATCTCGAAGATACGCTGCACAAGCGTGTTGTCGGCCAGGATGAGGCCGTGCGCGTCGTCTCTGAGGCTATCCAGAGAAGCAGAGCAGGCATTCAGGACCCGAACCGGCCGCTCGGCTCGTTCCTGTTCCTTGGCCCCACGGGCGTCGGCAAGACAGAGCTTGCCAAGACGCTGGCAGAGGCGCTGTTTGACGATGAAAAGAATCTGGTGCGCATCGATATGTCGGAGTATATGGAGAAATTCTCCGTGTCGCGTCTGATCGGCGCGCCTCCCGGATATGTGGGCTACGAGGAGGGCGGCCAGCTGACCGAAGCCGTGCGCCGCAGACCGTATTCCGTCATTCTGTTTGACGAGATCGAAAAGGCGCACCCGGATGTGTTCAATATCCTGCTGCAGGTGCTCGACGACGGTCGTATCACCGACTCGCAGGGCCGCACGGTGGACTTCAAGAACACCATCATCATCCTGACCTCGAATCTCGGTTCGCAGGCCATTCTGGACGGCATCACACCGGAGGGTGAAATTTCGGAGGCTGCGAAGAACGAGGTGCAGACGCTTCTGCGCCGCAGCTTCCGCCCGGAATTCCTCAACCGGCTGGATGAGATCGTCTTCTATAAGCCCCTGTCGAAGGAAAACATCACTGGCATCATCGATCTGCAGATCGCGGCGCTTAATAAACGCCTTGCCGACAAGCAGCTCAAGTGCGAGCTGACCCCGGCGGCAAAGAGCTTCGTCATCGACGCGGCCTATGACCCGCAGTTCGGCGCAAGACCGCTGCGCCGCTACCTGCAGCACACGGTCGAGACGCTTCTTGCGCAGCGCATCCTGCGCGGCGACGTGCTCCCCGGTCAGACGCTTGTCTGCGACGAGCAGAACGGCGAGCTGGTCATCAGCGCGAAATAAAATACAAACGCCCTGCCGCAGCTCTCTGCGGCAGGGCATGAAAAACTCCGGGCCTTTCAGGCCCGGAGTTTTTTACGGTAAGACGCATGGCAGGACTGCACACCCTTCTCCGAATGGATGCTACACCCGTTACCCGGACAGCCAGCTCCGAAACGGCAACCTTGCGGCACACAGGGTAGACTGCTTAGTGCTGCTTGGTTCCCCACCTGACACGGTTCACAGAGCCCTATTGCGCAAGACCAGATCTTCAACACCGCTTATCCGGGTCAGACGACACAGCATACACCCTCGGTCGGGAATTCCTCCCCGCTGTAGCGGATTGCGGGTAACAGGGCACCGCTATCTCCCCAAGTAGTGCAGCCTTGCCATACGTCTCGCCGTTTTGCGTTCAGTCAAGCTTGCTCTCGACAAAATCGACCAGCTCGCCGACGGTCGCGATCTTTTCCTCCAGCTCCAGATCGACGCCGAGCTGCTCTTCCAGATCCATGACCATCTCGACGGTATCCAGCGAATCGACGCCGAGGCTTTCGAACGTGGTGTCGCGGGTGATCTCGTCTGCCGGAATATCGAGCTGCGAGGCAAGATACGCCTGAATCTTCTCAAACATCTTGAATTCCTCCGTTGTTACGGTTTCAAATTGCATAAGACTATGATACGAATATTTTTTCGGTTGTCAAGCATAAAAGTGTAAATATTCTGTATTTTCGAAATTCTTTCATGGCAGGTCCTGCCTTCTTAGTTCAAAAAGTCGCGCAGCTTCTTGCTTCTGGACGGATGGCGCAGCTTGCGCAGGGCCTTGGACTCGATCTGGCGGATGCGTTCGCGCGTGACGTCGAACTCCTTGCCGACCTCCTCGAGCGTGTACGGCTTGCCGTCGGTCAGACCGAAGCGCATCCGCAGCACCTGCTCCTCACGCGGGGTCAGCGTGGACAGAACCTCCTCAAGCTGCTCGCGCAGCAGCGTGTAGGACGCTTCCTCCGACGGCTGCGAGGCCTCGTCGTCCTGAATGAAGTCGCCCAGATGGCTGTCCTCCTCCTCACCGATCGGCGTTTCGAGGGAAACCGGCTCCTGCGCAATTTTCAGGACTTCTTCGACCTTGCTCTCCTCAATGTGCAGCTCGTCCGCGATCTCCTTCGTCGTCGGCTCACGGCCCAGCTTCTGCACCATGGAGTGCGACGTGCGCAGCACACGGTTGATCGTCTCGACCATGTGCACCGGAATGCGGATCGTGCGCGCCTGGTCGGCGATGGCGCGGGTGATGGACTGCCGGATCCACCAGGTCGCATAGGTGGAGAATTTATAGCCCTTCGTATAGTCAAATTTTTCAACAGCCTTCATCAGGCCCAGATTGCCCTCCTGGATGAGATCGAGCAGCTGCATCCCCCGGCCCACGTAGCGCTTTGCGATCGACACGACGAGACGCAGATTGGCCTCAGACATACGCTTGCGTGCGTCCTCGTCGCCCTCGGCCATTTTTTTCGCGATCTCCTGCTCCTCCTCAGGCGTCAGGAGCTTGATGCGGCCGATCTCCTTGAGGTACATCCGCACAGGGTCGTCCAGCTTGGCGTTTTCCACGTCCTCAGGCAGCGCCTCCGGCTCGTCCAGATCCGCGGGCAGGCCCTCGTCCTCGATGGCCTGCATTTCACTGAGCGTGGGGTTGTCCATATCAGCTGTGCCGATGAGGTCCAGCACGTCGGAGACGTCGATCTCGATGCCGGCCTGCTCAAGAATGTCATAGAAGCGCTCGGTCTGGTCCTGCGTGGCGTCCACGTCGTCGAGCGTTTCAACCAGATGCTTGGAGGAAACCTTTCCGGTCTTTTTCGCCTCGGTAATCAGCGCTTCGAGCTTTTGGCGGTTTTCTGCCGTGAGATCCATCTTCTGCAGAAGTTCCAATTCTTTTCCCATTGCTTACCCTCCATACTGTTTTGTTGATTTCATCTGTTCGGCCAGCAGCCGCAGATTTTCCTCCGAGCGCGTCAGGCTCCGACCCTCATATTCTTCCTGGATCACGCGCAGATAATCCGCGAACGCTTCATCAGAAACGGGAGCGTTGTCCCGGCTCATCACATAGGACAGGTGCGCCATTTCCTCCGGCGTGAGATCCGGCCCCAGCGCGGCAAGCGAAACGGGCCGCCCGGACTGTACGCGCTGGCGCAGGTCGGCCAGCACCCGGCCGAACAGGTCGACCGAAAACGCCTCCGCCGGGAGCTTCACGTTCGCGATCAGCTCCGGCTCACGCAGGAGCGTGCAGATCAGGCCCTCCTCGGCGGTCGCGGAACGGAGATTGTCATAGCGGATGGCGCGGGTCTTCGGCGCACGCTGGCGCGCGATGTCCAGCTCCTGCGCCTCCTGCTTTTTCTGCTCGATGGCGCGGGCCTTGCGGTAGGCCTTTTTGATTTCCAGCTGCATGGCCTCCGGCGTGATGCCGGCGGCCTCTGCCGCGCGCCGTCCGTAGACCTCGCGCTGTACCGCGTTCGGGAATGTGGCGATGAGCGCGGCGGCCTGATTCAGAAATTCTACGCGCTGATCGTCGAGCGTCAGGTCGTATTTGCGCTTGAGGCTGTCCAGCCGGTACTCCGCCTGATTCTGGCAGGCATCCAGCAGCACCTCGAAGCGCTGCGCGCCGTATTTTTTCAAAAACTCATCCGGGTCCTTCGCGCCCTGCATCCGCAGGACGCGCACCTGAATGCCGGTCTTTTCGAGCATGGGGATGGCGCGGCGCGTGGCGTTCTGCCCGGCCTCGTCGCCGTCGTAGGTCAGAATGACCTGATTGGTGTATTTGGCGAGGATGTTCGCGTGCTCCTCCGTCAGAGACGTGCCGAGCGAGGCGACGGCGCAGTCGAACCCGTACTGGTGCAGGGCGATGGCGTCCATATAGCCCTCGGTCAGGATGATGCGCCCCTGCTTGCTCTTGCGGGCAATATTGAGTGCGAACAGATTCTTGCGTTTGTTGAAGATGATCGTTTCGGGCGAGTTCAGGTATTTCGGTGTGGAATCGTCCATCACGCGGCCCCCGAAGCCGATGATATTGTTCCGGATGTCGATGATGGGGAACATGAGCCGGTTGCGGAACCGGTCGTACACGCCGCCGGTTTTGCCCCGCAGGGAAAGGCCCGCGTCGACCAGCTCGTCGAGCTTATAGCCCTTTTCCTTCATCGCGTCCGTAAGCTCCGCCCACGCGTTCGGGCTGAAGCCAAGCCCGAAGCGCTTGACTGTCTCCATGCTGAGCGCGCGCTTTTGTATGTACGCCTGCGCTTCGGTTCCGGCAGGGGAGAACAGCTGCTGGCGGAAGAACCGCGCCGCGTCCTTGCACAGCGCCCAGAGGCGCTCCTGCTTCTGGTACTGCGAGTGGTAATTCTCGTCCTCCGGGACCTCCAGCCCCGCACGCTTTGCAAGGAACCGCACCGCGTCGGGATAGTCCAGCCCCTCGATCTGCATGATGAAGTTGATCACGCCGCCGCCCGCGTGGCAGCCGAAGCAGTAATAAATCCCCTTGTCCGGCGAGACGGAGAACGACGCGGTCTTTTCCGAGTGGAACGGGCAGAGCCCAAAGAGGTTCGAGCCACGGCGCGTCAGGCTGACATACTGCCCCACGACCTCGTCGATGGGATTGCGCTCGGTGAGCGCGTCCAGAAACGGCTGCGGAAACGCCACGGGATCGACCTCCTTTCAGAATGTGTGGGCATCTGCCCCTGCAAAAATCGCGCGCAGCAGCGACTCAGCGCACCTGCCACGTCGCGGGGATAAACAGCTCCGAATACTTATGGACCGCGTAGCGGTCGGTCATGCCGGCAATGTAGTCGCAGACGATGCGCTCCATGCCGTCAAAGTCCAGCTGCGGGAGAAAATCCGGCGGCAGCCTTTCGGGGTTTTTCATGTAATACTCAAACAGCCTGCACAGCATATCCTTCGCCTTCGATTCCTCACCCTTGGCGACGGGATTCGTATAGACACGGGCAAACATGAACGTGCGCAGCTGATCCATGGCCTGCGCCACGTCCGGCTGCATACCGAGCGTGCCGGTCAGCATCGTGTTTTCGATCATGTTCTCGACCAGCGTGTTGATCCGCTGTGAATGCGAGTGGCCGAGAATTTCCGCGATCTGCGCCGGGATATCGGCCTCGGTCAGGATCCCGGCGCGCATGGCGTCGTCGATATCATGGTTAATGTACGCAATGCGGTCGGACGTGCGCACGATCTGGCTCTCGAGCGTCTCGGGGATAAAGTCTCCCGTGTGGCCGAGAATGCCCATGCGCACCTCATAGGTCAGGTTCAGTCCCGCGCCGTCGCGCTCAAGCTTGTCCACCACGCGCAGCGACTGCTCGTTGTGGCGGAAGGGCTTGTCCAGCATACTGGACAGCGCCTTTTCTCCCGCGTGGCCGAACGGCGTGTGGCCCAGATCGTGGCCGTAGGCCGCGGCCTCCGCCAGATCCTGATTGAGCCGCAGTCCGCGGCAGATTGTCCGCGCGATGCGCGCGACCTCCAGCGTGTGGGTCATGCGGGTGCGGTAATGGTCGCCCTCCGGCGATAAAAACACCTGCGTCTTGTGCATCAGACGGCGGAAGGATTTGCTGTGGAGAATGCGGTCGGCGTCGCGCTGGTAGCAGGTGCGCACGTCGTTGTCGTCCTCCGGCTCCGGCCGGCCTTTTGTTTCGGCGGCCTTCTGCGCCTGCGGGGACAAAAACTCGTATTCCTCCTGCTCCATCCGTTCGCGCACGTTCATAAAACCCCACCTTACCTTGTCAGAATACCTGTTAGTTTTGAATTCCCTGTGGAATTTGCGTGAATTTTCTTTAAAAACTTATCGGATTTTAACGCCGTGCAGTTCCGTCCCTGTCCGTTCCGGGCGGAGGCTTCCGGCAGAAAGTTCCCGCAGAGCAGCGGCAAATGCAGCTTCTTCCGGCTCTGGCAGAAGGACGGTCATGGCGATCTCGGCGCCATAGTCCGTGTCCCGGAGCAGCCCGCCGCGCTTTTCCAGCTCCAGCTTCACGCGCTCAAAGAGCGCATAGGGGCAGTCGAGCCGCAGTACGCTCCACGGGCGAAGCTCGGAAATGCCCGCGTCGTCCAGCGCGTCCTTCGCGGCCTTCGTGTACGCGCGGCAAAGGCCGCCCGCACCCAGAAGAATCCCGCCGAAATACCGCGTCACGACGCACAGCACGTCCTGTACGCCCTCGCGTTCGAGCACGTTCAGAATCGGCTGACCGGCCGTGCCCTGCGGCTCGCCGTCGTCGCTGTAACGCTTCTGACCGGAGTGCAGGATGTAGGCCCAGCAGTTGTGCCGCGCGTCGTATTCCTGCTTTTTGACGGCCTCCAGCCGCGCTCTAGCCTCGGCCTCTGTCGTGACAGGGACGATCAGGCCCAGAAAGCGCGATTTCTTTTCCGTATATTCCGATGCGCCTTCTCCGGCGGGGACCAGGAATTGTTCCATTATACTTCCTCTATTACATACTGACGCAGTTTGCCGAATAAGGTTTCGTCCAGCACTGCGTCGATCTGAATTCCGTTGTCTGCATACTCGCTGGAGAGCACCTGTGCCGTATCGTGGAGCGCGGCGACCATGCCGCCCTGCTGATACGGAAGGAGCAGCTTTACGCGGTGCTTTCCGCGTCCGAGCTGCGTCTCGATGGCCTCCCTGAGCGCGTCCAGCCCATAGCCGCTCGCCGCCGAGATCGCGACCTTGTCGCTCCCGCGCGGAATTTCGTCGTCCGGGACAAGATCACACTTGTTATAGCATTCCAGAACGGGAGTGCCGGGCTTTGCCAGCTCCGCGATCAGGCGGTTCACGACCGCGATATGATCCTCACGCTCCGGGTCGGCGCTGTCGATGACGTGGACGAGCAGATCCGCATATTCCAGCTCCTCAAGCGTAGCGCGGAACGCTTCGACCAGATGGTGCGGCAGCTTCGCGATAAAGCCGACCGTGTCCGACAGCAGCGCCTGGCACGTATCGGAGACGGTCAGCTGCCGCGTCGTGGTGTCGAGCGTGTCGAACAGGCGGTTATTCGCCGGGATATCAGAGCCCGTGAGCGCGTTCAGAAGCGTCGACTTGCCCGCGTTCGTATAGCCGACGAGGGCTACGACGGGCAGCTCGTTTTTCTGCCGCCTGCGCCGCTGTTCGGTGCGGGTCTTGCGCACGAGCTCGAGATTTTCGCGCAGCTTCTGGATGCGTGAACGGATATAGCGCTTATCGGTTTCCAGCTGCGTTTCGCCGGGGCCTCTCGTGCCGATGCCGCCGCCAAGACGGCCCATTTCCTCGTTCCAGACCGTAAGCCGGGGCAGATAATACTGATACTGTGCCAGCTCGACCTGCAGCTTGCCTTCACGCGTTTTGGCGCGCTGGGCGAAGATATCAAGAATGAGCGCACTGCGGTCGAGCACGGTCGTTTTTAAAATATCTTCCAGCGTCCGCGTCTGCGAGGGGGTCAGGTCATTGTCGAAAATGACCATGTTCGCGCCCGTTTCCAGAACCAGCTGGCGGACCTCCTCGGCCTTGCCCTCGCCGATGAACGAGCGGGGGTCGGGGGTGTGCTTGTTCTGCAGGACCTTTCCGGCGCATTCGCCGCCTGCGGTATTGAGAAGGGCCTCCAGCTCGTCCAGCGTCGTCTCGGTCGCAGTCTCTTCCTTTGTGAAGCAGTCCGCGTTGAGGCCCACGAGCACGGCCCGGTCGATCGTTTTTCGGTTCAGTTCTTCCATAAATCCATTTCCGTCAGTTTCTTACAAATTGCGACAAGCATGAAAAAAGCCCGCACCGATACGCGGTGCGGACTGTCTTCTTACTTCAGGCCGTATTTCTTGTTGAAACGGTCGACACGTCCACCGGTGTCAACAAGCTTCTGCTTGCCGGTGTAGAACGGGTGACACTTGGAGCAAATTTCAACCTTGATGTCCTTTTTGGTAGAACCAGTCTCAATAACTGCACCACACGCGCATCTGATAGTAGTCTGTTCGTACTTGGGATGGATACCTTCCTTCATGAGTTTCACCTCTCTCATCAGATTTCTGTAAAAAGGCAGACTGCCCTTCCCTTGGTTCAAACGCCTAGATATAGTACCACAGGATGCGCCAGAATGCAAGGATAATTTTCAATTTTTCTTCCGGAACGCAAAAAACGGCCTGCAGCCAGATGGCCGCAGGCCAGTTATGCCGCCTACTGGAGGTTCCGGCGTTTGCGGAGCATGAAGTAGGTGAGAAAATAGAGGATCGCGCCGAGGACAAGATCTGCGAGCAGGGACAGGAGCATGGTACCGTGGAAAAACTGGGCGACGGCGTGCGGAGCCTCACTGACGACCCCATTGACGACGACCATACGGCCGCCTGAAAAGACATTTTGCAGCAGGTGGTTCAGGAGGGAGCTGTCATCTGCAAGGCCTGCAAGCGTGCAGACGCCGAAGATCTGCTGCACGGCCTGAATGACAAAATAGAACACGACGGAAAGAAGCCCCTTATGGTTGGCAAAGCTGTAGCCGATGGACATGGGCGCGTAGAACAGCAGGCAGGTGACAAGCAGGCTGACGAACAGCATCGCAAAGGTCTCCAGCGCAATGGCGATGCCGTTACCGGTGTAATAGCTGCCCAGCTCGCGCAGTCCGGATATAAAGTTGTTATATAGCTCTGTTGACACGCCGCCCTGCCAGATCACGATGGCGAGGGCCAGCAGCTCCGCCGCAAACGTGAACAGGAAAAAGAGCGCGGCGGTGATCAGCTTCGACCAGAGCAGGCTGTGGACACTGACGGGAAGCGTGAACATGAGATAGCCCTCGTCGGTAAGGAAGTTCTGGTGGAAGCGCTTGATCATCAGAACGGTGGAGAAGACCATCACGCCAAGACCCGCCAGCACATAGACAATGGCGAGCAGGACGCTGACAATATAGAGGACGCGCGTGGGATTCGGCACCTGCTGCAGGATCTGATTTGTGACGCGGGCAAAGACAGCCAGCAGCAAGAGCGCGCCGAACAGCGGCGCCATCAGACGGCCTGTGGCGCGGAACTCGTGTTTGATCAGTTTTCCCAGCATTTGAATACCTCCCGGAACAGGGCGTCGACCGACTGGCCGCGCGTCTCGCGGATCTCCTCGCAGCTCTCGTGCAGCGCGACGTGTCCATGATCGAGGAAAATGACATCATCAAGCACCGGCTCGACATCGGCGATCAGGTGTGTGCTGATGATGACGGCAGCCTCGGGGCTATAGTTTGAAATAATGGTATGCAGGATATAATCGCGCGTGGCGGGATCGACGCCGCCGATCGGCTCGTCGAGCAGATAGAGCTTCGCTCTGCGGCTCATGGTAAGCACGAGCTGGACCTTTTCCTTCATGCCCTTGGACATCTGGCGGACGGACTGGTTGAGATCCAGACCGAGCTGCGAGAGCATCCGTTCGGCGGCTGCGCGGTCAAAATCGGCAAAGAAGTCGCCATAGAAATCAAGCAGCTGGCGCGTCTTCATCCAGGGGCTGAGCGTGATGCGGTCCGGCAGATAGGACACGACGGCGTTGGTCTGCGGTGACGGTGCCTGGCCGCCGATCAGCACTTCTCCGCTGGTGGGCTGCAGCAGCCCCATGGCAAGCTTGATCAGGGTGGATTTTCCGCTGCCGTTTGGCCCAAGCAGGCCAACGATACGGCCGGGTTCGAGCGCGAGATCGATATGGTCGAGCGCCATGGCCGCGCCATAGCGCTTTTCCAGCGCGCGGCATTCAAAGATCGGCATGTTCCTGTTCCTCCATTTGATCGAATAGATTGTGAATTTCCTGCTTTCCGCAGCCAAGCGCGCGCATGGCCGCGAGATACTGCCGGGTCTGCGCCTCGGCGAGCGAGCGGCGCGCAGCGGCGACGGCGGCTGCATCCTCGGTGACGAACTTGCCGGCGGTGCGCTGCGTGTAGATCAGTCCCGCGCGTTCAAGATCTGCAAAGGCGCGCTGCACGGTATTCGGGTTGACACCGGCATCGGCTGCAAGCTCGCGCACCGATGGAAGCTTGCTCCCGGGCGGATAGCCGCCGGAGACAATCTGCTGCTGAAGGCGCGCAACGAGCTGCGTGTAGATGGGTTGATCGGCCTGAAATTGCCAGGACATGAAGTCGCCTCCTGTACTGCTGTATTAAGTGATTAACACAGTAGCACAGGAGGCGTGATTTGTCAAGCGGTTTTTAGAAAATACCGCAATTTTTCATTTTTTCTTCCGGAAAATTCTATACTTCTGTTCCATTCCGGCGCAGCAGCACATACCCGGCGCGCCAAAGAGCGTATACAGATCTGCAGCGCGGCATTCCATTGCAAGCGCGGCTCAAAATTCAGCGGGAGCACACACAGAGTTCTGTGCGTGCTCCCGCTGGTTTCAGCTTCGGAAGCTACTTCATATACTTGTCTGCGGTGAAGCCGTACGGCAGCATCGCGCCAAGGGATTCGGCGACATAGGTGCCGTCGCTGCGGCCCATGTAGATCATGAAGCTGGGCGCGCAGAATTCCTGCATGACCTGACGGCAGACGCCGCAGGGCGGGAAAATATCGGCGGCGTCGCCGTCCTTGCCGCCGACGACGGCGATGGCGGAAAACTCCCGCTCGCCCTCGGAGACGGCCTTGAAAAATGCGGTGCGCTCCGCGCAGTTGCTGGGGCCGTAGGCCGCGTTTTCAATGTTGCAGCCGAGATAGACCTTCCCGCTCTTTGTCAGCAGCGCTGCGCCGACCGTAAAGCCGGAATACGGCACATAGGCGAATTTCATCGCGGCAAGCGCCTGACGGACAAGCTCTTCCGGTGTCATGGGCGTTCTCCCTTCCTTCCTCTTAAACCAGCTCCGCAGCAAAGCTCCTCCCCGGCGTCTGGTACGGGACGCCAAGCAGCTCCGTCACGGTCGCGGCGATGTCGCAGAAGCCTGCGCGCGTGCCGAGATTGACGGGCTTTACTTGTTTGCCGAGCGCGATCATGGGGATATACTCGCGCGTGTGGTCGGTATGCTTGAGATAGCCGGGGTCGCAGCCGTGGTCGGCGGTGATGATGACGCAGTCGTCGTCTCCGAGCTTTGCAAGCAGCTCCGGCAGCCAGGTGTCAAATTCATGCAGCGCCTGCGCGTAGCCGTCCGGGTTCCTGCGGTGGCCGTAGAGCATATCGAAATCAACGAGATTCACGAAGCACAGGCCGGTAAAGTCCCGGTCCGCGATTTCGAGCGTCTTTGCAAGGCCGTCAGTATTGCCGGAGGTGTAGGTGAACTCCGTCATGCCGCGTCCGGCGAAAATATCGTGGATCTTGCCGACTGCGATCATATCCTGTCCGGCCTCGACAATCGCGTCGAGCATGGTCTTTGCGGGCGGCTCAAGCGAGAAATCATGGCGGCGGGACGTGCGCGTATACGGCCATTCGCCCTCGAACGGGCGGGCGATGACGCGGCCCACGCCGTATTTGCCGGTAAGCAGTTTCCGTGCGATGCGGCAGTATGCATAAAGCTGCTCAGGCGAGACGACAGATTCATGCGCTGCGATCTGGAACACGGAATCCGCCGACGTGTAGACGATCAGATCACCGGTCTGCACGTGCTCGCGGCCATAGTCCTTGATGACCTCGGTGCCGGAATACGGCAGGTTGCACAGCACACCCCGGCCTGTCTGCTCGGAAAACGGCTTCAGGACCTCTTCGGGGAAGCCGTGCGGGAACGTCGGCAGCGGCTGCGGCGAGACGAGGCCCGCGATCTCCCAATGGCCGATGGTCGTATCCTTGCCGCGCGAAAGCTCCTGCAGCCTCGCAAGCGCGGCCTGCGGACGGTCTGTCTTCGGCAGATAGTCCACGCCGTCCAGATTGCCGAGGCCCATGGAAATGAGGTTCGGCATGGCGAACTTCGGAGACTGGCTGCACGTGTGCAGCGTATTGGCTCCGACGTCGCCGAACTCCGCCGCGTCGGGCTCATAGCCCACGCCGCAGGAGTCAAGAACGATCAGAAATACTCGTTTCATTGCTTACTTCTCCAGTTTCACAGCCGTCTCAAGCGCCAGCTTCATCATGTTCGTGAAGCCGTTCTGACGCTCCTCGGCGGTGCAGTTTTCGTTTCGCAGCAGATGGTCGGACACCGTGCAGATGGCAAGCGCACGCTTGCCTGCGCGGGCCGCGTTCATATAGAGGGCCGCAGCCTCCATCTCGACGGCCATGACGCCCATCTTCTTCCACGCCTGATTGCCGATCCAGCCGCCAGTCATATCGCCGTCATCACCGTAGAAGCGGTCGGAGGACAGGATGTTGCCGACGTGATAGGGAAGCCCCAGCTCCTTGGCTGTCTCGACGCAGGTTTCAAGCATATGATAATCCGCAATGGGCGCGAACGTGCCGGGCAGATGGTACTGGCCTGCCCAGTTCGAATCCGTGCAGGCGCCCTGCCCGATGACGATATCGCGCAGGTTGATATTCTCCTGCATCGCGCCGGTCGAGCCGATGCGCATGATGTTTTCCACGCCGAACACGGTATACAGCTCCCAGGAATAGATGCCGATGGACGGCATACCCATGCCGGAGGCCATGACGGAAATTTTTACGCCGTGGTACGTGCCGGTATAGCCGTGGATGCCGCGGACATTATTGACGAGAACTGCGTTTTCCAGAAAGTTTTCCGCAATGAACTTCGAGCGCAGCGGGTCGCCGGGCATGAGAACAGTCTTACCAAAGTCGCCGGGCTTGGCATTGATATGCGGAGTCGGATAATTTGCCATAAAATTGGTTCCTTTCTATGTGTATGATGGGGGAAATCGCAATATGCGGGTTTTTTCAAATTTGCGAGCTGGTCATGTCTCCGACGGCCCCTTCTTTTCCGCCTTGCCGGAAAAGAAGGGGGAGAAAAGGGGCGCCTGTTACGGTACGCCAAACTTGTGAATTGTTGCGTTAGAATAACTGCGGCAAATTAGCTTTGCGTTCAAAACTTGCAGAGCAGTACGAATTCACCGAAGTCTTGTAGGGGCCGATGCCCACATCGGCCCGTTGGGTAATCACGAATTCGCCGAAGATTCTCGTAAAAACGGTCTGTACTGCGCGGGCCGATGCGATGCCCGCAGGCTAGTTTCGAGGCGCAACCGCGCTTTGCGCGGCTCTTAGCGCCGAAGATGGGCATCGGCCCCTACATAGCTGGCGCGGGAGCGCCTTTGGGTGCGTTACTGCTTCTCCGCCTCCAGCTTCTTGACGATCTTGACCACGCGGCTTGTGCCGAGGCGGGACGCGCCGAGCTCGATGAACTTTTCCGCGTCCTCCAGCGACGAAATGCCGCCGGCGGCCTTGATCTTCACGCCGGGCTTTACGTGCTTCGCGAACAGCTCCACGTCATGGAACGTCGCGCCGCCGGTGGAGAAGCCGGTGGAGGTCTTGATGTAGTCCGCGCCGGAATCGGAGACGATTTCGCACATCTTGATCTTCTCGTCGTCCGTCAGCAGGCACGTCTCGATGATGACCTTCAGAAGCTTGCCCTCGCAGTGCTGCTTGACGGCCTTGATCTCTTCGAGCAGATCGTCCCAGCGCTGGTCCTTGACCCAGCCGATGTTGATGACCATGTCGACCTCATCCGCGCCGTTCTGGACCGCATCGAGCGCTTCGAGGCACTTGGCCTTCGTCGTGTCGTAGCCGTTCGGGAAGCCGATGACGGTGCAGATGGGCAGCTTGTCCCCGACGTAGTCCTTCGCCTGCTTCACATAGGAAGCGGGGATGCAGACGGACGCGGTATGATACTTCATGCCGTCGTCGCAGATGGCCTTGATCTCGGCCCAGGTCGCCGTCTGGGCGAGGAGGGTGTGATCGACTTTACTGAGGATCTCGTTCAGTTCCATGGAGAAGTTCCACCTTTCTGTGTTCGTTGATATAGTCCTGATAGCATTTATGGCACATGGCGATATAACTGTCGTTGCCGCCCAGGAAGACCTGATCGCCCTCGGTGACGACATAGCCGTCGGGGCTGATGCGGGCGTTCGTGGTCGCCTTGCGGCCGCAGTCGCAGATGGTTTTGATCTCGGTAATGGAGTCGGCCAGCTCAAACAGCCTCCGGCTGCCGGGGAAGAGCTTCGTCTGGAAATCCGTCCGCAGGCCGAAGCACAGAACGGGCAGGTTCTCGCGGTCGACAAGCTCCCGCAGCTGATCGATCTGTTGCCCGGTCAGGAACTGACATTCATCGACAATGATCACGTCCGCCCTGCCGTGCGCGGCGTATTGTTCGCGCAGGTCGCACTCCGGGCCGATCGCCTCGCACTGCGCCGTCAGGCCGATGCGCGAACGCAGCGTGAATTCTCCGTCGCGCCGGTCGGCGGCAGGCTTGATGAGCCAGACGCGCATCCCGCGCTCTTCGTAATTATATTTGGTAATGAGCGCCGTCGCCGTTTTGCTCGAGCCCATTGCACCGTATTTAAAGTACAGCTTCGCCATATCCTCATCCCTTCTTTTATGGGGTATTAGTTATTATACCAAAACTTTTCCCCATTTGGAAGGGGCATTTTGCGTTTTTCGCCGGAATCGCTGCGGACGGCCTCCGCGCGCATTTATCATATTTTGCTTACAATTTATCATATTGTCTGTTTCTGCACGGAATCTGCGCTTTTGCCTTGCACTTTTTTCCGCCGCGTGCTATACTGCCACTGAAATTTCGGATACAGGAGGGCTTCATATGTCCATTCTTTTGACCGGTGGCGCCGGGTTCATCGGCAGCCACACCGCCGTTTCCCTGCTGAACGCGGGACAGGATATCGTCATTGTTGATAATCTGTACAACAGTTCTCCGAAGGGCATTGACCGCATCGAGCGCATCACCGGCAAGCGCCCGGTCTTCGTCGAGGCAGACTGCTGCGACAGGGCCGCGATGGACAGGCTTTTTTCCGACTACGACATCACCGGCGTCATCCACTTTGCCGGGCTCAAGGCCGTCGGCGAATCCGTCGAAAAGCCGCTGCTCTATTACCGCAACAATCTGGACTCCACGCTGACCGTTCTGGAGGTCATGCGCGAGCATAACTGCCATCAGTTCGTCTTCTCGTCCTCGGCCACGGTCTACGGCGACCAGCCTGCGCCACTGTATGAGACGGCGCAGACCGGCGGCTGCTCCAATCCCTACGGCTGGACGAAGTTCATGATCGAGGAGATCCTGAAGGGTGCCTGCAGGGCCGATCCGGCGCTTTCCGTCGTGCTGCTCCGCTACTTTAACCCCATCGGCGCGCACGAATCCGGCCTGATCGGAGAAAACCCGAACGGCATTCCCAACAATCTGATGCCCTACATCACGCAGGTCGCCATCGGCCGCCGCGAAAGGCTGACCGTCTTCGGCGACGACTACGACACCCCGGACGGTACCGGCGTGCGCGATTATATCCACGTCGTCGATCTGGCCGAGGGCCATCTGTGCGCGATCCGCTATGCGCAGGCGCACACCGGCTGCGAGGTCTTCAACCTCGGCACCGGCCGCGGCGTCAGCGTGCTGGAAATGGTGCACACCTTCTCCGAGGTCAACAATGTTCCCGTCCCCTACGTCATCGGCCCGCGCCGCGCAGGCGATCTGGCCACGGTCTACGCAGACCCCGCCAAGGCAAAGCAGATCCTTGGCTGGGAGGCAAAGAAAACGCTTGCCGATATGTGCCGCGACAGCTGGCGCTGGCAGACCCGGAACCCGTCCGGATATTAAGCCCGGAGCTTTCGAAAAACACATAGAACCCTGCACCGGAACACCGGTTTTCAGATTTCGCCAGAAAACGGTTGCATTTTTGAAGAAAAGATGCTATGATATCAGCGCATCAAACAGGCAGGGTTCGTACATCGGTAGTACAGCGGCTTCCCAAGCCGCGGAGGCGGGTTCGACTCCCGTACCCTGCTCCATCTAGTAGAACCAAAAAAGATATCTACGCGAAAAGCCCAGAAGTTTCAACGACTTCCGGGCTTTTTTGCGCCCATTTTTAGAGGCGTGACAAAAAGATGCCAAAATGGACTTTGCCAAATTCGATAGACCTGTACCTTTACCCAAGGCATTTTGAGCCGCTTTTCCGAGGATTTTTCGGGAAAGCGGCTCTTTTTTGTCTTAGGCAAAACGTAGAATTTAAGTAGGCTCTTTTGTTGGTATTGCTAGATAGACATTCCGAGTGTATGTGCCATTGTGTTGACACGGGCAAAGCCCAAAACACACTATCATACCTCCAATCTCAGCGCCCTTTTTGAGCGCAAAAAAGGCGCTGGTCATTGGTTTGTGAAAACCAACAATCCAGCGTCCATAATTTTGTGAAAGATTTTTCTTCGATTTTTCTGAAATCCAGCTGCCGCAGCCCTCTGAAAAAGGGCGCTGCCACTGAAAATCCGCTTGAATATGGAAAAGCAGAGGTTCAAACCCTGTTTGAACCTCTGCAAGCTGCGATTTCATCTATGGAGTTACCAAAGAATTTTGAGAATAAAAAATTGCCGAACCCCTTGAGATGCCTGGCTTTTTTGCCATTTCATCTATAGTGTTCGGCAATCATGGTCCGAGTGACTGGATTCGAACCAGCGGCCTCTTGAACCCCATTCAAGCGCGATACCAAACTTCGCCACACCCGGATAGCTATTGAATTAGCTTATGTATCATAGCATATCCGGGTGGGTTTTGCAAGAGGTATTTTTATTTTTTACGCCAGCAGCTTTGCGGCGGCTTCGGCCAGGCGGGCGAGTTGGGCGTTTGCCTGCTCCACGGTCGGCTTGACGGCGGACAGGTAGGCCTTGATCTTCGGCTCGGTGCCGGACGGGCGGATGATGACCTTGCTGCCGCCGGGCAGGCGGTATTCCAGCACGTTCGCTTTCGGCAGGCCGGTGCCCTCGGCCTCGTAATCCGTATAGCCCTCGACCGGAAGTCCGGCGATCTCGCGCAGCGGCTGCGTGCGCAGGCCCTGCATGAGACTGGCCATCTTCTCCATGCCCGTCTCGCCCGCAAAGGCAAAGCTCTTCTGGGCGTTGCAGTAGCAGCCGAACTCGGCATAGAGCGCGTCGATGGCGTCGCCGAGCGTCATGCCCTTTTTGGCGTACCACGCGGCAGCCTCGCAGATGAGGAGCACAGCGTTGACCGCGTCCTTGTCGCGTGCGTGCGTACCGGACAGGTACCCGTAGCTCTCCTCAAAGCCGAAGATATAGCGTTCCGGATGGCCGCCCTGCTCCAGCAGCGCGATCTGCTCGCCGATATATTTGAAACCCGTAAGCACGCGGCGCAGCTCGACGCCGTATTTTTTGGCGACGGCTGTGACCATATCGGTCGAGACAATGGTGGTGACAGCGACGGGATTTTCCGGCATCGTGCCATTCGCGATGCGGCTGCGGCAGATGAAGTCCAGCAGAATGACGCCCATTTCGTTGCCGGAAATGAGCCGGTAGCCGCCCTTTCCGTCCGGCACGGCGGTGCCGCAGCGGTCGCAGTCGGGGTCGGTACCGATGAGAATATCGGGGTGGACGCGGTCGCAGTACTGAAGGCCCAGCTCCATGGCCTGCCGGATCTCCGGATTCGGATACGGGCAGGTCGGGAAATGACCGTCCGGCTGCTCCTGCTCCTTTACGATGGTCATGTTCCGGATGCCGAGCTTCTGCGTCAGCTTTTTGACGCATTCAAGTCCCGCGCCGTTGAGCGGCGTGTAGACGAGCTTCAGGTTTTCAATTCCCTCGCCGCTGCCCACGCGCTGCGCATAGACGGCGTCGACAAACGCGTCCAGCACCTCGTCGGGGATGTACCGGATGCTTCCGGCGGCCAGCGCCGCGTCAAAGTCCGTGGTCTTCGCGCTGGTGAAATAGTCCATGTGCTCCAGCAGCGCGACCACGCGCTTTGCCGCCTCCGGCGTCATCTGACAGCCGTCGGAGCCGTAGACCTTGTAGCCGTTGTATTCCGCCGGGTTGTGGCTGGCCGTGACGCAGACGCCGAGCCCGCAGTGCAGGTGACGCACGGCGAAGCTCAGCGCCGGGACAGGCTCGAGCCGGGGATAGAGGTACGCCGTGATGCCGTTGGCGGCGAAGACCGCGGCTGCCTCGCGGGCGAAGACGTCGCTCTTGATGCGGCTGTCATGGCCAATGGCGACGGTCTTCGGCAGCTCCGTCTCGTTGAGATACTGTGCAACCGCCTGCGTCGCGCGGCGGATCACGTAAATATTCATCCGATTCGTGCCTGCGCCGAGCACGCCGCGCAGACCCGCCGTGCCGAATTCCAGATCGCGGTAGAACGCGTCGGTGACCTTCTCCGCGTCGGAGTGCATCGCGTCCAGCTCCTGCCGCAGCTCCGGCTCCAATCCCTGCTGCGCAAGCCACTGCGCATATCGCTTTTCTGCCAGTTCCATATCTGTAAACCTCCGTTTTTCAGTGTGATCGTTTATATGCTTAAGCCAGCGTGCCGCCGATGGCGTTTGGCATGGACGCACCGGCTTCGATCAGCGGCAGGTACCAGTCGTCGTAGAAATACGGCAGGCGCGTCTCGTCGTCCGTGCGCACATCCTCCCAATCCATGCCCCAGGGGCGCAGATAGACCGTATAGACGAAGGAATCTTCGCTGTTTTCCGGGTCTGTATAGACGCCGGAGATGCAGATCATCTCGGAATACGGCATGGACTCGGATGGGGCCGCGTCAATGTACCACGCGTCCGCGCCGCTCAGCTTGCAGTCAAAGAAGCTGCCGCCCGTCGAAACGAGCCGTCCGCTCGTCGTCAGATCGGTGCTCACCTGCACCTGTGCATCGGCGATGATCTGTCCGGCCTCGCAGGAATCGTCCCACAGGGTGAGCGTTCCGCTTCCGTCCGCGGCAAGCTCGATCTGTGCGCAGGCATCCCACCAGCTGCCTGCGTTGTCTTCATAGGCGCCGGTCCCGGATTCGATCATCCACCAGCCGTACCAGCTGCCGTTCCAGAAGGCCGTCTGCGAGACAGCATTCATTGAGGGATCGACCGGCTCTGCCGGCTGATAGTGTGCGAAAAGTCTCCTTCCCACCAGCCCCCAGAGCACGGCGGACAGCACCAGAACGCCTGCGATGATCCCGATCACCAGCGGCGCTTTGGATTTTTTCTTCGGCTTCTGCGGGGGCGCACTCTGCGCTGCGGGCTGCTCCGGCGGGGGAGGGAAGCCGTCTGCGCGTGTGCTCTGCGGCTGTGCGGGTTCGGGCTGTGTCAGCTTTGCGCCGCATTCCGTACAGAATTTCGCTGTTTCCTCGATTTTGCTTCCGCAATAGGGACAAAACGCCATGGTCGGTTCTCCTTTCTTATTTCGCCGTCCCGAATGAGTCCGGCATATCGGCAACGCCCCGCGCAAGCAACGGCGCGTACCAGCTGTCGTAATCTGGCGGGAGCATATTGCGGTACAGACAGCCGCTCGTGTCGCCGGTGCGCACATCCTCCCAGTCCGTGCCCCACGGGCGCAGATAGAGACGGAAGCGCACCCAGCCGCCGTTTTCATCCTCCGCACGGCCGGAAATGCAGATCATATGGTCAAACGTATGTACCTCCGACACGCCAGGATCGCAGGAAAGCCCATTCGTCAGATCGCAGTCCAGATACGTGCCGGAGTCCGCCGTCATGTGCCCGGCGTCGGTCGTCCCCGCCGAAAACGTGACGCTTGCCCGGAGCAGAAGCTCGCCGGGTTCATTCTCCGTATCCCAAACGGTGAGCATTCCTGCATCCCCGCGCACGCTGATGTGCGCGCAGGCATCCCATGCGGTGTCCTTCAGGTATTGCAGCTCCTCGCTCGCATCGGTAACAATGTGCCAGCCGTACCAATCCCCGGCCCAATAGGCCGCGTGATCCGGCTCTGCATCCGTGTCCGGCTCCTGTGCCTGCTCCGGCAGACTGTCCAGCAGCGGAAGCGCGGCGGAGGCCGTTCTGGAAAAGCTCATACGGATATCAGCGTCAAAAAAGCCGATGGTGACCGTGTTTGCGTCGATCGTTCCTTCGCAGCGCGCGCTGCCCATTGTCAGCGTGAGCCGTCCGCCTGATGTTTCCCATTCGACTGCGGCGGCTTCACCGTCCACGCAGAAAACGCCCTCGCCGCCTGCGTTCAGCGTGAGATAGGTCTGGCCGCTGTAGACCTCGCCGATCGGCTGCCAGTCTCCGCCATAGACGCTGACCTGCTCGCCATGGAAGGTTCCGAGGCCCACGGCGGGCCGCGTTTCACGCTTACAGGCGCAGAGCGTCAGGAGCAGCACGGCGGCGATCAGAAGCGTGCCCGCCCGTTTCATCCAGCCACTCCCCTTCTGTCTGTTTCTCCTGTTTTCAGTATACAACAGCTGCCAAAAAAGCGCAAGAAAAAGTGCTGCCGCGCATCACAGCTTGAGCTGGCGGGCGGCGCATTCGTAGGCCGTTTTGTAGTCCTGGAGTTCGCGGGCGGCAAGCTCCATCGCCTGCAGCAGTTCCCGTTCGAGCAGCTTTGGCAGCGGGCCTGTCCGTTCGGCCTGCCGCAGCGCGGTCATAGCCTCCGCGTACCGGCCGGAGGCCGACGCGAGGCGTGCCTGCAAAACGCGGTATTCCGCCCGGCTTTCCTCCGGCGGCATGGGGACTGCGCGAAGCTCCGCCTCTGCGGCGGCCGTCTTCCCGCGTTCAAGCTGATAGCGGGCCATGGCCAGATGGTACCGGGCGCGGACGGGCTGCGCGGCATAGGCCTGCCGGTAGTCCGCAAAAGCGGCCTCCTCCTGTCCCGGCCCCGCGCTTTGTGCACACCGGGCCAGAATGTCCCACAGGTGCAGCATAAGCGCTGCACTTGCATAGAGGCTGCCGTTGTTCCACGCAAGCCCCCGCTGGGCCAGATGGCGCGCCGTGTCGAACCGCTCGGACTCCAGCGCCCGCTGCGCGCACTGCGCCGCGGCCATGGCCAGCGCCAGCGCCTGCTCGTCGTCCGGCGCGTGCTCCGGCGCAAGCTCAAGACAGGCGGCATACTCGCCGCTTTTCAGAAGTTCCCGCAGCCGCTGCGTGCGCCCGGCCTCCGCCTCCTCCTGCTCGTCCGCCAGCAGCCACGAGAGCCGGACGTTCAGCACCGACGCCAGATATTCCAGCGTCCCGACCGACGGCGAAGCCAGATCATTTTCGATCTGCGAGAGCATATTGCGCGTGATGCGGTCCCCCACGACCTGCGACTGCGTCATGCCGCGTGCAAGCCGCGTCTGCTTGAGCTTCTGTCCGAGCGTCATAGCACTGCCTCCTGCGTAAATGTCATTTACTCTGCATACATTCTATCATATTGCGCATCCGCCCGCAAGCGGCATCGCATAAACGGTTGATTTTCCGCGCCCGCATGGTAAAATAGAGGCATCTGAACGAAAAGGATGGGCTTTGCCATGCAGCGACTTCTGATCCGCAATATCAAAACCCTCGTCTCCTGCGACGAGCAGGATACCGTATATGAAAATGTCGACCTCTACGCTGAGAACGGCATCATCCGCGCCATCGGCCCGAAGCTTGACCGGCAGGCCGACGAGGTGCTGGACGCCAGCCATATGCTGTGCTATCCGGGCCTTGTCAACACGCACCATCATCTGTACCAGCAGTTTTCCCGCAATCTGCCGCAGGTGCAGAACATGGAGCTGTTCGACTGGCTGAAAACGCTCTATGAGATCTGGAAAAATCTCGACGCGGAGGTCATCCGCCTGTCGAGCCTGACGGGCATGGGCGAACTCATGAAGCACGGCTGCACGACCTGCTTTGACCACCACTATGTCTTCCCGGTCGGCGCGGGCGATCTGATCGGGACGCAGTTCGAGGCCGCGTCGGAGCTTGGTATGCGGATGCACTGCTCACGCGGCTCCATGGATCTGTCCGTCAAGGACGGCGGCCTGCCGCCCGACTCCGTTGTGCAGACGGTCGACGAGATCATGGCCGACTCCGCCCGCCTCATTGAAACATACCATGACGCGTCGTTCGGCTCCATGCGGCAGGTCGCGCTTGCGCCGTGTTCGCCGTTCTCCGTCTCGGCGGAGCTTCTGCGGCAGAGCGCCATTCTCGCGCGGCAGTACCATGTCCGCCTGCACACGCACCTGTGTGAGACAAAGGACGAGGAAGCCTATATGCTCGAACGCGAGGGAATGCGCCCGCTGGCGTTCATGCAGACGCTCGGCTGGGTCGGCCCGGATGTGTGGTACGCGCACGGCATTCATTTTAATGATGAGGAGCTGAAGCTTCTGGCCGAAACCGGCACCGGCGTGTGCCACTGCCCGGCAAGCAACATGAAGCTCTCCTCCGGCATCGCGCGCATCCCGGATATGCTGAAGCTTGGCGTGCCGGTCGGCCTCGGCGTCGACGGCTCGGCGTCCAACGACGGCTCGAGCCTCATGGAGGAGCTGCGCACGGCGTTTTTGCTGCACCGGCTCAATTCCAGCCGCGAAGCGCCCTCGGGCTACGATGTTCTGAAGATCGCCACGCGCGGCAGTGCGCGGCTGCTCGGCCGCAGTGACATCGGCAGTCTTGCCGCCGGCAAGTGCTGCGACCTGTTTTTGATCGACAGCCGCCGGATGGAGCTCGTCGGGGCCTGCTATGACCCGAAATCCGTCCTTGCCACCGTCGGTGTGCGCGGCCCGGTCGATTACACGGTCGTAAACGGCAAAATCACCGTCCGCGAGGGCCGTCTTGCCAGCGTCGACGAGGAAAAACTCGCCCGCGACGCGCAGGCAAAATGCACGGAGTATCTGGAAAAATAGAAGGAAAGCGGTATATCCTCCCTGCCGTGTGCAAATGCTACGGCAGGGAGGCGTTTTTTATGCTGATTTCACTCATTCGCACCGTGGTCTTATATCTGGCGCTGATCCTCGTCGTCCGGCTCATGGGCAAGCGGCAGCTGGGCGAGATGGAGCCGATGGAGTTCGTTGTGACGATGCTGATCGCGAATCTGGCCGCTGTGCCGATGCAGGAGACGGGCACGCCGCTGCTGGCGGGACTGCTGCCGATCCTTGTCGTTTTGAGCGTGGAGCTGGTTTTGTCCGTGCTGACATACCGGAGCGTGGGTATGCGGCGGTTTTTGTGCGGCAAGCCGGTCATTCTGATCGAAAACGGGCGGCTTTTGCAGCAGAATCTTAAAAAGACGCGCGTGAACACCGACGAGCTGGCAGAATATCTGCGCATTCAGGGCGTGACGGACCTTTCGCAGGTGCAGTACGCCATTCTGGAGACGAGCGGCGCGATTTCGACGTTCCTGTTTCCGAAATACGAACCAGCGCCCGCAAAGGACGCCGGCGTGCAGGTAAGCGGGCGGAAGCTGCCCATTACCGTCATTGCCTCCGGGCGGCTCATGCGGCAGAATCTGCCGCTTCTGGGCCGGGACGAAGCGTGGGTACAGGAGATCTTGAAAAATTACAACTGCCGCGTGCAGGACGTGTATCTGCTCACGAGCGAACCGGACGGCAAGCTGTATTTTGCCGCCATGCGGGAGGATGAGGCATGAAGCATATTCTGATCGCGTGTCTCGTGTTTGCGCTGTGTCTGGCCGTGGGGCTGTTTTCGCTTTTTTATGTGCGTGCGTCCGGCGAGGAAACGGTCACGCTTCTGGAGCGCTCCATCCGGCAGGCGGAGGAAGAACAATATACCGCGGCAGCGGAGTCTCTGCGGCAGGCAAAGCAGCTCTGGGAGGGCCGCGAGACAGTCCTCGGCATTTTCCTGCACCACGAGGAGGTCGACGAAATTCTGGCCCTGTTCGCGCAGCTCGAGGCGTTTATCAAGCTGGAAGATCTGGACGATTACCTCGCCGCCTGCGGCGAACTCACCGCCCGTCTGGAGCACGTCCGCCGCATGGAGCTGCCGACGGTGGAGAATGTGATGTAGGCACGCTCCCGCGCCGGTGCTTTCCTGAAAAAAACGCCCCGCTGTTCAGCGGGGCGAAGCGTTTTATCGCTCTTCGAGAATTTTGTTCAGCTCGCGCATGAAGCTGTCGATGTCCTTGAATTGGCGATAGACCGACGCAAAGCGGACATAGGCGACCTCGTCGAGCGGCTTGAGGCGTTCCATGACCAGTTCTCCGATCTTTTCGGTGGAAATTTCCCGGTCAAGCGAGTTCTGGATGGCCTGCTCGATCTCATCGGTGGCCTTTTCCAGCTCAGCCAGCGGCACGGGGCGCTTTTCGCACGCGCGGAGCATACCATTTAAAATCTTGTTGCGGTCGAACTGCTGCCGGCTGCTGTCGCGCTTGATGACGACGATGGGCAGGCTTTCGACCGTCTCATAGGTGGTAAACCGCTTCTGGCATTGCAGGCATTCGCGGCGGCGGCGAATGCTCACCCCGTCGTCCGAGTGACGGGAATCGACGACCTTACTCTCCTGATAGCCGCAGTACGGGCACTTCATGGCAAAAACTCCTCTCTTCATCCGGCGGACGCGCATCTTGCGCTTCTGCCCATTTTCTGTTATGATTGTAGCAAAAAAGAGAGGCCTTGTCTACTTCTTTCTACAGCCAGTCCTGGATCACATCATTCAGCGAATCCGGCGTGACGGCGAAGTAGGCCAGCTGGTCGATGAGCGTGAAGATGCTGGTCCCGCGCATGGTGATGCGCGGGATGCCGGCGTAGCACTGCGCCTCGCCGGTCTGCGCGAGGATCTCCACGCCATAGCACTCGGCACAGCCGCCAAGCACGCTGTCGTTGATCAGATAGTATTCCAGATGCAGCGGCGTGCCCTCCTGTGTCTTGACGTCCTTTGTGTGAATCAGACTCTTATTTCTCATGGTGTTCTCCCTCCCGGGAATATTGAACCATAACTTCTGCGATTCGAAAACCAAAAAATTTCGCATGATTCGACAAAAGCATTGTGATTTTTGATGATCTTTACAGAAAGATCATCCGCGTTTTGGGGAACCTGTGCAGGCCGGGACAGATTTTTGTCGAAAACTTTCGGGTATAGGAGGCGGCGGATGAAACTGAAAAAACAGCTCGAACAGCTGCTTGCGCGCGTCGCGGCCATGCAGATCCCGATTTACGCCGGCAACGCCTCGTTTTTCCTGCTGCTGTCGGTGTTTCCGATCGTGAGCCTGCTTTTGTCGCTGCTCCCGTATACACCGCTGACGATCGAGCATTTGCTCGGCCTCTGCGCGCAGCTTGCGCCGGAGTGGCTGCTGCGGCTGCTGGAATATTTTATCCGGACGCTCTACGGCTCAAGCTCGGCGGCGATCATCTCGGCCAGCGCCGTGCTGACGCTCTGGTCGGCCTCAAAGGGGATGCTGAGTCTTCTTTACGGGCTTGACGCCGTGCTGGAGGTGCGCGAGACGCGCAGGTACCTGCACCGGCGGCTGCTGTGCGTTTTATATACGGTCGGGATGCTGCTGGCGCTTTTGCTGACGCTGGGGCTTTATGTCGGCGGACAGGCGCTGCTGGCGTTTCTGCTGGCACGGGGCTTCTCCTTTGCCGCCGTGCTTGAGCCGATCCTGCGGAATTTGCATCTGTATTCATTCGTGCTGCTGACGGCGCTGTTTACGGGCGTGTTTCTGGCTCTGCCGGACAAGCGGCAGCGGTTCGTTCACGTTCTGCCCGGCGCAGCGGGCGCCGCCTGCGCATGGGTGATCTATTCGGAGATCTATTCGTGGTACGTCAACCACATCGCCAAAGCCTCAGCGCTCTATGGGAGCCTGTCCGTGCTGCTTCTGATGCTTTTGTGGCTGTACGCGTGTATTTCCATTCTGTTTTACGGCGCGCTGCTCAATCACGCGCTGTTCGACTGGAAGGAAGAGAAGGAGAAGCCGGAATGTTCGGATACGTGATCGCCGACCTTGCGCGGCTGGACGAAGGGCAGCAGACGCGCTACAAGAGCTTCTACTGCGGGCTGTGCCGCGCGCTGTACCGCGGCTACGGGCCGGTCCCGGCGCTGGCGTTAACCTATGATATGGCGTTTCTGACGCTGTTTCTGTCCGCGCTCTACGAACCGGCGGAGCAGTCGGGCGCGTCGCGCTGCCTGCGCCATCCGGCGCAGGCGCAGAGCTGGACGCAGACGGCATTCACTGGCTACGCGGCGGCAATGAACTGCCTGCTGGCCTATGAGAACCGCCGGGACGACTGGCACGACGATCAAAAGCTTTCCGCGGCAGCCGCCGCAGGGCTTCTCGGCCCCGGCGCGAAGCGGGCCGCCGCGCAGTATCCGGAAAAGGCCGCCGCCATCCGTGCCGCGCTTCAGACCATCACGCAGGCAGAGGAAGACCGCACGGCTTATTCCGAAGCACCCGCCAACGCGTTTGGAGAACTGATGGCGGAGCTGTTTACAGTGAAAGCAGATCGCTGGACGCCGGTTCTGCGGCAGTTTGGCCGGAGTCTCGGCAAGCTGATCTATTTTATGGACGCGGCCTGCGATCTGGAAGAGGATCGGAAAAAGGGCCAGTATAACCCGCTGGCGCTGCTGGGCGTACAGAGCGGCGCGGACTTCCGCCCGCAACTGACGCTTCTGGCAGGCGACGCGGCGGAGGCGTTTGAGCGCCTGCCCATCGTGCAGGATGCAGCGATATTACAGAACATTCTATATTCCGGCGTCTGGACGCGCTTTGAAGCAGCGTTCCAGACGAAGCAGGAGGAACCAACATGATCGACGATCCCTACAGCGTGCTCGGCCTGACGCCGGACGCGAGCGACGAGGAGGTCAAGCGCGCCTACCGCGCGCTGGCGAAGAAATACCACCCGGACATGAATCCGGGCGACCAGCACGCGGCGGAGATGATGAACCGGATCAACGCCGCCTATGACCAGATCAAAAACCCGCAACCGCGCATAAATACGCAGCAGCGAAGCTATCAGGCAGACCCCTTTGCGGGCTGGTACCGGCAGAGCTATCAGGGCGCGTGGTCGGAGGCCGACCCGATGGAGTCCGCGCGGCGGTACATCTTTGTGCAGGAATACGAGCGGGCGCTGCGGACGCTGAACGCCGTGCCCGAATCGCAGCGCACGGCGCAGTGGTATTATCTCGCCGCCGTCGCGAATACGAACCTCGGCAACCGCGTGCTCGGCTATGAGCAGATCACCAGAGCCTGCGCCATGGACCCGGCGAACGCGGAATACGCCGCCGCCCGCGACCAGATCGGCCAAAGCGGCACGGTCTACCACAGCCGTCAGTCCGGCTTCGGCTTCGACAACATCGACCTGAGCCGCGCCTGCTGCGGCATCTGCGCCGCAATGTCCTGCCTCTCCGGCCGCTGCCCGACCATCCTGTGGTGCTGAGAGAAAGGCTGTTCTTTTGTGGCGGGGTGTGCTATAATAAATTAAATGCCCATCAATGCAAGAACACTTTTCGGTTTTCTTGGCTCTTTTCCGCGAAATTTGAAGCGGCTCAATACTTCCGACGCTGTTCTTAAAGCCGTTGTAGGGGTTGATGCCGGTCACAGCCGTTCGCGGCGAAGGAGCGCTACGGATGTGGGTCTGCCGCTTGCCGGTACACATCGGCCCGGCAGGATGCACCGATTTTACTGAAATCTTCGGCGAATTCGTAACTTCTCATTGGGCCGACAGAGTCGTCGGCCCCTACGGCGAGATTTCGATGCACTCGTACCCCTGTAGGGGCGGACGACTCTGTCCGCCCGCAGGACGCACCGCTTTTTACGGGAATCTGCGGCGAATCCGCAACTTCCCAGCGGGCCGATTGTGGGTATCGGCGCCTACGGGACTCCGGCGAATCCGTACTGCCTCGCAAACTTCGAACGCAAGGCGTTTTTATCGCAGATATTCAAACGCAGCTGCTCGCAAATCAGGTGTACCGTAACAGGCGGCGCGTACCAAAGCGCCCGTAAGGTAAGTATGTGTGTTCGCAGCGACAAAAAAATCGGTGCTCACCGAAACAGCACCTGTAGTATGCACCAAACGTACCCTAGCGCCCTTTTCTCCCCTATCTTTTCCCGCGCAAGGGAAAAGATAGGGCCGTCGGAGACATGACCAGCCTGCTGGAACCGGACAGCTTCCAAACAAACGAACGCGGCGTCCGAACATTCAGACGCCGCGTGTGCTTTTATTCATCCCGGTACCGGAACAGTGCCCGGCTGAGGGCTAAGATCTCCGGCTCGTCGAGGGAATTTTCAAAAACCGCCGTTCCCGGTTCGCCGCATTGGCGCAGCATACCGCTTTGCGCAAGCTTCCGTTCGAGCTGCATCGCGACGCCGTGGCTGCCGTCCATGATCTCCGGCCCCGGCCCGACGATCCTGCGGATCGCGCCCGTCAGGAACGGATAGTGCGTGCAGCCCAGCACGATCCCGTCGACCGGCTCGCGCAGATACGGCGCGAGCTTTTCGGTCAGATACGCCTCCACGGCGCTCCCGCGCAGCTCCCCGCGCTCGACAAACTCCATCAGCCCCTCGCACGGCAGACCGATGATCTGCGCGCGGTCGTCAAACTGGTGCTTGAGCGCCTGGAATTTCTCCTGCTTGATGGTCATGGGCGTGGCCATGACCAGAATCCTGCCGCCGGGGTATTTTTCTACGGCGGGCTTGAGCGCAGGCTCCGTTCCGATCACGGGAATGTCCGGGTAGACTTGCCGCAGCAGGCCGATGGCGGCGGATGTCGCCGTGTTGCAGGCCACGACGATGGCCTTGGCTCCGGCGCTTACCAGATGCTCCGCCGCCGCAAGGCTCAGCGCCTGGATCTGCGCTTCGCTCTTGACGCCGTAGGGCGCGTGGAGCGAGTCGCCGTAGTACAGATAGTTTTCCTGCGGCAGCAGCCGCACCGTCTCGCGCAGGACGCTGATCCCGCCGAGGCCGGAGTCAAAAAACGCAACAGGCCGATCCTGCTTCTGCATACTCACGCCTCCAAAAACCGCACGATCTCATTCAGATCGTATTCCCCGCCGTCCATGTTGATGCGCAGCGTCCGCTCCGGCGGGAGGGTTTTGGCCCATTCGTCGTAAAGCTCCTTGAGCTCGTACACATACATGAGGTCGAGATCGTCCTCGTATTCCCGCCCGCGCTGGCGCATATGCTCGATGATCGTGCTGACGGAGCAGTCGAGATAGAGATACTTGTCGACCGGCGGCATCAGCGACGCGATGCCGTGCGCCAGCTTGCAGAGAATGCCGAATTCGTCCTGCGTCAGATCCTGCTGGTTCAGGCGGTATTTCGCGATGACCAGATTTTCCAGAAACGCGCGGTCAAAGAAGAAAAACTCGGTGTCGCCGACCTCCGGCCGCCACTTCTCGTCGTCAAAATACAGCGAGAGGAAGCTCACCTGCGAGTGAAACGACCAGCGTTTGGAATCGGAATAGTATTCATTGATATAGGGGTTGTCCTGCGGGCGCTCCTCATGAAACGCGGCGCGCGGGCCGAAATATGCTGTGAGCCGCTGCAAAAGCGTCGTCTTTCCCGCGCCGACAGTGCCGCAGATCGCGATGTACTTCATATCCGCCCGCCTCCTTCGTTTACACAAAACGCTTTTCTATTCTACAACATCCAGCCGGTGGAAGCAAGATGCAAAACTGCCGAAAAACACGGCGTCCCGCTTGCAAACCTCCCGGCGGCATGATACGATAAAGAAAAGAAAAGGGGAGGGTGCTGCAATGAACTACGCGGCGATCAAAACCTGCGATATTGCCAACGGACCCGGCGTGCGGGTCAGTCTGTTCGTCTCCGGCTGCCGCCACCACTGCAAGGATTGCTTCAATCCCGAAACGTGGGACTTTGCCTGCGGCGAGCCGTTTGATGAGGCTGTGATGGACAAGCTTCTCGCCCTGCTGGCTCCCGGCTATATCCGGGGCATCACGTATCTCGGCGGCGAACCGTTTGAGCCGGAGAACCAGCCGGGGCTGCTGGAGCTTTCTCGCAGGATCAAGGCGGCCTATCCCGAAAAATCCATCTGGTCGTTCACGGGCTATCTCTTCGACCGCGACATTCTGGCAAAAAGGCTCGGCCCGTGGGAGGTCACGCAGGAGCTTTTGTCCTATCTCGACGTGCTGGTTGACGGGCCGTTTGTTGCAAGTCTCAAAAATCTGAACCTGCGCTTCCGCGGCTCGTCCAATCAGCGGCTGATCGACGTGCCCGCAAGCCTGAAAACCGGAGCCGTCGTCCTCTGGGACGAGCGGCAGTAGGAGGAAGTCTATGCCTGTGATCAAGATCCACTATTTTTCCGACGATCTGCCCCGGCTGCAAAAGACGGCCAAGGGCGACTGGATCGATCTGTACTGCGCGCAGACCATGCAGCTTCACGCGGGGGAGTATGCCCTTGTTCCGCTGGGTGTGTCGATGCAGCTGCCGGAGGGGTATGAGGCGCGCACGGCCCCGCGCTCGTCCACGTTCAAGCGCTGGGGCATTCTGCAGGCCAACTCCGTCGGCGTGATCGACAACAGCTACTGCGGCACGAACGATGAATGGAAGCTGCCGGTCTACGCCACGCGCGACACCGTGCTCGAAAAGGGCGACCGCATCTGCCAGTTCCGCATCTATGAGGTGCAGCCGCCGATCGACTTTGAAGAGTGCGACACGCTTTCCGACACCGACCGGGGGGGCTTCGGCTCGACCGGCGTGCGCTGATTTTTTTGAAAACGATACTCCGATACAAGAAAGGATGATTTGGTTATGAAAACGTTGCTCAAGGGCGGTACGGTCGTCTCTGCGGCAGGCTCCCGCGTTGCGGATGTGCTGGTGGACGGCGAGAAGATCGCTGCTGTCGGCGAAGGACTGGCAGTGGACGGCGCAAAGGTCGTCGACGTGCGCGGCAAGCTGCTCTTCCCCGGCTTTATCGACGCGCATACGCATTTTGACCTCGACGTCTGCAACACCACGACCGCCGACAACTTTGACACCGGCACGCGCAGCGCCATCCACGGCGGCACGACGATGGTCATCGACTTTGCCTGCCCGAATAAGGGCGAGACACTGGGCTACGGGCTTGATCTCTGGCACAAAAAGGCCGACGGCCGGTCCAGCTGCGACTACAGCTTCCACATGACCATCGACGACTGGAACGAGGGCATCAAAAATGAAATTCCGGCCATGTTTGCCGCCGGTATCCCATCGTTCAAGATGTACATGACGTATCCCGCCATGATGATCGGCGATCAGGACCTGTTTTCCGCGCTGCTGGAGCTGAAAAAATACGGCGGCATCGCGGGCGTTCACTGCGAAAACGCGGGCGTGATCGACGCGCTGATCGCGCAGCACAAGGCGGAAGGGAAGACGGCCCCGTCGTCCCATCCCGAGTGCCGCCCGAATCCGCTTGAGGCGGAGGCCGTGGCCCATCTGCTGCGCATTGCGGAGGTCGCGGACGTTCCCATCGTGATCGTGCATCTGAGCACGAAGGAGGCGCTGCTCGAAGTTATGCACGCGCGTGAGCGCGGCCAGAAGGTCTATGTCGAGACGTGCCCGCACTATCTGCTGCTGGACGACAGCGTTTATTATCAGGAGGACTATTCCGCCTCCGCGCGCTATATCTGCGCACCGCCCATGCGCAAGAAGGAGGATCAGGCGGTTTTGTGGAAGGCCCTTGCCAACGGCAGCATTCAGACCGTCTCGACCGACCATTGCAGCTTTACGCTGAAACAGAAGGACGCCGGACGCGGCGACTTTACGAAGATCCCCGGCGGTCTTCCCGGCGTGGAAACGCGCGGCGAGCTGCTCTATACCGCAGGCGTGGCCGAAGGCCGCATCACAAAGGAGCAGATGTGCGCCCTGCTGTCCGAAAACCCCGCCCGGCTCTATGGCGCATATCCGCGCAAGGGCGTGATCGCGCCCGGCAGCGACGCGGATATCGTCGTCTACGATCCTGAGGCTGACACGGTCATCACCGCGCAGACGCAGCTTTCCGCCGCAGGCTACACGCCCTATGAGGGCTTCAAGACCAGGGGTTCCATCGCACAGGTCTATCTGCGCGGCACGCTCGCCGTCGACCACGGCGAAATGAAGACCGGCCCCATCGGCACGTACATCCCGCGCCATCCGGGAAGTCTGTAAGCATAAGCGCAGCGGCCCGGCACGGGCTGCTGCGCTGGTTTCTTTCTGGATTTGATTGACAGTGCCCGGAAACTGTGGTACAGTGAGATCACAGCCAGTGATATACGGGGCGTCTTGGACGTGGTTGCCGGGGGGGCTTCGGCCTTTTGATCCGCCTTGAGCGGGCACATCGGTTTCGGAAAGAGCATTGGCACAATAAATACAGCTGATGAGACACCGGCCGAAAGGGGCGATTCGCCCGAGCGTCCACCGTCCAAGGCTGTATTTGCGCTCCTGCGGTCCCGGTAATCCTGCCGCGGCGGGAACCCCGGTCTTGATTGCCGCAGGAGCGTTTTTCATGTTTGCAGGCGCATTCTCTCCGGCATTTCCTTCAAAATACAGCCTCCCATTCTCATGCATGGCATGACAACGGGAGGCTGTTTCGCAGATTCCTGCCGCTCAGGTTTGCCGGGCGGCTTTTTCCATGAGCTTCTGATAGACCGGGCGCATGGCAGGCTCGGAGACGGAGGATAAAACATCTTGCACCGAAAGCCAGCGGACGGCGCTGTTTTCATCCGGCTTGCAGCGGATGGGGGATTTGTCGCCGGCCTCCAGCAGATACGTCGCGTTCAGATGCAGGTGGGCGCAGACGAATTTTCCACGCTTGACGTGCGGCGCGACGTGCAGGATTTCGAGTGAGAAGATATCCGGGGAGACGGGCGCGGCCAGCACGCCGGATTCCTCATTTGCCTCGCGCAGCGCGACGGAAAGAAGGTCGGCTTCCCCGTCGGCGTGTCCGCCGAGCCAGGCCCAGGACTGATAGAGATTGTGATAGGCCATAAGCACCTTCGTCCTGTCCGGGTTTACGATCCAGCAGGAGGCGGTGAAGTGCGCCGTAGCGTTTTCGCGCGTAAGGAGATCGGAGAAGCAGTCCATGTCAGCCAGCATCTGCCGCCGGTCGGCCTCCTCCTGCTCGTTATAAGGCGCAAACGCCTCGATCTGCGCGCGCAGGCGGGTAAGCTCAGTCATGCTCGTAGGCCATCATCTTGTCGATACGCCGCTGGTGACGTTCGACGCCGGAGAACGCCGTGTCCAGCCACACGTCGACGATCTCAAGGGCCAGCATTTCGCCCGTCACGGCTGCGCCAAGGGCCATCATGTTGGTGTCGTTGTGTTCGCGGGTGAGCCTTGCGGACATGGGGTTGTCGAGCAGCGCGCAGCGAATGCCCTTGACCTTGTTGGCCGTGATGGACACGCCGATACCGGTCGTGCAGCAGACAATGCCGCGGTCGCATTCGCCGCTGGCGACGGCCTGCGCCGCCGGGCCCGCAAAGTCGGGGTAGTCACAGCTGTCTTTCGTGTAGCAGCCGAAGTCCTTATAGGCAAGGCCGCGCTGTTCGAGATGCTTCATAATGGCGTGCTTGAGATCAAGCGCGCCGTGGTCACAAGCGAGAGCGATCATAGGGGTGTTCCTCCTGCGGTTTTTCTTTTATTATACCGCAGGCGGCGCGGAATGCAAGCGCAATCGTTTCAGCCGCTGACGCTGATGCTGCGGACAAGGCCGTCCGTGCCGGTGCGAATGATGCAGGAAAGCTCCCCGCAGTCGATGTCGATCTTATAAAAGCCGTTATGATCCCACCAGATCCACGCGCAGAGCGCGTCGCCGGAACTGCCGTAGAGGAACTGTTTCCGCTCCTGCTCCGGCGTCCAATCGGCAGCGGGAAGCGCGGCTAGAACATGGTCCAGATTGTCGCCGAGCTGAATGCCGCGCAGGAAGTCCGGCGAGGAGCCGATTCCCGGCCCGCCGTAGAGCAGCTCGTCCTCGCAGGACCATGCATCCAGCCGGACGGTGCCGTCGCTGTGCTGTGTAAATTGATAGCTCACGCCGTCGACCGTAAAGTTGTCCCCGCGCATTTTGCCCTTCCGGACGGGACTGCCCTGATAGGCTGCCGCCCTTTGCAGAACGGCTGCGTAATCCATGCCGGGGAAGACCCCGTTCGGAAGCACAAGCTCACAGCGCTGCACCGGCAGAGAACGGTCTGTCTCTGCCGCATCGGGAAGCGCGATGGGGTCGCCCGACAGCGATGCGTCCGTATACATCTCCACGCGGTCGTCAGAGCGCCAGCGTGTCAGATCGAACCGGTCGCTGCCGCTTGAAAAGCGGCCTGTGTGCAGATCCTGTTCCAGATAGCCGAAGCGGGCCTTTGGCGCGTTGATGTCGATCAGCCACCACGCACCGTCCAGCAGCGGCGCACCGAGCGGGTGCACCTGCCCGTTTTCCTCACAGACAAGCTGCGTTTTCGTGTGCGCAAGCGTGCAGTCAGTCCTGCCCTCCGGGCAGGAGGCCGTTTCCGTTTCGAGCCGGAACGTGTATCCGTCCGCGCTTCCCAACGTCACGGAAGCGCCTGCGCAGGCGGTAAAGCTCGCGGCCATCTGCTTTAGAAGCTGCCCCTCATAGCGTGCCTGTAAATATGGGTTATAGCCGGAGCTGTCGGCTTCATCCTCCCCGTGCGGCCAGCGGATCGTGACTTCATAGCAGCCGTCTTTTACGCCGCAGAGATAGACCATCTCGTTCTGCTCGCCCGCCTCGACGCAGATCGTCTCGCCACGCTGCGTTACCTCGCTGATGCAGCCGCGCGCGGTATAACCGGCGGAGCATTCGGTGATCGTCTTTTCAACATAGCGGACGGCGAACGTCGAGCCGGTGCTGTAGGTGCTGCGCCAGAGGTCGTCCTGCTCGTCGTATTCCCAGCCGGTCGTGGGCAGATACGCGCCCCAGCCTCCGGCCTCGTCCGGGAAGGTGGAGAAGTACGCGTCAATATGAACGGCCCTGCCGTAGCCGTCCATGCCGTTATAGAAGCTCGGATAGAAATAGCCCTGTATATTATTTGCACCATGGGTCGCGGCGTAAATGTCGCGCAGATAGTCCGTCAAGCGGCCGGACTGTTCATACACGGCCAGCGCCGTGCCATCCGTGTCCTTTGTCCAGCCGAGCAGGCGGTAGTCCTGCGTTTCGCTGCGATAGGTGACGGTCACGAGATAGCGGGTGTTGTCCACCAGATATTCCTGCCCGTCGATATACGACAGGCCGGTATCAGTGCCCAGCATGAAGGTGCGCCCGTCGGCATTTTTCGGCGCGATCGCAATTTTGTAGCTCCACAGCTGCAAATCTCCCTCCGGGTCGAGGCCGGACAGGGATGCAAGCTGCTCGAGGTTCACCATCTGCGCGTCCTGCACCGTATCTGTTACAGTCTCAAATCCGCCGTCGGTCAGTACCTTATATTCGATTGGCTCCGGCAAAATGACCTGCGCGATATAATATTCGGCGTAGTCCTCTATACTGGAAAAGAACGCGCTTGTCGGGGGCGTGCTGTCTGCCTCTGCGGGGCTGTCTGCGGTAGAAGAAGCGGGCGGCTCTTCCTCCGGCTGCTCTGCGTCCGTCTTCGGGTCGGTCAGGAAGCACACGGCCACGGCGATGGACACGAATACCGCCGCCAGCACGACCCAGAACGCAGGCTTTTTGTAATTTAAAACGGACTTGATGCGGCCCTTCACGCCCGTCTCGCCGAAGGCCAGCGGGCAGGCCGTGATCATCCGGCGCGGGACGCTGCATTGCAGCAGCGCACGGGAATAGGCCGTCTTGCAGCTCTCTCCCAGCTCGCGCACGACCTTTTCATCGCAGGCCGCCTCGATATCGCGGCAGAATAAAACATACGCCAGCCAGCAGACGGGGTTGAACCAGTATGCCGTCAGGAGCAGGAAGCCCAGCGGCTTCCAGAGCTGGTCGCCGCGCTTTAAATGTGCGCGCTCGTGCGCCAGAACCATGTCCTGCGCGCCGGGCTCCAGCCCGAAGGGCAGATAAATTCTTGGCCGAATCACGCCGAGGATGAACGGGGACGGGACGAATTCCGACTGGAACACGTTTCCCTCCAGCCGCACCGCCGTGCGCACGCGAAGCCGCAGGCGCAGCGCGGAAATGGCCGCGTACAGGACAAGCACCGCGCAGCCGCCGAGCCAGACCCACGCGGCAAGCCACGTCAGAATTTGCAGCGGGTTCGCGCTCTGCGCGGGGTCGGGCGTGAATGCAGCCTGTAAGGGCGGATTTACAATGGCGTCGACCGCCGGGATGCCGCTCGTGATGGCTGGCGCGGCGGAATACACGATCTCCGGCTGCACCGGCTCCGCGCTCGGAATGAGGCTCAGCACGCTTTCAATCGAGAACGGGCACAAAAGCCGCACCGCCGCCAGCGCCCACAGGGCGCACAGCAGCCATTTCGGCGCTTTTTTGAACGCCAGCCGTATCAGTACAATCGCAAAAATCAGAATTGCCGCAGACAGGCTGCGGTTGAGAAAGCCGAGAAAAAGATTTGTCATGGCCGCTTCTCCTCATAGCCGTCGATCATGGCGCGCAGCCGGTCGACCTCGTCCTGCGAAAGCTTCGTCTTGCGCGCGAACGCCGCGATAAACGCGGGGAGCGAGCCTTCGAACGTCTTCTCGACCAGCTCGTCCAGCTCTGCCGCCTGCGCCTCGTCCTTGGAGACGAGGGAGGAGACGAGGCCGTTTTCGTTTTTTACGATGCCGCGCTCGCCTAGACGGTGGATGACCGTATACGTCGTCGTCCGGCTCCAGCCGAGCCTTTCTTTGCACAGCTTCGCCAGCTCCGCGCTGGGCAGCGGCTCATGCTCCCATAAAATCAGGCAGAACCGGTATTCGCTCTCAAAGATCTTCGGGGTGGACATAGGCATTCCCTCCTTGTCTAATGCGTTAGACTGTAATTGTAGTCTAACGCATTAGACTGCTCTTGTCAAGCCCCCTTTGCAAAAGGGCAGCTTTTTGCGGACAGAAAATTTTCGGCAGGATGCAACCCTTGCGGAATTTTTGCGTGTAGGAAAGAGAAGTGCGGATGCGGACGCGGCGCGGCCCACAATATCTTGTGGCGGGTGTTACGTCTACCTCGCAACATGGGCCGAAATGGGCTGAAATGCTTGGTAAAACAGACATTTTCGTAAAAATCGGTTGCATTTTTTAATTTTTATGGTAAACTGGTTACATAAAATCTGCGGCTGCATCAGGCCGCAAATTGAAAGAGGTGCACTTATGAAGCGTACATTTGGAAGATTCATGAGCCTGCTGCTGGTCCTCGCCATGGTATTGGCGATGGTGCCTGCGGCACTGGCTGCAAATCAGGCGTACAGCGTCGAGCCGGACTCGACGATCAAGATCAAGACGTCGATCACAGGCTTTACTGTGACAAACTGGGAATCCAGTGATGAGAGCGTCGCGACAGTCGCAGCTGTCAGCGGCAGCAAAACAGAGGCGATCGTGACCGGCAAAAAGGCCAGCAACACGGCCATCCGGATCACGGCTACCGGTACATTGGCAAATGGCAAATCCCATTCGGAGTATTTCACGGTTTATGTGCGGGACGCATATACCCTCACGCTGGCGCTCAGCAACAGTAATATCAACGGCACGGTTGCGCTGAATCAGGGCGACACCAGAACGCTCACCGCGACTGTCACGGTCGGCAGCAGCGGCGTGACCGCAGGCAATCTGGCAAACTGCGAAGTTCATTTCACCAGCGATAACGATGCCATCTCGGTTACTCCTGCCAGCGCGAAGGTCACCGCAAGCACGGTCGGCAACTACACGACCTATAAGGTTGAAGCGACTGTCAAAGCAGAGAAGGTCGGCGGCGCAACGCTGACGGCGCAGGTCTGGTATCAGGGTAAAGATGGCATGAAGCCGTCCACGTCCGCGACTGCGACCAAGACCATCGGCTTCAGAGTCAGCGGCGCGGCGACGATCTCGGTCACGCTTCCGACCGCCCAGCAGGTATTGTCGCTGGAGGCAGGCGGCACGTCTGCCACGCTGCAGCCGAAGGTGACCGGCTATTCCGGCACGGCGCAGCCGAAGCTGCTGTATCTGTACGATACCACGGGCGATACTACGGGCAACTATCTGTATGTCCGTCCCAATGCCACCACGACCTCTGCAACGGTCGAGCCGTACAAGGCCTGCGACGCAACGAAGATCTATATCTGCATTGCGGACTACAATCCCGGTCTGACATACGATAAGATCGACCAGACATACCCGGCTGGAAAACCGGACGGAACAGTAGCAAGCGGCAAACAGAAGATCGTGGGCAGCTACGCAGTCTGCACGGTCAGCATCAAGAATAAGGGCATGGCCGTCACATCGATTGAGGTCATGAACAACGAAAGTGTGTCCTATAACGGAAAGACCTCCCGCCTGCAGACGCTGCTGGACAACGGTACGATGGTCTTCGGCCTGCAGGACAGCTATTATAAGCCTGCTGTGAAGTCTGCGTTGATCCGTGACGAGCTGAAACTTACTGCGCGCATCAAGGCTCCCGATTCGCTGCTTGCAAGCGCTGCGGATCTGAAAAATGCCTATTCCCGCATTGAGTGGACAAGCTCTGCCCCTGCTGTTGCCAAGGTGGGCACGACCGATTCGGACGGAACCTCGGCAACTGCGACGATCGTGCCGGTCGCAGCCGGTACGGCGACGATCACCGCGAAGGTCGACGGCAATGTTACCGCAACCTATAATGTTACGGTCTATCAGGGCCGCGCCTACAAGATCACGGAAGAACCGAGTATCGGCGAAACGGTCGGAAAAATGACCCAGACAGAACTCGAAGCTCTGTTTAAGAAAGAATCGGCGAAGGTCGAGATTCAAACCAGTATTTACTCCGACGAGGTAATGATCTATGAATTGCCAGTCAAAACTGCAAAAGCAAATGGTTCTGATGCGGCTGGCTATACGTTCACCTATACACTTAACGGACTCAAAACGGCCACAAAGGAGTTCTTCTACAACAGAAGCGACCCTGACGACAGCGGTGTTACGACGACAGGCAAGGTGACCTTCTCCGACATTTCCTTCTCGGAGCAGCCCGCAAACGCGGCCTATAAGATCACGGACACCATTGCCGATCTGGCCATGACAGCGTCGGTTTCGACGGGCAAGATCAAATCCGTGGTCTGGTACATGAACAGCGACCAGACGACCGGCGGTGTGGATAAAGCAATTCAGACAGACAAAATTACCGATAAGCTTACGAACTACCGTTCGGTTCTGTCCAATCTCAAGCAGTACATCACCGGTACCGGAACCTATGTGTTCTACTGCCGTGTCACGACCGACGACGGCAAGTATGCCGAAACACGCAAGGCCATCATCACCATCACGGGTGAGAACCACATCAACATTGTCTTCAACCCGACTACGGTAAAAGCCGGCGGGACGTTCACCATCACCGGCACGCCGCAGGAGTATGTGAGCGGCAAGCTGACCAATGTGACCGGCAAGACCTATACGATCACATGGTCCTCGAGCGACGAGAACATCGTCAAGCTCTCCAGCAAGACCAGCACCAACAGCAGCCCCTCTATCACCGCGACGGCCAAGGCCGGCGGTCAGGTCACCATCAAGGCTGAAACGACGATCGGCGCGAAAAAGTATGCTGCCGAAGTGAAGTTCACCGTCACTGTCCCCGAGGCGGACGCCGTCAATGTGACGCTCGGCGAGAACGACACCTATGTCCTGCTCGACGGCAGCAAGCTTGCCGCGGCAGTCAAGACCGCCGCGAAGGTCACGCCCAGCACCTTTACCTTTGAGTCCCCGGCCAACGGCACGCTCTATACCTCGAGCGCCATGTCCGGCACGGTCAGCACGACGACCAAGTATTCCGTCAGCGAAGTCAGCAAGATGGTCTACCGTCCGACGAGAACCACCGGCACGCATACCATCAGGTACGCCGCCTATGACGGCAGCGCCCAGATCGCGACCGGCACGATCAATGTCATGACCAGCGCAAGCACGGTCGAATACCATATCTCTGCCAACGAGAAGCAGCAGATGGTCGTCAGCGACTTCCAGCGCGTCTACGGCTCCGGTCTGAGCACCGTGACCTTCGGCACGAACTCCGATAACCGCGGCGCACTGTACAAGGGCAGCACGACCAGCTCCGGCAAGGTCGGCAGCGAGGCCTACAGCGTCTCGACCGGCTCGAACCTGCTGAAAAACGTCTGCTTCATCGCGGGCAGCACCACGTCGAAGTACACTGTGACCATCCCCTTCACGGCAAACGGCTCGTCCGGTCAGATGAACGGCCAGCTTGTGGTCTATGTCAATGACACCCACACGCTGAACTCCACCGGCGCGTCCTTCCGCTCCATGGGCATCGCGGGTGAGCTGACGCCGGAAAACGCCACCGGCAGCACCTACATCACCATTGACCGTGTCGTCGGCGGCAAGCTCTATTCCAGCTACACCAGCATCAAGAACTGCACCGCGCTGACCAGCAAGGATTTCGGCAGCACGAAGTTCTACTTCTCTGGCTCCGGCAGTCTGGATAACCTCTATATCCTGCCGCTGGCCGACAGCAAGAGCGTCGAGGTCAGCTACACCATCGACGGCAGCACGAAGGGCACGCTGTCCTTCAAGGTCAACCAGCAGACGGCCTCCAGTCAGTTCACCGACGTGAGTGGTTCTTACAAGTGGGCGGCCAACTCGGTCGACTTCATGTACATGAACGATATCATCAAGGGCAACAACACCAAGAACCCGAAGCTCTTCGGGCCGGGCGCCAAGATGACCCGCGCCATGCTCGTCACGGTCCTCTACCGTGCGGCAGGCGAGCCCACCGTTACCGGTATCACCAACAAGTTCACCGACAACAAGCAGGGCCAGTACTACTACAACGCAGTCCTCTGGGCCTCCAACATGGGCATTGTCAACGGCGCGACCGCCACGACCTTCGACCCGAACGGCAATGTCACCCGTGAGCAGATCGCGGCTATCCTGTACCGCTACGAAGGCAGTCCGACCGTGACCGGTTCTCTGAGCGGCTATCCCGATCAGGCGCAGGTCAGCTCCTTTGCCGTCACGGCAATGCAGTGGGCTGTCGGCACCGGCATCATCACCGGCGTCACCTCCGGCGGCAGGACGACCCTCTCCGCAAAGGGCAACGCCACCCGCGCTCAGGTCGCCGTCATGCTCCACCGCTTCCTGACGTTCTAAGCATATCGACCCCTCGCCCCCGGCTCACGCCGGGGGCGTTTTTGCGCACAAAAAGGCGCCCCTACCAACTGCGTTTGAATTTCGCCGGTTTTCGCGGATAATGGGTAATCTATCCGTCTTAGTATGAAAAATCTCCCCTTGCCGGGCGGCAAGGGGAGGAGATGAGGGCGTTTACCCTTCGAACTGACTGTGGTACAGATTGGCGTAGAAGCCGTTTTTGGCGAGCAGGTCCTCATGGCGGCCCTGTTCGATGATGTGGCCGTCCTTCATAACGAGGATGACGTCCGCTTCGCGGATGGTGGACAGACGGTGGGCGACGACGAAGCTTGTCCGGCCCTGCATCATGGTGTCGAACGCCTGCTGGATATGCGCCTCGGTGCGCGTGTCGATGGAGCTGGTCGCCTCGTCGAGGATGAGCATGGGCGGCAGGCAGAGCATCACGCGCGCAATGCACAGCAGCTGCCGCTGCCCGGCGGACAGCGCGCCGCCCGTGTCGGACAGCACCGTGTCATAGCCCTCCGGCAGACGGCGGATGAAGGAATCCGCGTGCGCCATGCGCGCGGCGGCTTCAACCTCGGCATCCGTCGCGTCCGGCTTTGCAAGGCGGATGTTCTCGCGCACGGAGGCCGTCTTGAGCCACGTATCCTGCAGCACCATGCCGTACTGGCGGCGCAGGCTCTCGCGCGTGACGGAACGGATCTCGCTGCCGTCGACGGAAATGGAGCCGTCCTTCACGTCATAAAAGCGCATGAGCAGATTGATGAGCGTCGTCTTGCCGCAGCCCGTCGGGCCGACGATGGCAATGCGCTGGCCGGGCTTTACGGAGAGATTCAGATTTTCGATCAGGTGCTGCTCCGGCGTGTAGGAGAACGCGACGTTCTGCAGCTCTACGCTGCCGGAGACGGCTTCAAGCTTCTTCGCGTCCAGTGCGTCAGGCGTTTCGGCAGGCTCGTCGATGAGTTCGAAGACCCGTGCGGCGCAGGCCAGCGCGTTTTGAAGCTCCGTGACCACGCCGGTGATCTCGTTGAAGGGCTTGGCGTACTGGTTCGCGTAGCTGAGGAAGCACGACAGCCCGCCGACCGTGATCGCGCCTGCCACGGCGCTGAGCGCGCCGGTAAAGCCGACGCAGGCATAAATAATATTGTAAATGATGCGCGTGGACGGGTTCGTCATGGACGAAAAGAACGTCGCACGCATGGTCGCCGCCGTCAGACGGTCGTTGATCTCGTCAAACTGGCGCAGGCTCTCGTCCTCGTGCGAGAAAGCCTGCACGACGCGCTGGCCGCTCAGCTGCTCGTTGATCAGCGCGGTCTGCTCCCCGCGTGCCTTGGACTGCAGCTGGAACATGGAATAGGTATGCCCCGCGATGAACTTTGCCACCAGCAGCGAAAGCGGCGTCAGCAGCACGACGACCAGCGTGATCTTCCAGCTGATCGAAAGCATGAAGCCGAGTGTTCCCACGATGGTCAGAACGCCGGTAAACAGCTGCGTGAAGCCCATGAGCAGGCCGTCTGCGAACTGGTCGACGTCGGCGATCATGCGGCTGAGCGTGTCGCCGGAGGGGTGGCTGTCCAGATACGCAAGCGGCAGCCGCTGCAAGTGGGAAAACGCCTGACGGCGCACGTCGCGCGTCACGCAGAAGCAGATGCGGTTGTGAATGGCCGTCATGACCCACTGCAAAATTGCCGTCAGACCGGCAAGCACGGCGATTCTGACCGCCAGCGTACTGACGGCGGCAAAATCGACCTGTCCGGGGCCGACGATCTGGTCGATCGCGTCGCCGACCAGAATGGGGATATAGAGCGTGCCCGCTACGCTGGCCGCGGCCAGCAGCAAGGATGCAAGCAGCAGCGGCAGATACCGCCCGAGACTTTTTAACACGCGCCGCAGCGCCCAGGAGGATGTATGCTTCATGATGCACTCGCCTCCCCCTTCTCCTGCGACCGGCAGATTTCCTGATAGACCGGGCAGGTCTGCTGCAGCTGTGTATGCGTGCCGAGTCCGGCCATATGGCCGTCGTCGAGCACAACGATCTTGTCTGCGTGCCGGATAGACGACACGCGCTGCGAGATCAGCACGACTGTGGGTTTCCACGGAAGCTTCGACAGCGCCTTGCGCAGCGCTGCGTCCGTCGCGAAGTCCAGCGCGGAGGCGCTGTCGTCCAGAATGAGAAGTTCGGGCCTGCGTACAAGCGCGCGGGCGATGGTCAGCCGCTGGCGCTGGCCGCCGGAGAAATTGCGCCCGCCTGGCTCGACCGCCGCGTCCAGCTGGCCCTTCTTATCCTGCACGACGCCATCCGCCTGCGCTGCGCGCAGCGCGTCCCAGAGCGCCTCGTCGGACGCGTCCGCATTGCCCCAGCGAAGATTCCCCCGGATGGTGCCGGAGAAGAGCAGCGCCTTCTGCGGCACAACGCCGATGCGCGTCCGAAGCGCCTGCAATTGAAGCGTTTTCACATCCTCGCCCCGCACGAGCACCTGTCCGTCTGTCGCGTCATAGAAGCGGGGGATCAGATTTGCCAGCGTCGATTTGCCGGAGCCTGTGCCGCCGATCACGCCAATCGTCTCGCCGGGCGCGGCACAGAAGCTGATATCGGTCAGCGCATCCGCGCCTGCCTGCGGATAGCGGAAGCTGACGTGCCGGAATTCCAGCTCCGCCTCTCCCGCGCCGTCCGGCAGCGCGTCCGCGCCGCTCACCATGCTGGACTTCGTGTCCAGCACCTGCGAAATGCGGCCCGCGCAGGCGGCGGATTTTGTGATGTTCAGGATCAGATTGGCAAACTTGATCAGCTCGACCAGGATCTGCGACATATAGTTATAAAGCGCGATCAGCTGGCCCTGCGTGATCGCGCCCTCGTTCACGCGGACGCCGCCCACGCGCAAAATCGCGACAATGGCCAGATTGATGATCACATACGTCAGCGGATTGAGAAGTGCGGAAAGCTTTCCGACGAACTGCTGTGCGGAAAACAGATCTCCGGTTTTCTCCGCGAAGCTTTCCGTCTCTGTCTGTTCGCGGGTAAAGGCGCGGATGACGCGCACGCCGGACAGATTCTCCTGCGCCGCACCGGTCACGCCGTCGAGCTTCGTCTGCACGCGCCGGTAGAGCGGAATGCAGCTGAGCATGATGGCAAACACAACGGCAAAGAGCACCGGGATGGCCACGGCGAAGATAAGCGCCGACTTTGTGTCGATGGTAAAGGCCATGAGCATCGCGCCGAAAACCACGATGGGCGAACGCAGCAGTAGGCGGAGCGTCAGATTGAGGCCCGTCTGCACCTGATTCATGTCGCTCGTCATGCGCGTGACGAGCGTGGCCGTGCCGAGCCGGTCAAGCTCGGTGTAGGACAGCGACTGGATGTGCGCAAAAAGCGCACGGCGCAGGCGGCCCGTCGCGCCGGTCGCGGCCTTGGCGGAAAAATACTGCGCGCACGTGGCGCTGGCAAAGCCGCACAGGCCGAGTCCGACCAGCACAAGGCATTTTTTCAGGATATACGCCGTATCGCCGGACGAAATGCCGACGTCGATGATATCCGCCATGATGAGCGGCACGAGCAGCTCAAACGCGGCCTCGAGCAGCTTGAAGCACGGGGCCAGGATCGCCTGCAGGCGGTAGGGCCGCAGGTAAACAAGCAGTTTTTTCATGGGGTGTTTCTTCTCTTTCTTCTGCTATTCAATGGATTTGAGCGCCTGCGACATATCGATTGTGCGGATCTTCCGCCGCAGGGCAAGATTGACAAGCAGACCGAACACCAGCGTCAGCGCGGCTGAGATGAGATAGCTCAGCGGCGCGACGCGCACATCGAAGCACATGAGATCGATCTTGATCTGTCCCATGACATACGCGTGCAGCAGCTTTCCCATCGGAAGGCCCACAAGCGCGCCGAGGACGGTCAGGATGATGTTCTCGCGGAAGACGTAGCGGTTCGTCTCGCCGTCGTAGAAGCCAAGCACCTTGATGGTCGCGATCTCTCGTTCGCGTTCGGTGATGTTGATGTTCGTGAGGTTATACAGCACGATGAATGCCAGCGCTGCCGCGCCCAGCACGACGACCAGCACGATATATTGCAGGCTTTGCATCATCGTCGCCACACGGCTGCGGAAATCAAGGCTGAGGGTAACTGCCGCCGCGTTTTTTGCGCCCGCGAGCGCTGCGGAGGCCGCCTGCGCATCCTCGTCCGTCTGATAGTTGACCCATGCGGCCTCGTATCCGGGCGCTTCACCGAAGACGTCCTGCCAGGTAGTCTGCGTCAGATAGACGTAATTATAAACATAGTTTTCAAACACAGCCTCGACGGTCAGTTCCGTCCGGCGCATGTCGCCTGTCTGTAAGGTGATGGTGTCGCCCGCCGACAGGCGCAGCGCCTGCGCAAGGCCCCGGCTGATGATGCAGCCGCCGTCCTGCGGGTAGGGGATCGGCGTTTTCTCCTGCGTGTGCAGGTCGATAAAGCCGTCCACGCTGCCCGATTCCGGGCAGACGACGTTTGTGGTCTTGACCGTGCCGCCGGCAGAAGCGTCCAGACTTTTTTCCGCGACAAACAGACAGCCCTCCGCGCCGCTTTTCTCGCAGACGGCGAGGAAGTCCTCGCGTTCGCTGCCGCTCAGCGCGTGCTGGAAGGTCACGGCGGCGTCATAGCGGGTGATTTCGTCGTATTGATAGTCGACGACGCTGCTGATGGAGTCCTGAATGCCGAAGCCCGTGATGAGCAGCGCCGTGCAGCCGCCGATGCCAATCATCATCATGACCATGCGCTTTTTAAAGCGCAGAATGTTCCGGATGGAGACTTTATGCAGGAACGGCAGCCGGTCCCAGAGCAGCGGGAGGCGTTCAAGCAGAATGCGCTTGCCCGCCTTCGGCGCTCTGGGGCGGATCAACTCCGCTGCCGGCTTCTGCAGTTCGGCGTGTACGACGTACCACGTCGTACCGAGCGCACACAGCAGATATGCGCCCGACGAGACGAGCGCAAGCGGCCAGTCAAAGGCATACAGAATGCCGGTAAAGCCATACATGATATTATACGCGTGCCAGATCATCTTCGGCAGGAAATACGAACCTGCCGCGATGCCGAGCACACAGCCGAGAACCGAGGCGATCCCGGCATAGAGGAAGTATTGGGACAAGATCGCGCCGTTGGAATACCCCAGCGCCTTTAAAACGCCCGCCTGCGTCCGCTGCTCGTCGACCATGCGGGTCATGGTCGTGATGCAGACCAGCGCGGCCACGGCGAAGAAAAACAGCGGGAACACCCGTGACACGCCGCGCACGATATCGGAATCGTTCTCAAAGCAGGCATAGCCGACGTTGCTGCTGCGATCCAGCACGAACACGTCCGGGTTTTCGAGCTTTTCCAGTTCGTCCTCGCCGTCGCGGTAGTCCTGCTCGGCGTCGGCCAGCTTTTGTTCACCGTCGGCCAGCTCCTGCTCGGCGTCGGCAAGCTTTTGATCGCCGTCTGTGATCTCCTGCTTTGCGTCAGCCAGCTCCTGCTCGGCGTCGGAGATCTTCTGTTCTGCTTCGGCCTTACCTGTGTAATAATCCGCCCAGCCGTCTTTGAGTTCCTGTTTTGCGTCTTCCAGCTCCTGCCGGCCATCTTCCAGCTCCTGCTTCGCATCTTCCAGTTCCTGCTGCTTTTCTTCCAGCGTTTTCTTCGCCTCGTCCAGCTTTTTCTGGTTTTCCGCGAACGCCTCGTTCGCCGCGTCTGCCGCCAGATCCAGCTGATTCTCATTGTCGGCCAGAGCGTTCTTGCCCTCGTCCAGCTGCGCCTGCGCCGCTGCAAGCTGCCCACGCGCCGCCGCGATCTGCGCTTTGGCCGCCTCCGCCGCCTCCGGCGACATCGCTCCTGCGGAAACCGCAGCGTCTATCTGCGCCTCCTGTTTGTCGAGCGCGGCTTTCTGCGCGTCTAACTGCTGCTGCTGCTCGGCAAGCGTTTCGCGTGCTTTCTGGAGCTGCGCGAAAGCGAAGCTCATCTCGTTCTCGGCCTGTTTCTTTTCTTTTTCAAATTTGGCGGCGTTTTCCTCATAGGTCTGCTTCGCGTCGGCCAGCTTTTTTTCGCCGTCTGCCAGCTCCTGTTCACCATCGGCCAGCTTCTGTTCATTTTCCTCGATCGTCCGCTGCCCATCCACCAGCTTCTGGTATGCGTCGGCCAGTTCCTGCTCCGCCTCCTGCTTTGCGTCGGCCAGAGAAACAACGCCGTCAGCATACGTCTGATGCGCGTCTTCCAGCTCCTGCTTCGCGTCGGCAAGCTCCTGCTTTGCATCGGCCAACTCCTGCTGCTTTTCATCCAGCGTTTCACGCGCGTCGGAGAGCGTCTGCTTGGCCTCTTCATAGAGGCGATCGCTGCGCCCATAAGCCGCGCTCTCGGCAAGCTGCGTGACCCACGGCTCAGCAGCGTCAATGCAGGCGGTATATTCGTCGGAATAGACCTCGCCCTGCCGGCCGGCCAGACGGAGATAGAGCGACGTGTCGTATTCCAGCGCAAACGCCTCCGGCAGGATGTACACGAATGACGAAAGCGTTCCGCTGCCGATGGAGGTGCCGCCGCGCTCATAATTGATGTATAAGACGCTCTTGGCGATGCCGACGATGGTGAATTCCCGCCGGTTGAAGCTGTCCAGCGTATCTTCGTCGTTCTCTTCCGTCAGAACGACTGTTTTTCCGAGATCCTTTTCGGAATACAGCAGCCCGTCAGCCAGACATTCCTCCGCCGTCTGCGGAAATCTTCCACATTTTAAGCCCGGCAGGTCGATCTGCTCAGGCAGCGACAAAAATCTGCATGGCTTCGCCGCCCCATCTGCGACGGAGGCCAGCGCGTCCGCACTCTTTTCTCCTTCGCAGGCAGCGATACGCGTGTCGGCGGCAAGGGCCACCGCATCTGTCTCGTCAAAGCCGACCGTGCTGACGAGGCGGAAATCATACATCCGGTGCGCCTCGGCATAGTCGTCCAGCGTATGTACCATTGCGGTCTTTGTCAGCCGCAGGCCGCAGAAAAATCCCACGCCCAGCGCGACGATCGCCGCGATCGCCAGAAACCGGGTGAGACTGCTGCGGATCTGGCGCATTGTCAGTTTCAGCATACCCGTCACCATTCGATGCTTTCCACCGGCATGGGCGCTGCGTTTTGCCGCACGTCGGTAATCTGGCCGCTTCTGACGCGGATGACGCGGTCGGCCATGGCGGTCAGGGCGGAATTGTGCGTGATGATCACGACGGTCATGCCGTTTTCCCGGCTCTGCTTCTGCAAAAGCGCCAGGATCTGCTTGCCGGTCTGATAGTCAAGCGCACCGGTCGGTTCGTCGCACAGCAGAAGCCGCGGCCTTTTGGCCAGCGCACGTGCGATGGCCACGCGCTGCTGCTCGCCGCCGGAGAGCTGGGCGGGGAAATTCTGCATCCGCTCGCCGAGGCCGACCTGCCGCAGAACTTCGTCTGCCGGGATGGGATTTTTACAAAGCTGGCCCGCGATCTGCACGTTTTCCAGCGCCGTCATATTGGGCAGCAGATTATAGAACTGGAACACAAAGCCGACCTCATGGCGGCGGTAGGCCGTCAGCTGCCTACGGTCAAACCCCGACACATCCTCGCCCGCCAGCAGCACATGGCCGCTCGTCAGCCGGTCCATGCCTCCGAGAATGTTTAAAAGCGTCGTCTTGCCCGCGCCGGACTGCCCGACGATCACGCAGATCTCCCCCTCTGCGATCGTAAACGAGGCATCCTTCAGCGCGTCGATGCACACATCGCCCATCCGATAGGTCTTGCAGACATGATCGAACAACACAAAATTCTGCACACAGAACCCCTCCTGTATTTTTTCTAAATGTATATTATGGCATACTGTTTTCTGTTTTGCTTGAATAATCCATGAACGCCGGGCTTGAAAATACTTTTTCTTGCTTTTGCCGCAGAACGATGGTACTATTAAATCGAAAAAACTATAGGGAAGCTCTGATTCAATGACCGAGAGCATTCGGCGAGAGATTTTGGCCCCAGACATCGGATCAGAGGTTCCCTGACAGGAAAAGGAGCGGTCCTTTTGGCAAAACAGATCACGCGGATCGTGCTGACCGGCGGGCCTGCCGCGGGCAAGACGACGCTTATCAGCCGCATTCTCAAGGAATTCAAGCAGGACGAGGGCTGGAAGGTCATTACCATCCCTGAAACTGCGACGGAGCTGATCTCCGGCTTCGGCATCAAGCCCTTCGGCGGGTGCGTGTCCATGCTGGATTTTCAGGATTTTGTCGTTTCCGACCAGCTGCACAAGGAGCAGCTGGCGCTCAAGGCGGCACAGATGGTGCCGGAGGAGCACGTCATCGTGCTGTACGACCGCGCGCTCTTCGATGACAAGGCCTATATCTCCGACGAGGAGTTCCGGCAGGTGCTCGCGCGCTTCGGCCTGACCGAGCAGCAGGCGCTTTCCCACTACGATACCGTCCTGCACCTCGTCTCCTGCGCCAAGGGCGCGGAGTTTGCCTATAATTTCGGCAACGAGGCGCGCTACGAGCCGCTGGAGCTTGCGCGGGAAAAGGACGATCTGACGCTGCGCGCATGGCGTGCGCACCCGAATCTGCACGTGATCGACAATTCCGTCGATTTTGAGGACAAGATCGCGCGCGGCCTGCGCGCCGTCTACGAAGCGCTCGGACGGCCCACGCAGCAGGAGGTCTGGCACAAGTATCTCATCGCGCTGCCCACGCTCCAGACGCTCGAGCAGACGTATCACGCCGCCAGCATCGACATGATGCAGACCTATCTGACCCGCGCCAACCCCAACATCGTCCGCCGCGTCCGCCAGCAGAAAAACGGCGGAGATTATCTCTATTTCTACACGGAAAAGCGCACGACCGGCTCCGGCCAGTGGGAGACGGAGAAGCCGATCTCCGAAAAGGAATACATCCGTTATCTCATGGAAGGCGACACGAGCCTGCACACCGTCCACAAGACGAAGTACCGCTTTGTGTATAACGGCTGCCGGTTCGAGATCGATGTCTACCCGTTCTCGCAGGACCGGGCCATCATGCGTGCCGCATTGCCGGAAAATGCCCCCGTGCTTACCGCGCCGCCCGAGATCACCGTCCTGCGCGAGGTCACCGGCGACCCCGCCTACAAAAACCGCCAGCTGGCGAAAAATCAGAGACTGTAAAAGCTGCCGCCCGCGTTCAGTTCCATCGAACGCGGGCGGTGTGTTTTGTGAAAGGGGCATTCCGGTGTGCCTCCGGCGGCCCATTCTTTTCCATCTTGTCGGAAAAGAATGGGAAGAAAAGGGGTGCTGGTTACGGTTTGGTGCGTCCTGCGGGCGGACAGAGTCGTCCGCCACTACGGAGATACGGGGAGAGTAAAGCCTTGACGTAGGGGCCGACGACTCTGTCGGCCCAATGAGAAGTTACGAATTCGCCGAGGATTACCGTAAAAATGCTGCATTCTGCGCGGGCCGATGCGATGCCCGCAGGCTAGTTTCGAGGCGCAACCGCGCATAGCGCGGCTCTTAGCGCCGAAGATAGGCATCGGCCCCTACAAAGCTTGTACGGACAGCGTCAGAATTTTGAGCTGCTTCAAGCTTCGCGGGAAAAGGCCAGAAAACCCGAAGCGGTTTTTCTGGTCGCTTCAAGGGGGTCCGGGGGAAATCGAAATCCCCCCGGGCTTGTTTTCTTTTCCCAATCTTTTCTTTTGGAGAGGCAAAAGAAAAAGTGAGATGGCAGCCGCAAATTTCTAATAAGAGCCCTTACATTGACAAAAGACTTACGGCGGCCGGGCTTCCCGGCCGCCGCGTTTTTTCAGATCCATTCACACGCGATCTGCGCATCCTTCGCGAGGAGCGCTGCGTATTCCGCCATGCGCGTCTGCGCGCTGCGCAGTGCGTCGGGTGCCTGTCCGGGCACGCCGAAGACGGGGTAGAACACATGGCGGCTTTCGGCCCGCGCACACGTTCTTTCGTCCGCACCGGCGATCATGCTGAAGATGATGCCGCCCGCGTCGCGTCCGGTGACGTCTCCGGGGTAGGTGTGGACCTCATCGCCGCGCAGGCCCGCAAACGGTTCCCTGGCTTCCGCCTGATACAGCTCGACCGGCCCCATCAGGCGGTCAATGTCGTGCGTGCCGCAAAGCACGTGCGTTTCCAGCTCGACCAGAAACGGCACGGCGGTCACGGCGTTCCAGCGCGGGAACTCCCTGCCCTTGAGCAGCACGGACTCGAACTGCATCATAACAGGGTACGTCTTCTTGAATTTCCGGAAATAGCGGAAATACGGGTTCTGCCCGAACACGTCCGCGCGGACGTACTCCCGGTACTGCTCCCGCAGTGCGGCAAGGTGCTGCTCCACCATATCGTAGAATCCGGCCTCATCCCACTGCACCTTGTCCGGGTACTGTACCTCGACCCATGCAAACGGGACGCCTGCGCTCTGCATACCATTCTCTTTTGTGATCTGTACCATGTCTGATGCCTCCCGATCCTGTTTTTCTATACTATATAACATCGGGAACCGGCGCTGTCAAGCGTTATTCGGCAAGCTTCCTGCCCAGCGCGCGGCAGGCGGCAAGCGCCTCGTCGTCCGGCGCTTCGCAGCAGATGACGCTGTCCGCCACGCGGTTGATCCCGGCAGCTCCGCAGTCTTCCTCCCACGTGCGCATCCATTCGCCATCGCCCCAGCCATAGGAGCCGAACAGGCCGACGGACTTGCCCGCAAGCGCCGATTTCACCGCGTCGAACATCGGCGCGAATTCCGTCTCTTCCAGTTCCTCGGCGCCCATCGCCGGGCAGCCGAGCGCGGCGGCGTCCAGTTCCTTCACTGCATCCGCGTCGACGTCCGCAGGCGTCCAGACGGCGCACTCCGCGCCGGCTTCGCGCATACCCTCCGCGACGGCGTTTGCCATGGCCTCGGTGTTGCCGGTGCCGCTCCAATAAATGACTGCTGTTTTTTTCATAATCAGGACTTCCTTTCTATTCTGTCTGCGACCGCCAGCCGGTCCAGCTTTACGCCGGAGCGCCAACGTTCACAGTAGGTTTGCGTACATTTTTTATAGCGGTCGAACGTCTGCCGCGCCTGCCGTTCGTCGCCGTAGACCTTCCACACGCCCGTGCATTTGGCGTTTGCCGCGTGATTCTCAATGAATCCCTTGACGTCCTCCGGCGGATAGCTGAGAAACAGGCCGACCTCGTGCGGGAATTCCGCGCCCCCGCGCATACGGCGCACCAGCCGCGCAACGCATCCGCCGCAGCTGCCGCAGGGATATCCCGCGTCCGCCAGAAGCGCCTTTGCCGTCTGCGCGCGCAGATCACGCTGCAGCGCCGCCGGACGGTAGAGGTACAAAAGCGCCTTCCCCTCGGTGAACCGCAGCGGCAGCAGGCACAGCCCGCGGGAAAGATAGTGCCGGTTGAACGCGCGGATCTCGCCCAGCAGCACGTCCTTTTCCGCGCACGGACATGGGAACAGACTGCCGGTCTTGATCCCGGCCAGCGTTGGCGCAGCCTGCCGCACGACCATTTCTTCCGACATCAGCAGGCTCCCTGCGCCGCGTATTTGTCCAGAATGCCGCGCAGCGCGGACAGAGAGCTGGTGTGGCAGCGCTCGATGATCGTCCCGCGGCCCTTGAGCTCGCTCAGCGCGCCCTGCACCATCTTGTGGGACATGGTATTGGTGAAAAAGATCGTCAGATCCGGGCTGCCCAGCTTGTTCCGCAGGCCGCCGGCGAGCTTGGTGAAGATCTTCGACTGACATTGGTAGCTTTCGCAAAGCTCCCGGTAGCGGCGCTCCATACATTCGTTGCCGCCAAGAATTACAACGCTCATAGGCTCGTCCTTTCGGTTTGAAATTAGTTAGATATCTCTAACCGCAGGATACAGTACACCCATTCTCCGCCTGTCCTGCGGACTGCGGCAGATAGGACTGCTTCCACCCGTTTGGTTAGATAGCCTTAACTGCTTGCACAGATCATACCATACTTTTCCCCGATACGCAAGAAAAATTTACGCGGAACACAAAAAATCTGCCCGGAAGCGCGTTAGCGCTTCCGGGCATGGGCTGACGGAAAGCAGTGATTTTTAGAAATTCACGGCGAATTTGCAGGTTCCTGGCCCCTACAGGAAGCGGCTGTATCACGTCGCTCAGATCACCTGACCGTTTTTCAGCTGCAATTGGAGCTTGTCGGCGATGAGCGCGATAAACTCGGAATTTGTCGGCTTGCCCTTTGTGTTTGAGACGGTGTAGCCGAAGAAGCGCTGGAGCGTTTCGAGATCGCCCCTGTCCCACGCGACCTCGATGGCGTGGCGGATGGCGCGCTCGACGCGCGACGGCGTGGTCGCGAACGTCTTGGCGACCTGCGGGTACAGGACCTTCGTGATGGCGTTGATGACGTCCATGTCCTGTACGGCGATCATGATCGCCTCGCGCAGATACTGATAGCCCTTGATGTGCGCCGGAACGCCGATCTCATGGATGATGGAGGTGACCATTGCCTCGATGTTGACCTCCTGCCGCCGCTGGGCGTTTTGACGGAGCTGACCGTCGATCGCGGTCATCTCGTGGATGCGCTCGGCCACGGCGTCCAGCTCGCACGGCTTCGTCATGAAATACTGCACGCCGAGACTCGCCGCCATGTTGGCGACGTATTCTGTCATAAAGCCCGTCAGCACCAGCGCTGCCGGCGGCTTGTCCATCTCACGCGCCCGTTTCAGGACCGCGATGCCGTCCAGCTTCGACAGCATCAGATCCAGTACCAGGATATCCGGCTTCGTCACGCGCATAAGCTCTGCCGCGCGCTGCCCGTCGGCTGCCGTACCGACGATCTCATAGCCGGGAACCTGTTCCAGACGGCGTTTGACGTGATCGCAAAACTCCTCATTTCCATCTGCGATCAGAATTTTGACACGGTTTTCCATTCTTGACCTCTCCTCATAATATGGTTTGTGTCAGACACTGACTTTTTTATCGCTGCGACATCATGAATATAGCACATTCTGGTAAATTATTCAATTTCTTTTATGCAATATTTTCCAGAAACTTCTCGATGTCCTTCGACATAATATTTTCAAAGTAAAGAAACCGTTAAAAGTCTGATAAAATCATAAAAATGAAAATAAATTGCAATATCTTTTTTGGGCTTAACTACCAAATGCGATTATATGACCATTTGCCCGCCGCGTCAAGTGCATCCAATGTTTTTCTATATTTTTGTAAAAATTCCAGAGTAATTTTGGCTAATCTGCATAAAAAACCCGGATCCCGCAGCTGCGCGGGATCCGGGTTTTTCTTTGTTTTTTCAGCTTCAGGCGTCCTGCGGCAGGATTTTGCCCTCCGCTGTGAACGTCACGACGCGCATGGGAATGTCCTTTCCGCTTGCCGCGACAGCCTGCCGCGCGGCGTATTCCAGCCCACCGCAGCACGGCACCTCCATGCGTGTGAGCGTCACGCTGCGCACGTCGTTCTCCGTCAGGATCGCCGTCAGCTTTTCCGCATAGTCCGCGCGGTCGAGCTTCGGACAGCCGATGAGCGTGACGCGGCCGCGGATAAAGTCCGCATGGAAGCTGCCGCAGGCGTAAGCCGTGCAGTCGGCGGCGATCAGCAGGTCGCAGCCGTCAAAATACGGCGCACGCACCGGTACGAGCTGCAGCTGCACCGGCCAGTTTTGCAGACGGCCCGGCTGCGCGGGCGCGTCCTGTCCGGCGGACTCCTGCGCAAGCGTCCGTACCTGCGTCCCGGCGCAGCCGCAGGCCAGCCTGTCCGGCGCGCTTACGCCCGGCTTTTTTGCCGCCTGCACGCCCCTGACCGCCTCCTCCGTCAGCCGTTCGAGCTTCGCTTTTTTGACAGCCTCCTCGTCATATGCCGCCGCTTCGCGCTCGATAAAGCGGATCGCATCCACTGGACAGACCGGCAGACAGTTGCCAAGCCCGTCGCAGTAATCGTCCCGGATCAGCTTTGCTTTTCCGTCTATGATGGCGATCGCGCCCTCGTGGCACGCCTGCGCACACAGGCCGCAGCCCGTGCAGGCCGCCTCGTCGATTTCGATGATCGTCCGTTTCATGCTTGTCCCTCCTGCTGCTTTTGGGCCTCCAATCTCGCGCGCCGCTCGGCGTCGGCCTTTTCCTGATTGCGCCGCGCGATGATCATCAGCTTCTCATACGTCTCCTCGCCCACGCACTGCTTCGCGTATTTGCACCACTGCACGCAGCTGAGCTTGTCGTTGTACACGATGAAGCCGCAGTTATCGCAGGCGACCTCCGTGTCTGTGGAAAAAATCTCGATCGGATTGCCGCAGTTCGGACAGATCCGGTCCTCAATGGTCGGCGTTCTCGGCTTGCCCTGGCAGCCGTCCATGATCATGCTCCTCGCCTCCTTTTCAGTAACCGCAGACGATTGCATCATCGGCTGCTTGACTTTCTGGCCATAGTATAGGATACTGAAGAAAAAATGTATGTTGTTTTTCAAACAAAGGAGATTCAAATTATGGATGAACCGAACATTTTGACCGAATGTGCGCTGTTCCGGGGCCTGCGCAGGGCGCAGATCCGGGAGATGCTGCCGTGTCTGTCCGCGCGGCAGGCCCGCTTCCGGCGCGGGCAGTTCCTGCTGCGGGCGGGAGACAGAGCCTCATCCGCCGGGATCATCCTGTCCGGCGAGGCCGAGGTCCTGCAGGAGGATTTCTGGGGCAACCGCAATCTGCTTGCCGCCGTTGGACCGGGCGAGCTGTTTGCCGAAGCGTTTGCCTGCGTGCACGCCGTTTCCCCGGTGAGCGTGCAGTGCACAACGGACGGGAGCGTTCTGTATCTGAACGTGCGCGCCGTCTTCTCCCCCTGCGAAAAGGCCTGCGCGCAGCACAAAACGCTTTCGCAGAACCTCATCCGGGTGCTGGCAGAAAAAAATATGCAGCTGAATGAAAAGGCGGGCTTTCTTTCCCAGCGCACAACGCGCGAAAAGCTGCTGGCTTATCTGTCCGCACAGGCACGCCGGGCCGGCAGCGCCAGCTTCCGCATCCCCTTTGACCGGCAGCAGCTGGCAGATTACCTGTCCGTCAACCGCAGCGCCATGTCCGCCGAGCTTTCGAATATGCAGCGCGACGGCCTGCTCCGCACCGACCGCAGCTGCTTCACGCTCTGCCAGCCGGAAGATACGCCCTGACACGCACGCAAGGGGAGCGGCTCACGCCGCTCCCCTTTTGCGTCATGTAGCGCTGTCAGCAGCCGCAGCCGGTGTCGCAGCCGCAGGAATTGCCGCAGCCATTGCTGCCGGTGCCGAAGATCAGCAGAAGGATGATGATCCACCACCAGCTGTTGCCGAAGGCGCAGAATCCGGACTGATTACAAGACATAACAAGACCTCCTGAAAGATAACGTAGCGTTTGATCGCTCGCTCATTCCATGTTATGCAGAGGTCTGAAAATGGTGACGGCTACGCGAACAGCTCGTCGAGCGTTCCGAAGGAATAGCCCATCTCCTCCCATTTGCTCAGCAGCGTGTCCAAGATCCGCGCGTTCGTCTGCGACGTGGAGTGCAGCAGCACGACCGCGCCGGGATGGATGCGCGGCAGGAGCTTGGAAAACGCCTGCTCGTCGGTCGGCTGGTTGTCCTGATACCAGTCGACGTAGGCCAGCGACCAGAATACCGTCCGGTAGCCGAGCTTCTGCGCCATTTCAAGATTTTTTTCGCTGTAAATGCCCTGCGGCGGGCGGTAATAGCGCGGCAGGTCCTCGCCGGTCGTCTCCCGGTAGAGCGTTTCGAGGCTCGTCAGCTCCTGATTGAAGGCGGCTTCGTCTGAAAGCTTCGACATATCATAGTGGTGGTACGTGTGGTTGCCGACGATATGCCCCTCGCGCAGCATCCGGCGCACAAGCTCCGGGTTCTGCTCGATGTAGTTGCCCACGACGAAGAACGCCGCCTTGACGTTGTGCTTCGCCAGCGCCTCCAGGATCGGCTCTGTGCAGCCGTTTTCATAGCCTGCGTCGAAGGTCAGATAGAGCTTCTTCTGTGTCTCATCGCCGAGATAGACCGCGTCATAGCGCCGCAGCGCCTCCTTTGACGCGTTGCCGGCGGGCGGCTGGCCCTCCGTCCGAAAGCTCAGGCCCCACGACCCGGTTTCGATCGACCGGCTCTGCTGAAACAGCAGCGGCAGAACGGCGCAGAACGCCAGCACCGCCGCCAGCGCCAGCGTCAGTCTGCCGTACTGCCGGAAAAATCGCTTCATAAAACATCACCCCTGTCCATCCTTATGCGATGGACAGGGGGATATGCCTTTTATCCGCCGTAATCGTAGCCGTAGCCGTCAAAGTCAGGGACAGTGAATTCTTCCTCCTGCCCGGACTGGCCTTCCAGCTCGTTCTGCGCCTGCTGCTCGGCCTCGTTGATCTCCTCCTCGCCGGGCCGCTCGTCGAGCGTGAGCGTGACCTCGATCTCCGCGCCCGCGCGGTAGAGCTTCAGCTTGACGGTGTCGCCCGCCCGATGCTTGGAAAGTGCGGAGACAAGATCGGAATACGCGTTGATCTCGCGGCCGTCAAATTCCAGAATGATATCGTGCGGCTGCAAACCGGCCTTTTCCGAGCAGCTGCCTTCCGTCACGGTCACGACCTGCGGTCCGGAGGGCAGGCCGTAAATTTCCGCAACCTCTGCGTCGAGATTCTGCAGCGTGACGCCGAGATAGGCCCGGCCGCGGACGCGGCCGTATTGCTGCAGATCATAGACTACGCGCAGCACGTCGTTGATGGGAATGGCGAAGCCGAGCCCTTCGATGGTCACGCCCGTCTCCGTCGTTCCGGATACCTTCGCGGTCGTAACGCCGATGATATTGCCGTTCATATCGAACAGCGGCCCGCCGGAGTTGCCGGAGTTGATAGCCGCGTCGGTCTGCAGCATATTGATGACCGTTCCGTCGGTGTCGATCTCGCGGTCAAGCGCGCTGATGTAACCGGCGGTCATGGTGAACGTCAGATCGCCCAGCGGATTTCCGATGGCCTCGACTGTCTCGCCGACCTTGACCTCGTCGGAATCGCCGACCGTGACGGTCTGCAGGCCCTCTGCCTCGATCTTCAGAAGCGCAACGTCGTTCATGCTGTCCGTGCCGACGATGGCGGCGGGGTATTCCTCGCCCGAATAGAACTGCACGACGACCGTGCCCTCGTCCGCATCCGCGATGACGTGGTGATTGGTAACGATATAGCCGTCCTCCGTCAGGACGAAGCCGCTGCCCGTGCATATGCCGGTCGTTTCCACGCCCCAGAGGTCGGCTGTGACCTGCGTGGAAATGCCGCAGACCGCGCCGATGTTCATCTTATAGACCTGCGCCGGTGTAAGCGTCTTGTCGCCCTCGTTGGATCTGAGCGTTTCCGGCAGGGGCGTCCGTTCGAGCCGGTAGGAGGCGTCGGCCTGCGGCTTCTGCGCTGCGGGCTGTTCCTGTTCGACAGACTGCTCAGCCATAGCGCCGACAGAGGCGCTTGATTCCTGCTCGGCGAGGTTTTTCTGCCCGATGGCGTCGATGGCCTTCGTCAGCACGGAGCCGCCGACACCCGCGATGATCGCCACCGCGGCCAGCAGCGCCGCGATCTTGAGTCCGGTGTGCTTGCCGCTGCGCCGGATCTCCTCCTTGGCCTGCTCCAGCGGCGGCCGGGACGGCTCCTCGGGCGCGGGTTCAAAGCTGTAGTTCATCTTTTCATCGTAATTTTCCATGGTTCTGCGCTCCTTTTCGGCGTGTCTGTTCAGAAAAGCGGTTCCGGCAGATCCAGCATATGGCTCACACGCTTCAGTGACAGCCTGCGGCGCATATACGGGTGGAAGCGGAAGCTGATCTCGACGAAGTCCGGCGCTTTGCCGACCTCCCCGATCGTTGTTTTGCACCCGGCCTGCCGCATGGCGGCAAGGCAGGCGTCATAGGACGGCACAGACTGCACGATCCGGCGGATCTCTGGCCAGCAGGCTTCGATGCGGCGGGGGGCGATGCCGTCTGTGATGGTGTCCGGGGTGTTGAGCTTCTGGACATCCGGGGCCAATGGGCCGTAGATGCGGTAGATCTCATCCCAATTGCAGACCTCCGGATGGGCCGTGACCTGCGGCAGACGGGAGAGCGCTTCGTAATACCGGAGCATGATGAGCGTCGTCACGCCGACGTCCTCGCCGTGGTAATTGGGCGTTTTGCCGTCCAGCAGCTCCATGCACTCCCAGAAATGGGCCATGATATGCTCCGTGCCGCTGCCGGGGCGGGAGGTCTTGGTGAAGCTCATCGCGATACCGGTCAGAAGCAGCGATTCGAAGATCGCCGCCGCCGTTTTTTCGTCGCGTTTCGTCACGCTCCCGGCCATAGCGAAGATCTGGTCGGTCGCCCGCCGCGTCAGGGCGGCGACGCGCTCACAATAGGATTCCCCGGTCAGAAGATTCGATACCTGCCAGTCGATGAGCGCGATATATTTCGAGATCATATCGCCGAAGCCCGCGGATTTAAGCTCTGCCGGAGCGTCCGCGAGAATTTTCGTGTCGCCGATGATGACCTCGGGGCATTTTGCGGGATAGGTGATCTTGAAATTGCCGTTGACAATGGGCGCGGAATAGGACGCGAAGCCGTCCATCGAGGGGGCTGTTGCGAACAGGCACAGCGGCACGTTATGCCGCGCACAGGCAAGCCTGCACGGGTCATGGACAGACCCCGTGCCGACGGCAAGCACGCCGTCCACGCGGTCAAAATACCCCTCGATCTTCTCCACGTCCTGCATGGTCGCGACGCGGATGGACGGCCAGATATGGCGCAGGACGGTAAAGCCGGACAGGGAAGCCTCAATGCCGTCCGCAGCGGCAAGTGTCTGCTCGTCCGCCGCCAGCAGGAGCCGGGGGCCAAAGCCGTTTTTCTTCAGGATCTCGCCGGCCTCGGACACAAGCCCGCTGCCAATCTCGATATCCCGGATGGCACATTCATGCGCCTGCCCGCAGGCGCAGTTCTGATAGCTGTCGATCAGCGTGTGGAAATCAGTCATAGTGGGATTCTCCTACGTTTATACTTTATGTGGCTGCATGGATTTGCCGGCGGACGACTGCTTTTCGCGTCTGCCGGCTGTCCAAGCGCTCAACCGTTCGGGTTCGGGGTATCCAGCATGGTCTTGCACGCGGCAAGGACCTTTGCGGCGATGGGTGCGGCTGTCTGGCTGCCGGAGCCGCCGCGTTCGGCGAAGACGACGAAGGCAAGCGGATATGCCTCGTCCTGCACGAAGCCCGCGAACATCGCATCTGCCGGGCCGTTTTCGCGCTCCGCCGTGCCGGATTTGGCGCAGACCGTCAGACTGCCGAACTGCCACGCGCCGTACTGGTTCACGACCGCGCCGCGCATCATCTTTCCGAGCGCTTCGGCTGTTTCTTCGGACAGCAGCCTCCCGGTCGTCTTCGTTTCCGCTTCATAGACCGTCTGGCCCGCGCGGGAAATTTTCTGCATGAGATACGGCTCCGCCGCCTCTCCGCCGTTCGCGATCACGCCCATAAAGCGCAGGAACTGGATCGCCGTGATCTGGTCGGTATACTGGCCGATCCCGGCCCAGGCGACGCTGCCGTCGTCCGCGTCTGACAGATCGACGGTCGACCGGGCGGTATAGCCGTCGCAGGTGAGCGTTCCGTTGAGGCCGAGCTTATCGCAGACCGCCTGCAGCGTGTCTTTACCGAGGGCCGAGGCCAGCTCACCGTAATAGACGTTGCACGAATGCGCCAGCGCCTCCGGCATGGCAAGCGTCCCATGGCTGGACATACAGACGATTTCCTGTCCGCCGATGATGGTTTTCCCGGCGCAGGTATGGGTCCCGGCCTGCGCGGACGCGCTTTTTTCCAGCGCTGCGGCGCTGGTCACGAGTTTAAAAATGGAGCCGGGCGTATAGGCCGCGTCAAAGAAGCGGTTGAGATACACGCCGTCATACGCGCCTGTCTCGTCGCCCGCGATATCGGGGATGTTGTCGGGGTCGTAGCTGGGGCTGGTCACGGCGCACAAAATTTCGCCGGTTTTGTAGTTATAGACGCCCACTGCGCCGTGATAGCTGCCAAGCGCCTGCAGGGCTGCTTTCTGCACCTCGGCACTGATGGTAAGTCTTGCGCTGGCCGTGCCCTTGGATGCTTCGTTCAGGCCGGTAATTTTATCGTAGCCGATCATCTGCTCGGCGAAATTGCCCAGCAGCGGCGCGCTGATATAGCCGTAGCGGTCGCCCAGCAGATGGATGGTCGCCTCGCGCACGGCTTCATCGGCACTGTACACGCGGCCATCCGTTGTATTCAGGATGCGTACGCCGGAGCGGTCGTAAATTTTGCCGCCGGTGAGATTCGTGCCGGTATAGACGTGCGGGCTGCCGGAAAACGTGACCCATTTTTCGGCATTTGCCGCGTATTTGACGCAGAAGGCCAGCGTCCCCACAGCAAGCACAACGGCCAGAGCCAGCGCGAACAGCGCGCGGCGCGATACCTTTTTCATCTGCACGCCTCCTTTCCGGCAGGACGCTGCCAGACGGCGTCAGGGTCCTCCGCCGCAGGTTCCTCAGCAGCCTCCTGTGCGTCAGGCTCCTCCGGCAGCGGCGTGACGCCGTGCGGGACGCGGATGGCGACAGAGGCGTTCTGCCGGGTATCGGCTGCCTTGATAAAGGCCAGCAGGCCCCAGACGCAGACCATGCTCGACCCGCCGTTCGATACGAACGGGAACGTCACGCCCGTGAGCGGCAGGAAATCCGCCATGCCGAACACGTTTAAAATCGTCTGCGTGACCATGACCGTCACGGCCGCGCAGGCGCCGATGGTATAAAAGCAGCTTCTGCCCGCGGGCGCGGAGCGCACGACGAAGCAGGCGAGAATGACAATGCACGCGACCATCAGAACCGCCATGATGAGGCCCCATTCCTCCGAGACGAAGGCGAAGACCAGATCGGTGTCTGACGCCGCGACGTATTTGAGCCAGCCCTTCCCCGGTCCGAGGCCGAACAGGCCGCCCGAGGCGATGCACATCATCGAGCGCGTCTGGGAATACCCGGTCGTGAGCGCATAATCCCACACATGGCCCCACGCCTCAAAGCGGTTGCGCGCGTAGGGCAGAAAGCGCAGTACCAGAACGCCCGCGAAGCCCGTCGCGGCGATGGCCAGTGCGATCGTCGCAAAGTTGCCGGAGCGCAGGAACGCGATGACAAGGAACGCGACAAAGAAAATGATCGCGGTTCCGAAATCCTTCATGAGCGCCAGACACGCGCAGATCACAGCGGAATAGGCGATGAACAGCACGATATTGCGCTTTGCCATCAGCCGTGAGAGCGTGGACGCACCGACATAGATAAAGCAGACCTTGACAAACTCCGACGGCTGGAACGACACGCCGCCCAGCTGGATCCAGTTGCGCGCGCCGAATTTTTCCACGCCAAAGAGCAGATTGAACGCCAGCAGGCCGATGCCTGCAACAGCCGCGAGATACCGCACGGTCTTTGCCCGCTCCAGATCGCGCAGCGACCAGCAGACGACGAGGAACACGCACACGCCCGCGACGATAGCAAGCAGCTCCTTGATCAGACTTTCCGGCGCGGAGCTTGACACGACGGCAAGGCCCATCGTGCACAGGAAAAACGCCAGCGTCTCCGCCTCGAAGCCCGTTCTGCGGAACGCGCGCAAGGCAAGATACAGCGCCCATTCCAGTCCGATCAGTCCGCCGAAGGCGGTCAGCTCCAGCGCAGGATCGCAGCCGCCGAGGATGAGCTGAATGGCTGTCAGCAGCTGGAACAGCGTCAGGAGCAGCAGCGTCGGCACCTGATGCACGGCATGGCCGGCCCGCGTGCGGGTCCCGGCCTGAATGCGCTCCTGTTCCTTTGTCAGGGGGATGAGCGTGAAATTCACGCCGCCCATCGTAATGACGTCGCCGAAGCGCAGCGCAGAGAGAGCCGTCTGCTTTCCGTTGACAAATACGCCGGATTTGGAGTGCGCGTCCGAGATCGTCCAGCTGCCGTCGTCGTAGCGCGTTAAGACTGCGTGCGTGCGCGAGACGGTTGGGTAGCCAAGCTGTACATCACAGCCTGCACCGCGGCCGATAAGGCTTTCCCAGTGCGTGACAGGGATGTGCGCGCCGTCCGGCGTGGTCAGCCATGCCCAGACCTCCGGCTCCGGCCGGAACGTCAGCAGGCTCACCGCGCAGCGGATCAGGATCCCCAGCGCAAGCACCGGGAACAGATAGCACAGCCACGGAACGGGCTCAAATTGTGAAAAAAACGTAGTCAGTGCATCCTGCATGAGAAATTCTCCATGTACGGGCGGTTACGGTGCGGCGGTTCTGTCCTGCTCCGGAAGCTCGGCGACCTCGCTGATCGGGCCGTAGGCCGTCGTGTCGGTAGTCAGGTTCTTTTTGCGAAGCTTATTGTTGACAGAGTCGGAAATGAGCAGGTAAATGATCGCGAACACCGGCACGCCCAGGATCATGCCTGCGAAGCCGAAGAGGCTGGCCGCGATGGTGATGGACGCAAGCACCCAGAAGCCCGAGATGCCGACGGTGTTGCCGAGGATCTTCGGCCCGATGACATTGCCGTCCACCTGCTGCAGGACCAGAATGAAGATGACGAAATAGAACGCCTGCAGCGGGTTCACCAGCAGAATGAGGAACGCGCACGGCACAAGACCGATGATCGGCCCGAAGAACGGGATGACGTTCGTCACGCCGATGACCGTGGCGATCAGGGCCGGATACGGCATCTTGAGGATCAGAATGCCGATATAGCAAAGAACGCCGATGATGGCCGAGTCGACGATCTTGCCGATGACGAAGCCGTTGAACACCCGGTAGATATTGCGGCCAAGATAGAACACGTGATCCGCGCCCTTCGGCGAGAGCAGCGCGACGATGATCTTCTTGCTCTGCGCCTGAAACGTCTCCTTCGACCACAGGATATAGATCGACGCGACGAAGCCGATGAGGAAGTTCATAAAGCCCTTGACAAAGGCGACTACGGAGCTTGTGAGCGTGGTCAGGAGCTTCTGCACGTCCTGCAAAAACGTCGTGGTGATCCAGTTGTTGATGAAATCATAGATCTTGCCGAGCGCCGAGTCGACATAGCTCTGGATCTCGGGGTTGTCCTCGAGGATGTTCGTGACCCAGCGGTCGATGCTGGTATAATACGTCTCCGCGTTGTCCACGATCCCGACGACGCTCTCATACAGCTGCGGCAGCAGCATGGAGAAGAACGCGTATAAAATCAGGACTGCCACAACAACGCTGACGAAGATGCCCGCCGCACGGCTCAGATTGCGGATGAGCGCGGGCTTCCACTTTGTCTTCTGTTCCAGCAGCGGCAGCAGGCGGCTGTCGACGAAGCGCACAATCGGGTTCAGAAGGAACGCGATCACCACGCCGAAGATCAGCGGCTCCAGAATCATCTCCAGCGCCGTCAGCACACCGAAGAAACCCGGCAGATCCGTAAAGATCACGACGAGCAGAATGCTGACAAAGATCACGACCAGCGCCGTCAGACCCCATTTGACGTATGGCTTGTCTCGATGTTCGTTCATACGCGATTCTCCTTTTCCCAGTTATCTATAAAGTATCATATTCGACAGAAAACGTCAATTCAGAGATTCCCCTAGGGTGTATCTGAAAACTCATGATGTGACCGGCAGCGAGGGATTTTTGCGTTGCGCAAGACATTTTTTCGCAGGAATACTGACGTATTTCAAGGAAAAATGACGCGGCGCACCGCAAAAAGGCCCGCTGTCCGGGTGCGTTGGGAGTTTTCAGATACACCCTAGTGCGCGCAGCAATGCAAGCTCCTGCGCGTAGCCCGGCAGCTCGTTCGGCGTTTCGAGGATCATGGGCAGACCCCGCAGGGCCGGGTGGTGCAGAATACGCCGGAACATTTCCAGCCCCAGACAGCCCTGCCCGAGCTTTTCATGCCGGTCCTTATGCGCGCCGCAGGGGTTTTTGCTGTCGTTCAGATGCAGCGCCTTCAGCCGGTCAAGGCCGATCACGCGGTCGAATTCAGCCAGCACGCCGTCCAGATCGTTTACAATGTCGTATCCCGCGTCCGACACATGGCACGTATCGAGGCACACGCCGAGCAGCTCCCCGCACCGGCAGGCGTCAAGAATCGCGCGCAGCTCCTCGAATCGGCCGCCGACCTCGCTTCCCTTGCCGGACATCGTTTCGAGCAGAACGGTCGTGTGCTGCTCCGGCCGGACGACCGCATCCAGACACGCAGCGATCAGCTCGATCCCGGCTTCAACGCCCTGTCCGACATGGCTGCCGGGATGGAAATTGTAGAAGTTTCCGGGTGTCAGCTCCATGCGCTGCAAATCGCTTTCAAAGACCTCGCGGGCAAATTCCCGCGTCCGCTCGTCCTTGGAGCACGGGTTCAGCGTATACGGCGCATGGGCCACGACGCGGCCCAACTGCCCGTCCTGCTGCATCTGCACGAGCACGGCGGCGTCCGCCGGGTCAGCACTTTTTGCAGCACCGCCGCGCGGATTGCGCGTAAAAAACTGAAAGGTGTTCGCGCCGATGGAAAGCGCGGTCCTCCCCATCGCGGCATAGCCCTTCGACGAGGACAAATGGCAGCCCAGATACAGCATAAGCGGCCTCCTGCAAGCGTATTTTTTATAGTTTATCACGTTTTTGGAAAATCCGCAATTCCACTTGCTCCCGGCGCGAAAAATCTGTACAATAAATATACCACTACTGACAGGAGGCGCGGACGATGGGACGGACGGAGAATCAGAAGCTGAAGCTGCTGTATTTAAAGGAGCTGTTCGAGCGGCAGTCGGATGAGGAGCACCTGCTCTCCATGCAGGACATTCTGGACGCGCTCGCCGCGCAGGGCATCCGGGCCGAGCGCAAGAGCGTCTACGACGATATTTTGTGCCTGCAGCAGTTCGGCATGGATATCGTGACGGTCAAGGGCCGGAACGGCGGGTATTTTCTTGCCTCGCGCACGTTTGAGCTGCCGGAGCTGAAGCTGCTGGTCGACGCGGTGCAGTCGAGCAAATTCCTGTCGGAGCGGAAGTCCATGCAGCTGATCGCCAAGCTTGAGACGCTTGCCAGCGGGTATGCCGCCGGGAGCCTGCGGCGGCAGGTCACAGTCGCCGGACGCGTCAAGACCATGAACGAGAGCGTCTATTATTCCGTCGATCTGCTGCACGAGGCCATCCAGAAAAACAGCCGCATCACGTTCCGCTATTTTGACTATGATCTGAACGGCTCCCGCCGCTACCGGCCGGGGCTGTATGCTGCCAGCCCCTATGCGCTGTGCTGGCAGGATGAAAATTATTATCTCATCGCGCATTCCGAGCGCCACGGGCTGACGCATTACCGTGTGGACAAGATGGCTTCGATCAGTCTGACAGGGGAGCCGCGCTATATGGACGCGCAGACGCGGGAGCTTGATCTGACCGAATACGGCAAAAACGTCTTTGGTATGTTCGCGGGCAGCCGGGAGCAGCTGCGGCTGCGCTTTGACCGGTCGCTGGCGGGTGTTGTGATCGACCGCTTCGGCCGCGGGACCCCATGCGTCCCGGATGGGCCGGACGCGTTTATCTGCACGGTCGAGGTCGCGGTGTCGCCGAACTTTTTCGGCTGGCTTGCCTCATTCGGCGCGCGGGCGCAGCTGCTCTCCCCTGTCCCCGTCCGGGAGGCGTTCGTCGCCCTGTGCCGGGCGGCAGAGGCGGCAAATACCTGAACTGAACGCAAAAACCTGTTTTTTTGTAAATACCACTGGAAAAATCCGCGCGGATATTGTATGATAGAAGCCGGAATGCAACAAGAAGCAAAATGAGTTTTCCTGCGAGGCAAATCAATCCCACACAAACGCAGAAAAAATCCCGATTCTATGAACAAAGGAAGGAATTCATATGGAACAAACCAAACTGAAGGCGCTCGAGCTGAACGCGGCAAAGGCGCGTCTTTATGGCGTCCAGATGGTGCACGACGCGGCCTCCGGCCATCCGGGCGGCTCGATGAGCTGCATGGACGTGCTGACGTACCTGTACTTTGCCGAAATGCGCGTCGATCCCAAGAACCCGCATGACCCCGGCCGTGACCGCTTCGTCATGTCCAAGGGCCACTGCTCCCCCGCCATGTACCCGGTGCTGGCGCTGCGCGGCTTCTTCCCGGTCGAGGATCTCAAGATGTTCCGCCGCATCGACGGCCATATGTCCGGCCATGTGGAAATGAAATACGTCCCCGGCGTCGATATGTCCACCGGCTCTCTGGGCCAGGGCATCTCCGTCGCCGTCGGCATGGCGCTGGCCGGTAAGGTTGCGAAAAAGGATTACCGCGTTTACGCCATTCTCGGCGACGGCGAGGTCGCCGAGGGTCAGGTCTGGGAGGCCATGATGGCCGCCAACAAGTACCACCTCGACAATCTGTGCGCCTGCGTTGACGTCAACGGTCTGCAGATCGACGGCGAGACGAAGGACGTCATGCCCACCGAGCCGCTGGACAAGAAGTTCGAGTCTTTCGGCTGGCACGTTATTAAGATCGACGGCCATGACTTCGATCAGATCGAAGCCGCTTACAAGGAAGCCGAGCAGACCAAGGGGCAGCCCACCATGATCCTCGCAAAGACTATCAAGGGCAAAGGCGTGAGCTTTATGGAAAACAATGCAGGCTGGCATGGCAAGGCGCCAAACGACGAGCAGTGGGCACAGGCCAAGGCAGAGCTTGAAGCGAAGATCAAGGAACTGGAGGGTTAAAAAATGGCTGAGAAAATTGCAACCCGTGAAGCATACGGCAAGGCGCTTGCCGCGCTGGCCGAAAAATATCCCGACCTTGTCTGCTTCGACGCAGACCTCGCAGGCGCGACCATGACGAAGTATTTCAAGGCCGCCTGCCCGGAACGCTTTTTTGATATGGGCATCGCCGAGGCCGATATGGTCGGCGTCGCCGCCGGTATGAGCCTGTGCGGCTTCAAGCCCTTCGTCAACACGTTCGCCATGTTCGCAGCCGGCCGTGCCTGGGAACAGGTCCGCAACTCCGTCGCTTACCCGCACCTGAATGTCAAGGTCGTCGGCAGCCACGGCGGTCTGTCCGTCGGCGAAGACGGCGCGACCCATCAGTGCATCGAGGATTTTGCCATCATGCGCGCCATCCCCGGTATGCTGGTCCTGTGCCCGTGCGACGGCAACGAGATGCGGCTGGCCGTTGAGGCGCTGGTCAACTACGAGGGTCCGGCCTATATGCGTCTGGGCCGTCTGGCCGTCGAAACGGTCACGGATTCCATCCCCGGCTACAGGTTTGAGCTTGGTAAGGGCGCAACGCTGCGGGACGGCACCGACGTGACCATCATCGCAGTCGGCATGAACGTGCAGATGGCGCTGGCCGCCGCCGAAAAGCTGGCCGCCGAGGGCATCTCCGCCCGTGTCATCGATATGCACACCATCAAGCCGCTCGACACCGAGCTGGTTCTGAAGGCCGCGAAGGAAACCGGCGCGATCGTCACCACCGAAGAGGCCAACGTCCTCGGCGGTCTTGGCGCGGCAGTCGCCGAATATCTGAGCGAGAATTACCCCGTGCCCGTCGTCCGCCACGGCGTCAACGACGAGTTCGGCCGCAGCGGCAAGGCCCCGCTGGTGCTCGACGCCTACGGCGTCAATGCCGACGGCATCATCGCCAAGGTCAAGCAGGCGCTGGCCATAAAGAAATAAGCAGAGCATACAAACAGCCGCCCCGTTCAATCCCGGGAGCGGCTGTTTCAGTTTGTCAAAAAGTCTGCTTTTGCAGCAGACCGCTTTCTGCCGGGCGGACGACTCTGTCCGCCCCTACATCCGGCGTGAGAGCCTTGGTGGCACGCTACGCTTATTCCTCCAGCAGCCGGTCGAGATCGGCGACGGTTTTGCAGTAGAAATCGCAGTTTTTCCGCATGAACTGCTCGATTTCCGGGATATCATTCGCCCAGCCTGCGGCGGCGAAGGGAACGCCTGCGGCGCGCGCCATGTCGTAGCCAGGCTTCAGATCGTCGACGACAAGAAGCTCCTGCGGCTCAAGGCCGAAGCGCTCCATGATCTGCTCCAGCGGCCAGGTGTTCGGCTTTCGCTGCTCGGGCGGCTGCTCCCAGCCGAAGATGATATCCGGCTCGGGAAGATCGTTTTCCCGGTAATCGCGCTCGATGCTCCCGCGCATGGAGTGCGAGACGACGGCGATGTACCCGCCCGCGTCCTTATGCCGCTGCAGAATTTCGCAGATGCCGGGATAGGCGCTCGGCACGCGCGTGCGCACCCAGTCCTGCCAGAAGCGGAACTCGCCTTCAAGCTCCTGCTCCGAAAAGCCGAGCTCACCGGTGAACAGCGTCATGATGCCGGGGTCAAAATTTTTGCGGAAATAGTCCTCCAGCGTATACGACGCCTCCGGGCGCACGAGCTTTAAATAGGCGAGGAACGACGGAAAGTGGATGGTGGCGGTGCTGTTGACCGTGGTGTCGTCGTGATCCATGACCAGACATCTGAAGCGCAAGAAAGATCCCTCCTGTCAGTCTTTTCTGACATCATACCAGCAGAAGCGGCGCTTCGCAAGGAAAATCGTCAAATCTTATTTTTTTATGAAGAATTGCTATTTTCAGAAAGCTGTGCTATCATAATCATGAATATACTGCGCGAAGTCTATCCTCGTGCTTCGCAGCCCCGAACACAATCATGGAGGTACGGCTATGAACAAAAGAAGAAAGCAAAGCATCTGGCTGCGCAGAAATCTGCCGCTGCTGATCGCGGCCGCAGCGCTCGTGCTGCTGGTGCTCATCATTGTGCTGGTTGCACGCGGCTGCTCCAAGGGCAGCGACACGGTGATCAGGGCCAAGGCGTTTTCCACCGGCACGACCATCGAGCTGCCCCTGTCCGCCGAGCTGAACGAGTCGGATTTCGTCTCCTACGGCGGCTACCAGTTCACGACAAAGAAAAAGCTCAGCGCGCTGAGCAAGCTCATCACCAAAAATAACGAGGGCATCACCGCCGAGACATATACCAACAGCTACGGCGAGTGCGGCGTTTATACGAAGACGAACGAATCCGGCGGTACAGACAGCTGGTGCCTGTATGTCAAGGATCCGAAGAACACCAATGAAAAATGGTACTTCTTCATGGGTGAGCACCGCGAGATCGCGCTCGATTCCGGCACGCTTGATCTGCTCCTGCCGCTGCACCTCATCACGGACGCATCGCTGCGCGATACGATGTTCGCCGCCGTCCAGCCCGGCACGCCGTATACCTGCGGCATCGACAAGCTGCCGGACGGGCAGACGCTCTCCGGTATGTTCCGCGCATTCTATGAGGCGTCCGGCCTCTACACCGTCACGACCAGCGACAAGGGCTTCACGCTCGTCCCGCGCGGCGGCGCACAGGAACTGATGTTCCAGTTTGACGAGCAGGACGCGAACGGCCAGTTCATGATCACTGTCCCGCAGGCCGCCGAGCCGCAGCCCAGTACCAGCGCTGTTGTGACCTACGGCAGCGACGATCCCGTGTCGCTGCCCGAAAGCGACGCGGCGGCTCTGTCCACCGTGCTGCTGCAGGCCAACTATAAAAAGACCGGCAAGACGGCGGATTACCGGTACAGCGTCGATCTGGGCGGCCAGATCTACGAGGTCGCGCTCGACTGGAAGGACAACACGTGGAACGGCTCTGTGCGCTATAACGGACAGGTCGCCATGCTCGTCACCAAGAGCAGCTGCACCGTCGCGTCCATCTTCGCCTCCAACCATCTCGGCGGCACGCCGGAGCGTGACACGGCCAAGTGGCCTGCCGACGTGCAGGAGCTTGCCATCACGCCGAAGGCCGAAAGCATGGCCACGACGAATGATGTGAATGTGCGCTCCGCCCCGTCGACCAACAGCGAGGTCTTCATGACCATGCCGACCGATACGGTCGTCGCCGTCACCGGCGTCTCGGACGAGACGGACGACGGCGCATGGTATGAGATCTGGTACAACGAGGTCTGCGCGTACCTGAACGCCAAATACGTCAAATCCATCAGCAGCGCCGCAGCCAGCACGAACGGCTGATCGGGCCGCAAGATTATCAGCCTGTAGGGGCCGGCGACTCTGCCGGCCCCTGCTTTTTTCTGTGACGCACTGGCGCGGGAGCACCTCTCCCTTGAGCAGGAGGGCCTGAAGGGATTCGAACGCGGCAAATTTTTGAGCGCTTTGAATCCTGCACCAAACGGAACCCAGCGCCCCTTTTCTCCCCCATCTTTTCCGGCAAGGCGGAAAAGATGGGGCCGCCGGAGGTGTCCCGGCAATGGAATCAAAAAACTCCCGAAGCATTCGCTTTTCACCGGTTTTATCTTGCGGAATCCTCGGCTGTGCGGTATGATAGACAAATAAAATTCAGGCAGAAGCCATTGCGCGTGAAAGGAGTATCATCATGAGTACTGTCAGCAGAGAAGCATTTGAAAAACAGGACGCGTTCGGGATCGGCGCGCCGAACGACGCGTATGCGCAGTATTTTACCGGCCAGTCCTATCTGAAGCCGCTGACCGCGCGCGGGGCCTGTCCCGTGTTTCTGGCCAATGTGACCTTTGAGCCGGGCTGCCGGAACAACTGGCACATCCACCACGCGAGCAGGGGCGGCGGACAGCTGCTGATCTGCACGGCCGGAGAGGGCTGGTATCAGGAAGCGGGCAAGCCTGCCGTAAGCCTGACGCCCGGCATGGTTATCACCATCCCGGCGGAGGTCAAGCACTGGCACGGAGCGAAGGCGAACAGCTGGTTCAGCCACATCGCCGTCGAGGTTCCCGGCGAGAACACCCGGAATGAATGGTGCGAGCCGGTCTCGGATGAGGAATACGCAAGCCTCGGCTGATAGGAGACATGATGGGCTGGGATGTTTTATTATTTGATCTGGACGGAACGCTGACAGATTCCGGGCCGGGGATCATGCACGCGGCTGAGACTGCGCTGGCGTCCTTCGGGATCACCGGACTGTGCGAGCGGGAACTGCGATACTTTGTCGGCCCGCCGCTGGTCGAGTCGTTTGCCGTCTATCTCCCGCAGGCGGATGTCCAGACGGCCATCGACCGCTTCCGTGCCTATTACCGCGAGACGGGCTGGCTCGAAAACGAGCCGTATCCCGGCGTGCGGGAATGCCTGCACGCACTGAAAGCGGCGGGAAAGCGGATGTACGTCGCCACGTCCAAGCTCGAGAGCATGGCGCGGCAGGTGCTGACACATTTTGATCTGATGCAGTATTTTGACGGCGTATGCGGCGGGATCGCCGACGACCCGGAGGCCGGGAAGAAGGTCAACGTCGTGCGCCGCGCCCTGCGCGAGGCAGAATGCACGGAGTATTCCCGCGCCATTTTGTCCGGTGACCGGGAATATGATATTTACGGCGGTCACGCGGCGGGAATCCAGACCGTCGGCGTGCTCTACGGCTACGGCAGCCGGGAGGAGCTGGAAAAGGCCGGTGCGGACGCGCTTGCGGAAACGCCGGAGGCGCTGCTGGCGCTTCTGCTGTGATTTTTCCGGTGAAGCCGCTTGTAAACAGGCGGTTTGTGTGATAAACTAAACCAGTTGTGTAAAAAACCAGAATGATTTGGAGGGCGACCCATGTAGCGGCTGACGATTCAATCAAAAACAAACTGAATTTGGAGGAACATACATGGCATCCCTGAAAGAAGAGATCTCCCGGCGCAGAACGTTTGCGATCATTTCGCACCCCGACGCCGGTAAAACGACCCTGACGGAAAAATTCCTGCTCTACGGCGGGGCCATCGCGCAGGCGGGCGCGGTCAAGGGCAAGAAAAATTCCCGTGCCGCCGTATCCGACTGGATGGAGATCGAGAAGCAAAGAGGCATCTCGGTCACATCGTCCGTCATGCAGTTCCAGTATGAGGGCTTCTGCATCAACATCCTCGACACCCCCGGCCATCAGGACTTTTCCGAGGACACCTACCGCACGCTCATGGCGGCGGACTCCGCCGTCATGGTCATCGACGGCGCAAAGGGCGTCGAGCCGCAGACCCGGAAGCTCTTCAAGGTCTGCGCCATGCGCCATATCCCGATCTTTACATTCGTCAACAAGATGGACCGTGAGGCGCGCGACCCGTTTGAGCTGCTGGACGAGCTGGAAAACGAGCTCGGCATTGAAACCTACGCCTGCAACTGGCCCATGGGCTCCGGCCGGGAGTTTCAGGGCGTGTACGACCGCCGTTCCAGCCAGCTGATCTTTTTCTCCGGCGTGTCCGGCAAGAACCGCGCGGACAAGATGGAGATCGATCTATACGACCCGCAGGTCGCGCAGCTCATCGGCGAGCGCCGCCATCAGCAGCTGATCGACGATGTGGAGCTGCTCGGCGCAGGCCGCGAATTTGACCTTGAAGAAGTTCGTGCGGGCAGGCTTTCGCCCGTGTTCTTCGGCTCGGCGCTTACCAACTTCGGCGTAGAGCCGTTTCTGGAGGAATTCCTGCGCATGACGCCGAGTCCTCTGCCACGCGAAGCGGACTGCGGCGTGATCGACACGTTCAGCCCGGACTTTTCCGCGTTTGTGTTCAAAATTCAGGCAAACATGAACAAGGCCCACCGCGACCGGCTGGCCTTCATGCGCATCTGCTCCGGCCAGTTCCAGCGCGACGCGGAATATTATCACGTGCAGAGCGGCAAGAAAATGCGCCTGTCGCAGCCGCAGCAGCTCATGGCCTCCGAGCGCGAGATCGTCGACGAGGCCTACGCGGGCGATATCATCGGCGTGTTCGACCCCGGCATTTTCTCCATCGGCGATACCATCACCGTACCGGGCAAAAAGTTCAAATTCGGCGGCATCCCGACCTTCGCGCCGGAGCACTTCGCCCGCGTCAGCGCCAAGGATTCCATGAAGCGCAAGCAGTTCCTCAAGGGAACCGAGCAGATCGCGCAGGAGGGCGCGATTCAGATCTTCAAGGTGCCGAATTCCGGCATGGAGGAGGTCATCGTCGGCGTCGTCGGCACGCTGCAGTTCGACGTTTTCCAGTACCGCATGAAGGCCGAATACGGCGTCGACCTGCGTATGCAGCAGCTGCCGTATGAGCAGCTGCGGTTCATCACGAAAGCGCCGGTCACGGATCTCAAGGATCTGTACCTGTCCACCGACGCGGAGCTTCTCGAGGACTACCGCGGCCGGAGCCTGCTGGTCTTCGCCTCGCAGTGGTCGATCAACTTCATCCTCAAACGCAACCCCGGCCTCGAATTGTCGGAAACGGCGCAGTAAGCGCAGGTTCAGGCTACAAAGGCTCCCCTCTCCTATTTAGACGGGGGAGCCTTATTTGTTTGTTCAAATCCATTTATGCCGGATTTTCAGTGTCTGCCCCTACCGGCTGCTTCTGATTTTGGTCAGGGTTTCCTTATGTCTGCGGAATCTCCCCAAATACCCGGCGCACACCGAGCCTTCGCAGGAGGTTCAGCTTTTCCCGGCAGGTCTCCTCCGTGTCGTACAGGAAGACGTGCGCGTCCCCGTCTTCGTCCCGGAAAAAGCAGTAGCGGCAGACAAGCTCCGGAGAGAAATGCGATGGGTGCCGCGCGGTCAGCGCGTCCGCCGCCGTTTCGTCAAGCGGCGTTCCGACACCGGAGGGGCATGGGACTGGGAACAGCATCCGGATGGGCGCGAGATATACCCAGAGCCGGTCCCCCCAGACCGGGAGCAGCCCGCGCAGGTATCCCTCCAGACTGCCGCCGGAGACCTGCGTGTCGCACCAGACGGCGGGCGCATCCGGCGCGGCAGTCTGTACGGGCTGCAGAAGCCGCGTGTCGCGACAGCCCGGCGCTTCGCAGAACAGATATCCGCCGTCAAATTCCGCAGGCGGCACAGCGCCCGGCGCGAGCAGGTACAGCTCCGCGGCGGGTTCTCTCTTTTCTTCATCAAAGCCCGCAATGCCGCATTTCAAGGCAGAACCGGGCGGAAATGGATACAGAATCATGGACAAGCCGCCTTTCCTGTGATATAATGCTATGTATAAAATTATGAAGCTGTAGGAAAAGCTATGCCGTTTTCATTTTTGCCCCGCATGATCTACCCGCATCTGACCGACGTGCGCGCCGAGGATCTGACCGCGCGCGGCGTCTCGTTCCTGATGCTGGATTTTGACAACACCATCGTCCCCTACACGACGAGCGAACCGACGCCGGAAATGGCCGCGTGGCTGGGAGCCATGCAGGCCTCCGGGATCGGCCTTTGCGTCGTGTCAAACAGCAGAAAGCCGCGCGTTGTGACCTTCTGCGAGAAATACGGGCTGGACTGCATCACGCACGCGAAAAAGCCCTTTTCGCGCGGCATCCGCGCGTGTCTGGCGCGTTTTTCGCTGGAACCGGCCCGCTGCGCGCTCGTGGGCGATCAGATCTACACGGACGTACTGGGCGCAAACTGCGCGGGGGTGCAGTCGATCCTGATCTCGGCAATTCATAACCATACCATATGGCTGAAGCTCCGGCACGTGGCCGAGCTTCCCTTTATTGCAATCGGAAAATGGAGGATCCAACATGAAAAACATTGAAAAGTACCAGAAGCTCATCGCAAAGGGCGAGGTCGACGCGCTGCTGCTGACCTCGAAGCACAACCGGCAGTATGCCGCGGAATACTGCATCGCAGAGGGCGTCGCCGTCATCTGCAAGACGCAGAGCTATTATTTCACCGACTTCCGCTATATCGAGTCGGCACAGAAGAACCTGCCGGGCTTTGCCGTGAAGATGGTCGATACGGAGCACCCGTACACAAAGCTGATCAACGAGGCCATTTCCGACAATACTGTCAAGACCATCGGCTTTGAGGACGATACGCTGACCGTGGAGGAGTATACGCTCTACAACACGAAGCTCAACGCCGTCCTGCATCCCTACGCCGCCGAGATCAACGCTCCGCGCGCAAGCAAGGAGCCGTGGGAGATCGAATACATGAAAAAGGCGCAGGAGATCACCGACCGCACCTTTGACGATCTGCTGAACGTCATCCATCCGGGCATGACGGAAAAGGAGCTGTGCGCGGAGCTGATCTACCGGCTCTACAAATACGGCTCCGAAGGCCCGTCGTTCGACCCCATCACCGTCTCCGGCCCGAATACCAGCCTGCCGCACGGCGTTCCGTCCGAGCGCGTTCTGCAGTACGGCGATTTCGTCACCATGGACTTCGGCTGCCTGTACCATGGCTACTGCTCCGATATGACCCGCACGATCGCGTTGGGCTATGTGTCCGAGAAGATGGACAAGGTCTACCATACCGTGCTTGAAGCGCAGCTGGCGGGCATCGCCGCGACAAAGGCAGGCGTCACCGGCAAGGAGATGGACGCAGCCGCGCGGAATGTCATCAACGCCGCAGGCTTTGAGGGGCTGTTCGGCCACAGCTACGGTCACAGCCTCGGCCTTCTCATCCATGAGGGGCCGTATGCCAACACGCGCAACGACAAGCCCATGCCCGCAGGCGCGGTCGTATCGGCAGAGCCGGGCATCTATATCCCGGACGAATTCGGCGTGCGCATCGAGGATGTGACCGTCATCACCGAAACCGGCTGCGAGATCCTGACGAAGAGCCCGAAAAATTTGATTATTTTATAAAATATCTTGAAAAGCCGAGCAAAATAGTGTAAAATCAAAAAGCTATTTTATTTGTTGGTGTATTCTACACGTATATTGGAGGAATATTTTTATGGCTACTATTACCGCTGGCGATTTCAGAAACGGTAAAACATTTGAGATGGACGGCAAGATCATGCAGGTCGTGGAGTTCCAGCACGTCAAGCCCGGCAAGGGCGCTGCATTCGTCCGCACGAAGATGAAGAACGTCGTGACCGGCGCCGTGACCGAGACCTCTTTCAACCCGACTGCAAAGTTCGAAGAGGCTTTCATCGAGCGCAAGGATTATGAGTACAGCTACAACGACGGCGATCTGTACTACTTCATGGATCAGGAGACGTACGACATGGTTCCCGTCAGCAAGGATATGCTCGACGACTCCTTCAAGTTCATCAAGGAAAACACCCCGGTCAAGCTCCTGAGCTACAAGGGCAACGTCTTCAGCGTCGAAACGCCGAACTTCGTCGAGCTGACCGTTACCAAGGCCGATCCGGGCGTCAAGGGCGACACCGCTACCAACGTCACCAAGCCCGCGACCGTCGAGACGGGCGCGGAGATCAAGGTTCCCCTGTTCATCAACGAGGGCGAAAAGATCCAGATCGACACCCGCACGGGCGAATATCTGGGCCGAGTCAAGGGTTAATCCAAACGTCAGCGAAAGGCAAACCGCCGGAAAGGAGATTTTACGATGACGCTTTCTGAAAAATCCGCATATCTCAAGGGCCTGATGGAGGGCATGAAGCTCGACACCGAAACTAACGAGGGCAAACTGATCTCTGAGATCATCAGTATGCTTCAGGACGTGGCTGAGAATGTTTCCGATCTGGAAGAAGTCGTGGACTGCATTTCCGATGAGCTCGACTGCATCGAAGAGGATCTCGACAACATCGACGATTACCTGATGGACGACGATGACGACGAGTATGACGACTACGACGAAGACGAGGACTACGAAGACGACGAGGACGACGACGATCAGAACGAGTACGACTTCGGCAGCGAAACGCTCTATGAGGTCAAGTGCCCCACCTGCGGCGAAGTCATCACCATCGACGAGGAAATGCTCGACGAGGGCGCGACGACCTGCCCGAACTGCGGCGAAGAGCTGGAGTTCGACATGGAAGACGAGGACTCCGAAGAGGACGAGTAATCAAAATTCAAAAAACGCCGCCCGGCTGGGCGGCGTTTTTTCCTGTCGGCAGCATTCTCCATACGGTGTCAGCGGCTTATTCGGCCCACTGTCTGTACAATCCGCGCATCCACGCGGCAACATCCATACCGTAGACCCGGTCAAGATTTGCGGGGGTCAGGACGTCGTTCGCCCGGCCCAGTGCGATCTTGCGGCCGCTGTCCATCAGCAGCGCATCCGTGCCAAAGGCCCGCGCAAGAGACAGATCGTGCACCACGCTCACCACAGCGCGGCCCGGCGTTTGCAGCCACTGGCCGATCAGGGCGAAGATCTGCTTCTGATAAATGAGATCGAGATGGTTCGTCGGCTCGTCGAGCAGCAGGAGCTTCGGGTCCTGCGCCAGAACCTGCGCGAGGAACGTGCGCTGCAGCTCGCCGCCGGAGAGCGTCAGAACCGACTGCCGCCGCTTGTCCTGCAGGCCGGTGAGCGTCAGCGCCTGCTCAACGTGCCCGGCGTCGTCCTCCTGGCTGCGGCCGAACACGCCTCCTGCATAGGCGAAGCGCCCAAGGCGCACGACCTCCTCGACTGTAAAGCCGTAGCCGACAAAGTGGTTCTGCGCCAGAACGCCGATGGCCCGCGCGCGAAGCGCGGGCTTCATGCTCCTTACATTCTGTCCTTCAAACAGCACGCGGCCCGTATACGGCGTCCCCTGCGTGATGGCGGCAAGCGCTGTCGATTTGCCTGCCCCGTTCGGGCCTGCGATCATGAGCCACTGCCCCTCGGAAACGGAAAAGGAGAGAGCGTCGACGATCTGCTTTGTCCCGTACCGCACCGAAAGACGGTCGACATCCAGCATCGGCATATCAGTGCTCCTTTCTCGACTGATAGAAGATCACCACGAATACGATCGCGCCCACAAAGCTCGTGACCACGCCGATGGGCAGCTCCAGCGGATTCAATAGAATGCGCGCAATGAGATCGGCCAGCATCAGAAAGACCGCTCCGCCGAACATCGCCGCCGGAAGCAGCCGCTTGTGGTTCGGCCCGACCAGCATCCGCGCCATATGCGGCGTAACAAGGCCGACAAAGCCGATCGTCCCGCCGATGGACACGCACACGCCGATGAGCATGGAAACCATAATGAGCAGCACGAGCTTGGCCCGCTTCACGTCCACGCCGATCTGCCGGGCGTTGTCCTCCCCAACGGCAAAGGCGTTGAGGATCTGCGCGTGCAGCAGGATGACCGTGCCGCAGATCAAAAGCGCGCCTGCCAGCACGGCGGCATTCTGATATGTGCTGCCGCTCAGGGATCCCATCGTCCAGAACGTGATGCGCTGGACCTTGTCGGCAGCGAAGGTAATGACGATGCTCATAATGCTGGAGACGAACATGGAGAAGATCACGCCGATCAGGATGATCGTGTTCGTCGACAGAGAACGGTCGAGCTTATAGGAAAGGCCGAGAATGACAAGCAGCGATAAGAACGCGAACACGATCGCCATACCCATTGTCCCCGCGAACGGCAGACCCGGCAGCGTCACGCCGAAGGCAATGGCAATGACCGCGCCGAGCGACGCGCCGGACGAAACGCCGAGCGTCGAGCCGTCTGCCAGCGGGTTTTTGAGCAGTCCCTGCATCGCTGCGCCTGCCAGAGACAACGCTGCGCCCGTCAGTGCCACGCACAGAACACGCGGCAGGCGGATGGGCAGAATGGACGAAACAAGACCCACGGGCGTCTCGCCGCCCGTGAGCCTCGCGGCAAAATAGGAAAGCGTGTCCGCAAGCGGGATGCGGACGCTCCCCACGCAGACGCAGAGGCACAGCACGGCCAGCGTCACGAGCGTAAAGAGCAGGTATTCCCAGAGCCTGAACGTTTCGTGATACCGGCGCATGCTGTGCCTCCTGTTTTCAGAGTGGTATTTCCGGATTATTCACCGTAGACAAAGTCATACAGAGCCTTCGCGCCGTCGGCCAGACGCGGGGCCGGGCGGGACAGCTCGTTGTTCGGCAGATTGAGGATCTTGCCGTTTTTGACAGCGGTGACGTTTTCCCAACCGGTGCGGGAGAGGATCTCCTCCTCCGGCGTCGGGCCCTCGCCATAGTACATGGAGATGGTCACGATATAATCCGGGTTGCGCTCAAGCACCTGCTCTTCGGAGATCTCGCCCCAGCCGGTCACGTCGGCAAAGCAGTTCGTCAGGCCCAGCATATTGGCGATCTCGTCCATGAACGTGCCGGAGCCTGCCGTCCAGAGACCGTACTGCAGCGGGGAGACCTCAAAGTAAACGGTCTTCGTTCCGTCCCCGGCGTTTGCCTTGATCTCGTCGAAGGTCTTCTGCATGCTCTCAACAATGGACGCAGCCTCGGCCTGCCGGCCAACCAGCTCGCCGATCATGCTGATGGCGGTATAGGTGCCCTCGATGTCCTGCGCGTCGCTCACGACGACGCGGACGCCGGCGGCCTCCAGCTGCTGCACCTGCTCGTCGGTCTGGGCCATGGTGCTCATGAGCAGCACCTGCGGCTCGAGCGCGATGATCTGCTCGATGTTCGTGTCGTAGCCGGACTGGACGGAGGGAACGTCCAGGACCTCCGCCGGATAGTCGCAGTATTCGCCGCGGCCGACCAGCAGATCGCCCGCGCCCAGCGCGTAGAGGATCTCACAGTCGGAGGCCGTCAGCGCGACGACGCGCTCTGCGGGCGCGTCCAGCGTGATCTCGCGGCCGGTCATGTCGGTCAGCGTGACGGCGGAGGCGGTGTCCTCTGCTTCCGGTTCCTCTGCGGGAGCCGGTTCTTCTTCTGCGGGGGCAGATGTTTCCGTTTCCGGAGCCGTCTCGCTCTGGGCGGGTTCTTCCTGTGCAGGCTCCGTCTTCGCGGCGCAGCCGGTCAGCACGGCCAGCAGCATCACCGCCGCCAGCAGCAGGGCAAGAAGTTGATTCTTTTTCATAACAGTATCTCCTTGTTTGTGATAAAGCGCCTTCCTGCGGCATTTGTCCGTATGGAAGGATCTATATTTTACCTGCAAACGGGAGATTTGTCAAGCTTCCGTGCATCACGGCCCGTGAGCGCCAATGCCTCCGGCGGCCCCATCTTTTCCGCCTTGCCGGAAAAGATGGGGAAGAAAAGGGGCGCTGGATTACGTTTGGTGCATCCTGCGGGTGCAGTTCATGCAAGCACCCGCTTTATAGTCACTGCGAGCACACATGCTCACCCTACGGGCGCTATGGTACGCGCCGCCTGTTACGGTACACCGAATTTGCAAGCAGCTGCGATTCAATATCTGCGGTGAAAACGCTTTGCGTTTGAAATTTGCAAGGCAGTACAGATTCGCCGCAGTCCCCTCAAAGCCTCCTCTTGCCGCGTCCCGCGCGGTAAGAGGAGGCTTTTGGCTTATCGCAGGCCTCGTTCCGGCAAGGCCACGGCTTCCCGGCGAACCCAGCATCAGCGGTTCGACGGGAAAAAAGGAGGAAACGGCCTTAACGGCCTTAGAGGATAAGAGGCTCCGCGAACAGCGGGGCCTCGTTCCGGCAAGGCCGTTTCCGACTATCCGACGCCGCCGATCCAGCGGAACCCTCTGCCGTTCGTCAGATCGGGCTGCGGGGTGTCAACGGAGGTCTCCACAATCTCCAGATTCGCCGCGATCCGTTCCGCATCGTCCCAGTCGGCGCTGATAATGACGACGCAGAGCTTCTCCCGGTCGTACAGCAGAAGCATCTGCGTGGTCCACTCCTCCGGCGCGTCGGAGCCCGGACTTGAACGCTGCCAGTGTGTCTCGACCCACGACGCGTCGTAGGGGCCGATCGTCCCCTGCTTTGTGATCTCCGTCCGCGTACCGCCGCAGAGGAAGTCGCACCCGGCGACCGTGTTGGCGGACATACACTGCACGCTGTAGTCCTTCCGCACGTCCTGCACGGCAAAGAGGTCGTAGGTATAGACCACCAGCTCCCGCTCGTCCTGCGGCAGACTCTGCGCCTGTTCGGCGTCCCGCTGGGCGATCACGTCATAGGCCGTTTGGGTGTAGCCCGTGCCCCAGCCCTCCGGCAGCCAACCGAGCCGCATACCGCAGACCTTTCCCTTTGTCCGGCCCTCGGTATCGAAGCTGATGGGGTTGTTCCACTCAAACGGCGTGTCCACCAGAATCGTCTTTTTGTTTTCCTCGTCATAGCGGAGCGTGTCCGGCATGATGTAGCTTCCCGCACCGTCCCCGACAGTCGCGTAATGTACGATCGCCGCCGCGCCGCACAAAACGGCGACGGCCGCCGCTGCTGCGACCAGCACAAGGCCGAGCGGGCGCTTCCGCTTCACCCCCGGCAGCTTGGCCCGCGTTTTTTCCAGAATCCGCTCCGCGTCCGCGTCCCGGCTCAGCGGAACGGTGTTTTCCTCATAGTCTTCAAACAGACTCTGCACAGAGATCTTCAATCTGCACATCTCCTTTCTGTAATTCCGTCCTCAGCGACTGCCGCCCGCGCAAAAGTCGGCTGCGGACCGTGCTGGGGTTCATATGCAGTGCTTCCGCGATCTGTCCGGCGGTCTGGTTGTAGTAATACCGGCGCAGAAAAATTTCGCGGTCCTCCGACGTGAGCGCGGCCAGCGCCGCGTTTAAAAGCGCGCTGCGCTCCTTCGCCTCCAGCAGCTTCTGCGCGTCGCGGTCGTCGACGAGGATGCAGTCCTCGTCCCGGACGAGCTGCATGTGCTGCCTGCGCAAAAAGCTGATCGCCTGGTTGCGCGCGACCTTGCCCAGCCAGCCGCGCAGATGCTCCGTCCGAAGCGGCTGCGGTGCGCGCCACAGCGCGACAAACACGTCGGACGCCAGCTCCTCAATGTCTTCTGCGGCAGCGCACGGGCCGAGCTGATTGCCGATCACAGCCGATACATATCCGCTGTACTGCCGCACGGCGGCCTCCAGCGCCGCCGCGTCGCCCCGCTTCAGCCGCCGCAGAATGGTCTTGTCATCCGTATCCATCCCTCCTGTCGTTTTGTTCCTTTGAGACGTCTCACCTATATAGTCGCAGAAAAACAGAATCTGTTGCAAAGAAATACGCCGCAGCGGCTGCTGCGGCGCTTGTCTGCGTTTATCGGATGAATTCTGCCGGGTCGATGGTGTCGCCGTTGGCATAGACGGCAAAGTGCAGATGCGGCTCGTCCGCAATTTCGAGCAGAGCCGTTTCGCCAACGGCGCCGATGGTCTGCCCGGCCTCTACGCTGTCGCCCGCCGAGACGGACGGCATGACGGCGAGATTGGAATACTGCGAGACGTGGCCGTCCGGGTGGTTGATGACGACGGTCGTGCCGAGGAATTCATCGTCATAAACCGCCGTCACGACGCCGGAACCCGCGGCCTTGACCGGCGTTCCGACCGACGCGGCCAGATCGACGCCCGCGTGCGTCCGCCAGTCCTGCGTCGTGGCGTTATACTGCAGCGCGTCGACGCTGTAGGCGGCCTGCGTGCTGCCGGAAACGGGCCAGACGCGCACGTTCTTCGCCGCCTCGCGGACGGACTCGTCCGTCATGGCGGCTGCCGGAGCCGTTTCCTCCTCCGCAGCGGCGGTCGGGGCCGGCTTCTGTTCGGCGGACGGATTTTTGGCCGGTTCTTCCGCGCTGGTGGCAATGGACATCGTCTCCTGCCGCAGTGCTTTCTTCTCGGCGATGGCGCCGGACACGAACAGCCAGCCCGAAACGCCTACCGCGCATACGCACAGCGCCAGAACGATGTAGTAGCCCTTTTCGCGGAAAAAGCTCCGGATCCGCTTCTGGTTCGGATGATTTTCGTTTGTTTGCATGATTTTGCACCTCCGAGGCTAAGTATGTGCCAAAAACCGGAGGATTAAACCAGCGGAGGAAAATTATTCGTGCGGGAAATTCGTCTGTAAGTAATACCGGAGAATGCGGCTGCGGGTGACGATGCCGATGAAATCGCCCTTGTCGTCGATCACGGGGACGAAGTTCTGCTCGGCGGCGACGGAGATCAGATCCTCCACGCGCGTGTCGACCCGCACGGGCTGCACGGTGCGGCGGTGCTCGATCTCGGAAATGGAATGCTCCTCGGTCTGGCGCAGGTCCATCACGCACAGGCGCTTGAGCGTCCAGAGCAGGTCGCCCTCGGTAACAACGCCGCAGTATTTCCCGCTCTTGTCCAGTACGGGCAGTGCCGCATAGCCGGAATGCTCCATCCGTTCCATCGCCTGCCGCAGCGTGTCGTCGGACTCTATATAGGCGCACATCGCCTTCGGCGTCAGGAAAAAGAGAATATTCATGCGTCGGCCTCCTTATATCTGTAGTATATCATAGCATACCGGGCAGCCGAGGGCGTGACGATTTTGTAAACTGCGCGGGCGCAGAAAAAATTTGCCGTTCCGCGTCTGTTTTTCTTGCATTTTCGCGAAAGTTAGATTATCCTAACATTCAGAAACCAACAGGGAAAGGAAATGCAGATATGACACTTGACGAGCTTTCCGTCGGACATTCCGGCGTGATTACCGCGGTCGGCGGCGAGGGGATCCTTCGGTGCCGGCTGCTTGACATGGGTCTCATCCCGCACACGCGCGTACACGTCAGCAAAATTGCGCCCATGGGCGACCCCATGGAGCTGTTTCTGCGCGGCTATACGCTCACGCTGCGCAAGGAGGATGCGCGCAGCATCACGATTGAGGAGGACGCAGAATGATCTTCGCACTGGCTGGCAACCAGAACTGCGGCAAAACGACGCTTTTTAACCAACTGACCGGTTCAAACCAGCACGTCGGCAATTTCCCCGGCGTGACGGTCGACCAGAAATCCGGCCCGGTGCGCGGGCAGAAGGACTGCACCGTCGTCGATCTGCCGGGCATTTACTCGCTCCGCCCGTATACGGCGGAGGAGATCGTCACACGCGATTTTATTCTGAAAAACAAGCCGGACGGCATCATCAATATTGTCGACGCGACCAATTTAGAGCGCAATCTCTATCTGACGCTCCAATTATTGACGCTGCGCGTGCCGACGGTGCTGGCGCTCAACATGATGGACGAGCTGACCGGCAACGGCGGCAGCATCGACACGGATAAGCTCTCGCAGCAGCTGGGCGTTCCCGTCGTGCCCATCTGCGCGGCCTCCGGCGACGGGGTCGAGGCGCTGATCGAGGCGGCTGTGCGCACGGCGGAGGACAAGCGCCTGCCCGCCGTCGTCGATTTCTGCGCGCCCGGACCTGTCCACCGCTGTATTCACGCCGTCTGCCACCAGATCGAGGACCACGCGCAGCGCGCGGGGCTTTCCGTCCGCTTCGCGGCGACGTGGGTCATCGACGGCGATGAAGCCGTGCTGGAGCAGCTGCGCCTCGATCAGAACGAAAAGGAGCTGATCGAGCACTCCATCGTCCAGATGGAGTTGGAACGCGGACTTGACCGCAACGCGGCCATCGCGGATATGCGCTATACGTTCATTGAAGCGCTGGTCAAAGCCTGCGTCGTCAAGCCGCATGAGAGCAAGGAGCGTCTGCGCTCTGTCAGCGCGGATAAAATTCTGACCGGAAAATATACCGCCATCCCGATTTTTATCGGCGTGATGCTGCTGATCTTCTATCTGACGTTCCATGTGATCGGGCAGGGACTGAGTGATCTGCTGGCTTCCGGCATTGATGCGCTAACCGTCGTGGTCGATCGGGCGCTGACGGCCTATCACCTGAACCCCGTCGTGCAGAGCCTTGTGATCGACGGCATTTTTCAGGGCGTCGGCTCGGTTTTAAGCTTCCTGCCTATCATTGTCACACTGTTTTTCTTCCTGTCTATTCTGGAAGACACCGGCTATATGGCGCGTGTGGCGTTCGTGATGGACAAGCTGCTGCGGCGCATCGGCCTGTCCGGCAAGTCCGTCGTGCCGATGCTCATCGGCTTCGGCTGCACCGTTCCGGCGGTCATGGCGGCGCGGACGCTCCCATCGGAGCGCGACCGCACCATGACCATCCTGCTCACGCCCTTTATGAGCTGCTCGGCAAAAATTCCGATTTATGCGTTCTTCTCGGCGGCGTTCTTTCCGAAGTATGCCGCGCTTGTCATGATCGGGCTGTATGTGCTCGGCATCCTGTTCGGCATTCTCTCCGCGCTCGTGCTCAAATCCGCCTTCCGGGGCCGTCCGGTCCCGTTTGTGATGGAGCTGCCGAATTACCGGCTGCCGAGCGTAAAAAGCGTCGCGCTTCTGCTCTGGGACAAGGCGAAGGATTTTATCGAGCGCGCCTTTACTGTTATTTTCCTTGCGACCATCGTCATCTGGTTCCTGCAAAGCTTCGATACCCGGCTGGACGTTGTGACGAGCAGCGAGCAGAGCCTGCTTGCCATGGTCGGGCGCTGGCTCGCACCCATATTTGCGCCGCTGGGCTTCGCGGACTGGCGCTGCGCGACGGCGCTGATCACCGGCTTTATCGCAAAGGAATCCGTCGTCAGCACACTTCAGATCCTGCTGGGTACCGCCGCCGTCTCGACGCTCTTTACCGCGAAGGCAGCGCTGAGCTTTCTGGTCTTTACGCTTCTGTATACCCCGTGCGTAGCGGCCATCGCCGCCATCCGGCGCGAGACGGGTTCGGCGCTGCGAGCCGCACTCATTGCGCTTTCCCAGTGCTGCATTGCGTGGCTGGCCGCGTTCGCAGTGTACCATCTGACGCTGCTGCTCTGAAAACAGAAACTGCCGCCCGGCCGGGCGGCAGTTTTTTCACTTGGCGTATGTACGGACACTCAGACCTCCGGATCGAAGCGCTCAAAAATCGGAATGCCTCCGGCGGCCTCGCAGGCCAGCAGATCCTCCTTCGTGCGGATCGTCCAGTCGACCTCCTGCGCGCCCCAGACGCGGACGCACGAGCGCAGGCAGTAGCTGCTGCGGTCTTCAAACTTGTACGCGATAAAGTCCGGGACCGTCAGGAAGTTCAAAAGCAGATTGCCCGCGATGAACCGCTTGTACCACGGCAGGCCCGCCTTGTCCTTCTCAAAATTCATAGAAAGCTGCCCGCGGCAGATTTCGGGGCGGAGCTTTTTCACGTCGATGAGCGCGAACGGGTCAAACGACTCGATGCAGAACTCGCCCTGATAGCTGTCCAGCCGCTCGCAGACTGCCTTGGCCAGCGCCATATGGTTGCCGCGCGCGGTCTTAAGCTCGATGATGAGCGGCGTTTCGTGCTCGAACAGGGCAAGAACCTCGTCAAAGGTCGGGATCTGCTCGTCCGTGCCCTCAAGCCGGAGCTGCTTCAGCTCGTCCAGCGTCAGATCCTCGATCTCGCCCTCGACATTCGCGCAGCGCTTCAGATCAGAGTCATGGAAGACGGCAAGCGTGCCGTCCTTCAAAAGATGCACGTCCAGCTCCGCGCCGAAGCCGCGCTCGATGGCCCGGCGGAAGGCGGGCAGAGAGTTTTCCGGGACGACGGGCTTGTCGTGATAGCCCCGGTGGGCGTAACGGTACTTCTTGAGAACCTCCCACTTCCGGTGTCCCTTCCGGCACCGCAGCGCCAGCGTAAACAGCAGATCGAGCGCCAGAAGCACGATCAGGATGATGCAGATTGTCAGCATAGTTACAGACTTCTTTCTTTCTATATTTTAGATAGGTTTGAGCAGCACTGAAACCCAAAACACAAACCAGCGAAGCATTTGTGTTTTGGAAAGGAGGAAACGGGCTCAGAGGATAAGAGACGTCGCACATAGCGGCGGCTCGTTCCGTTGAGGCCGTTTCCGACGCGCCGCCTGTTACGGTACATCAAGTTTGATAACAGCTGCCTTCGAATGGCTGCTGTAAAAACGCTTTGCGTTCAGAATTTGCAAAGCAGTACGGATTCGCCGGAGTTCTGTAGGTTATGCGGACGGGGTCAGTCGTCCATTTCCTCGAACGCTTCCAGCCCCTTCTTGGCCTCGGCCTTGGCGTCGCCGTGGTGGACGAAGAGCATGGTCACGAAGCTCAGTGCGACGAACAGCGCGGCATACGGGAACAGGACGCGGTAGTCGATCTTGCGCATGAGCGTACCGGCGACAATGGGCGTGACGACCTGCGCAGCCATGGAGGCCGTGTAGTAATAGCCGGTAAATTTGCCGATATCCGAGCCCTTGCACATCTCGACGACCATGGGAAGCGAGTTGACGTTGATCGCGGCCCAGGCAAGGCCGACGAGGGCGAAGACGACAAACATAATGGCGTTGATCGAGGAGAATGTCGTTGTAAGCACATAGCCGCTGGCAAAGCAGGCGGTAAGCAGGATGATGCCGCACTGAATCGTGCGCTTGCGGCCGATCTTTGAGGCGATCTGGCCGATGGGGATGTACGAGACGATGGCGCCCGCCGTGGCGATGAGCAGGCAGGTCGAAGCGCCGCCGAGGCCCTGCCCCATGACGACATCGACATATGTCGAGAACCACGTTGTCACACCGTTATAGCCGATGAACCAGAGCGCGATGGAGGCCAGCAGGAAGCCGAGGCTCTTTTTGACGGGCTTCGGGAGCGTCTCGTGGCCGCTGCCGTCGTCCTGCGCAAGGTTCCATTCCGGGTGCTGCTTTTCAAGCGCCTGATTTTCCGCCGTGAGCTTCGGCTCCCTGATCGTGAGGAAGAGGACGGCGACGGCGACGAACATAATGGCCGACACAACGATAAACAGCGGCTGATAGTTCACATGATCCAAACCGGCGGTCTTGGAGTTGGGATAGAGCACTGCCGCAACGCCGAGATACAGAATGCCGCCGACCGCGCCCATCAGATTGATGATGGCGTTCGCACGCGAGCGCAGCGGCTTTGGCGTCACGTCGGGCATGAGGGCGACGGCGGGAGCGCGGTACGTTCCCATGGCGACGAGCAGCAGTCCGAGGACGATGACAAATGAGGCCGTCTTGAAGCCGGAGGGCTGGGCGGCGTAGCTGTTGTCGAGCAGAGGGAGAATGTTCATAAGGATGATGGCGCAGCCGGTGCCGAAGAGGATGAAGGGCATGCGCTTGCCGAGCTTCGAATGGCTCTTATCCGAGACAGAGCCGAAGAACGGCAGCAGGAAGAGCGCCAGAATGTTGTCCGCCGCCATAATTGCACCGGAGAAGGTTTCGTTCATGTGGAAGGTCTTCGTGAGAATCAGCGGCACGATGCTGTCATACATCTGCCAGAACGCGCAGATGGACAAGAACGCGAGGCCGACCAGGATGGTGCGCTTGTTGTTGAGCTTCATTTCGGTTCTCCCTTTTCTAATGTATTGAGGACTTCGCGGATATTCTGCATACAATACGTCGGCTGAACGCCGTATTTCTCAATATCGTCCATCACGCCCTCGCCGGACAGGACGAAGATCGTGTCGATCCCGGCGTTCACGCCGCAGGCGATGTCGGTATACACCCGGTCGCCGATGAGGCACGTTTCGCGCGGCGAGAAGCCCGTCTGCTCCATCGCCAGCAGCGCCATTTCGGGCTGGGGCTTGCCGATGACCTTCGGGCGGCGGCCCGTCGCGGTATGGAGCATTTCGATCACGCTGCCGCAGTCCGGCGCGCTGCCGTACCATGTCGGGCAGACAAGATCGGGGTGCGTGGCGACGTAATCCGCGCCTCGGTTCAGAAGAATGCAGCAATTTTCCAGCTTTTCATACGTCAATTCCGTGTCGTAGCCCAGAAGCACAACGGAGCAATCGTCCCGCAGCGTCTCGGCGACCCGCAGCCCCGCCAGCCGGAGCTGGTTTTTCAGCGATTCCGTCCCACAGACGTAATAGACCGTCTCCGGCAGGTAGCGGCCGCGCAGATAGCGGATCGTCGCGTCCGCGCTGGTCAGAAAATCGTCGGGGAAGGCCTCGATGCCGAGGCGGGCCATCTTTGCAATATACGCGTCGGTCCCGCGCGAGGAATTGTTCGTCAGGAACAAATACCGGCCGCCGATGGCGCGCACATAGCGCAGGAACTCCAGCGTCCCGTCGAAGAGCGTTTCGCTTAAATAGATCGTGCCGTCCATATCCAGCAGGAACAGCCGTTTTTCCGCAAGAGACATTCAGCCACCTCCGAGGATCAATAAAAATCTGATAATGATTATACAGTGTTCCGCGCCGTTTGACAAGCGCCGGAGAAGGCCGTACAATACACATCAGAAAAATTGACTGAAAGGAAGCCGCAATATGCTGAAAGATCTGCACACACTCTCGCCATATCTGGACTTTATTCATGCCTGCAGCGCAGACCCCGACTACCGTGACCCCATGCTGCTCACAGAGCAGCAGCTGCACCGGAACCTGCTGGATGCGCCTGAAAACCCGAATACGCGCGTGCTCGGCACGTTCGAAAACGACACCGTCACAGGCGTGTTTGCGCTGCTGGTGCTGGAGGACGAGAAGTATCTGGAGCTTCTGGCTGGACTTTCCCGAAGCGCGGCGGCCTATGACGAGCTGCTTGCGCATCTGAAATCGGCTTACCCCGGCTATCAGGCGGACTTTGTCTATAACCCGCGCAACCGGCTTTTGCAGGCAGCGCTCGAAGCGCTGGACGCGAAATTTGATCCGGAGCAGCAGAAGCTCGTCCTGCGGCGGACTGTCCCGTATGTGCCGGATGCGCGCATCGTGCCCTACCGTCCGGAGTACCGGGCGCAGTATCTGGCGCTGCACACCGTCGACCGCTATTGGACGGGCGAGCGCGTGCTGGCCGCGCCGGAAATTTTCCGCGTTCTGCTGGCAATCGAGGACGGCGAAGCTGCGGGCTATATCGACCTGACCCACAACAGCGCGGAAAACGAGCCATATGACCTGTTTGTCCGTAAGGAGAGCCGCAGGCGCGGCCTTGGCCGCGCGCTTCTATCAGCAGCGGTTCAGGAAAACCGGCCGAACGGCATGGCGCTTCTGGTCGACATCGACAATGAGGCCGCGATTGCCCTGTACGAATCACAGGGCTTCGACCGTGCGGAGGGCGAAAACAACATCACCGCGCATATTTGCCTGTAACGCATCAGCCCCCCGGCGGCCCATTCGGGCTGCCGGGGGGCTGATGTTTTTGGGGGTCAATCCCACGGGTTCATCGGGTCGTCCGGCTCAGTCGGGTCGGTCGGTTCATCCGGATTATCCGGATAGTCGGGGTAATCCGGGTCAGTGGGATCCGGCTCCTCGGGAACCTCCGGCTCGACATACGGCGTACACTTGTAGCTGGTGTTGCGGGCCTGATACGTATCCTTGTGCAGCGTCTCGGTCTTGATGACATTACCGTTTGCATCCACATAATCGCGGTAGGCCATGACGGTCTTGCCGACGTAGGAATACTGTACCATGTCGCCCTTGATATACTTGTTGCCGTCCTTGTCAACGACGATGTTGACGGTGTTGCCGTTTTCGTCGAGGGCGGTACCGGCGTCGGTGATGATGGTCTTGTCGCCGTCGATCTCCATCTTGGGCTGGACGGTCGCGACAACCTCATGCCGCAGGACGATATGGTCGTAGCCCTTGTCCTTCGGCGCGGTGCCCACGAGCTTGACGTGGACATAGCCGCCGGAGACAGACGCGTCGATGCGCAGCGGATGGTCGGTGCTGTTGACGAACTTATAATCGAGATTGCCCCAGTAGATCGTCGCATCCATACCGAGCTGGACATAGGTAACGGTAAACATATGCGGAGAGCGCTCTGTGACCTTGAGATCGGCGTAGAGGCAGGCGGTATAGATCGTGGAGGCGACCTGACAGACGCCTCCGCCGGCCTCTGCCTCGCTCTTGCCGCCGGTCTGGTAGACGATAGCGGACTGATAGCCCTTCTCCGGCGTGCGCTCACCGACGATCTTGTTGAACGAGAACTCGTCGCCGGGGTTCAGGATTGTGCCGTCGATGGCCTTGCAGGCCAGCTCCAGATTCTTCGTGCGGCCTGCCTGCGCGGTATGCGGGCTGTCGCAGGAACCGAGTACATCGGAGAAGTATTCCTTCTCCAGCTCGGCCAGCGTGACCTCCGGCTGGATTGCCTCGGCCTGAATGACGATCTTCGTGCCGGGATCGGCCATGGCAAGCTGCTGCGTGTAATACGACACGTCAAAGCCGAAGCCGACCTTTTCCGCAACCAGCTCCTTCTTTTCCTCGTCGTAGTACGCGTCCTTCATCTCGGTTGCGAACTGGTCGTAATACTGTTGAAGATCAACCGGCGCGCAGGGCTCGGTGTCGTAATCGAACTTGAGTTCGGACAGATCGCCGGCATTGAACCGGGCAACGACCGCGTCATAGAGCGCGTCCGCGTCAAGCGAAATTTTCGGCGAACCTGTCACGACCGTGACCGTTTTTGCGTCCGCGTCTACCGTGACGGTCGGGTCGACCTTTTCCGACGCGCAGGCGCGCGCGGTCTGGTCGATCAGATCGCGGATATACGCGGTATCAAGATTCGTCCCGGATTCGAGCGAAATGTCCTGCCGGGTCTTCTTCGCGCGTTCGTATGTGAGAAGCGCCGTGATCGGGCCGCCGTCGCGGCCATAATTCATGGCGGCATCCGCCGCCTCGTCCGGGTTGAGGGCGACGTTGGTGATCTCAGGGGTGAAGTCGATCGTCCGGTCTGGCAGGACGACGGTGAGCGTATCGGTGGCCGTCTCCTGTTCGACGGCAAGCGTCACAGCGTTGATCGCGGCGTCGCGCTTCAATCCGCCGACGTTCACGCCGGCGACATAGACGTTCGGGAAAATGGTGTCGCTTCCCTTTAATATAAATCCATAGGTGCACACGCCGAGCACCGCCAGCAGCACGATGCAGCCCGCGATCACCGCGGCCTTCTTCCCGGCATTGCCGGACGGCTGCTTCTTCGGCGCGGCGGCTCTGTCCGCCGCAGTTTTGTGCGCGGGACGGCTGGCCTCAAATCTGCCTTTCTTTCTGATAAGAATCCCTCCTATTCAAAAGCCGCAGAGGCGACATACTCTATTTTGTGTCTGTATTATACATAAACCGACCGCTTTTTGCAACGGCATTCCCGACAGGAACAGCCCCCGGATTTCTGAAATTTCTATTAACATTTTCGGGGGGTACATGCGTGCGGCAAAAAGCATAGCCGCTGTAGGGGCCGATGCCCACATCGGCCCGTTGGGCAGCTGCGAATTTGCCGAAGATTTTCATAGAAAACGGTGCAATCTGCCGGGTCGATGTGGGCATCGACCCCTACAGTCGGGTAAGTAATTGCATGCGTATTCGCGCTGAATTTACGTCCCCGCTGTCTGTGCGCGCAGTGCAGCGTAGACGCCGACGAGCTGCGTCGCGAGCTTTAACGGGTCTTCGGCCTTTTTGAGCTTGACGGACAGCATCGGCACCTTGCCTGCCGAGAAGAAAATGCGGCCCTTGAACTGCGCCTCGGCGCAGCAGGCGGAGATGGCGGCAAAGTCCATCGTGGAAAGCGACAGGAGAACCGCACCGTCTTTCTGCGTGATCTCCGTGATGCCCGCCGCTGCGGCTCTTGCGCGCAGAAGCGCGATGGCGATGAGGTTCATGACGCCCTTCGGAGGGTCGCCAAAGCGGTCGACGATCTCGTCGAGCAGCTCATCGGCGTCCTCCTGCGTGCGGATGGCCGCCATGCGGCGGTAGAGATCCATGCGCTGCTCGCCGGAGGCGACGTAGTCCTTGTTGATATTTGCCGTGACGGTGAGGTCTGCGGTGCATTCTGGCTCCTTCTGCGCCGCCTCGCCGCGCTCTTCGAGCACGGCGTCCTCAAGCAGCTTCAGGTACATATCGTAGCCGACGGTCATCATATGGCCGGACTGTTCCGCGCCCAGCAGATCGCCCGCACCGCGAATTTCCAGGTCGCGCATGGCGATCTTGAAGCCGGAGCCGAACTCCGCGTATTCGCGGATGGTGTCGAGCCGCTTTTCTGCGATCTCGGACAGGACTTTTCCCTTGCGGAACGTGAGGTACGCATACGCATGGCGGCTCGAACGGCCCACGCGGCCGCGGATCTGGTGCAGCTGCGCAAGGCCCAGCCGGTCGGCGTCCTCGATGATGAGCGTGTTGACGTTCGGGATATCAATGCCGGTTTCAATGATGGTCGTGCAGACGAGAATTTGAATTTCGCCGTTTGACATCGACTGCATGACGTCGCCGAGCTGCTCCTCGTTCATCTTGCCGTGGGCGACGGCGACCTCGGCCTCCGGAATGCGCTGCTTGATCTTCGCGGCGCACTGGTCGATGGATTCCACGCGGTTGTGGAGATAATAGACCTGCCCGCCGCGCGCCAGCTCGCGGCGCATGGCCTCGTCGAGGATGCCGTCCTGATGCTCGAGCACGAAGGTCTGCACAGGATAGCGGTCCTGCGGCGGCTGCTCGATGGTAGACATATCGCGCAGACCCGACAGCGCCATATTGAGCGTGCGCGGGATGGGCGTTGCGGATAGGGTTAAGACGTCGACGCCGCGCGAAAGTTCCTTCAATCGCTCCTTATGCGTCACGCCGAAGCGCTGCTCCTCGTCGACGATGAGCAGGCCGAGATCGTGAAAATGAATGTCCTTCTGCAGCAGCTTGTGCGTGCCGACGATCAGATCGATCTTGCCGGACTGCAGATCGAAGAGCGTTTTTTTGATCTGCGCAGGCGTACGGAAGCGGGAAAGCACATCGATGGTGACCGGGAAGGTCGCAAAGCGGCGCATGGCCGTGAGATAGTGCTGCTGGGCCAGAACGGTCGTCGGGACTAAGATCGCGACCTGCTTGCCGTCCAGCATACACTTCATGGCCGCACGCAGCGCGACCTCCGTTTTGCCGAAGCCGACGTCGCCGCAGAGCAGACGGTCCATCGGCGCAGGGGATTCCATGTCGCGCTTGATCTCGTCGATGCAGCGCAGCTGATCGTCCGTTTCGGCGTATTCAAAGCTCTCCTCAAACTCCTGCTGCCACGGCGAATCCGCCGCGAAGGCGAAGCCCGGCAGGCGCTTGCGCTCGGCATAGAGCTTGATGAGGCCCGCAGCCAGATCCTTGGCCGCAGCCTTGGCCTTCGCCTTTGTCTTTTGCCACTGGTCGCCGCCGAGCTTGTTGAGCCGGACGGGCGTATCCTCACCGGCGCCGATATACTTGCTGACCAGATCGAGCTGCGTTGCGGGCACGTACAGGCAGTCCGTGCCCTGATAGGCGATCTTCACATAATCCTTCGTCACGCCGCCGACCTTCAGCTGCTCCATGCCGACGTAGCGGCCGATGCCGTGGTGCTCGTGTACGACGAGATCGCCGGGAGTCAGATCGGTGAACGAATCAAGCTTTTTGCGGTTCGTGGCCTTTTTCGGCGCGCGGACGCGCTTGCGCTCCTGCCGGACGGCGATCTGTCCCTCTGTTAAGATGGCAAATTTGAGCGTCGGGTATTCAAGCCCCGCCGGGAGCGAGCCGCCCGCAATAAGGATCTGCCCCGGCTGCGGGAGCTTTGTCAGCGGGAAGGACAAAAGCGCGTTCAGGCCGCTTTTGGCAAGCAGTTCCTTTAAAATTTCCCCGCGCCGCTGTCCGCCGCACAGGACGATGGAGCCATACTGGTTCGACGCGTAATTTTTCAGGTCAGCCGCCGCTGTTTCCAGACTTCCGCCATAGCCCGGCAGCTGCCGGGCCGTAAAGGAAAGCAGCTGCTTGGGCGGCAGGGACTCCGGGTACCGCGCGGCAAGGAAGCTGTCGCAGTAAATGACTGCCCGGCCGCGCAGTGACGCGGCCAGATCGTCCATCGTGGCGTAATAATCGCACAGCTCTCCAAAGAGCGTGCCGGAGGTCAAAAACGAATCGAGCAGGAGGCCGAATTCTTCCGCGCGGTCTTTTTCCCCGCGCTGGAGATTGCCGTGGTCGCAGAAGGCGACGATGGCCTCCTGCGGCAGATACGAGGCGGCAGTCGTGAATTCCGGGTAGATCAGCGCCATATACCGGTCGGCGCTGGCGAAAAGCGTCTCGTTTTCGAGCGCCTCGCAGTCCTTCTGCAGCGTTTCAATGAGCGCCTGATTGGGCGTTTTGCGCCGCTGCTGGCGCGCGATGATGGCGCGCAGGTCCTCGCACAGGCCGGATATCCCCTGCGGGTGCAGGTGCGGCTCCGTCTCGGCCACGGGCAGGAGGACGGCCTCGTCAACGTTTTCCGTGCGCCGCTGCGTGATGGGGTCAAAATAGCCCATGGTGTCCAGCTCGTCGCCGAAAAACTCCGCGCGCAGCGGCTTTTCCTGCGCAGGCGAATACACGTCCAGAATGCCGCCGCGCAGCGCGAACTGTCCCACGCCCTCGACCAGACTTGCGCGGGAATAGCCCGCGCGGGTCAGGCGTTCGATCAGCTCCGGCATACTGTATTCCGCACCGACCCGAAGCGTCACGGACGCGGAAAAGAGCGTCTGCCGCGGGAGCGTGCGCAGCAGCAGCGCGTCCAGACTTGCCACCAGCACCGGGACGCGTCCCTGCGCCAGCGCGTACAAAAGCCGCAGCCGCTGCTGCTCCCACTGCCGGGACACGCCGATGGCCCCGGCCAGCGTCAGCTCACGCGACGGCAGCACGGGCGGCTCTTCGCCTAAGAATGCCCCCAGCTCGGAAGCCAGCCGCTTCGCGGCCATATCGTCCTGGCACACGGCGATGAGGGGTCTGCCGGACTGCTCGTGCGCGGCGGCAAGCACATGGCTGCGCGGGGCCTGACTCAGTCCCGACACAGCGACGGCCTGCTTCGCCTCCACGGCCTTCAGCAGCTGGTTATAATCGGTGCTCTTTTGCAGAAGCGAAAGCAGAACGTTCATGGGATTCTCCTAAAAACAGTTTTTTGCCCAACAGGCAACGCGCATAGGAGAGAGTCTCCTATGCGTAGGGGGTGTGGGTATTGAAAGTGAGATGGGGAGGGAATTTGCACAGCACCCTGTAGGGGCCGATGCCTTAGGGTGCGCTCAGAACATCTTCCCGTTATACTCCGCCGCGGCCTTTTCGCAGCCGTTTTTGACGATGCAGAGGGCCGCGTCGCCGGCGTGGGACATAGCCTCCTGATAGTCGGGCCATTCGGTCTTGGAGACGGTAGACAGCACCCAGTCGGCCAGATCGTAATCGGGGTGCGGCTTCGCGCCGACGCCGATCTTGACGCGCGGGAACTGGTCGGAGCCGAGGCAGGAGATGATGGATTTCAGGCCGTTGTGGCCGCCGGCAGAGCCGTTTTTGCGGATGCGGAGCTTGCCGACGGGGAGCGAAATGTCGTCAAAGAGGACGAGCACCCGCTCCGGCGGGATCTTATAAAAGTGCGCGGCAGCCTCGATCGCGATGCCGGAGGCGTTCATAAAGGTCAGTGGCTTCATGAGAAGCAGCCGCTGGCCGTCGAAGTCCGCCTGCGCGGTGAGGGCCTTGAAGCGCTCCTTGGAAACCTTGACCTGCAGGCGCGCAGCCAGCAGGTCAAGGGACATGAAGCCGGTATTGTGACGGGTCTTCTCATACTCAGGACCCGGATTGCCGAGTCCCGCGATCAGCCAGTCATAGGTTGGCTTTTGAAACAGCATAAAATCAGAACAGAACGGACATGGAGTTTTCTTCGTAGATTCTCTGGATGGCGTCGGCAAAGATCGGGGAAACGTCCAGATACTTGATCTTGCTGCACGCACCCTCAAGCGGCGGGATGGTATTCAGGAAGGTCAGCTCCTTGATGCAGCTGTTGGCAATGCGCTCGTTGGCCGGGCCGGAGAGCACGCCGTGGGTCGCGCAGGCATAGACCTCGGTCGCGCCGCCGATCTCAACGATGGCCTTGGCCGCGTTGCACAGAGAACCGGCGGTGTCGACCATATCGTCAAAGAGGATGCACTTCTTGTCCTTGACGTCGCCGATGACGTTCATGACCTCACACTGGTTGGCCTTTTCGCGGCGCTTGTCGACGATGGCGAGGTTCATGCCCATCTTGTTGGCAAACGTGCGGCTGCGGGCGACGGAGCCGACGTCCGGAGAGACGACGACCATCTCCTCCGGATGCTCGAACTTGGACATATAATATTTCACGAAGATGGGATTGGAGAGCAGGTTGTCAACGGGGATGTCAAAGAAGCCCTGGATCTGGGACGCATGCAGATCCATGGTCAGCACGCGGTCGGCGCCTGCGGCCTCGATCATGTTGGCGACCAGCTTTGCGGAGATGGGGTCGCGGCCCTTGGCCTTGCGATCCTGACGGGCGTAGCCGAAGTACGGGATGACGGCAGTGATGCGGCCGGCGGAGGCACGGCGGCAGGCGTCGATCATGATGAGCAGCTCCATCAGATTGTTGTTGACCGGCTTGCAGGTCGACTGTACCAGAAATACGTCGCTGCCGCGGACAGATTCATTGATCGTCAGGGAAACCTCGCCGTCGGCAAAGGTCGTTACGGTGCAGTCGCCCAGCGGCAGCCACAGCTTGCGGCACACGCCCTCGGCAAACGGACGGTTGGCATTGGCACAGAATACCTTGACGTTCTTACCATGAGAAATCATATGAAATTACCCTCTCTCTTGTGTTGTTCGGTCTGTTCCTGTTCTGTGTGTTCTATATCATGGCGGCACCCGCCGCCGGGGATACGAGGCTTATTTTTTCTCCTTCAGCTTGTGCCGGTTGGCCCAGTCGCGCTTGTTCTGCTGGCGGGCGCGGGCAATGGCGAGCGCTGCGGGCGGCACGTCGTCGGTCACGGTGGACCCGGCGGCGATATATGCGCCCTGCCCGATGTGCACGGGCGCGATGAGATTGGCGTTGCAGCCGATAAACGCGTCGTCGTCAATGACGGTGCGGGATTTTTTCACGCGGTCATAGTTGACCGTGACCGTGCCGCAGCCGAAGTTGATATTTTTGCCTACGTCGCTGTCGCCGATGTAGGTCAGGTGGGAGATCTTCGTGCCGTCGCCGATGGTGGAGTTCTTGACCTCCACAAAATCGCCGCAGCGCACGTGCGAGCCGATACGCGAACCCGGACGGACGTAGGCGAAGGGGCCGACGGTCGTGTCCGCGCCGATCTCGGAATCGTAGACCTGCGAGGCGTTGACGCGCGTATTCTCTCCGACCTTCACGTTTTCCAGATAGCTGTTCGGGCCGATCATGCAGCCGTCGGCGATGGACGTCGTACCGCGCAGCACGGTCCCGGGCAGCAGCTCTGCCCCGGCCCCGACAAAAACGGTCGGCTCGACATAGGTATTGTCATAGTCCCAGACCGACACGCCTGCGGCAGCCAGATCGTACAGAACGCCCCGGCTGAGCACGGGCTTCCACTCGGCCAGCTGCTGCATGGACGAAACGGCGTAAACGCCGTCGCGGTCGGTATAGGGAATACCGTGCTCCTTCATGAAGTCGGTGAAGATGAACGTATCGTCCAGCGCGTCCATCAGCGCCTGACGGCTCACGGAGCTTACGCCGCTTTCAACCGGTGCGCCGGAAAACGCTTCCTCGTCGACGGCAAACGGGTCAATGACGGCGGGGCCAGTGACGACGATGACGTCCTCTTCCTGCTCGTCGGCCGTGGACAAAAAGACGTGGAGCTGGTCGGCAGTTTCCTCGAGCTTCGCGCAGCTCAGCTCGCAGCCGTCCGGGAAGCAGTGCTTCGCTTCGGACAGGAACCGCTCGTGGCAGACCAAAAAGAAACGCCCGACCCCGCCCGCGGCCAGAGAACGCGTCAGCCACGACAGCAGCGGCGTCCCCATGATCGCCTGCAGCATCATCGGGCGGGAAAAACCTGTTTTCGCGGTATCGTCAGGCACAAAGACGACGGCAGACAAATCAGACAACAGACCCACGCTCCTTCACCGATAGACATTCTGCCTGTATTATAGCACAATTACAGCGCTGAGCGCTGTATGCACGGCGCAGCCGTGCAAAAAATCGGCATCGCCGATTTTTATTGTCGCTGTAACAGCAACACAAAGACTTTTGCAAAGCAAAAGTCTCGTGCCAATGGCACGTGAGCGCACACAGTGCGCCCTTTGTGGCTATTATAGCAGAGATTATGCTGTTTGTACAGAAAGCCGCGCGGAATTTTCACGGAAAAACAGAGAAAGTTTTCTGGAAAAACGGGCTATTCATTGCACAAATGAACAAACTATGATAGAATACCCACAGATTATCAGAAAAACAAAGAGGAGCAACTATGCTGACACTCAAGAATCTCAGCCTGACAGCGGCTGACGCGCAGGGACGCGCGGACATTGTCAAAAACGTCTCTCTGGACGTAGAAGACGGAAAATTCCTTGTCATTACCGGCCCGAACGGCGGCGGCAAGACGACGCTGGCCAAGCTCATCATGGGCCTTGCGACCCCCACCGGCGGCCAGATTTTTCTGGACGGCGAGGACATCACCGGCCTTTCCATCACCGACCGCGCAAAGCGCGGCATTTCGTATTCCTTTCAGCAGCCGCCCCGGTTCAAGGGCATGAAGGTCTCCGACCTTCTCACCATCGCGGCGGGCAAGGCGCTTTCCCATGACGAGGCCTGTTCCTATCTGACGCAGGTGGGTCTGTGCGCGCGCGACTATCTGAACCGCGACGTGGACACGAGCCTGTCCGGCGGCGAGGTCAAGCGCATCGAGATTGCGACCCTGCTGGCCAAAAATTCCCGGCTTATGATCTTTGACGAGCCGGAGGCAGGCATCGATCTGTGGTCGTTTGCCCGGCTGACGGAAACATTCCGCGAGCTGCACGAAAAGGGCGGCCGCACGATCCTCATCATTTCCCATCAGGAGCGCATCATCCGTCTGGCCGACGAGATCATCCTGATCGCGAACGGCGAGATCGCCGGACGCGGCACGGCGGACGAGCTTTATCCGAAGCTGCTGTCGCAGACCGTTGCGGGCTGCAATCTGCTGGAGGTGAACGGAATATGCTGAACGACATTCAAAAAAGCATTCTCAAGACCGTCTCGGATATGACGGGCATCCCGGACGGCGCGGTGAACATCCGTCTCGACGGACAGAAGGCGTTCCGCCAGAACTCCGAGCATATCCAGATCGTCTCCAAGACCGACAAGGACGGCATTGACATCAAAATCGCGCCTTTTACCAAAAGTGAAAACGTGCATATCCCTGTCGTACTGAGCAGAGCCGGGTTCCACGACATGGTCTATAACGACTTCTTTGTCGGCGAGGGTGCAGACGTGACCATCGTGGCCGGGTGCGGCATCCACAACTGCGGCGACTGCGACTCCGAGCATGACGGCATCCATACCTTCTACATCGGCAAAAACGCGAAGGTTCACTATATCGAAAAGCACTACGGCGAGGGCGAGGGTACGGGCAAGCGCATTCTGAACCCGCAGACCATCGTATATCTCGAAGAGGGCGCGTCCATCGTCATGGACACCAGCCAGATCGGCGGCGTGGACGATACGAAGCGCTATACAAAGTGCGAGGCCAATGGCGCGAATTCCGAGGTGCAGATCAACGAAAAGCTCCTGACGGCGGGCGATCAGCACGCTGTCAGCGAAATGGACGTGATCCTGAACGGTGCGGGCGCGCGCACACGCGTTGTCTCCCGGTCTGTCGCGAAGGAGCAGTCCACGCAGGTCTTCTACCCGCGCGTACAGGGCAACGCCCCCTGCTTCGGCCATGTGTCGTGCGACTCGATCATCATGGGCGCGGCAAAGGTGCGCTCCATCCCCGAAATTTCCTGCAACCACGTCGACGCGACGCTTATGCATGAAGCCGCCATCGGCAAGATCGCAGGCGAGCAGCTGCTGAAGCTCGAAACGCTCGGCCTGACGCCGGAGGAGGCAGAGGAGAAAATTCTCGAGGGCTTCCTGCGTTGACCTGCTTCGGTAAAATCCACAACAAATCTTCGTTAAATCTGTGCAAATTGTCTTGCCTTTCCAGATCTTATCCCATATACTGAGCCTGTAAGCGAATGAAAAGAGATACCCCGCCGCAGGAGCGGGAGGAGAGGAGTCAAAGAGATGAATCTGGAAGAATTACGCGCCCGGAAGGGCTTTATCTGCGACATGGACGGCGTGATCTATCTCGGCAACCAGCTGCTGCCGGGCGTGCGGGAATTTGTAAGCTGGCTGAACGAAAACGACAAGCAGTTTCTGTTCCTGACGAACTCGTCCGAGCGTTCGCCCAAGGAGCTGCGGCAGAAGCTGCTGCGCATGGGACTGGATATCGGCGAGGAGCATTTCTACACCAGTGCGCTTGCGACCGCCGCGTTTCTCAAAAAGCAGGCGCCGGGCTGCACCGCGTTCGTGATCGGCGCGCCGGGACTTCTGAACGCGCTGTATGACGTGGGCGTCACGATGAACGACGTGGACCCGGATTATGTGATCGTCGGCGAGACGGCAAGCTATAATTACGAGGTCATCACCAAGGCTGTCCGGCTGGTTCTGAACGGTGCGCGGCTGATCGCGACAAATTCCGACCTCACGGGGCCAACGGAATTCGGCATTGCGCCCGCCTGCCGGTCGCTCGTCGCGCCGATCGAGCTGGCGACGGGCCGGAAGGCCTATTTTATGGGCAAGCCGAACCCGCTCATGATGCGCACGGGCCTGCATCTGCTGGGTGTCCACTCCGAAGAGGCCGCCATGGTCGGCGACCGGATGGACACCGACGTCATCGCGGGCATGGAATCCGGCCTTGCTACCGTCCTCGTCCTCTCCGGCTGCACGAGCCGCACCGACGTAAACGGCTATCCCTACCGCCCGACCTACATTCTGAACGGCGTGGGAGAGATCGTAACGGGATAAAAATGACTGCGCCCCGGTTTTCCAAACGGAAAACCGGGGCGTTTTGCCTGCTCTGCGGTGCACTGGCGCGGGAGCACCCAACGGCTTCCCCTCCGGGGAAGCTGGCTGCGGAGCGAAGCGGAGCAGACTGATGAGGGTGAGCAGCACTTGCACTTTATTTTGCAGTTTCTCAAAATCGCAGCTGCTCCCCAGCCCTCATCCGGCCCTTCGGGCCGCCTTCCCCGGCGGGGAAGGCTTTGGTTTGTACGATCTTTGTACGGCTGTTACAGCTTTTCCAGCACTGCGGCCGGGACGGGGCAGTCGTCTGTGGTCAGGCCGGTCTGGAAGTCGAACTGGGCCGAGATCGACACCTGCGTGTCGACGACACCGACCTGTACGCTGCCGCCGGTCGTGACGCGCAGGGCTGTGATCGCGCCGTCCTGCACGTCCAGCTCCAGCGTGCCGGGCAGGTACTGCACGTCCAGCTTCTCCGCCTCCGGCGCGATGGCGCAGGCGGCCTGCTTTGTCTGCTCGGCGCTGAGGCTGAGCGTATAGTGCCAGCCGGTCTCCGTCTGCTCGCTTGCGGCGCTGTCCTCCAGACAGGCGCGGTAGGCCAGATCGATCAGATCCGCGCACTTGACCAGCGCCTGCTCACTCACGGCGGGAGAACCGTCCTTCGAAAGGACCGTTTCGCCGGAGAAATACAGCTCCAGCGCGCCCGTGCGGATGCAGCTGACGGTCTTGCCGTCCTTTACAGTCCGGGTGTAATCCAGCGACGTATCGAAGATCACGGGGCCGCAGTTGGCGCTGAGCTGGACGCGGGCGGCAAGCGGGTCGCGCCTGCCAAGCTCGGAGGCGGCAGACAGCACGCGCAGCAGATCCTCCGTCAGCTCCAGCTTGCCCTGATAGCCGCCGTTCGTGATCGCATCCGTGACCGCCGTGGGGACGGTGTGCGCCGTCTGCGCGTCCTGCTGGACGGTAAGCTCGGCCCAGACGGTCATCGGCTGTGTCTGGCCGCTGTCGTCTTCCGCTTCACAGCTGCCGGAGGCTTCGATGGAGCGGATCTCCCCGTCTTCAACGTGCATACACAGGTCGATACTCTCGACGGCGCTGAGCGAATCCGCAATCGTCGGCGTCAGCAGCGAAAGCGCCTGCTCCGCATCCTTACCGTAGGCGGTCACGGAATAGACCTCTTCACCACTTTCACGGGCGTAGGTCACATCGGTCGCGTTGTAGAGTTCCAGCAGATGCTCGCCGAGCGTGGAATAGTCCGGGAACAGGCCGCTCGTGCGGTAGGCGCTGCCGTTTTCGAGGTAGATCGCGCCGTCATAATAATACAGCTGCACGCCGTTATCCTCGATGCAGAGGATGGTGTTCCCACCGGCCTGCGTGCGGAACAGGCGCACGTCCGTTCGCAGCGTCTCGTCGCCAAGCTCCATCTGCACGGACGCGGTCATGTCCAGCTCCTTCCTGCCGGAGAGGTTTTTCAGCAGCAGAAGCGCATCCACGCTGCTCTTGAGACTGGCCCGGTAGATGAGGATCCCGGCGGCGATCAAAATCACGGCCACAAGCGCGATGATCCACCAGACGCGGCGCTTTTTCTTCTTTTTCTGCAGCTGCTCCGGTGAGACGGGCGCTTCCTGCGCGTCCGGGTCGATGACGCCGATGACGGCGTCGTTGGCGTTCTGCTCGTCCTGCATGGCCTTGCGCAGCGCCTGCATCTGGCGGCGGCGCTTTTTGCCGGTCTTATGGATCAGATGAATGATCAGCAGCACCAGCAGAGCCGCAAGCCCGGCCAGCACGATCCACACCCACCAGACGGGGAACGTGGACAGCGCCGCAAGCTGCACGGTCTGGCCGGAGGCCTCGAAGGACAGATAGCTGCCGATCTCGGTCGTGGGCACCTTCTGCCAGACGCCGTTTTCGTTTTCCAGATAGATATCCAGCTTGCCGGACTGCCCATCGGGCGCGCGGAAGCGGATGGTGTGCGTGTCCGCGCCGTCGTCCGGCAGGCGGAGCTGCCACTGCTCGACGACGGAGCGCGCCACGTGCGCGGCGGGCGCATGGCCGTCTGCGATATTCTCGCAGTATTTCCGGATGGCCTCCGGGATGCTGGCAGAGATCTCGCCGAAAGCGGCGGGCGTGATGGCCTGCGGCTGCGCCTGCAGGCGGTCGGCGCTCGTATACGCGCCCTCGGCCAGGAAGACGGGCCTGCCGTCGGCACGCTGCGCATCGCTCGGGAGCGCGTCGATGCTGGCGTGGTACTGCGCGGTCACGGTGGTGTCAAACTGAATATTTTCAAGCGTCTGCACGTCCCACTCGCCGTACTGTCCGTCGACGGCGGGGATGTCCGGGTACACGCTGTCCGGCAGGGACTCGCCGTAATTTACTTCTACGGTCTTGAGCACCTCCTCGCCAGCGACGAACTGCACAGTGAAGGTGCGGAACGCGTCGGGAAGGTCTTCGTTTTCCAGCAGCGTTTCATACGCGACCGGCTCCGCCTGTCCGGCAACGCTTGCGCCGTCAAGTCCGGCCAGCGTATCGGAGACAAAAACGTTATCCGCAAACGCGCCCGCGCCGCTGCCGCTGATCGCGCCCGCATACTGGGAATACCCGGTGATGGACACGAGCGACACGCAGCCGGAGACGGTGCTGCCGCTGCCGGTCACGCTATCCGTCACACCCGTGCCGGTGATGCCGCCGACATAACGTCCGCCGGAAAGCGCACACTTGGCCCAGCAGTTTTCAATCGCCGCGCTGCAAATGCCCGCGACGCCGCCGGCATAATCGCCGCTCTGGCTCTCCACGCTGCCGTAGGCCTCGCAGCCGTCGATCAGGCCGAGATCCATCCGGCCGCAGATCGCCGCCGCGCAGTCCTTTTTGGCTGTGACTGCACCGCTGGAAACGCAGCGCTGCAAAACGGCGCGCAGCTCATACTGCTTGCGCTCGGTCGTGGACAGGCTCTTGCTGACATCGCTTTCGGGGTCGGCGCCAGCCTCCATGCCCATCGCGCCCGCGATGCCGCCGACGTTGCGGTCGGCCTGCACCGCGCCGGTATTTTCGCAGCCGCGCAGAGCGCCCATGGTGATGCTGTCGGGATCTGTCTGCGAGCCGTCGGTTACAAGATCGCGGTTTTCCAGACTGTCCATAGCGTCAAAGACGGTCGTACTGATCTCGTCCAGCTTGTCGCTGACGGCCTGCACGTCTTTTTGCAGCGTCTCGGACAGATTCGCCGCCTGTGAGCCGATGGCGCGCATCTGTGCGCCCATGCCGCTCAGCGCGCTTGCCAGTTCCGGCATGGAAGCGTCTGCATTCATCTGCAGCGACGCGCTGAGCGCGCCGGAGCCGTCCGTGCCGCCGGAGATTGAAATGTCAGACGGGTCAACGAATCCGCCCACGCCCGCGCCGATCCCGGCGTCCTTGTGGCCTTCAATTTCCAGCGGGTGCGTATCGACGCTGACGCCGCCGTCCGCTCCCGCACCAATGACGGCGCCAATGCCTGCCGACGCGTCCCCGACGGTGAGGTCTGCCCCGCCGCTCACACCGCCATTTGCCAGCGCACCCGCATCGATAGTTGCGGTCGCGCGGAGATTATTGGCTGCATTCGAGGCGCTGTCGAGATACGTTCCCATTCCGGCCAGCTGGGAGCCGAGGTCGCTTGCCGCACCGCCTGCGTCAGCGGTTGCCTGATCGGTGAGCGTTTTCAATTCCTTCAACTGGTTCTGCAGCTGCTGCTTTGTGCTCTCGGAGACGGTCACGGCGACATACGGCTCGACCTGACCGGCGATGCCGCCGACGTCCTTGCGGCCGTAGATTGTGCCAGAGTTCGTATTATTGAGCAGATACCCGCTCGTCACGCCCGCAATGCCGCCGACATTGTAGCCGACATGCTCATAGCCAACCGTGCCGGTATTTTCGCAGACTGCGATCAGGCCGGTGTTCCGGCCCGCAATGCCGCCGGTGGCGGTCGTGGTGAGGAAGGTCTGCGTGGTGGCAAGATTGGCAAGATCAAGCGTGGTGTCGATCTGAATGTCGCTGAGGCTCAGCGCAGAGTCGATGTTGTCAATATTGACGCTGCCTGTATTCGTGCAGTGCCGGATGGTACCCGCATTCTGGCCCGCGATGCCGCCCGTGGCGGTCGTGCCCTGCACCTTGCCCTCGAACGAGCAGCTGACGATCTGGCCGGAGGCCTGATTGCGGCCCACGATGCCGCCGATCTGCGTGTCGCCCTGTACCATGCCGGTGAATGTGCAGCAGACGATCTTGCCGTAGTTCTCACCCGCGATGCCGCCGCAGGCGATCTTATCGCCGCCCGCAGCTACAGAGCCCGCAACATTCAGGTTTGCCACGCGTCCGCCGGGCAGAATCGTGCCGAACAGTCCGGCCGGGCTGGCATTTTCCGTGAGATTGAAATCGGAGATGGTATGCCCGCGTCCTTCAAACGTGCCGCCGAAGGAGGCTGCAGGCGTAAAGTCCACGCCGGAAAGCGAAATATCCGCGCGCAGGATGAAGGTTTTTCCCTGCGACCAGGTATCGAGCGAGCAGCTTTTCGCGAACGCGGCAAACTCTTCAGCAGAGTCCAGATAGACGGTCTGCATACTGCCGGATGCCGCGGCTGCCGGGAGAACGGTCAGGCAAAGCGCCAGCACCAGCAGCACCGCACCCACGCGGGCCCGAAGCGTTCTGTTATTCATGCGCGTCATCCTCCTTTTCCGTCTGCGCCTGCGGCGCGTCCGCGGTTTCCGGCTCTGCCGTGCCGGAGAGCAGGCTGATATTGACGTCCCCCTCCACGACCGCGTGTACAATGCCGCTGATCTGGCCGTGAATTTCTCCGCGCACCATACCATCGATGCGCACGCGTCCCGAAGACTGATGCGAAGAGACAGCAGAGGGCATATCGAACGCAGTCTTATCAATGACCTTCTCACCCAGAAGCAGGATCTGCGGCAGAATGAACATGACGATGATGATCGTGAGGATCGTGCCGCGTCCAAGGCTGTCGCCGATACCGGCGATAGCGGCGTTGGAGGTCATCTGTCCAATGAGGATACCGGCGATGGCCATCATGAGGCCCGAGGTGATGATCGTCGGGAAGGACAGGTTCATCGTTTCGATGATCGCATCCTTCTTGGGCATTTTGTCCTTGAACTCCATGAATCGGCTGGTCGTGACGATGGCGTAGTCGATGTTCGCGCCCATCTGGATGGACGAGACGACCAGATAGCTCAGGAAGAACAGGGGGCTATTGGTGATGGTCGGGATGCCGTAGTTGATCCAGATGCTGCCCTGAATGACCACGATCAGCAGCACCGGGATACCGGCTGATTTGAACGTGAACAGCAGCACGACCAGAACGATCAGGATGGACAGCACCGACACGACGACGTTGTCGCGCGAGAACGAGGTCTTGAAGTCCTGCTCGGACGAGGAATCGCCCACGACGTATACCTCGCCGTCCGGATAGTATTTGTGCGCGACGACGCGCATCTGGTCGAGGAAGTCATACGTCTCGTCGCCGCCCACGGGCAGGTTCAGATAGACGAGCATACGGGTATAATCGTCGGACTGCAGCTGCTTGCGGGCGTTGGTGATCTGCGAATAGGCGCTTTCCAGCGTCTCGGTCATATCGGCGTCGAGCGTGACGTAGCCGTCCTGCATCTCGCCGTAGAGAAAGGTAAACATATCGATGAGCGGCACGGAGTAATTGGGAAGACCGCCGATGATCTTGCCGTAATTGCCGCCGTCGGCGGCATAGGCCGCGTAGAGAAGCTCCGCGACCTCATAGTCGAGGTCGGTCAGTTCGGAAAACTGCCGCGGCGTCAGCGCGTCGGTCAGCATATAGCCGCCCATGGCCTCGACGTTGGAAAGGCCCAGCGTGGAATCGACCTCGTCGTATGTCCCAAGTTCGTCCAGCAGCTTCTTTTCCGCCGCGTAATCCCCTGCCGGGACCACGACGGCAACCATATTCGTCGAGCCGAACGTCTCGTCCATCAGATCGTCCGCGATCTGCTGCTCTGAGCGCTTGGTCGTCTCCAGATAGCTGAAGCCGTAGACATACGGGCAGTTATTCGCAAGGAGCATGGCGACGATGATGACCGCCAGAAAAATCGGCGGAATGATCTTCTTTGTCGCATAGGCAAACCTGCCGACGAACGGAATTTTGGGAACGAAATTCTTGTGCCGCGTTGCGTCAATTTTTTTGCCGAAGAGCACCAGAAGGCCCGGCATGAGGAAGAACACCGCGAACAGCGAGAAGAAAATGGACTTGATCAGGCAGATGCCAAGGTCAAAGCCCAGACGGAACTCCATAAAGAGCATCGCGACCAGGCCGCCGATCGTCGTCAGGCTGCTGCCGCAGATCTCCGGCACAGCCTTGCTCAGAGCGACAATGACGGCCTCGCGGGTGGGAAGCTTTTCGTGCTCTTCTTTATAGCGGTTGCAGAAAATGATCGCGTAATCCACAGACAGGGCCAATTGCAGCACGATGGTAACGGAGTTTGACACGAACGAGATCGTGCCGAGCAGGAAGTTCGTGCCCATGTTCAAAAGCGCCGCTGCGATGAACGTAATGAGCAGCACCGGCACCTCCGCATAGGTCTGCGAGGTCAGGATCAGCACGGACACGACGACGATTGCCACGATGATGACGATCACGCCGATCTCCTGCGCCAGCGTCTTAGACGCGGTATCGCCGAAGGTCGCCGAGACGTAGATGTCATAGCCGGAAAGCTCATCCTCGACCCGGTTCATGACCGTCTCGCACATCTCGTCCGTCTCGGAATAGTCGAAGGTAATGTTGTAGAGCGCGGAGGCGTTGGTATAGTGCTCCTTCGTGTCGTCAAACGTAACGCTCTGCACGCCGTCGACCGCTTCCAGCCGCTCGGATACGGCCTGCGCCTCGTCATAGGTCACGTTGACAAGCATGACCTTTGCCGTGCCGAAGGTGATGAATTCATCCTCCATCAGATGCAGGCCCCTGTATGTCTCCGAATCCTTCGGCAGATATGCCGAAAGCTGGTTCTCCACCTGCACCCAGTTCCGTGAAAACACGGAAAACACCAGCCCGATGGCGACGATCAGAAAAATCAGATTCCGCTTGTCAACAATAAAGCTGGCAAGCTTATACATGAAGCCCTCTTCGTTGTTTTTCGGTTCCCGACTCATGATTCACACTCCCGTATTTGGATTCTCCTGAAAATTTAATCCAGTTTAGCACAAAACAGCCGGATCTGGCAATAGGCAAGCAGGAAAAGATGTGTAAAAACCGCACGCACCGGAGCCGCGCAAAAATCCCCCGGCGGCTGCCGGGGGAATCGCTTCTTTTATTTTGCCGTGCCGAGATACGCGGCCTTGACCTCCTCGTTGGCGGCCAGCTCTTCGCCGGGGCCCTGCATGAGGATGGAGCCGGTCTGCATGACGTAGGCCCAGTCCGCGATTTTGAGCGCCATGTTCGCGTTCTGCTCGATGAGAAGCACCGTGATGCCCTGGCGGTTGATCTCGCGGATGATCTCGAAAATGCCCCGGACGACGATGGGTGCAAGGCCCAGAGACGGCTCGTCCATCATGATGAGCTTCGGTTTTGCCATGAGCGCGCGGCCCACGGCCAGCATCTGCTGCTCGCCGCCCGAGAGCGTCCCGGCCTGCTGCCACGCACGCTCCTTCAAACGCGGGAAGAGGTCGTAGACCCGGGCCAGATCGTCCGCCAGCGGGTCCTTGCGCAGATATGCGCCGATGCGCAGATTTTCTGCAACAGTCAGGTTCTCGAACACGCGGCGGCCCTCCGGCACGAGCGTAACGCCGCTCGAAACGATCTGGTCGGTCGATTTTCCGACCAGATTCGCGTCGTTCAGGAGAATTTCACCCGATTTCGGCCTGACCAGTCCGGCGACTGCCTTCAGCGTGGTCGATTTGCCCGCGCCGTTCGAGCCGATGAGGGTGACGATCTTGCCCTCCTCGACCTTCAGGTCGATGCCCTTGACGGCCTCAATGCCGCCGTAGGAGACGACCAGATTCTTGATTTCCAGAATATTACGCATCCTCGTCCACCCCCAGATACGCGTCAATGACGCGCGGATCGTTTTGGATCTCCGCCGGAACGCCCGCCGCGATCTGCTTGCCGAAGTCGATGACATAGATGCGGTCGGAGATGTCCATGACAAGATTCATGTGATGCTCGATGAGGAAGATGGTCAGGCCGAACCGGTCGCGGATGCTGCGGATGAAAGCGGTCAGCTCAAGCGTCTCCTGCGGGTTCATGCCAGCCGCAGGCTCGTCGAGCAGCAGCAGCTTCGGACTGGTCGCCAGCGCGCGGGCAATTTCAAGCCTGCGCTGCTTGCCATACGGCAGAGCCGTCGCCAGCTCGTCCTTCACATCGTCAAGGCCGACGATTTTCAGCAGCTCCAGCGCCTTTTCGCGCTGCGCAGCCTCCTCCTTATGGTTGGCGCGGAACGTGGCGGAAAAAACATTGGACGTGCGGCGCACGTGCATGGCCGTCAGGACGTTTTCAAAAACGGTCATGGACTTGAACAGACGAATGTTCTGGAACGTGCGCGCGATGCCGCGCTTTGTGATCTTGTCGGGTGTGTAGGAGACGGTCGGCAGGGACAGATAACGCTCCGACTCCGCTCCCGCATAGCTCTTTTTCATCTTGCCGCGCGGATGGTTGCAGACGATGGGTTCGCCCATGAAGTCCACACGGCCATTGGTCGGCTCGTAAACGCCGGTGATGCAGTTGAAGGCCGTGGTCTTGCCGGCGCCGTTCGGGCCGATCAGAGCGACAATCTCGCCGGGATAGATATCCATGGACAGGTCGTTGACGGCGACGACGCCGCCAAACTGCATCGTGATATGCTCCACATGAAGGACGGGTGTGCTCATGCCTGTTTTCCTCCCTTCGCGGATTCTTTCCGCAGCCTGTCGGCAAGCCCGGCCAGCGAAAGCTCACGGGTGCCCATGATGCCCTTGCGGAAGAAGAGCACCACGATCATGATGATGACCGAGAACACAACCATCCGGAAGCCCGTGCGCAGCAGCGGGACCTTGAACGCGCCGATATACGTCTCGTTATCGAGGAAGCGCAGCCACCACTCCGAGCACGCGATGAACAGGAACGAGCCGATGCAGCTGCCGGAGATGGAGCCGATGCCGCCGATGACGACGATGAGCAAAATCTCATACGTCATGGCGGATTTGAATGTATTGGCCTGCACCGTGGTCTGATACATAGCCAGCAGCGCGCCGGATATCCCGGCAAAGAACGAGGAAATGGTAAACGCCATGCGTTTATGGTGGGCAAGGTTGATGCCCATGGCCTCGGCGGCGATCTCATCGTCGCGGATGGCCTTGAACGCGCGGCCATAGGTCGAGTTGATAAGCAGCACGACGACGGCGATGCAGATGCCGACGATCACAAACGGCATGAACGTATCCGTAAAATACGGGAAGCCGCGCAGGAGCTGCGAGCCGTTGGTGACAGGCGCGAACGCCTCCAGCTGGACAAGGGCGCGGATAATTTCGGCAAAGCCGAGCGTCGCGATGGCCAGATAGTCGCTCTTGAGCTTCAGAACAGGCAGGCCGATGAGATACGCCAGCACCGCCGCCAGCAGTCCCGCCAGCAGCAGCGAAATGAACACGCCGAGGACCGTGCCCGCCGTATTGCCGAGCGCACCTTGCAGCGTCTCGGTCAGGGAGAAGTTGAGCAGCGGGTCATAATACTGATACACGGTCGAGCGGATGCCGCTTGAAATGTTGATGGCGGCAAACGTGTACGCGCCGACGAGCATGAAGCCCGCCTGTCCGAGCGAGAACAGGCCCGTAAAGCCGTTCAGAAGGTTCATGGATACCGCCACGAGGGAATAAATTGCACCCTTGCGCAGGACGGTCGTGAGCATGATGGGCACGCCCGGAATGCGGTCGAGCAGGAACGCCAACAGATAGACGAGCGCAAGGCCCGCAATGGTCAGGATCGTCTGTAAGGAGAGGCCCTTTTTCTTTTCCATATGCTCCACCTCAGACTTTCTCGGTCAGCTTCTCACCGAACAGGCCCGTCGGCTTGACGACGAGGATGACGATGAGCAGCGCAAACGTGAACGCATCGGAGAACGCCGTCAGCTTCATGCCCTTGAGGAGATTCTCACAGATGCCGATGATAAACGCGCCGATGACCGCGCCGGGGATCGACCCGATGCCGCCAAAGACGGCGGCGACGAACGCCTTCAGGCCCGGCATGGCGCCGGAGGCCGGGGCGATGGTCGTATAATTCGAGAAATACAGGAACGAGGCCACGGCGGCCAGCGCGGAGCCGATGATGAACGTAAAGGAAATGACGGAGTTGATCTTGATGCCCATCAGCTGCGCCGTCTCAAAATCCTTGGACGCGGCGCGCATGGCCATGCCGACCTTCGTGCGCTTGATGAGAACCACGAGCGCCACGACCAGCGCCAGCGTCAGGATCGGGGTAATGACGGTCACGCGCTTGGTGGACGCGCCGAGGATCGTGATGGTGTCGGAGATCCACGGCAGCTCGGGATACTGCTTCGGGACGCCGCCGGTGACGTAATACGCGAGGTTCTGCAGCAGATAGCTCACGCCGATGGCGGAGATCATGACGGACATACGCGGGGCCTGCCGCAGCGGCTTATACGCACAGCGCTCCACCGCGAAGCCGAGCGCGACCGTCAGAATCACGACGACGGGCAGCGCAAAATACAGCGGCATCGTCGCCGAAAGATAGACCATGATGAGACCGGCGACCATGAAGATATCGCCGTGCGCAAAGTTGATAAGGCGCAGAATGCCGTAGACCATCGTATAGCCGACGGCGATCAGCGCATATTGGCCGCCGGCCGAAATGCCCGACAGGACATAGGGCAGCCATTGCTTGAGAACACCCATGGGGAACCTCCTGATTTTTGTTTATCGCCATGTCCAAACCGCGAACCGCTCACCGAAATGAGCCGGCTTGGACGCGGCGATAAAAGAATGGTTCCATCCGGCAGCGGGTTCGAACGCTGCCGGATGAAAATGCGTACCGGCCGGAGGGATTTCCTCCGGCCGGAAACCATTGTGGTCAGTATTGCGGGACAACTGCTCAGGCGGCAGTCTGAACCTTGTAGAACTGGAAGCCGCCGTCGATGGCCTGCTTGATGTAGGCGGTGCTCTTGACAGCGTCGCCGTTGGCGTCGAAGCTCAGCGCGCCGGTAACGGCATCGATGGACAGACCGGCCAGCGCGTCGCGGATGGCGATGCCGTCGGTGGACTGGGCCTTTTCGATGGCCGCGACCGCAGCCATATATGCGTCATAGCCGAGCGCGGAGACTGCCGCGACAACGTCGTTGCCGCCGTTGTTGGTGAGGTTCTGGGCATTGCCGTTCAGCCACGCCTTATAGCCGGAGACGAATTCCTTAGCAAGACCGGACTCGTCGTTCTCGTCAAAGAATGTGGAGACGAAGACCTGCATATCGGTGCCGTTCTGCGCGTCGGAGATCGCGGAGTTCTCCCACGTGTCGCCGCCGAGGATGGGGAGGCTGACGCCGAGTGCAGAGGCCTGCTCGATGATCTGCGGGGCATAGGCGATGGCGGACGGCGCGAAGATGACGTCTGCGCCGCCGGAGACGGCGTTATTGAGGTACGCGGAGAAGTCCGCCGTGCCCTCGACAAACGTCTCATCGGCTACGATCTCGCCGCCGGCCTCTTCAAAGGCCTTTACAAAGTTCTTGGCCAGGCCGACGGTGTAGTCGTCGCCGAGCATCGACAGGACGTAGGCCTTCTTGGCGCCGAACTCTTCCATGGCGAACGAAGCCATGACGGAGCCCTGGAACGGATCGAGGAAGCAGACGCGGAAATAATAATCGTTGCCCGCGGTGACGGCCGCGTTCGTGCAGGAGCAGCCGATGGCCGGGATCTTGGCGTTTGCGAAGTAGGTACCGGCGGCGATGGAAACGCCGGAGCCATAGGAGCCGAGGACGACGGAGACCTTGTCGGCGACCAGCTGCTGGGCAGCGGAGACGGCCTTGTCGGTCGAGGACTGGTTGTCCTGAATGTCGAGCTCGATCTTGTACTCTTCGCCGTTGATGGTGACGGTCGGCTTGACGGAGTTGGCGTACTGGATGCCCAGAACCTCCTGCTTGCCGCCCGCGCCGTTGTCGCCGGACTGCGGCTCAAACACGCCGATCTTGATGACCTTGGAGCCGCCGCTGGACGCGCAGCCTGCGAACAGGCACATGACCATAACGGCAGCCAGAAGCAGAGCGATGATCTTTTTCATAGAATATTTCCTCCTTCTGTCCATGTACAATAGACAAGTGTTCATGAACTTATAGTCGACATTATAGCGAAGTGAAGTGTAAAATGCAAGCCCTAATTGCTTGTTTTTTGAAAAAAATTCACGCTGCGCGGACAATTGTCTTCGTCGCTCTGCACAAAGACCGGCTGGGCAGTTAAAAAAGGAAACAAAGCGGATCACTTGACAGCTCCGCTATAATAAAAGTGAAGTGAGCTTGAAGGGAATATTATCATGACAGATCTGAAAAAACGGCTTTTTGCCGGACTGCTGGCGCTGGTTCTGCTGTGCGCGCCGCTCTCCGGCTGCGCGGCGCGGGAGGCGGAGCGCTATGACGTGCTCGCGTCCACCGCACCGGTCCGCGCCATGACGGCGGCGCTGCTGGAGGGCACGGGGCTGAATTGCGGGCTGGTCGTGACGGAAAGCGTTTCGTGCCTGCACGACTATACGCTGACCGTCGCGCAGATGGAAAAGATCGGGCAGGCCGACGTAGTCGTTCTGAACGGCCTCGGGCTGGAGGAGTTTATGGAGGACGCGCTGCGCACGGCGAAGCGCACCATTACGGCATCAACCGGCGTTGACACCCTCCCCGGCGAGGACGGCGAGGACCCGCATATCTGGCTCGACCCCGCGAACTGTATTTTAATGTGCAAAAATATCGCCGCCGGGCTTGCGGAATTCTATCCGGACAAACAGCCCCTGATCGAGCAGAACCTGTCCGCCGTCACGGCGGAGTATGAGGCTGCACAGACCTATGGCGAAGAGACGCTGAAGGCCCTTTCATGCCGGGAGCTTGTGACGTTCCACGACGGCTTTTCCTATTTCGCCCGCGCGTTCGGCCTTGAGGTTGCCGCCGCAATGGAAATTGAGGAGGGCAGCGAACCGTCCGCAAAGGAGATCGAGTCCGTCATCCGGCTGGTAGAGACTGAAGCCATCCCCGCCGTCTTCTGCGAGGAAAACGGCGAACGGCAGACGGCTGAGACTGTCGCGAGGCAGACTGGAGCCGGACTGTACGCGCTCACAATGGGCATGGACGGCGGCGAGGCAGGCTGCACGGACGCGATCTATCACAACATCGACACCATCCGGGAGGCGCTTTCATGATCCCACATCTGCACCCGCACGCAGGCGACTGTGAACACGCCTGCTGTCTGAAAATCGAGCATCTGTCCGTCCATATCGGCGGCGAGACGATCCTGGACAACATCGACCTGCATATGCACTGCGGCCAGATGGTCGCGCTGATCGGTCCGAACGGCGCGGGTAAGTCCACGCTCATCCGCGCCATTCTGGGCCAGCGGGAATATGAAGGGAAGATCACCTTCCACGAGGCCAGCGGCAAGGAGGCGAAGCTGCGCATCGGCTATGTGCCGCAAAGCCCAGCCTTTGACCGCGGCGACCCCGTGAGCGTGATGGACCTTTTCACCTGCTGCATCTTCAAGCGCCCCGCGTTCCTGCGCCCGACAAAAGCCATGCGGGAAAAGGTGCTGGCGTGCCTTGCGAACGTGCACGGCGAAGCGCTCATCGACAAGCGCATCGGCACGCTTTCGGGCGGCGAGCTGCAGCGCGTGCTGCTGGCGCTGGCGCTTGAGCCCATGCCGAATATTCTCATTCTCGACGAGCCGCTTTCCGGTGTGGATGTCGAGGGCATGAGCCTTCTCATGGATATGCTCGACGAGATCCGGAAAAAATTTGACCTGTCGATCCTCATGACGACGCACGACTTTACCATGCTGGAGCAGTACTGCGACCAGGTCGTGCTGCTGCAGGGAAAGATCCTCCGGCGCGGCACGCCGCTGGATGTGCTGAACTCGGAGGAATTCGCGCAGGCATTCCACATGGGAGGAGGCGCACAGGCATGAGCGTCTGGTACGTATTTTTGAACGCACTCGGCATCCGGATGTTTGAAATGGACTTCATGAAGAACGCGCTGCTGGCCGTTTTGCTGCTGGGGCCGCTGTTCGGCCTGCTGTCCACGATGATCGTGACGGGAAAAATGAGCTTTTTCTCCGACGCGCTGGGCCATTCCGGCTTTACGGGCATCGCCATCGGTGTGCTCTGCGGCGCGGTGCAGCCGATCTATTTCGCGGTCGGGCTGTCGGTTCTGTTCGCGCTGCTGTTTTCCTTTGTCCGCAGCCGGACGAGCCAGTCGGCGGACACCATCATCGGCGTCTTTTCCTCCACCGCCGTTGCGCTCGGCATTTTCATCGTGACGCTCGGCGGGCGGAGCTTTACGAAATTCAACCGGTATCTCATCGGCGATATCCTCTCCGTCTCCCCGCAGGAGATCGGCCTGCTGGCGCTGGTGCTGCTGGCGGTCGTGCTGCTGTGGGTGTTCGGGTCGAACCGTCTGGTGCTGACGGCGGTGCATCCGCAGCTGGCCTCCTCGCGCGGCGTGGCGACGAAGCGCAATGAAACGCTCTTTACCGTCGCCATCGCTATCGTCGTAACGCTGGCCATGAGCTGGGTGGGCCTGATGGTCATCAATTCCCTGCTCGTCCTGCCGGCGGCAGCCTCGCGCAATCTGGCGCGGAACCTGCGGCAGTACCATCTGCTGTCCGTCCTGTCCGCGCTTGTGTGCGGGCTTTTGGGCCTGTGCGCGGCATATTGGCTCGGCTGCTCGGCGGGTGCGACGATCGCGCTGCTGCTGGCGGTGTATTTCGCCGTGTCCTTCGCCCTGCGAAACCGCGCTGCCTGAGAAAGCGACAAAAATTTACCGGAATCCCACGCGGATTCCGGTTTTTCTGCTACTTGTATGCAGGAAAAAAGTGTGATAAACTTTAATTGAATGGGGTTTCCACATATTATGGGCAGCTGCTGATTTGCATGCACTCTGTAGGGGCCGATGCCCACATCGGCCCGCTGGGAAATTGCGAATTCGCTACAGATTCCCATAAAAATCGGCGCATCCTGCCGGGGCGATGTGGGCATCGCCCCCTACATCCAAACACGCAAATGCCTGCGGATTCGCCGAAAATCAATGCAAAATCCGCTGCATAGCGGATAAATCTCCGTACAGAATAAAAGAGGATTTTTCATGAAGATTGCAGACATCCACGCACATATTTTCCCGGAAAAGCTGGCCGAAAAGGCATCGCATTCCATCGGCAGCTTCTACGGCGTTTCCATCGAGCGGGAGGCCGATATGCCGCGCCTGTGCGCGGAGGATAATCTTGCGGGCATCACCCGCTGCGTCGTCTCCAACTCCGCAACGAATGCCAGTCAGGTCCAAAACGCCAATACATTTCTGGCCGAGGCCGTCCGCGGACACGACGGCTATCTCGCCTTCGGCACGATCTATCCCGGCATGGACGGATTTGAGGAGGAGCTTGACCGAATGCTGGAGCTCGGCCTGCGCGGGATCAAGATCCACCCGGATTTTCAGAAGCTCGCCATCGACGACGAACGCGGCATCGAAACCTATAAGGCCATCGCCCGGCGTGATCTTCCGGTGCTGTTTCATATGGGCGACGACCGGTACGATTTCTCTTCCCCGGAACGGCTGACAAATCTGCTGCGGCGCGTGCCGGAGCTGCGGGCCGTGGCCGCGCACTTCGGCGGCTGGCGCAGCTGGCCCCGGTCGCTGGCGCATTTACAGCCGGAAAGCGTTCTGTATGACACATCCTCCACGCTCGGCATGATCGACCGGGAGCTTGTTCTGCGCTTCATTGACAAAATCGGCCCCGACCGGCTGATCTTCGGCACGGACTTCCCCATGTGGAGCCCGAAGGAGGAGCTGGAGCGGTTTCTTTCCCTCGGTCTGGACGAGGCCGAGCAGCAGAAGATCCTGTACGGAAATTTCATGAACCTGCTGCATTTAAAGGACGGGGCATAGACCGGCCGGCACGCAGCAGTTCGATCAGCTAAAAAACTTACAGCAGCCCCGGATACTGAAGTATCCGGGGCTGCTCAGTCACTCCGCCGTATTTAAACCTTTGCCAGACGGTATGTGCTCTGCAGCACGAACAGGCTGTACAGGAGCATGACGGCGAAGACGGCGTAGGCCGGTGCATAGCCGCCCGCAAGGTCGGCGATCGCGCCGGGCAGGAAGGACAGCACAATGCCGCCGAGGCCGTAAGCCCCCTGAAACAGCCGGAGCGTCTTCTCATAGCGCTCCGGCGTGCTCAGATCGCCCGCCCAGATCGAAACGCCAACGGTAATGAGCGACCCGCCGAAGCCCAGAAAGACCGCAGAGGCCAGCATCAGCGCCTCACTTTTCAGCGGCGCCAGCACGCACAGCGTGCAGCCGAGGATAAAGCTGCCGAACAGCAGATAATTTGCCCGGTAGCTGCCCAGCTTGTCGCACAGCGCGCCGCAGACGCACTTGCCTGCCATCAGCGCCAGTCCGCACAGCGAGAACGCCGCCGCGGTGCGCATGGCATCCATGCCCTCTGACATATAAAGCGTCATCAGATGGGTAAAGCCGGTCGCACCGATGCCGCTGACCAGCAAAACGGCCAGCAGAAGCAGCGCCCAGCGCAGCCGGGACGGGTGCAGGCCGTGCAGCGCACGCTCCTGCGTGCTCTCCGGGGCGGCCTTGCCCCATGGCTCAAGGCCGAGCGCGGCGGGGTCGCTGCGAATGAGGAAAAAGACGAGCACAGCCGCTGCCGCGCAGAACGCGGCTGTCCACAAAAACGCGCGGTCTACGCCGCCGGCCTCCGCAATGGCGGTGAACAGCGGGGAAAACACGACGGTCGCCAGTCCGGTTCCGGCAGAGCAGATCCCGATGGCCAGCCCGGAATGCGCCCGGAACCAGCGGCGCATCAGGATCGACGCCGGTACCATCGAGCCGAGCGCATAGCTGACGCCCGCGACGGCTCCGGCAAAATAATAGGCCGCGAGGCTTTTTGCTGCGGCAAACAGCAGGAAGCTGACGCAGGCCAGCATCGCCGCCAGCGCGCAGCCGGTGCGATAGCCGAGCCTCCGGTAATACCGGCCGATGGCGAACGTGCCGAGCAGATACGCCGCCGAGCGGATCGTCGTAATGAGCGAGGTCTGCGTGTTGGTAAAGCCATTCTGGGCCAGGACGTACGGCTGCGCCGCCGAAAAGACGTTGAAGGCCAGCCCGCACGTCACAAACAGCATCAGCGTACAGCCCGCGCAGGACAGCATTGCCCTTCTGAGGTTTTTTCCCATTTCTCTTTCTCTCCCGTTAAAATAAGCGCGCCTTGCGGCGCGCTTATTCTGGTTTTTCAGTCTTCTTCCTTTGCCGTGCAGCGGATATGCAGCTCGTCGAGCTGCTTCTGGGTGACCTCGCTGGGTGCGCCCATCAGGATATCCTGCGCGTTCTTGTTCATCGGGAACGGAATGATCTCGCGGATGCAGTCCTCGCCTGCCAGCAGCATGACCATACGGTCGATGCCTGGGGCGATACCGGCATGGGGAGGTGCGCCGTAGCAGAAGGCGTTGTACATGGCGGGGAACTTCTTCTTTACATCATCCTCGCCGAGGCGGACGAGCTGGAAGGCCTTGATCATGATCTCGGGATCATGGTTCCGGACTGCGCCGGAGGACAGCTCGATGCCATTGCAGACGAGGTCATACTGCTGCGCCGTGATGGTCAGCGGGTCAATTTCGCCCCGGATGGCCTTGTCCAGCGTGGCTGCGCCGCCGCCCGGCATGGAGAACGGGTTGTGGCAGAATTCCAGTTCTCCGGACTCGTCGCCGATCTCGTACATCGGGAAGTCGACGATCCAGCAGAATTCGTAGCGCTCCTTGTCCATATGCCCCTCGACATTCGCGCCGAAGGTCTTGATGAGAACGCCGGTGAGCTTCGTAGCAGAAGCGCCCGCCGCAACAACGACCAGCGTGTTGGCGGTCAGGCCGAGACGCTCGATGAGCGCATCCTTGCAGCCCTGCACGAACTTCGCGACGCCGCCTGCAAGCTCGCCGTTCTCGTCCATCTTGAACCAGTAGCCCTTGACGCCCGCCTGCACCTCGCAGTCGGTCAGCAGCTTTTCGATCTGTTTCCGCGTCAGATGGCAGTTCGAGATGGGCACAGCCTTGACGGTCTGGCCCTTGAACGGCTCAAATTCAGACTCCGTGAACAGGTCGGAGATATTTTTGCACGTCAGATCGATGCGCAGATCCGGCTTGTCGGAGCCGTAGGTCTCCAGCGCGTCCTTGTATGCGATGCGGCGGAACGGTGCGCTGGACGCGATGTTATACTTGCCATATTTGGCGAAGATCGGCGGCAGCACGTCCTCAATGATGGCAAACACGTCGTCCTGCGCGGCAAAGGCCATTTCCATATCGAGCTGATAGAACTCGCCGGGGCTGCGGTCGCCGCGTGCGTCCTCGTCGCGGAAGCAGGGAGCGATCTGGAAATAGCGGTCAAAGCCGGAGGTCATGAGCAGCTGCTTGAACTGCTGCGGGGCCTGCGGCAGGGCGTAGAACTTGCCGGGATGCTTTCTGGCGGGAACAAGGTAGTCGCGCGCGCCCTCCGGGCTGGAGGCCGTGAGGATGGGGGTCGTGATCTCAAGGAAATCATGGTCCATCATAGCCTTGCGGATGGCGGCGATGACATTGCAGCGCAGGATGATGTTGCTCTTGACAGCGGGGTTGCGCAGGTCGAGATAGCGGTACTTCAGGCGCTGCGTCTCGTCGGCGTCGCGGCTGCGGTTGATCTCGAACGGCAGCTCGTTGTACTGGCAGCGGCCCAGCAGCTCGATCTTCTCCGGCACGACCTCGATGTCGCCGGTGGGCTGCTTGGGGTTTTTGCTTGCGCGTTCCCGCACGGTGCCGGTGACGGAGATGGTCGACTCCTTGTTGATGCCCTTGACGATGTTCATGATCTTTTCCGTCTCGACGACGATCTGCGTCGTGCCGTAGAAATCACGCAGGACGATAAAGGCAAAGTTATTGCCGACCACGCGGACATTTTCCATCCAGCCGACGAGCGTGACGCGCTCGCCCGCGTTTTCGATGCGGAGCTGGCCGCAGGTATGGGTTCTTGACTGCATCATAGTGGTTTCCTTCTTTCTTTATGGGAAAATTTTTTACTTTAAAATCGTGCCCTGGCCGCGAAGCTCGATATCGGCCAGAATGCGGGCAGCTGCGTCCTGCGCCGGGACGGTGACCTGGTCGCCGGTGCGAAGATCCTTCAGTGAGACGGTTCCGGCCGCGATCTCGTCCTCGCCGAGGAAGACGACATAGGGGATGTGCAGCTTGTCCGCGTACTGGATCTTGGCCTTGAATTTCTTCTGCTCAGCGTAGAGCTGGACGCGGATATTCTGCGCGCGAAGCTCGGTCGCAAGCCGGACAGCGGCCTCCAGATCGTCGGTCATGGGAACGATCATCACGTCAGCCGGGGCCATGACGCGCTCCTCGTTCAGCATTCTCTGCTCGTTCAGCACGTAGAACAGACGCGTCAGACCGATAGAGATGCCGACGCCGGGCAGCGGACGGTCGGTATAATACTCCGCGAGATTGTCGTACCGGCCGCCGGAGCAGACCGAGCCGATCTCGGGATGGTCAAGAAGCGTTGTCTCGTAGACAGTGCCGGTGTAGTAATCCAGCCCGCGCGCGATGGTGAGGTCAACGGCGAAATTCTCCTCCGGCACGCCGAACGCGCCGAGCAGCTTCGTCACGGACGAAAGCTCGTCCAGGCCCTGATCGAAGACCTCGTTTCTGCCGCGGTACTGCTCCAGCGCGGACAGAACCTCGCCGTTCGTGCCGCGGATGGCGATGAAGGTCAGGATCTCATCGGCCTTTGTCTCCTCCACGCCGCACTCCTCGACCAGCAGGACGCGAACCTTATCGGAGCCGATCTTGTCGAGCTTGTCGACGGTGCGCATAATATCGCCGGACTGCTCGGACAGGCCAAGCATAGCGTAGAAGCCGTTCAAAATCTTGCGGTTATTCACGCGGATCTGGAACCGGCGCAGGCCGAGCGTCGAGAACGTCTTATAGATGATGGACGGGATCTCGGCCTCGTTCGTGATGGAGAGCTTGCCGTCGCCGATGATGTCGATGTCGGCCTGATAGAACTCGCGGAAGCGGCCGCGCTGCGCGCGTTCGCCGCGGTAGACCTTGCCGATCTGGTAGCGGCGGAAGGGGAAGGCCAGCTCGCCGTAGTGCAGCGCGACGTATTTTGCCAGCGGGACGGTCAGATCGAAGCGCAGCGCCAGATCGCTGTCGCCCTTCTGGAAGCGATAGATCTGCTTTTCCGTCTCGCCGCCGCCCTTGGCCAGCAGCACGTCGGCAGCTTCGATCGCGGGGGTATCCAGCGGCGTGAAGCCATAGAGGCTGTAGGTGTTCCGCAGAACCTCCATGATCGCCTCCATCTGCAGCTGCGGCTGCGGCAGCAGCTCCATAAACCCGGAGAGCGTATGCGGTTTGATTTGTGACATGGTTTTGTTCCTCTCTATGTGATGCGTTTTTGGTTTTGGATGGGATCATTGCGGTAAATCAGCTATGTGGACAAAAATTGCAGGGAAGTATGGATTTGCTGGAATCTTGTAGGGGCCGATGCCCACATCGGCCCGCTGGGCAGCTGCGAATTTGCCGAAGATTTCCGAAAAAACAGTCCATCCTGCCGGGGCGATGTGTACCGGCAAGCGGCAGACCCACATCCGTAACGCTCCTTCGTCGCGAACGGCTGTGACCGGCATCGCCCCCTACAACCGGTGCGTGCAAATTTGCTTTGCATATCCATAAAAATATACTCCCGTCCCGGCGTTTTGGGACGAGAGCATACCTGCTTCGTGGTGCCACCCAAATTCGGAAGCGGTTGGACACTTCCCTCTTGCGCAAGGGATGCGGGCTGCGCGGACCCGGCGATTTCGGCGCGGTGCGCCTTATACGCTTGCTCGGCGGATGTCCTTCCCGGTGCTGCTGCAAGGGCCTTTCAGCGTCATGGCCCTCTCTCTGGGCAGGCAGTAAGCCGGTACTGCTTCCGCGTCGTCGCAAAAATCAAAATTATCGGATCGTTTTCTTGTTCTTCATCATCATACGCCAATCCAGATCGCCGCGCTGCAATCCGAGGATCAGCATTTCTGCCGAGGCCAGGTTTGTCGCGCACGGGACGTTGGACGAATCGCACAGGCGAAGCGTGCGCATGATGCGCTGATCCTCCCATGGATCGGTGTCGTTGGGGTCGGAAAACATGATGACAAGGTCGATCTCGTTATACGCGATGCGCGCGTCGATCTGCTGGTGGCCACCCTGACTCTTGGACAGGAAGAGCGTCACGGGCAGGCCCGTTGCCTCGGACACCAGGCGTCCCGTCGCAGCCGTAGCCGACAGCGAGTGCTTGGACAGAATGCTTTTATACGCGGTGCAGAACTGCACCATGAGTTCCTTCTTTTTATCGTGTGCCATAAGGGTGATGTTCATACGCTCAGCTCCTTTATGTACGCATTATCGGGTAATTTTCATCAGCGGAACGCGCTGTCCGCACAGCCGCTTTGCGATATGCAGGCAGGCCAGCGCCGCGCCGTGGTAGGTATATTGTACGAGCGGCTTTCCCTCTGCCGCAGCCAGCGTGACAGATGCATCATCCGGCACAACGCCGAGCAGCGGCAGTCCCACGCCGTCCATCACATCGTCGACCGTCGAGCGCATACAGGCAAACAGCTTCGGGACAGTCCTGTTGACCACAAGCCGCGCCGGGATCTGCCGCTCCTGCAGCAGAAGCTCCGCTGTGTGCGCGGCGTCCCGCTGCGACGCAGGGCCGGGCAGCGTGACGAGCATTGCCTCGTCCGCACAGCGCACCGCCATCCGGAACAGCCGTCCGACGCCCGCCGGCGCATCCAGCAGGATCCAGTCGAAGCCGTCCCGTGCCTGCGTGATGAGTCGTTCGAACGCTTCTGTGTCGACCGCCTCAGCGCTCTCGGTCACAGGGGCCGTGAGCATGGAGAGATTTCCGATCGTAGGGTGCTGTGACGCCTGCTGAAGGGAGTATTCCCCACGCATGACGGACGTAAACGGCAGAACCGCCATATCGGCCATGCCGAGCGCGATATCGAGGTTGCGCAGGCCGACGTCGAGATCGACGCACAGCACCCGCTGTCCCTCCATCGCCAGACACGACGCAACGCCCGCACAGAGCGAGGTCTTGCCCGTGCCGCCCTTGCCGGAGATGACTGCCAAAACCTGTGCCAAGCCGTGTCCCTCCTGCGTGCTGATACTTATTGCATATTATAAACGACGCTGACCGGAAATTCAATGGGAAAAGTGCAGCCAAACGGTTTTTTCTTTCTGTTTGGCATGGAAACTGCCGGTTCTGCCTGCCGGTCTGCGTGCATATACTGTAATGGGGGCGAAGCATATGAAATACCGCAGTATGGAAAACCGGTTCTGCATGAGTCTGGTGGCGTTTGCCGTGATCGTGCGGCTGCTTCTGGCGACAGGCGTGTCCGCGGCGCTTGATTCGGCAGTCGGGCTTGCGCCGAAGCTCGAAGCGCCGGACGAGCCAGATGTATTTCTTCTGGAAATTCTCGAGCCGGAGACTGCACCGTCTGAGCCGCCTGTGCAGCCGGAGATCGCCGCTGCATCGGAAGCGCCCGCAGAGCAGGAGACGGAGGCGGAGCCAGTTGACCCGCCGCTTGTGTTTTCTGCGGACGAGGCGGACGCGATCGGCATCGTCGGTGCCTGCAGCTATCAGCCGGACAAGCAGGCGCTGCTGACCCGTCCGTCCGCACTGTCGCTTTCGGATGACGGCCCGGCAGTCCTGATCGTACATACGCACTCCAGCGAGGCGTATACCATGGAGGCGGGCTTTGAATATCCGGAATCAGATGCGCTGCGGACGCTGGACGAGCGGTATTCCGTGATCCGCGTGGGCGATGAAATTGCGGATATTCTGACGGAGGCGGGCATTTCTGTCCTGCACGACACGCAGCCGAACGATTATCCGAATTACAACGGTGCCTACGAGCGTATGCGGCAGACCATCGAGGGCTATCTGGCAGAATATCCGTCCATTCAGATGGTGCTGGATATCCATCGCGACGCGGCTGAGGACGCAGACGGGAACCCGGTCGCGCTGACAGCGGAAGCAGACGGCGAAGCCTGTGCAGAGCTGATGCTCGTAGTCGGCACGGACGAGGGCGGCTTATCGCACCCGGACTGGCAGGAAAATCTCGCAAATGCGCTGAAAATCCAGACACTTCTGAACCGCTCGGCACCCGGCCTGTGCCGGAACCTCAATCTGCGCACCGAGCGCTTCAACCAGCACGAAACGCCGGGTTCCCTTCTTGTCGAGGTCGGCGCAAGTGGCAATACGCTGGCCGAAGCGCTGCGCTCCGCCCGCATTCTGGGACAGGCACTCGCGGTCTTTCTTCGCGGGCAGATGCACGATGACACGGACTGACGGACACCCCGGTATGGGCATGCATTGCAAATACCCCCGGTATGCCAGACGCATACCAGGGGTATTGTACATATTGGGATCAGCTCAATGGAAGAAGAGGAAGTAGCAGCCAAACGCAATGACGAACAGGATCAGGATCGCGACCGGCAGGATCACCAGCATGGCGGACAGGATCATCGCAAAAAGATCCTTTTTGCTGACGGCGTCCTTATCCTCCTCTGTCGGCTTTTTCAGCTCCGCCGCTTCGTTCCGCTCCTTCTGGTAGCGCATCGCGCGGTCTATTCTCTTCTGGAACAGCATTGGCTTACTCCTTCACCTCAAGTTTGTGGTGGCAGGCGACGAAGTGGTTCGGACGAACCTCTTCCCACTCCGGAACGACCTGCGTGCAGATCTCCGTGCAGTATTTGCAGCGCGTATGGAACTTGCAGCCCTTCGGCGGGTTCACCGGGCTGGGGATGTCGCCCTCAAGGATCGACAACTCCTTCGCGCCGACGGTATCCGTGGTCGGGATGGCGTTGAGCAGCGCCTCGGTGTACGGATGGATGGGGTGATGGAAGATCTCGTCAGCCGCTGCCAGCTCGACCATCGTGCCGAGGTACATGACGCCGACGCGGTCGGAGATGTACTTGACGACAGACAGGTCGTGCGTGATGAACATGTAGGTCAGATTCTGCTGTTCCTTCAGATCGAGCAGCAGGTTGATGATCTGTGCCTGAATGGACACGTCCAGCGCGGAGACAGCCTCGTCGCAGACGACGAACTTCGGCTTTGTGGCGAGCGCGCGGGCGATGCCGATACGCTGCCGCTGGCCGCCGGAGAACTGGTGCGGGAAGCGGTGCAGGAAGTAGGGCGCAAGGCCACAGTCGTCCATGATCTTGAGGACCATTTCCTGCATACGGGCGTCCTTTTTCTTGATCATGTTGTGCGCCTGCATACCCTCGCTGATGATCTGGCCGACGCTCATGCGCGGGTTCAGCGAGGAATACGGGTCCTGGAAGATCAGCTGCATATCGCGGCGCAGGCGGCGCATTTCGTTGTACTCCAGTCGGGCAAGGTCGATGCCGTCGTCGCGGTAGGCCTCGTACTTCTGGAACTCAGGGTCGTTTGCATACGGGGCGCGCAGCGCCTCGATCTCCTTGCGGCCCGCGTCAAGCTGCGCACGCAGAGCGGCGATCTGGTCGTCGCACTGCTTCAGCTTTTCCTGCGCTTTCTGCAGCTGGCCGTCCTTGCCGGACTTTCCCGCTTCCTCGGCAGCCTTCTTCGCGTACTCCGCGTCGTCCACATCGACCAGCAGCTCCTGCCGCTTTTCCTCCATGCTGGACAGCTTGCGCGCAATGGCGTAATCCTTGGAATAGGCCGCGATGACGGGATCGAGATCATCGACCACGAGGAAGCCGCCGACGATCTTTGTGATATCCAGCAGCGCGTCCTCCGCCAGCTTGCGGGCGGTATCGAGCTCGCCGTGCTTGGCGTACTGCTCCTTCTCGGAGAGCTTGGCGTAATCGGCCTCGAGCTTGTCGCGCTTCTGCTCCAGCTCGCGGAGCTTGGTGCGGCGGGCTTTGAGGTTTTTAACGGTATCGATGACATACTTCGGCGCCAGATCGTCAAGGGACCGGCCGTAGTACATGGTGCGGCCATAGGTCTGGTGATACAGCTGGAGGATGGTGCGGCCAAGCGTAGACTTGCCGCAGCCGGACTCGCCGACGAGGCCGAACGTCTCGCCCTCGTAGATATCCAGCGTGATGCCGTCGTTGGCCTTGACAAAGCGGCCGCCCTTCAGGGGGAAATACTGCTTCAGGTTGCTGATGCGAAGCAGAACCTTCTTGTCATTATTTTGCATATCTGTCCTCCTTCTTCGCGTAGAAGCAGCGAACCTGCTGGGTGTCGGAGACGTGGATCAGCTCCGGCTCCTCCTCCAGACAGCGCTCGGTCGCGTACTTGCAGCGCGGGGCGAACTTGCAGCCCTTGGGCAGATCCAGCGGGTGCGGGACCGCGCCGGGGATCGCTTCAAGCCGTTCGTCGCTGGGGGTATCCAGACGCGGGATGGAGAGCATCAGGCCCTCGGTATAGGGATGGGAATACTCGTTCTTGTGGAAGATCGTTCCGGCGGGTGCGTATTCGACGACCTGGCCGCAGTACATGACCGCGACATTGTCGGCCATCTGGTTGATAACGCCGAGATCGTGCGTGATGAACAGAACGGCGGTGCCGTTTTTCTCACGCAGCTCGTTCATGAGCTTCAGGATCTGCGCCTGAATGGTCACGTCGAGCGCCGTGGTCGGCTCGTCCGCGATCAGCAGCTTCGGACGGCAGGCCAGCGCCATGGCGATCATGACACGCTGCCGCATACCGCCGGAGAGCTGGTGCGGATACTGCTTGGCGACGACCTCGGGGTTCGGGATCTTGACGTCGGACAGCAGCTCGACCGCTTTCGCGGCAGCCTGCTTTTTGTTCATGCCCTGATGGATCATGAGCGGCTCGGAGATCTGACGGCTGACGGTGAAGACCGGGTTCAGGCTCGTCATCGGCTCCTGGAAGATCACGGAGATCTCGTTGCCGCGGATCTTGTACATTTCGTTCATCGACAGCTTGGTCAGATCCTGACCGTTGAAGAGGATCTCGCCGGAGTCAATATAGCCGTTGCCGTCGAGCAGACGGAGAATGCTCATGGCCGAGACGCTCTTGCCGGAACCGGATTCGCCGACGACGCCGAGCACCTTGCCCGCGTCCAGCGAATAGCTGACGCCGTTGACCGCCTTGACCGTGCCGCGTTTGGTCGCGAAGAAAGTCTTCAGGTTTTTTAATTCTAGTAATGCCACAACAACCCCTCCTTATCGCTCAGCGGACTTGGGATCGACCGCATCGCGCAGCGCATCACCGACGAGGTTGATGCAGATCGTGCAGATGCCGAAGATCGCAGCCGGGAATACCCAGCGCCACCAGTACTGCTGGATGACGATGGAGTTGTTCGCGCCGGTGAGCATATTGCCCCACGTCGGCGTGGGAGGCGCAATGCCGAAGCCCATATAGGACAAGGACGACTCGGTGAGCATGCAGGTTGCAAAGCTCAGCGTCGCGTTGACCAGAATCAGGCTCATGACATTGGGGATGATGTGATGGAAGATGATCGACTTTTCGCGCACGCCGAGGGCCTTGGCCGCCGTAACGTACTCCTGCTCGCGCTGCGAGAGGATCTGCGCGCGGATCAGATGACAGATGCCCGGCCACGACAGAATGCCAAGCACGACCATGATGAGGTACATACGCTGTTCGACCGTGATGCGGGTGCCGATGATGGCGGATAGGATCATGGCGAAGGGCAGGAACGGCAGGCCGCCGACAACCTCAGAGATACGCATGATGATGTTGTCGACCCAGCCGCCGAAATAGCCGGCCAGTCCGCCGAGGATGATGCCGATAATGAGCTGGATGATGACGGAGATGGCGCCGACGGTCATGGTGACCTTGCCGCCGTTGATGATGCGGTTGAACACGTCGCGTCCCAGATCATCCGTACCGCAGACATAACCCTTCAGGCCCCACGTTTCAACGTCGCCGTCAACTGTGACTGCATAATTCTGATAGAATCCCGCATAAACGGTGACGATCTCCTTGTCATTGAAAGAGGCCGGAACGGATGCCTGACCATGGGTGTTGTCGCCCCAGGAGATGACCTCGCCGTCGTCCATCAGAGCCGTGAAGTGATAGCGGCCACCGTAGAGTTCGACAGGCTTGCTCTCAAATGCAGGAACGTTTTTTTCGCCGTTGGTGCAGGTGCCCCAGACGACGACGGTGCCGTCTTCCTTGACCGCCGCAACCGCGTTGCTGGACGCTGCGATGTCAACGACGCCGGAATCCAGTCCGTCCGGAATGCGGACAAGGGCATTGTCCTTCTGGAAGCCAGAATAGACAACTGCGCCGTCCTTCGTCAGAGCGATGTACGCGCGGGCCGTCAGGGCGACCTTTTCAATGTTGCCCTGATACTCTTTTTTGACCTTGATGTCGGCCTGATTGCCGTTGCCCCAGAGGAACAGTTCACCGTCTTCGGTGACAGCCGCGGAGAACTGGTTGCTGGCCTCGATCTGCTTGATGCCGAGGTTCTTGCCGTAGGCGGCGGCCATCTGAATCTTGTCAGGAATGCTGTCCTGACCAAGACGTTTATTGCCCCAGACGTAGATTCCGCCGTTTTCGTCGAGCGCGACGATATGGTCATAGCCTGCCGCGACGTTGACGATCTTAGCCTCACGCACCTCGTCGGGGATGTTCTTCAGATCGATGGTATCGGTGATCTTGGTGTAGCCCCAGATATAGACGTTGCCGTCGGTATCCGCGCCGACGCCGTAGGTCGTGCCGGGAGAGATATCTGCGACCTTATGCTTCATACCTTCGGGAATGGACATCATGTTCATTCCGGGCGCGACATTCAGCTGCGTATTGTCCTGATAGGACAGGTCGAGCGGGTAGAACTTCGGGCCGATCATAACCAGCAGGAAAATCAGAAGGAACACGATCAGACCGATCATGCCGAGCCGGTTATGCAGGAAATTCTTGAGGATCAGACGGCCGGGGCTTTGCAGCTGTTCTTCCGTCATGAAGTCGGTGACCTTGTTGCGGTTGCCGAACAGACGGGTAAAGAGGGTCGATTTTTTCTTTTTTTCCATGTTTCTTCTCCCCCTTTACTTATTGACGCGAACACGCGGGTCGACGATACCGTAGCTGAGGTCGGTGATCAGCTGGCCGACGAGCGCGATGAGCACATAGAACATCTGAATCGCCAGTGCAAGCTCAAAGTCGTTGTTCATCAGGCCCTGATAGTACAGCTGGCCCATGCCGTTGAGCGCGAACATCTGCTCAATGATCAGAGAACCGGAGAAGATGCTGATGAACCAGCTGATGAGGACGGTAATGACCGGCAGCAGGGCGTTGCGCCATGCGTGGGAATAGACGACGACCTTTTCGCGCAGGCCCTTGGCACGGGCAGTGCGGATATAGTCCATGCTGAGCGCTTCGATCATGGCGGCGCGGACGTAGCGGGTCATGCCGCCGAGCGAACCGACCGTCATGACGAGCACCGGCAGCGTCATATAGTAGACCTTGTCGAGGAACGCACGGAAGCCGGTGAAGTTATTGCCCGGCGTCTGCATGCCGAAGACCGGCAGCAGCTTGAGCGTGACCGCGAACAGCCAGATAAACAGCAGCGCAATGATGTAGACTGGAATCGAGTAGCCCACAATGGACAGCACCTGCACGGCGTTGTCTGATTTGCTGCGCTTATGCACGGCACAGTAGATGCCAAGCGGAATCGTGATCGCCAGCGCGACAAGCGTTGAGAAAATGTTGATGTAGATCGTGTTGAGCATTCGGGCCGGCAGAACATTGGAAACATTTGTCTTGTAGATCTGGGAATAGCCGAAGTTGCCCTGCAGCATGCCGTTGAGTTCGCCGTCAACATCCGGCCAGAAGCCGAACCAGCGCAGATAGCGTACGATCAGCGGATCGTCCAGCCCCATTTCGGTGCGAAGCGCCTGGTAACGCGTTTCATACTCTGTCGGGGTCAGCGTTGTCTTGAGCGGTTCAAGCTGTGCCCGGGCTGGGTCAGTTGGGATCAGGTTGTAGATGGAATACATCAGAAGCGAAACAAGCAGGAACACGATCACCATGTAAACCAGTCGCTTGAGTACGTATTTGGTCATCCGCATACCCTCCTTTTTCTCGTATTTGCTTCAAAAAGAAGCGCGGGAGTCTCTATATCAAACCGTTTCGGTTGTTTTCGTGCTTAAATGCGGTACGTTAAATAAGAAAAGAATCGTTAAAGATACCGGAAGCGACGGGGCGGTGATTGGCCGCCCCGTCGCTGGGATAAATGGGGAAGTTCGGATTATTCTGCGCCCTCGATGGAAGCGTAGACAATCGCCTTCTGGAAGTCCCACAGGCTGGACTCATTGTAGTTCTTCAGCCAATCCGGGAAGAAGGTGTGGTACTCGTTGCAGTACAGCGGGATTTCCGGCAGCAGTTCGTTCCAGCGGACGATGAACTTCTGGAAGTAATCCAGGTAGGTCGCGTCGTCGCCAGGAGCAGGCTTGTAAACCATATCCATGGACAGGTCGTCGAGTTCCTTGTCGAAGATGTAGTTCTGGTTCCAGCCCTGCTTGACATAATCGGACTCGGGATCGGAAGCGTAGTTGTAGGCATAGTCATAGACATCAGCGAAGCCGGTGGCCAGGTTGTACATACCGTAGGTCTTCACGCCATACTGATCGCCGACGGAGGTATCGCGGTACATCCAGTTCAGCAGTTCGGAGAAGGTCATGGTGACCTGCTCGATCTGCATACCGGCATCAGCAGTCTGCTTGCCGTTGGCAAGCATGGTGGCCAGCAGCGCGGAGACGGAGTTACCCTCGGAGGAAGACCACATGATGTGCAGAGGCATCAGGATGCGGCCGTCAGCCAGAGTAACGTTCAGAGCGTAGTCGCCGGCTTCTTCAGCAGTGACTTCCTTGTACCGCAGGCCGGTGCCGGAATACTCGTTGCCTTCGGCGTCCAGCGTCCAGCCGTCAGCCTCGAGGACTTCAACAGCCTTAGCCGGGTCATAGGAGTAGGTGTTGAGGTTGTCGTTGAAGAATTCTTCGGAATCCTGATACATCCACTGTGCGGTGGAGTACGGGCCATGAACGACAGAGCCGTAGCCGCCGCAGAATGTGTTTGCAAACTCTTCGCGGTCAAGCAGGTAAGCGATTGCCTGACGGACAGCAGCAAACTGCGTGGGGCCAAAGTCGCACTGGAACATCAGCTTGCCGTAGCCGTTACGGGTGTAATGGCAGTAGTTGAAGCCACCCGCGTCAACCAGATCGAGCGCAGCGTTGATCTGGTCGCCTTCGCCCAGCTGGGACAGGAAGTTGATTTCGCCCGTCTTGAAGGCGTCCATCATGGTGTCGTCTTCAGCCTTGACGATGACAACGGTCTGGATGGAAGGCTTCTGGCCCTCAAAGTTGCCGTTGTAGTTGGGGTTGATCTCAAGGGTAGCGGTCAGAGCGCCGGTGTCGAGGCTCTTGATCATGTACGGGCCAGCGACAACGCGGCCTTCGTAGACGTAGCGGGAAGCGTTGACGCCGTCGGCAGTCAGTTCACCGCCGTCGAGATACGCGCCGTTGCCGTCGTCCTTGACAGTGAGGCCCTCACCGCCGTACAGCGGCAGATACAGAGGCGCCAGAGATGCGTAGGTCATTGCGAAGTAGTAGTTGGCCTTCTCCGGGGTGATCTGGATGGAGTAGGTATAGGGATCGAGCAGGCGAACGCCGGCCAGCTCCTTGGTTTCGCCTGCCTGATATGCGGCAGCGCCAACAACGGATTCCGCAGAGATCTTGGCGCCCGCTTCTGTAGTGACAGGCGAGTAGGCAACCAGTGCATACGCAACATAGTCAGCTGCGGTGATGGGCTCGCCGTTGTTGTAGGTCAGGCCTTCGTTGATCTTGACAGTGAAGGTGATGGAGCCATCATCGTTGTGAACCTGGTCGATGGAAGCGGCGGTGGTAGCGTTCATGACCATCTGACCGAACTGATCGAAAATGACGGTGTCATAGTCGTTGATCAGGTCGCGGATCATCTTGTCGGTGGCATTGTTGGTCCACCATGCGTTGCCGAGGTCACCGGAAATTTCGGTGGTGCTGCCGTAGATGACCTTGTTCTCACGGGTCTCGACGGGAGTCGCATCTTCAGCCGGGGTGTTGTCTTCGGCGGGAGTGTTGGTGTCTTCAGCGGGGGTGTTGGTGTCGCTGGGAGTGGTCTCAGCGGGCTTTTCGGCGTTGTTTGCGCAGCCGGCGAACATGGCAGCAACCATGACGACGACGAGAAGCAGCGCGAAGAGCTTCTTCAGATTCTTTTTCATCTTAATCCTCCTGTTTTAATTTTATAATTTACTGTGTTTGATCCACAGAAAATTATCGCTGGTTTTGATATCCGTCCGCCGCGCACGGCCATCTGACCGCGTGACGAATACTATGAGATATCTGTAAGTTATTATAGCATATTCACCGTCCAGAATCAACTAAAATGATTTTTTTCCACCTGAAAAATTGTCTTTTCCCGTACATTTCCCGACAGCGCCCGGTTCGCTTCCCGTGCCGTATCTTTTTCCTGCGCGCGTTCCGATTTCGTCCAAAAACGGCGATCTTTCCGTGTCTTTTTTGAAATCAGCATTTTGCACAGTCTTTACCGCTTGCTTTTGTGCGTTCATCCAACCCTCCTCGCCAGTGCGCACAGAATTTCCTCTGCATTCTGTACAAAACAAGACAGCAGAAAATCCGCCCGTCATTTTTTATTTGTGCGCCGCCCTAAAGCCCCGCATTTTTCCATGCGCAGGCGCAACAAAAGGGCTCCCCTTTGCGTGCAAAGAGGAGCCTTAGGCGAATTCGTACTGCTTCGCAGATTTTGAATGCAAAGCTGATTTACCGCAGCCATTCAAAGACAGCCGCTGTCAAGCTCGATGTCCCGTAACAGGCAGCCCCTGACAGATCCGATCAGAACGCCCACGTTCCGTTGCGGAAGATGGCAACGGTCTTGCCGTCCTCGCAGACCGCGTCGATCGAGAGATCTGCCGAGCCGATCATGAAATCCTCGTGGATCATGGAATCGTTCACGCCAAGCTTGCGGCATTCGTCCAGCGTCTTGTTCTGGAAGTCCCTGATGGTGTCCGCAAAGCCCATGCCGAGCGCCAGATGGCAGCAGGCGTTCTCGTCGAACAGTGTGTTGTAGAACAGCAGGCCGGTCTGGTTGATGGGCGAATCGAACGGCACGAGCGCGCATTCGCCCAGATACCGGCTGCCCTCGTCCATTTCGATGAGCTTCGTCAGAAGCTCGTTGTTTTCCTCGGCGTGCCATTCGACGGCCTTGCCCTCGTGGAAGCGGATCCAGAAGCCGCTTATCAGCTGGCCCTGATAGCTCAGCGGCTTCGTCGCGTAGACGATGCCCTCGGCCACGCCGCGCATCGGGGAGATGAAGCATTCCTCGGTGGGGATGTTGGGGTTGAAGAAAATGCCCTGCAGGCTCGTCTCTCCGCCGCCGCAGAACTGCGCCTCGGGGATCATGCCGACGGTGAAGTCGGTGCCGTTGGAGGATTTGTAGCGCAGCTCGCGGATATGCAGCTTGTTGAGATATTCGCAGCGGTCATGCAGATCCCGGTTGTGGTCTTCCCACGCCTTGATGGGATCGTCGGTCACGCGGGAGGTCTTCAGAATGGCGTCCCACAGCTTTTCCACGGCCTGCGACGCGCGCAGCTCCGGGAAGAGCTTCTTGGCCCACTTTTCACCCGGCACAGCGGCGATGCACCACTGATATTTGTTCTCGATCTGGTCGCGGTAGCCCTTGATGATGGGGTACTTGGCCTGCTGGGACTTTGCCATCTTCTCCTGGTTCACGCCGCGCAGGCCGTCGGGGTCCTCGCTGATGAGATAAATGCGGCAGGGAATGGTGTCGACATAGTGCTGCCAGCGGGCCTCTTCATAGTTGTCGAGCGTGGACAGAGTCTTGACGGAGCGGTAGCGCACGTGCAGCTTCGTAAGCGGCTGATAGCTCCAGTCGACAACGACCTTCTTCGCCTTCAGCTTATAGCACTCGTCGACCACCATCGCGACGAATTCCGGCTGGTCAAGCTCGGCCGTGATAAAGACCTCCTGTCCCTTCTGGACATTCGCTCCGGCCTTGGCGATCAGCTTTGCGTATTCCCGCAGGACTGTTTTTTTCATAAAAAAGCCTCCATTGCTTTTATTTTTCTATAGTTTAGCACATTTTTCCCGCATTGAAAAGAGCCGCGCGAAAATTCGCCCTTGCGGGCCTGCGCCGGGCGCGGTATACTGAAAGAAAACGACACATGGAGGGTTCTTTCATGCTTACCGAACAGCTTTTCGACTTTCTTGCCGCCAGCCCCAGCTGCTACCACGCCGTGCAGGCACTCGCGGAGCGGCTGGAAAGAAACGGCTATGCGCAGCTGCGGGAGCAGGACGCATGGGCGCTGACGCCGGGCGGGAAATACTTCGTCACGCGCAACGGCTCGTCGCTCCTGTCCTTCCGCATCCCGCAGAGTGCGCCCGCGGGCTTCCTGATGGCCGCCGCGCATACCGACTCCCCCACCTTCAAGATCAAGCACAACTCGGAGAAAAAGTCCGGCCCGTATGTGCAGCTGTCGACGGAGAAATACGGCGGTATGCTCATGGGCACATGGTTCGACCGGCCGCTTTCCGTCGCAGGCCGCGTCGTGACGGCGAAGGACGGGAAGCTGGAAACGAAGCTGGTCGATGTGGACCGCGATCTGGCCGTGATCCCCTCCGTCGCCATCCACATGAACCGCACCGCAAACGAGGGCTTCAAGTTCATGGCAAACATTGACACACTCCCGCTCTACGGGATGCAGGAGGCCTCCGGCAGCTTCCGCAGCGTCGTGGCCAAGGCTGCGGGCGTGCAGGAGGACGAGGTGCTCGGAGAAGACCTGAGTCTGTATGTGCGCACACGCGGCACGTGCTTCGGCGCGAAAAACGAGTTTATTCTCGCCCCGCGGCTGGACGACCTCGGCTGCGTGTTCGGTCTGCTCGAGGGCTTTCTGGCCGCGAAGGCCTCCGGCAGCGTGCCGGTCTTCTGCGCGTTCGACAATGAGGAGGTCGGCAGCCAGACAAAGCAGGGCGCGGCGTCGAGCCTGCTTTCCGACACGCTCCGGCGCATCGCGCTTGCGCTGGGGCTGAATGAGGAAGGGTATCTGCGAATGCTTGCGCAGAGCTTCCTTGTCTCGGCGGACAACGCCCACGGCGTCCACCCGAACCATCCGGAATACGCCGACATGACCAACACGCCGCGTCTGAACGGCGGCGTCGTCATCAAGTTCAACGCCAACCAGCGCTACACGACCGACGGCGTCTCCTGCGCGCTGTTCACGGCAGTCTGCCGCGAGGCGGGCGCGCCCGTGCAGGTCTACGCGAACCGCTCCGATATGCCGGGCGGCTCGACCCTCGGCTCCATCGCCACAACGAAGGTCTCCGTTCCAAGCGTAGACATCGGCCTTGCACAGCTGGCCATGCACTCCTGCGTGGAAACGGCAGGCGCGGAGGATCTCGACGCGCTGGTTAAAGCCATGACGTGCTATTACGGCAAGACCTTGACACGAAGCGGGGAACAGATCACGTTCTGAGTACGCCTAAAGGCTCCCTCTCATACGGGTGTAGGGGCCGATGCCCATATCGGCCCGGCAGAATGTACCGCTTTTTACGGAAATCTGTGGCGAATTCGTAACTTCCCAGTGGGCCGATGTGGGCATCGGCCCCTACAGGGCACTGTGCAGATTTGCAGCTGCCCAGCGGGCGGAGCAGGGCCCCGCCTCTACCAACCGCATTTGATTTTTTGTTACTATATAATAGAAAAAAAGGAGGCAGATCCATCATGGGCATGATCCTGACGGACGAACAGCAGGCCATTCTGGACGGCGCCAAGGGTGAAACCATGGCGAAGGTCATGAAAACGCTTGTCATGTTCGGCGAAGCATTCCACGCGGAGAAAATGGTTCCGGTCACGAGCCGGTACAACCATCTTGTCACATCCTTCGGCCTCGGCGTTCTGCAGCCGGTGTACGATCTCATGCAGCAGCTGATCGACGCGGGCGCCGTCTCCGGCCAGAAATTCTCGGCAGACCCCCGCCCGCTCGACCCCAATGTCCCGGCAAATCTCCTGCAGCAGCTCGTGTTCAAGAAGTTCATGTACAACAAGCAGGACTTTTATGAGGGCCAGCTGGAAAAGCTGGGGCTTCTGAACAAGGACGCGTTCACCTGCACCTGTTACATGTCCGAGGTCGGCAACAAGCCCGAACAGGGCGAGGTGCTCTCGTGGTCGGAATCCTCCGCCGTCGTGTACGCGAACTCCGTGCTCGGCGCGCGCTGCAACCGCAACTCTGGCATCATGGACATCATGGGCTCCATTGTGGGCTATGTACCGTATTTCGGACTGCTGACCGACGAGGGCCGCAAAGCGACCTGGATCGTGAAGATCGAGACAAGCAAAAAGCCCGAGGCACAGCTGCTTGGCTCGGCCATCGGCATGAAGGTCATGGAGGATGTGCCGTATGTGGTCGGCCTCGACAAATGGCTCGGCACGGAGCTGGACGACGCGGCCTGCACCTATCTCAAGGACTTCGGCGCGGCCACCGCATCCAACGGCGCAGTGGGCCTTTATCACATTGCGAACCTCACGCCCGAGGCGAAGGCGCAGGGCGAAGCGCTGATTGTCGAGGGCGCGAGGGTCTATGTGATCGACGACGCGGAGCTTCAGCGCGTCAAGGACAGCTATCCCGTCGTCTGGAAGAACAGGGACGCGAAGCCGAAGCTCTGCTTCATGGGCTGCCCGCATATGTCGCTTGAGCAGCTGAAGACATGGACCGACCGCGTGGAGCAGGCGCTTGCAGAGGCAGGCCGCAGCAAGGTCTGCATCCCGACGGTCTTTACCGCCGCGCCTGCCGTTTTGCAGAAATTCGAGAAAACGCCGTATGCCGCCCGGCTCAAAAAGACCGGCGTGATCACATCCTATATCTGTCCGCTCATGTACATGAACAATCCGCTCTGCGGCAAGATGCCGGTCATCACCTCCTCCAACAAACTGCGCACATATACGACCGCACGCTATTACACCGATGATGAGATCCTTGTCCAGATCACGAAAGGAGGCGCACGCGCATGAAGACCTTCCAGGGCCGCGTCGTTACGCCCGGCTGCGCGCAGGCTGAGGCGCTTGTGACGCACGGCGGGCTGAATACGCTCGCTTCGTTCCAGAAATCGCTCCAATTCGGCGATAAGACCGCCAAATGCGGCGACCAGAATAACCCTGATCTCTACGGCAAGCCCATGGCGGGCAAGGCGCTCTGCCTGCCGCAGACCATCGGCTCGACCACAGGCGGACTGGTGCTCTACTGCGCCTGCGCCATGGACCGGCAGCCGGCGTGTATGCTGTTTGCCAACCCCATCGATTCTCTGGCAGCCGCCGGCGCGATCCTCGCCGACGTGTGGCTCCAGCCGGGCAAAATGCCGGTCGTCGACTCGCTGGGCGAGGAATTCCTGTCCTATGTCAAGGACGGCATGACCGTCACCATCGGCCCGAACGGCACTGTAACCGTTGAATAAACGCACCGAACGCCGTCCCCGGCGGGGAAGCCTTGGGCGCTCCCGCGCCGGTGCATCAATCAGGTCTTCACGAAAAAGAGGTCCCGCTGCCTGCGGGGCCTCTTTTCCTGGTTCTCAATCGATCTTACCGGTTCGGGACGATCACGGCCAGGAAGCGCGTGACGGAACCTGTGTGGTTGCGGATGGAATGGGTGTGGCCGTCGGCACAGAACTCCGCGTCGCCGACGTGCAGCTCGCGGCTCTCGCCGTCCTCGGTGACGGTCGCCGCGCCCTCAAGGATGTAATACGCCTCGCCGTTCGTCTCATGTGGATGGACGCCGACGGATTCGCCGGGCCGGAGCGTGATGACAGCCATCATCTCTGCGCGGTTTCCAAGCTGCTCGGCAGAGAACAGATAGCGGAAGCTGGGGCTGCCGTCGCCGCCGCGGATGTTGTGCTTGACCGCGGTCTGCATTTCGTCCTTCATCTGAAACATGACAAATTCCTCCTGTTACTTGTGATATTTGCTGCCCGCCTGAATGGCCTCGGCGCGGTAAAGCTGCTCAAGGGCCATAACGCGGGCCAGATGGTGCGGAAAGGTCATTTTGCTCATGGAAAGCTGCAGATCGGCAAGCTTTTTCAGTTCCGGCGCGATGCCGAACGACGAGCCGATCAGAAAGCAGGCGCTGGACCGCCCGCCGCTTTTCGCCTGCCGCAGCGTATCTGCCAGCTGCTCAGAGGACAGCAGCTTCCCCTCCGGCGTCAGGACGCAGAAAAAGCAGCCCTTCGGGAGCTTCGCGCGGATAAGCTCCGCTTCTTTTTGCAGACCCTGCGCGATCTGCGTGTCGTTCGGGTCCTCCGGCAGACGGCACTCCGGCAGCTCGATGAGCTGGAAATCGCAATAGGCCCGCAGGCGCTTGGCGTATTCCGCCGCGGCCTCGGTATAGAAGCGCTCCTTCAGCTTTCCCATACAGATGAGCGTGATGGAAAACATAAAAACCTCCGCAAATCCAAAAAGCCTGTCCGCGTCGGACAGGCTTCTGGATGAAAAACTTAGTCTGCTACGTAGGGCAGCAGGGCGATCTGACGGGCGCGCTTGATGGCGACCGTGAGCTGACGCTGATGAGCGGCGCAGGTACCGGTTGTACGGCGGGGCAGGATCTTGCCGCGCTCGGACAGGTAACGGCGGAGCTTGACAGTGTCTTTGAAATCGATGTGCGTCACCTTATCAACGCAGAAGGAGCAAACCTTCTTGCGCTTACGAGGATGAACACGATCATTAGCCATTGCCATAGTGAATCCTCCTATCTTTGGTCTTGTGGAAAAATGTTAGAACGGGAGATCGGGATCGTCGTCAGAGAGCATGGAGAAATCAGACGGAGCGGCAGACACGTTCTGCGGCGCCTGATACGCCGGCTGCTGCTGCGGAACCTGATTGAAGCTCTGCGCGTAGCCCTGCGACTGGTTGAACGAGCCGCCGTCGGCATTGTCGCGCTTGCTGTCGCCGAAGTAGACGTTGTCGGCAACGACCTCCGCCGAGCGGCGCTTGTTGCCTTCCTTGTCCTGCCAGTTGCGGATCTGCAGCCGGCCCGTCACGACAGCCATACGACCCTTGGCAAAATACTTGCTGACGAACTCAGCGGTATTGCGCCATGCGACGATATCCACGAAATCTGTTTCCTTTTCCGCGCCCTGTGCCGCGTAATCGCGGTCAACGGCGAGGGTAAAGGATGCGACCGCGACGCCGCTGCCGGTCCGGCGCAGCTCAGGGTCGCGAGTCAGTCGGCCCATGAGAACGATGTGGTTCAGCATGTGAGCGCCTCCTTACTCTTCAACAGCGACGATGATGGAACGCAGAATGCCGTCGGTGATCTTGAAGACACGATCAAGCTCAGCCGGCATTTCGGGCGTTACTTCGCAGGTCATGTAGACGTAGTAGCCCTCAAGCAGATCGTTGATCGGGTACGCAAGACGGCGCTTGCCCCACTCGTCAACACTGGTCAGAGTGCCGTGAGCCTCCACGATACCCTTGAATTTTTCCACGAGAGCCGCGATACCCTCTTCACCCTGCGCGGGGTCGATGATATAGAGGACCTCATACTTTGCGGAAAGTTTTGCCATGATGTTGCACCTCCTTCTGGACTTATGGCCGCAGGTCCCGCCTGCGGCAAGGATCGTCTGCGCTTCGCAGACCGATTTATTATAGCTGGAAGGACCGGAAAAGTCAACCGGGAATCTGGAAAAAATGCAGAAAACGCGAAAAAACAGGGCAGCGCTTCGGCTGCCCTGTCTGGCTGCATTATTTTGCGGTCTTCTCCTTGAGGGCCTTGCCGGCCTTGAAGACGGGGATGGTGGTCGCCGGAATCTCGATGGCTTCCTTCGTCTTGGGGTTGCGGCCCATGCGCGCCTCGCGCTTCTTCGTCTCAAAGCCGCCGAAGCCGACGAGCTGGACCTTGTCGCCCTGGCTCAGCGCTTCCGTGATGGTGTCGAACGTGGTGGTGACAGCCTTCTCGGCGTCCTTCTTGGACATGCCGCACTTCTTTGCGACTTCCGCGATCAATTCGGTCTTATTCATGTGTAGATCCTCTTTTCCTAAAGTATGAATTTATTGTTCACCGCCCGTTACGTTTTTGCGCGTCCCAACTGGCAAGCAGCTCCTCGCGGGACAGCTCCTCCAGAGTGCGTCCCGAAGCAAGTATGCTCTGCTCCATAGCGGTAAATCGTTTGATAAATTTCTCACAGGCGCTGTGCAGCGCCTGCTCGGGGTCCTTGTCCAGCGTGGAGGCGACGCGGACGGCGGCAAAGAGCAGATCGCCCAGCTCCTCATCGATGTTCGTATCGTCCTGCACGGCCTCGCGCAGCTCCTGCGCTTCCTCTGCTAGTTTGTCCAGCGCCTGTCCGGCGGATTTCCAGCAAAAGCCGGTTTTCGCAGCTTTTTTCTGAATTTTCTCCGCCCGCCATGTCGCCGGGAGCGATCTGGCGACGCCCTGCATGGCCTCGCCGGTCGTTTTCTGGCCCTTTTCCTGCTGTTTCAGCTCGTCCCAGCTGGCGTTTTTGCCGCCGAACAGGAACGGGTGACGGAAGATGAGCTTTCTGCATTCCGCGTCGGCAATGTTGTCGATGGTCATGCGGCCGCGGTCGGCCTCGATATCCGCGTGGAACAGCACCTGCAGCAGCACGTCGCCCAGCTCCTCGCGGAGCATGGCCGCGTCGTCGCAGTCCAGCGCCTCGCAGGCCTCGTAGGCCTCCTCAAGAAAATTACGGCGGATGGACAGGTGCGTCTGCGCCGCATCCCACGGGCAGCCGCCCGGCGCGCGCAGCGCGTGTACCAGCCGGATCAGGTCGTCCAGCGCATAGCGCGGTTTGCTAGTAAAATTTATCATACTTTCGTCTCTTTCGCAAGTGGGAGGTTCATGTTTTTTGTTTGATATGCAGGATTTTTGCAATTTTTTCGCCCTTCGGCAGCAGCATACAGTCCTCGTACGTGATGCACCGCAGAACCACGACGAAAATCACGTACACAACGACCGCCGCGATCAGCGCGCCGAGGCAGACGACGGTATTCGAATCCGTGAAGCTCCGCAGCAGCGCAGCGGCAAAGAACGTCGCCGCGCCCATGATCCCGGCGGCTGCCGCCGGGCGGATCACATTGCGGAAAATAGCCGGGCGCGTCGTGACGGACCGGCGCATGGCAATGAGGTCGAGCACGGTGATGGTCACATAGCAGACGATGGTGCCGATGGCCGCGCCGATGATATTGAGGGACGGAATCGCCACAAGGATATAGTTGACGACGACCTTCACAACACCGCCGATGAGCATATTGACGACCGGCGTCGTCACGTCGCCGTGCGCCTGCATGATGGCATTGAACAGCAGGACCGTACTGTTGAAGATCACGGCAATGCCGAGATAGGCCAGAATCGGCGCTGCGGTCGCGACGCTCTCGGGGCCGTAGTTGCGCGCAAGCAGACGGATGATCGGCTCCGACAGCACGGCCAGCCCCACCGCGCACGGCATGGCAATGAGGCTCATGGTGCGCACGGCAGATTCCTCCGTGTGCCGCGCGCCCGCTGTGTTGCCTTTGGTCAGCGCAGCCGTCACGGTCGGGATGATTGAGATCGTGATGGGCGTAATGAGCGAGCACGGCAGATTGAAGATCGTCTGGCAGAAATTATAGATGCCCTTGGCCGTATCCGCCGCATCGGACGACCACGCAAGCGCGCCGGTGAGCCGGCGCATATAGATCATCGTGTCGAACAGATTGATGATCTGCAGGCCCGCCGAGCCGAGCGTGATGGGGATGGCGATGACGAGCAGCTCCTTCATGGTCTGGCGGGTGGACTTGGCCTCTCCCCCGCCCTGCCGCAGGATCTGGTTGGACTTGCCGAACTGAATGCGCAGATACACGACCGCCACGATGCAGCCCGCCGTCACGCCGAAGATGCCGCCCGCAGCCGCATAGATGAGACTGCCGGTCTTCTTGAGCATCAGATACGCGCCGCCGAGGCCGAAGACCACGCGGATCATGGCCTCATAGACCTGACTGACGGAGGTCGGGGTCATGTTGCTCTGGCCCTGGAAGAAGCCCCGGTGGGCCGAGACGATGCAGATGAGCAGCACGCACGGCGACAGCGCCGCGATGGCCGCCCACGAATTTTCATTCGTCGTGACCATGACGGACAGCGGCTTGCAGAACACGAGCATCACGAGCGTTCCGATCACGCCGATGGTCAGGAAGACCTTCATAGAGACGGAGTAGATCTTGCGGATCTGCGCGTAATTCTCCAGCGCCTGCGCCTGCGAGATCATCCGGCTGACGGCGACGGGCAGGCCCGTCGTGGAGATCATCAGCAGGACGTTGTACACGTCATAGGCCGTGTTGAAATAGCCGAAGCCCCGCTCCTGCAGAATGTTTTGCAGGGGGACCTTATAGATGAAGCCGAGCAGCTTGACAATGATGGTCGCGGCGGTCAAGACCGCCACGCCCTGCAAAAAACTCTGCTTTCTGGGTGCCTTTTCGCCGCTCATGCCTGCGCCTCCGGTTCATCAGAGAAGACTCTGGGGATCGCGTAGTCGTGCAGCTCCTTCAGCGCGCCCGCGATATCCAGCGTGGGATACTTGCCGTCCGCGTACAGGATTTTGCCGCGCACCATCGTCAGCGCAACGTCGTGGCCGGAGGCCGCGTAGACCAGATGGGAAAGAACATTATGGCACGGGATCAGGTGCGGTTGGTTGAAATCCAGCAGAATGAGGTCGGCGTCCATGCCAAGCTCGATGACGCCGCATTCGGCGCTTCTGCCCTGCGCTCTTGCGCCGCAGACCGTCGCCATCATCAGAGCCGCCTCCGCCGGAAGCGCCTTCGGGTCGCCGGTCTTGCCCTTGGCCATGAGCGCAGCGGCCTTGATCTCTTCAAACAAATCGAGATTGTTGTTGGATGCGACAGAGTCCGTGCCGAGGCAGACGTTCATCCCGGCTCTTACCATGCCGAGCACGTCCGCGCAGCCAGAGGCCAGCTTCAGATTGCTGACCGGGCAGTGTGCCGCAGATACATGGCGCTTGGCCAGCAGCTGCATATCCTCCTGCGTCACATGGACGCAGTGCGCCGCGACCGCGGGCACGTCGAACACATGGTGGCAGTCGAGCACCTGCGCGGGCGTCAGACCGTATTTCTCCACGCACGCGTCGTGTTCCTTCTTCGTCTCGGACAGGTGCACCTGCAGCTGCAGGCCGTTGTTGACGGCATACTCCGCCAGCGCGTCCCAGAGCTGATACGTCGAGGTATACTCGGCGTGGATGGAGGCTTCAATTTTAATGCGGCCATTGTCATAGTTGTGCCACTTGTCCTTGAGTGCAACAAGCTCCTGGCAGGCCGGGAAGGTATCGAAGCAGAAATCATCCCCAAGGAACATGGACGTGCCGCGGGAGATATTGGCCTTGATGCCGGATTCGGCTACAGCTTGGCAGATCTCGTCGCAGAAGTAATACATATCCGACACGCTCGTCGTGCCGAAGCGCAGCGCCTCGGCAAGGGCAAGCGTTGTCGCCGCCTTGACGGCGCGGCCGTCGAGCCTGTCCTCGCGCGGGAAAATATAGTGCTGGAGCCAGTCCTGCAAATTCAGATCATCGGCATAGCCGCGCAGCAGGTACATGGGCAAATGCGTGTGGCAGTTGATGAGGCCCGGCATCAAGACCATGCCGGTCGCGTCAATAATCTTCTTCGGCTTCTCCTCAGGCGGCTTTTTCGCCATATAGGCGATCTTGCCGTCGGTGACGCCGACAAACGCATCCTGCCAGAGCGTCATCTGCTCGTTCATCGTAACGACGTTGACATGAGAAAACAAGGTGTCCATGGAAGCCCTCCTTATGGGTTCTGTTCACGCAGCCCGCGCAGGATCGAAAAAATCTCGTCCTTCTGCTGCAGGATCGTGTCGATGCGGGAGATATAGTCCTGCGGAATTTTCGGATTGTGGTAGCGGGCAAGCTTTTCCTCCGGGAGATTGATCTTGTTCATCCCGCCGCCGCCGAGAGAGAGGATGGTATGCAGTTCCTCCATCATATATATGTTGTAAAGTCCGGTATAGCCCGGCCTGCACCAGCCGGTGTTTTCAAAGCTGCCGGACATATATTTCTGCCGGTAAAGATAATACGGCTCATAGCCGCTCTGCCGCAGCGCATCCTCCGCGCCCGCGAGCATGGCGGCGACCGCCTCCTGCGGCGGAAGCTCCATGCGCGAGCCGAACAGCGCCGCGCCCTTTTTGAGCGCCAGCGTATGCACTGTAATATTGCTGGGGTTCAAGTCCAGCACCTGCCGGATGGAACCGGCAAAGCTTGCCGCATCATCCGCAGGCAGTCCCGCAATCAGGTCCATGTTGATATCGTCAAACCCGGCCTGCACCGCCTGCTCATACGCCTCGACGGTCTGCCGCGCCGTGTGCCTGCGGCCCACGGCCTCCAGAACCTTATCGGACATGGTCTGCGGGTTGATGGAAATGCGCGTCGCGCCGCCGTCTTTGATGACGCGAAGCTTTTCAGGATCCAGCGTGTCCGGTCTTCCGCCTTCGACGGTAAATTCCAAGCAGCGGGACAGATCAAAATTCCAGTTGATCGCGTCCAGCAGCCGCGCCATCTGTGTGCTCGAAAGCGTCGTCGGCGTGCCGCCGCCCATGTAGAGCGTGCGGATGTGGAAGCCCGAATTTTTTAACAGCGCGCCGGTATGCGCGATCTCGCGCAGCAGCGCGTCCAGATACGCAGGCAAAAACTCCCCGAAGCGCTCGATGGACTGGCTCACGAACGAGCAGTACGCACAGCGCGTCGGGCAGAACGGAATCCCAATATACACGGAAAGATCGTCCGCGTCAAGCAGTTTTGCTGCTTCGACCGTATGCCGGGAGGCGTCAACGCAGAGCCTCACCCGCTCCGGCGAGACAAAATAGACCTCGCGCAGAAGCTTTTCCGCGTCCTTTTCGCTGCCGCCCGCCATCAAACACTTTGTGGACAGCTTTGTCGGCCGCACGCCGGAGAGCGCGCCCCAAGGCGGCGCAGCCGGAAGCACCTGCAAAGCAGCCAGATAATAGCTGCGCTGTAAAATGCGCCGCGTTGCACGCACATCGGCCCTGTCCAGCAGCACACGGTTTACGGCAAAGCCGGTCTTCCCCTGATACGTGACCTTCGCCGTGGCCGTCAGATAGCGCTTCCCCCGCGAGAGGGACGAGACGGTCCCGTCGCCGGTAAACGGCTCGGTGCAGAACTCGCTCGGCTCCTGCGCAAACAGCTGCAGCTGCAGCTGCTCGACCGGGTAGCGCTCGGTATGGTTTTTCAGATACAGCTTCATTCGATCCCATGCCCCCGCAGATACGGATTGGTGCGCAGCTCCTCTTCGATGGTGCTGGACGGCCCGTGGCCGGGCAGCACGCGCGTCTCAGGCGGCAGCATGGACAGCCGCTTCAAAGACGCGGCCATGTCCCGGCTGCTTCCGCCGAGGAAGTCTGTCCGGCCATAGGAGCCTGCGAAGAGCGTATCGCCGGAAAAGAGCACGGTTTCGCACAGCAGGCACACGGAGCCCGGCGTGTGGCCGGGCGTAGAGAGCACCTGAAAGGTCAGACCGCCTGCCGCGACGGTATCGCCGTCCTGATACGTATCCGTATAGGTCAGCAGATCGTGGCACATATGGCTGGGGTCGTCCTTGTCAGCCTCGCCGATATACACGCGGGCGTTCGTCGCCGCGCGCAAATTTTTAAGCGCGCCGATATGGTCAAAGTGCGCATGGGTCAGCAAAATCGCCTCCAGCGTCAGCCCCTGCTCCTCCAGCGCGGCCAGCAGCCGCTTGGAGTTCGCGGCGGGGTCGATGATGACGGCGCGGCTGCTTTCGTCCGCCCGGACAAGATAGCAATTGGTGGCCAGCGGCCCCAGCGTAAGCGTCTGAATATTCATAGCGTCTCCTTATTTGAGATCGTCCGTGTCGACGATCAGCGTCACAGGCCCGTCGTTTTCCGACGCGACCTGCATATAGGCTCCGAATTCGCCGTGCTGCGGCGGGAAGCCAAGGCGTTCGCACTCGGCAAGGAACTGCTCATAAAGCGGGATAGCCAGATCGGGCTTGGCCGCGCCGGTAAAGCTCGGCCTGCGGCCGTGGCTCACGTCGCCGAAGAGCGTAAACTGGCTCACGACAAGAACGCTTCCGCCAACGTCGGCGAGCGAGCGGTTCATTTTATCGTTTTCATCGCGGAACACCCGCAGCCCCAGCACCTTTTCGGCCAGCTTCCGGCAAAGCGCAGGCGTATCGTCCGGCCCAACGCCAAGCAAAATCAAAAAGCCTCTTCCGATTTTTCCGTGAACAGCGCCGTCGATCGAAACACTGGCAGAATTCACGCGGGTAACGACTGCTTTCATAGTGAGATCCTTTCATTTTGTGGGAATGCTCTGCATTCAGAATTTGAGAGGCAGTACGAATTTGTCCAAGACCTGGTAGGGGCGGGGCTCTGCTCCGCCCGGCAGGATGCGGTTGATTTTTTCGGAAATTTGCGGTGAATTTGCACGCGCTTATGCGTATGATTGTAGGGGACGATTCCCACATCGCCCCGGCAGATTGCACCGTTTTTTACGGAAATCTGCGGCGAATTTGCAACTTCCAGATGGGCCGACAGAGTCGTCGGCCCCTACAACAACACTGCTCTCTCTGTAGGGGCGGACGACTCTGTCCGCCCGCAGGATGCACCGGTTTTTACGGAAACCTTCGGCGAATTCACAACTGCCCAACGGGCCGATGTGGGCATCGGCCCCTACAAACGAGGAGGAAAATGCTTGCGGATTTTCCGAAAAGCTGCCGTCCTTACTCTGTTCCTCTCTCGACATTATGCACGCCCGAGATGCCGCGCAGTCTTGTGCGGACGTTTTCAAGCTCCGTGAGGTTATGCACGCCGAAGCGCAGGCAGACGATGGCGGTGCCGCCGCCGACGGAGCGGGCGCTCATTTCGCTCGTGCGCAGACGCAAAGACGTGAGGATCGTCGCCACGTCCAGCATCAATCCGTCGCGGTCGTCGGCCTCGATCTCCAGCGATGTGGAGAACATCACGTCCGGGGCCTCCGCCCAGGTGACCTTGACCCAGCGGCCCTTCTGCGCGGGATCGAGCGCGGCCCTGGCATTCGGGCAATCCTTCCGGTGGACGGACACGCCGTAGCCCTTGGTGATAAAGCCGATGATCTCGTCGCCGGGGACCGGCGTGCAGCAGCGGCTGAATTTGATCATGCACGAGCCGATGTCCTCGACAATAACGCCGGAGGAATTGACGGCGGGCGCATTCTGCCGCGCAAGCGGCTTGGGGGCAAGCGTCCGGGTTGCCTTGGTCAGATCATCGCGGATGCGGCCCACGGCCTTCGCAGCGGTCAGACCGCCGTAGCCGATGGCGGCATACATATCGTCCAGACATTCGAAGCTGACCTTTTTGAGGATGACCGGCAGAACCTCTGTATTCTGCAGAATATCGGGGTCGACACCGGCGTGACGCAGCTCAGCCTCGAAGCTGGCCTTGCCGCGTACGATGTTCTCCTCGCGCTTCTCGCGCTTGAACCACTGCTTGATCTTGACGCGCGCCTGATTGGACTGGCAGATGTTCAGCCAGTCGCGGCTCGGTCCCTTGGCGGATTTGGACGTTAAAATTTCAACGATATCGCCGTTGTGCAGCGGCGCGTCATAGCTTGCGATGCGGTTATTGACCTTCGCGCCGATCATGGAGTTGCCGACAGCAGAGTGGATGGCGTAGGCAAAGTCGATGGGCGTGGAGCCTGCGGGCAGGGAAATGACCTTGCCCTTGGGCGTGAAGACGAAGACCTCATCGTCAAACATATCGACCTTGAGGGAGTGGATATAGTCGTCCGCTTCGACGTCCTGCTGATTTTCAAGCAGACGCCGCACCCACTCGAATTCCTTTTCCGAGCCGTCGCCCGCGTGCTGCTTGTATTTCCAGTGCGCCGCAACGCCGTATTCCGCCGTCTGGTGCATTTCCCACGTGCGGATCTGCACCTCGAACGGGATACCCTGTGAGCCGATGACGGTCGTATGCAGAGACTGGTACATATTGGGTTTCGGCGTGGAGATATAGTCCTTGAACCGGCCCGGAATGGGGTTAAACAGGTCGTGGATGTGGCCGAGGACGTTATAGCAGTCGGCAATATTGTCCACGATCACGCGGAACGCGTAAAGATCATACAGCTCGTCGATGGTCTTGTTCTGCGCACGCATCTTGCGGTAGATGGAATAGGTATGCTTGATGCGGCCATAGATCGATCCGTGGATGCCGACGGAGGCCAGCCGGGTCGTGATCTTTGACTGGATGGCGTTCATGAAGCTGTTGGCACTGTCCTCGTTCTTTTTGAGATAGTCGATGATCTCCTGATAGCCCTCGGGATCGAGATACTGCAGCGACGTGTCCTCCAGCTCCCACTTGATCTTCTGCATACCGAGCCGGTGCGCCAGCGGCGCGTAGACCTCCATCGTCTCCATGGACTTCGAGATCTGCTTGGCAGGCGTCTGGTACTGCAGCGTCCGGGTATTATGCAGGCGGTCGGAAATTTTGATGAGGATGACGCGGATGTCCTTCGACATGGCCATGAACATCTTGCGCAGATTTTCCATCTGCTGCTCTTCCATCGTAGAATACTGCACGCGCGTCAGCTTTGTGACGCCCTCGACCAGATTCGCGACCGTCTCGCCGAACAGGCGTGAGATCTCCTCGAAGCTCGCGTCGGTGTCCTCGAGGCAGTCATGCAGCAGCGCCGCCGCGATCGCGTCGGTATCGAGGCCGATCTCGGCCACGATCTCGGCCACGGCCAGCGGGTGGATGATATACGGCTCTCCGGACTTGCGGAGCTGGTTCTTATGTTTTTCGTCGGCGTATGCATACGCCCGCTGAATGACCTCCAGATCAGCGGAGGGCGCATAACGGGCGATCGCCTGCATCATGGATTCGTAATGCTCCTGTTTGGTTTCCATTCAGTTTCCTGCCTTCTGCTTTTTCAGATGAATCAAAATCGGGCTTTTCTCAAGATCGACCTTCCGGCCGTTCGCGCACAGGCGGATGCACAGCGACTTTGGCCGCTGCTCCAGCTGCAAAAGCCCCTGCTCTGCCAGCACATCGAGGCAGATGCGTGTTTTTCCCGCGCTTAAGGGGAGCTTCGCGCAGCGCGAAATTTTGCGGCTCAGGCAGCCCAGCTCTTCCGACAGCACGCCGTCCTGCGAAAATGCGGCCAGATACCGCCAGACGGCGGCAAAATCCTGCCGCGTCGGCAGCAGACACCCGGCCTCGTCGCAGCTGAGCGCGCCGCCCGCCAGATGCTTTTTATAGACCGCACGGTCGTGCCCCTGCGCCTCGCGGAAGGCCTTGTCGGGCCGGATATCCACAAGGTTCAGCTGCACCGAGCGCACGGAACGGTATTCGTTGATCTGCGGCGTAAAGGCGATATCGACCACGTCGCCCTGCGCCACAGCGGCACGCTGCGCGTTGGTCGAGAAGAAGATCGCGCCCCAGGTATGCGTGCCCTTTGACAAACGCAGGCGCAGATGCTTTCCGCCGCCAACCTCCGCCAGCTCCGTCACATGAAGCCCGCGCATACAAAGAACCGGACGCGGGCAGCCCGCGCCGCAGGGTTCGAGGTCGCCCAGCGCCTGAATATTTTCAATGGTCAGCAGCTCCGGCGGGATCTCGCAGTCGATGGCAAGCGCCGTGCTGCACGCGTCCGACTCCCGGAAGCTCGCACACAGGGCCATCATCTTTTCCCGGAAGGGCGCGATGCTCTCGCGCCGGATGGTAAATCCGGCGGCAAGCTCATGTCCGCCGTAGCTTTCAAGCAAGCCGGACAGCTGCTCCAGCGACCGGAACAGGTTGAACCCGCCGTAGGACCGCGACGAGGCCTTGCCCTTGTCGCCGTCGAGGCAGATGAGGAACGTCGGGCAGCTGTATTCCTCCGCCATGCGGGAGGCCACGATGCCCACCACGCCCTGGTGCCAGCTCTCGTCCGCCAGCACGATCGCCTGCGGCGGGCCGCCGGGCGGGAGCATGGCGACAGCGGACTGATAAATGCTGCTTTCAATCTCCTGCCGCCTGCGGTTGAGGCGGCAGAGCGCGCCCGCCAGCTCGACCGCGCGTCCCGCGTCGTGCGTCAGAAACAGCTCTGTCGCAATTCCGACCTCACCCATGCGTCCGGCTGCATTGATGCGCGGGGCAAGCGTATAGCCGATGGTGCCCGCCGTGACCGGCCCCTTCTGCACGGAGCATTCGGCCATCAGCGCCGCAATGCCGACGCGCCGCGGGTTCTCCAGCGCCTTTAAGCCCCGTGCGACCATCGTGCGGTTCTCTCCCGTGAGGGGCATGACGTCCGCAACCGTGCCGAGGCAGAGAAAATCACAGTATTGATCCAGAAGCGTTTCCTGCTCGCCCTCGATGGCGGCAGCCAGCTTGAACGCAACGCCGACGCCCGCCATTTCCGTGACCGGCTGCGGCTGGTCCTTCCGGTGCGGGTCGACGAGCGCGATGGCCTGCGGCAGCTCGGATTTGCACTCGTGGTGGTCGGTGATGACCAGATCGATGCCAAGCTCCCGGCACAGCGCGGCTTCGTGATTGGCCGTGATGCCGCAGTCGACCGTCACGATCAGCTCCACGCCCTGCTTTTTGAGCGTGTCGATGGCGATGGGGTTCAGCCCGTAGCCCTCTTCAAGGCGGGCCGGGATATAGCTGGTCACATGGCCGCCCTTGCTGCGCAGATATTCCGTCAACAGGCAGGTCGCCGTGATGCCGTCGACGTCGTAATCGCCGAAGACGGCGATATGCTCGCGCCGGGAAAGCGCCTGTTTGACGCGGGCGGCAGCCTTGTCCATGTCCAGAAGGGCAAACGGCGACGAGAGCGGATAGCTGCAGGATAAAAATTCGCGGGCCGCGCCCGCATCCCGATAGCCGCGGCTGCACAGCAGCGCGGCCGTGATCGGGGAAAAGCCCGCCGCGCACAGCGCCCTCGCGTCGGCAGGCTCATAGGACGAGATTTTCCAGGTTCCGTACTTCAATTCCAATGCACATCCATTATTTTTTCTTTTTCGGCTATTATAGCATTTCAAACCGAATATCACAATACAAAAAGTGGATACCAGCGGCGCAAAGCACGGATTTTTCGCAGGAGCCGGACGGTCCCGGCGCGCAGACGCGTCGTTTTGCTTTTCTTTGTGGCCCGAATGTGTTAAAATAGCGGCAATCGAGACGCAGGAGGGTTCGGTATGCAGGAGAAAAAACGGGGCAGGACGCACAGCCGCTGGCTGCTTCCGGCGGCGCTGGTGCTGGCAGGCGCGGCATGGTTTGAAAATTTCACGCTCTCGACGAGCACCGTGACCGCCGCCTGCGCGGCGCTGCCGGAGGCGTTTTCCGGGCTTCGGATCGTGCAGATCTCCGATCTGCACGGCAGGCGCTTTGACGCAGAGAGCCGGTACCTGCTGGAGCTGGTGCGCCTGCAGAGCCCGGATCTCATCGCCCTGACCGGCGATCTGGCCGACGAATTCACGGACTTTTCCATGCTCCCGCCGCTTCTTGATGGCCTGACGGCGCTTGCGCCGACATTTTATGTGACAGGAAACCATGAGTGGGTGCTCTCCCGCGAAAAGCGCGAGGCGCTGTTTTCCATGCTGGACGCGGCAGGCGTCGTGCGCCTGCAAAACGAGTACCGGCTGCTGAAAAAGGGGCAGGCCTCCATCGTCTTGGCCGGGGTCGACGACCCGAACGGCCCGTATGACCAGAAGCGCCCGGCGCAGCTCGTGCGCGAGATCCGGCAATCGCGGGGCAGGGACGCGTATATCCTCATGCTCTCGCACCGCAACGACGAGCTGGACCTGTGGGCAAACATGGGCGTGCAGACTGTTCTCTGCGGCCACGGCCACGGCGGGATCGTGCGGCTGCCGTTCGCAGGCGCTGTCTTCGGGACGCACCTCGATCTGTTCCCGGACTATACGGCAGGGCTGTACCGGAAGGGGCAGACCAGCATGATCGTCAGCCGCGGTCTCGGCGGCAGCCGGAAGCTGCCGCTGCGCATCGGCAACCGCCCGGAGATCGTAACCGTGATTTTAAAAACAGATTCCGGAGAGATTTAAACTTTTTATAAACAATCGGCCTATGCGCTTGTATTTCCTCCGCAGGTTTTTATAATAGACTCCATCAAACGATTTACAGATGGAGTGACAGATCATGTTTCGGAAAATCGGGGACGGATTACGTAGGTTTATGGCCGGGCGCTATGGCTCTGACCGGCTGAACCAGTGCTTGCTGGGCGCGGCGTTTGTGCTGCTCCTGATCAGCGCGATCGGCGGCCGGCAGGTGCAGTGGATGTCCATGCTGAGTCTTCTGGCCTATGTTCCGCTCATCTGGTCGATGTTCCGGATGTACTCGCGCAACATTGAGGCGCGCCGGCGTGAAAACGCAGCGTTCCTGCGCTTTTTCAGCCGTCTGACGGATAAGCAGTACCGCTATTTCCGCTGCCCCGGCTGCCGTCAGGTCGTCCGCGTCCCGCGCGGCAAGGGCAAGATCAACATCCGCTGCCCGAAATGCAGCCGTCAGTTCATCAAAAAGACCTGATCGCGAAATTTATCTTGCTTTTCCCATACGCGCCTGTTATAATATGCCCGCACGGAGTGGTATCGAAGTGGTTATAACGGCCCTGACTCGAAAGCATTAGGGATTTATGGAAACTTTTCGCCCGCAAACCCGCATGAATACTGGCTTTTTTGATTTCACATTTTTCGCGTAATCCCGTTTTTCCCTCCTTTTTTCTCCCCTACTTCCTGAAAACTTCTGGAATGCCAAGGAAAGCTGCGGTTGAAAATGAGAGAAAAAGTTGTAAAATAAAGTTGGGACATGGAGAGTTGTCCGAGTGGTCGAAGGTGCAGCACTCGAAATGCTGTGTGCCGCAAGGCACCTAGGGTTCGAATCCCTAACTCTCCGCCAGACAGAGGTAAGCGATTGCTTGCCTCTGTTTTTCTTTATCCGGTTTCCTCCAGATCGTCGTCGCCCGTCGGCAACTCGGACAAATCAGCAGCATTATGGAACAGTCCACTGTTCAGTCGGCTGGCTGACCGCTGCACAGACTCCGACATCTCAAGATGCGCGTAAAGATTCGCTGTCGTACTGTAATCGCTGTGGCCCAGCCATGCCTGAATATCCTTCATAGCTACGCCGTTGCGAAGCAATAAGCTTGCGCAGCTGTGCCGCGTATCGTGAAAGCGGATATGCCGCAAGCCATTCTTCTTCAACAGATTTGAAAACGCTTCTGTAATGTAGTCTGGTTTGATCAGCTCGCCAATTTCATTGACGTAAACATATCCGAGGTATTTCCGATTGTAGCAATTACCGAACAGGCGCTGATCCTCCTTTTGCTGCTTGCGAAGCTCCCGCAGTTTCTTCTGAAAAAGCGGAATCAGCGGCAGAGTACGGATGCTGGACGCATTCTTCGCCTTGTCTTTGGCGTAAATAACAGTATGTTCTCCTTTTCGTGAATACGTTGTTACCGTGTGCGCTATGGTAAACAGGTTGTTCGAGAAATCGAAGTTCTGCCATTTCAAGCCAACGATTTCACTTCGCCGCAGGCCATAAAAGAATCCAAACAGGACAGCCAGCTCCAGACGAGTTCCTTCGGCTGCATGGATACACTCCAGTGCCTCGTCCGGCATATAGAAGCTGCCAATGAAACGCTCGGTTTTTGGACGCTGCTTATGTGCTGCGTTACTTAAAATCACTTTGTCTTCAAGTGCCAGCTCCAATGCTGCGTGGATGGCAGCGTGATAGTGTGCAACCGTCGTTCCCTTTTTCTGCTTTCGTCCGTGCTCTGGATCGCCCTTTCGTTCATACCTGTAAAACTCACGCAGGTGCGCCGGCTCCAGCTCAGACAGTTTAATGCCGGTTTCTTTGAAATAGGGGTAAACATTGTTCTCAACGCAGTTGCAATATCCGCTGTATGTGACAGGATCGACCTCTGTTTCTACATAGGACAGCCATGTGAGCATATAGTCGCAAAAGAGAATGTCAGAGGAAATCTTACCGACTGTCGCGAGCTGCGCATTTTGCTGCGCTTCCGGTTTTTCACCCGGAAGATTCCCGTACTCATCGTAGGTTGTGCAGAATTCCTCCAGCTTTTTCTCCGCTGCGCGCTTGTTGCCTTTCTTTACGGCAATTCCTGTGGAAACCCATTTTGAATAGCGTTTGCCGTCACTGTGTTTACAGTTCAAGACAGCGTAATAAGTGTTGTTCTTTTCTCGCAGATGACCCGATAACAAATTTCATTGCTCCTTTCACGAGCCGCAAACTCACCTGCCATTGCCTATATAAAACTTATACGGCAGATGTCCACGAATTTCAACGACATTCCATCAAATTCTGCATGGATTCTTATTTTGTTTCATGAATTCCCAGATAGCGTAAAATTTCACGCTTGGGAATGCGGAACAGCCGACCAACATTGAGCTTCTTCAAATCACCCTTCTTAATCAGACTGTACACAGTTTTTGTGCAAACGCCCAGCAATTCGCTGGCTTCCTCTACGGTCAAAACATCCGGGTAGTCCGCGAGACGCTTCAGCGAGCGCTTGCTGTATGGCGACGTGTTTTTCATTTTTGATCCTCCTGTTAGTTGGGTTAGCCATCTGGCAGTCCGTTCCTGCGCTCTGGTCAAGAGCGCGTATTGCAGTCGCTGCTGTGCAGCGTTGGACCGTGGGTACGCTCATATCGTCGCATACTGTCCGCGGCTGCTGTATCTCCCTGCCAGATGGGTGTTCGGTTGTCAACGACTCATGAAAAATTTTCACAGCTGTGAATGAAAATAAAGCAAGTG
>OHPL01000012.1_pt1 | contig 160942 bp, 177 predicted proteins | sample 1577711 | NCBI WGS metagenome assembly OHPL01 (sample SAMEA3879538, study PRJEB24766) | human gut metagenome | biome: human-associated habitat; feature: feces | place: USA | collected 1985/1987
ATTATAATAGAGAGTATAATCTGGCAAATCTTAAATAATGAGACTCATGTATATCGATTAACCGCCGGTATCTACACACTGGCAGATGGTTGATATACATGAGCCTTTTTTTATCTGGATACCGGTGATCGCAGATGTTTCGGCTGGCAATACTGTTGTGGAGAATGAAAAGGAGAAAGCCATGGAAAATTTTATTAACAACGCCCCATTTGCACTTGTTGTTTTGTTCCTTGTCATAGGGTTCGTACTGCTTATTAAAGGTGCAGACTTCTTTGTGGAAGGAAGCTCCAGTGTGGCAAAGAGACTGCATGTTCCGTCTATCATTATCGGACTGACAATCGTTGCAATGGGGACATCCCTTCCGGAGACAGCGGTGAGTGTATCCGCTTCGATTGTAGGCAATAATGAACTTGCGGTAAGTAATGTCGTGGGCTCCAACATCTTCAATCTGATGGTTGTGATTGGTGTGTGTGCGATGATAGCAACGGTAAATGTTGCAAAGGAAACAATAAAGCGGGATATCCCACTTTCCCTTATCTGTGCGGGACTTTTATTACTTCTGGGAATCGTCGGTCTGGGCGATAAATCAAATATGACACTGGGACATCTTGATGGTGTAATATTCATTGCAGTCTTTGCAGGGTACATTTTCTACATGATTAGGATTGCATTAAAAGCAAGCAAAGAAGGCAGAAAGGTGGAGATTGAAGGCGGTTCGGATGAAGAGATTAAGGTGCGTTCAGTGCCGATCAGTATCCTTTTCATCATCGGCGGAGCGGCTGCGATTGCCATCGGCGGAGATATAACTGTAGACGCTGCATCAAGGATCGCAAGTGATCTTGGAATGAGTCAGACCCTGATCGGACTGACGATTGTTTCCATAGGAACATCACTTCCGGAGCTTGTAACCTCTATAGTGGCAGCCAGAAAGAATGAGGTTGATATGGCACTCGGTAATGCCATCGGCTCCAATGTGTTTAACATCCTTATGGTACTCGGTATCGCATCTGCGATCAGCCCAATCAGTATCATTACAGAGAATATTATTGATCTGTGTGTATTGATCGGATTTACAATCTGTGTATGGATATTTGCAGGAACCAAGAAGAAGATTGGAAGAATCGAGGGACTTGTAATGGTTGCACTTTATGCCGCATATGCGGTTTATATTATAATAAGATAAATGGAGCAGAAGACACATGCTATTATTTTTCAAAGTATTTTTAACGGAATTTATAGCAGAAATGGGAGATAAAACGCAGCTTATGCTGATTGCACTTACATCTAAATATAAGTTGAAGGATATTATATTGGGAACGGCCGCTGCAATTCTTGTACTGAATGGACTGGCTGTTCTTGCAGGCGGGCTTGTGAGTGAATTTATTCCGGACTGGCTCATTAAGGCCACTGCAGCACTGGCATTTCTGTATTTTGCAGCATCCACGATCGCCGGTGATGATGACGATGAAGAGGAAGAAGAGGGAAAATCAAAGATTAAATTCGCACCTCTGGCAGTCTTCTGTACATTCTTTGTAGCAGAGCTTGGCGATAAGACACAGTTGACCGCTATCACATTTGGTGCAAACGAGGGGATGGGAGCAGCACTGATTGTATGGCTTGGCTGTTCTCTGGGACTTTTTGCAGCAGACATTCTCGGAATGCTGGTAGGGTATCTGTTAAAGAGTAAGGTGCCGGAAGGATTGCTAAATACACTGGCATTCGCAATATTCTCTGTGTTTGGTGTATACACACTTTATCAGGGGCTTAAACTGATCAATACAGGCATTCAGACAATTCCGGTGATTCCGATACTAATAGTGGCTGCGGTAGTTTTTGCAGGGATATGTATCCGGCTTTTTATAAGAAGAAAGATTAAGAAATAATGCAGAACCGGCATTGACTTCATTTCAAATCTATCATACAATATATAAATAATCATACATACAATCATTATAAGAAATACATAGGAGATAGGATATGAAACGATTCATAAAGAAGATAACCGTAGCAGTATGTTTGGCTGGTCTGATGCTTTCTGCAACAGCCTGTGGAAAGAGTGATCCGGTAAAGGATGATCTGTATACCTATTTGACAGACATGTCTGATGCTCAGGCTCTTCAGAAGGAAGCAATCGATGAGTATAATGCAAAGGTATCCGGTGAGGATGCGGATTCCCAGCAGCTCTTAACCGCATTAAATGATACGATTATTCCGAAGTATCAGGAATACTTAGATGCACTCGATGCAGTCGCACCGGAGACAGAAGAGGTGCAGGCTGTCAAGGCAGTATGTGTAGATGGTGCAAACAAGCAGATGGAAGCTTTACAGAAGGTGGCAGAGGCTATTACAGACTGCGATACCGATATGCTGAATGATGCGGATGATTTGATTGCAGAGTCTGAGACGATCTTTGCAGACTACGAGTCGCAGGTGCAGGCGTTAGCCGGTGAACACGAGATCACTCTGACCGGTTCCGCAGCAGCCGCTACAACAGAGGCAGAATAATCACATATATCTTATATCTATGACAAGGGGTGTTCAGGCGGTGGCTTTGAATACCCCTTGTGCTTTCAGAAAGAAAGGGGGAGATCTGAATGGAATCCGTACAGAAACAAACACAAAACCCACAGCCGCAGGATCGCTGGATAATCGGAAATTATGAATTTGATAATCCTAAGGATGCCAGACAGGCTGAGAAAGAGCAGCAAAATATCGATGCACTGAAGGCAAAGATTGACTTTACGAATCTGGCAGATATGCAGGAGCTTTATACACGGCTGGTAAAACGAAATGTCTTTCATACACCTGTCGGATATCAGTTTTTGAGTGAATTTCGGGAATATCTGGAGGAACAATTAAAATCAGAGCATCTTTCTTTACCATGTGTTCCGATTAATGGTTGTCCCGGTGTTGATTTATCGCAGTCCAATATCGTAAAAAATCTGAATGCGGAGCTTCAAACCCTGCGTGTTCGTCAGAAGCGGCACTATATAATCATAGGTGGCTGTATCGTATTGATTCTTGCCATGTTTGCCGTTGCGGTGTTAAATCCCAATACCGGCTATATCAATGCCGAGAACAAGGTGCTGAACAAATACGCTTCCTGGGAAGAAAGTCTGAATCAGCGAGAAGCTGTGATACGGGCAAAAGAGCAGGAACTGGGAATTCCATCCCCTGTTCTTGACGAGACAGAAGAATAATGAAATGGATTTCACACATTTAACATATTCCTCTGTTACACTGATAAAAAGAAAACCGCTGGGGGTATAATAATCATGGATAAGATTAAGATACTAGTCGTTGACGATGAAAGCAGAATGAGAAAGCTGGTAAAAGACTTTCTGGTACACAAGGATTTTCAGGTGTTAGAAGCCGGAGACGGCGAGGAGGCCCTGGATGTCTTTTTTGCCAACAAAGACATTGCACTGGTGATTCTTGATGTTATGATGCCAAAGATGGATGGCTGGCAGGTATGCAAGGAGATCCGCCAGTATTCCAAGGTGCCGATCATCATGTTAACCGCAAAGTCTGATGAACGGGATGAACTTCTGGGGTACAATCTGGGCATTGATGAGTATATTACAAAACCATTTAGTCCTAAGATCCTGGTCGCCCGTGTAGAAGCTGTACTGCGTCGTACCAGCAACCTGCAGGCAGAGGATGTGATACGGGCAGGCGGCATCGAAATGGATGTCAATGCCCATCAGGTAAAGATCGATGGCGAACCGATTGAGCTTAGTTTCAAGGAATTCGAGCTTTTACACTACTTTGTGGTGAATCAGGGAGTTGCATTATCCAGAGAAAAGATCCTGAACAATGTATGGAATTATGATTATTTCGGAGATGCAAGAACCATTGATACCCATGTGAAGAAGCTGAGAAGCAAGCTCAAGGATAAAGGGGAATATATAAAGACCATTTGGGGAATGGGTTATAAGTTTGAGGTGAAAGCATGAAACATTCGATTCAATTTCGTTTGACTGCTGTTTCCATATTCTTTATCGGAGCGATTATCGCTACCAGTTGGATCTTATATCACCGCAGTTCCTTTCTCTGGTTTGAGGCACGGGCAGAAGCAAACCTTGAGAGTCTGTATGAACAGGTGGATGAATTGTTTTCGAACAGCACATGGACGGATGATGAACTAAAGACCGGATTCGAAGGATTAAACAATCCGAATAATGCCATTATCGTTGTTAGTGACGGTTCTACAAAGATCTATACGACTACAAATGAAAAGGGAACCATGTTCGACAGCCTGCGTTCTATGACGAAGCTGATGGACAATCCCGGATTTCTGGATGAAGACCGCCCATATGTGATTGAAGAACATCAGGATGATCGGATGAAGACTGGCTACTATGACCTGACCGGATATTTAAGTAACGGCTACCTGATCGTTATCCGGACTTCCATGGATGCAGTCAATAATAGTGCCACCTTTACGAATAAAATCTTTTTATACTTCAGTATCGCCATTCTGCTTCTGGCGGCGATCGTGATATCCTGTATCAGCCGCTATTTCACAAAGCCGATCCATGATATGTCGATCGTTGCGAAACGTATGTGTGACCTTGACTTTAATGCAAAGGTAACTGTAAAGAGTAAGGATGAGATCGGAGAGTTGGGAAACAGTATGAATCAGCTCTCAACCAAGCTTGAGTCTACGATTTCAGAACTAAAGACGGCAAATGCAGAGCTTCATCATGATATTGAGAAAAAGATCCAGATCGATGAGATGCGAAAGGACTTTCTTTCACAGGTATCCCATGAACTGAAAACACCGATTGCTTTGATCCAGGGATATGCCGAGGGCCTAAAGGAATCCATCAATGATGATCCGGAGAGTCAGACATTCTACTGTGAAGTCATCATGGATGAAGCGAATAAAATGAACAATATGGTTAAGAAACTGATGTCCTTAAATGAACTGGAATTCGGACAGGGCCAGGTTGAAATGACCCGATTTGATATTGTTGAACTGATTCAGAACGTATGTCAGGCATCTGATATTCTGCGTGAGGACACAAAGGCGGAGCTGGAGATCCAGACAGATCAGCCACAGTATGTATGGGCCGATGAGTTTTTGATTGAAGAAGTTGTAACGAATTATATCACCAATGCGATCCATTATGTCACACCGGGTGGAAAAATTACTGTCCGTCTGGTTCCGATGGAGAAAGAACTGCAGGTGGTCGTCTATAACACCGGCAAGCAGATTCCACAGGATGAACTTGACAAGATCTGGATCAAATTCTATAAGGTGGACAAGGCAAGAACCAGAGAATACGGCGGAAGCGGAATCGGATTATCCATTGTTGCCGCTGCCATGGAAGCACACGGCAAGGCATACGGTGTCCGAAATGTAGACGATGGTGTAGAATTTTATTTCAATCTGGACGCGGATATTTCTTGATGATCGTTAGGAAATGTGTTAAAATAAATTGAATATTTATGGGAGGTGCCGTGTGAAAAAACTATGGTGCCTGTTAGCTATTTTGGTATTATCCGTTACTCTGACAGGGTGCGGGGTAGAACTGTCGGACGAAGAAAATCGGGTGATTGCAGAATATGCTGCAGATTTATTGCTAAAATATGATCGGGACTATACCAGTTCCCTCGTAGAAGAGGAGGTTCCGGCAACGGAGCAGACAACGCAGGCTCCCTCGACGGATAGTACAACCGAAGGAACAACCGAAGAACCTTCAACTCAACCACCGCAGGAGAGTTCCTCTACCGAGTCACCCGCATCAGAAGATACAACCGGTTCTTCTGATGCAGCGGGTGAGATTGATATTGGGAAGATCGTAGGCTTGGAGGGTATATCCATAACATATAATCAGTGCATGTTTCTGGATCGATATCCATCCGTAGATCAGGATGGTGCTTTTATTTATCTGGAAGCAGATCCGGGTTATCAACTGGTCGTCATAAAGTTTGATATTGCAAATATCACTGCACAGGATATTGCGGTTGATCTTTTGAATACAGATATTAACTATAAGCTGGTCTATAATCAGACCAAAGCAGCCAGTCCGATGCTGACGATCCTGATGGATGATCTGGGTACCTATGAGAGTGTAGTACCTGCCGGAAATGAACAGTCCGCAGTTTTAGTGTTTCAGATATCGAAGGATCTGATTTCACAGATTCAGTCACTGGATATCCGTGTTACATACAAGAATGAAGAATCTGTGATTCATATACAATAGAAATGGGGTTGATGAATTTGGAGACAAATATTTTACTGGAAAGTGGAACAAACGAACTGGAGGTTCTGGAATTTATCGTTGGGGGAAATCACTATGGTATTAATGTGGCAAAGGTTAAAGAGATTCTGACCATGCAGCCGATTACACCGATCCCGAACGCACATCCTTGTATCGAGGGGATGTTTATGCCAAGAGGCGATATTATCACAGTTATGAATCTGTTTACCATATTGGGATTTGAACAAACAGGCGATACAAGCTCTGATATGTTGATTATTACGAACTTTAATAATCTCCACATAGGATTCCATGTTGAACAGGTACTGGGGATCCACCGGGTTTCCTGGACAGATATTGTAAAACCGGATGTGACGATCAATTCAAACGGAACCGGTATGGCAACCGGTATTATCAAGAAGGATAATAAGCTGATTCTGATTTTGGACTTCGAACGGATTGTAGAAGAGATTTGTCCGGAAACCAGCTTGAAAGTATCTGAGATCGCAGAACTGGGCGAGCGGAAGAGAAGCGACGTTCCGATTCTGATTGCCGAGGATTCACCGATGTTGTCTGCCATGTTACATGATGCATTGAATCAGGCAGGATATACAAATCTGACACTAAAGGCGAACGGTCAGGAGGCATGGGATGTCTTAACAGCCCTGAAAAAGAACCACGGTGTTCAATACGGAGCAAAACTGTTGATTACAGATATTGAGATGCCGATTATGGATGGTCACAGACTGGTACGACTGATTCGTGAAGATGATGAACTGAAAAATATTCCAATCATCATATTCTCATCTCTGATTAATGACGACATGAAGCGAAAAGGCAATCGTCTGGGTGCAAATGCACAGGTGTCAAAACCGGAGATTGGAAATCTGGTACATATCATCGACGAACTGGTTGGATACGATCAATAATCAAATAGCAAAAATATAAACAAAAAGAACAAGCAGGGGAAGATGTAATATCCTTACCTGCTTGTTCTTTTACTTACAACCTGTATGTATTTAATCTAATACAAAGGAACCGGTAACCTCATCGTTGAATACATAGTATGCTGTATTCTCTTCCGGCTTAATGTAAAGCTTCAGTGACTTTAAATCTGCAGCCTTATTTCCGCTTTCCACCCAGATTTTCTTCGCACTTGCCACGATTTCTTTTTCATCTAACTGTTTACCCTGGAATTCCATATACATTGAAGATTTCATATTATTCCCTCCTTTTATGATGTACCACCAACGAAACACCTATAATATATAATATTTCTCTTTGAAATGCAACTTGTTTTTTGACGGTGCTTATTGTATAGTTAACAAGAAAGCGTTCGTAAAGAAGGTGGGGTACACATGGACGAGAATTACTTAGATCGATTATTAAAAGAAGCTGAAGAACAGAATAAAGATTCTGCCCCGGATTCGGAGCCGATGCGTACATCTGCCCCGGATACTACGGTAACAGAATCCTCTGATGAGTTGGAGCATACGTTAGACCATGATGCAGGCAAAATTCAGGATGTTGCCTGGTCCGATGCAGAGATTCCAACCGAAGATCTGGCGGATCTGGATGATCTGGATGATCTGGCGGATCTGGATATGGATTCCATGAACTTTGATGATATTGATTTTGATGATATAGATGTAACAAAGATGAATCCGGGTGTTTCAATACCTCAGGCAGAGACTGATCGATTTTCCGATATGGATATCGACGAACATTATCTGGATGATTCCGATGATGATTTCGAGGCAGAATTCCAGAAGTTGAAGCACGCAGAAGAAGCCGATTCGACAGCAGGAGCACTCGATTCTACGGATATGGCAGACTCTATGGATATATCGGATCCTGCAGTTCCTATCCCTGCATCTGATGATTCCTCAGTGGCATCCGATGCATCCAAACCGGGAGATGATCTGGACACACTCATGGATGAAATCTTTGGATCCCCGGATACAACAGATGATACCGGGACAGAGATAACACCCGAAGCAGAACCGGCTCCGACGCCGAAAACCACCTCTGAGCCGGAGGCTACTCCTGCATCGGAACCGGCTCCAATATTTGAGACTGCACTTGAGTCAGAAACGTCCCAGGCGAATGCCGAGGCTTCCGGCAGTGATATGGATGATTTATTTGCAATGCTGGGGATCGAACATACAGCACCCACAGCAGAAACAGATTCAACAGAAGAAGAGATTCCGGACTTTGAGATACCGGAGGAACTAAAGGATGTTACTGATATATCAAAAACACCGAAAAAGAAACGCGGCTTCATGGATGTCCTGTTTGGAGAAGATGAAGATGAGGAGCCTACACCGGAGCAGTTAGAAGCCATCGAACAGGAAAAAGAAGAAAAGAAGCAGGCAAAACTGGAGAAAAAGAAAGAAAAGCAGGCAAAAAAGGCGGAAGCCAACGAAAAGAAAAAGAAATCGCAGGATGAAAAGACTGCCAGACTGGCAGCTAAAAAAGCAGCAATCCGGGAAGCAGAGGCCAAGGAACTGGCGACAGAGGGTCCGCCTAAGAAGCTGAATAAGGTTCTGGTTGTAATTGTTATGCTGTTCTTCCTGGGAATCGGCGGTGTCATCATCACAGGTACGAATATATTTGATTACACACAGGTGGTTGTAAAGGCTTCGAACTATTTTGAGCGCCAGAAGTATGGACTTGCCTATCGGGAGTTGTTAGGCGTTGACTTAAAGAAACACGATCAGGAGCTGGGCGATAAAGTAACCACTGTTATGTATGTTGAACGCCAGTATGAAGCATATCAAAACTATGTCACTATGGATCGGCCGGATCTGGCTCTGGACGCACTGATTCAGGGACTGGCTCGTTACGATCAATATTATGATACTGCCGCTTCGCTGGATATCGCAAGTGATATGGATACAGTCCGAGATATGATTCTGCGCGCACTGGATACAGACTTCCATCTGTCCTTAGCCGACGCAGAAAATCTTCTGACTATGGATGCACAGACTTATACAGATACGATCATGGATTTAACCGACGGCATGAGTTATTCCAACACGTCGGAACAATAATATACAATAGAGGATGTGACAGAATGGTAGCAATAATCGATTATGATGCAGGGAATATTAAAAGTGTCGAAAAAGCCGTAAATTATCTGGGGCAGGAAGCCTGTATTACGCGGGATCGAGATCAGATCCTAAGCAGTAACCGGGTAATCCTTCCGGGGGTTGGAAGCTTCGGAGATGCGATGGCAAAGCTTCGGGAATATCAGCTGGTAAATACGATCTATGATGTCGTAGATAAAGGGACTCCGTTTCTCGGAATCTGTCTGGGTCTTCAACTACTATTTCAAAGCAGTGAGGAAACACCGGGGGTAACCGGTCTTGGAATTCTGGACGGTCGGATTCTGCGGATTCCGGACGCACCGGGGCTGAAGATTCCGCATATGGGCTGGAACTCTCTGGATATCAAACCGGGTGCACACCTATTCAAAGGACTGGTTGACCATCCGTATGTATATTTTGTTCATTCCTATTATCTGCAGGCCGACCATCCGGAGGATGTGGCGGCTACCACTGTTTACTCTACAAGGATTCACGCATCGGTAGAGCATAAGAATGTATACGCCTGCCAGTTTCATCCGGAAAAGAGCAGTGCGGTAGGTCTTCAGATTCTGAAGAATTTCATAGAACCAGAGGAGGCAGAATAATGCATACAAAGAGAATGATTCCCTGTCTGGATGTAAAAAATGGCAGAGTTGTAAAAGGCGTTAACTTTGTGAATCTGCAGGATGCCGGCGATCCGGTTCAAATCGCAGCTGCATATGATAAGGCAGGGGCGGATGAACTGGTATTTCTGGATATTACAGCATCTTCCGATGCCAGAGCAATCGTTGTGGATATGGTACGAAGAGTTGCCGAAACCGTATTTATACCGTTTACTGTCGGTGGCGGTATCCGTACTGTCGAAGACTTCCGTGCGATCCTGCGGGAAGGTGCGGACAAGGTATCTGTAAATTCCTCAGCCATTGATCGCCCGCAGTTAATATCGGAGGCTGCCGATAAGTTTGGCAGTCAGTGTGTAGTGGTGGCAATTGATGCCCGGCGGCGGGAAGATGGTTCCGGATGGAATATCTATAAAAATGGCGGTCGAATCGACATGGGAATGGATGCGATTGAATGGGCAATGCAGGTAGAACGCCTGGGTGCCGGTGAGATTCTTCTTACCAGCATGGACTGTGACGGAACAAAGGCCGGATATGACATTGAACTTACCCGACTGGTATCAGAAAATGTAGGAATTCCTGTGATTGCTTCCGGTGGTGCCGGTACAAAGGAGCATTTTTATGAAGCACTCACGGAAGGAAAGGCAGATGCCGCACTGGCAGCCTCTCTATTCCACTATAAAGAACTGGAGATTTCTGATCTGAAGCACTATCTGCAGGGCAGAGGAATCCCGGTTCGTCTGTAAGAAGGGTTGAATATGGACGAAGTAGAGCTAAGAATAAATGAACTGGATGTTGATACCTATCTGGCACTCCGTGCCGGTGTCCACTGGAAGGTTTTAAAACAGGAGCAGGCGCAGTTGGCGTTAAAAAACAGTCTGTATGTTGTGTCTGCCTATCGTGACGGCAGATGTGTCGGCATGGGACGTCTGGTCGGAGACGGTGCTGTTATTTGTTATGTGCAGGATCTGATCGTATTACCGGAGGTACAGAGCCGGGGAATCGGCTCTCTGATTCTGACTCGATTAAAAAATCGGGTGGAAGAGCTGCGGCAGGAGGGGTCCGAGATGATGTTTTGCCTGATGTGCGCCAAGGGTCGGGAATCCTTTTATGAAAAGCACGGATTTCTGGCAAGACCAACGGCTGTATTAGGTCCCGGTATGATCCAATATCTGAATTCACTTGACAGATAATGTCAACCTAGTATAATAAGCACATAAATATGAGAAACCGATGACGCAGAGATAACGGCGGGAGAGGTGCTGTACAGAGAGTCTGGGATGCTGAGAACCAGACAGGTAACTACCGGTCAAATGGACTGCTGAGGGCGTAGTCAAAGGTATATTGCCGAGTATTCTACGACGTAAGGCTTACGTTAGTAGCCGGAAATATGTTAGTATTTCTGAGAGCATGGTTGTTCCGTGAAACAGGGTGGCACCGCGAGTTGACAGTTATGATGATTCGTCCCTGACAGCTATAGATAATCTATAGTTGTCAGGGATTTTTTATGCGATTCATTACCGGCTCCGCCGGATTTTATCTGTCCCATTGCGTCAGAGCTAGCATGAAACCAGAAAGGAGCACACTTATGAACACGATCACACTGGAAGAAGCAAAAAAGGTATCTGCCACTGGAGACTATCGCGTAATACCGATTGGAATGGAAATATATTCGGATTCCTATACATCGATACAGGTATTACGGATTCTGCAAAATGTAAGCAAGCACTGTTACATTCTCGAGAGTATCGAGGACTCCCAAAAATGGGGACGTTATACATTTCTCGGATATCATCCGACACTGGAAGTAACCTGTTTAAACGGCAGCGTTACCGTAACCGACCAACATGGGAACAAACAGCAGTTCCGGACAAATCATCCGGGCAGCTATCTAAAATCCCTGTTAGAGCAGTATAAAAGTCCGAAACTTCCGAATCTTCCTGCCTTTACCGGTGGTTTAGTCGGCTATTTTTCTTATGACTATATCAAGTATAGTGAACCCTCCCTTGTTTTGGATGCAGAGGATGAGGAACACTTCAATGATGTTGACCTTATGCTGTTTGATAAGGTCATCTGCTTCGATAACTTCCGTCAGAAGATCCTGTTGATTGCAAATGCATCTACTGATGATCTGGATCATTCCTACCCGGAGGCGATTCGGGAGCTGGAAGCGATGAAACAGCTTCTGAAAACGGGGCAGCCTGCTGCTTATACACCCGGTCATCTCAAATCAGACTTTCAACCGCTGTTTAGCGAAACACAGTTTTGCGATATGGTTGAAAAGGCAAAACACTATATCCGGGAAGGCGATATCTTTCAGGTTGTTCTTTCCAATCGACTGGAAGCACAGTTTGAAGGCAGCCTCTTAGATACCTATCGTGTTCTGCGGACCTTGAATCCGTCTCCTTATATGTTTTACTTTTCCAGCGACTCTATAGAGATCGCCGGTGCATCTCCGGAAACACTGGTTAAACTACAGGATGGTGAACTTCACACATTTCCGCTGGCCGGCACACGTCCAAGAGGAACGACGACGCAGGAAGATCTCCGGCTGGAGCAGGAGCTGCTGGCAGACGAGAAGGAATGTTCAGAGCATAATATGCTGGTAGATCTGGGCCGGAATGATCTGGGCCGGATCAGTAAGTTCGGTTCTGTAGCAGTCGAAAAATATATGTCCATTGAGCGATACTCTCATGTCATGCATATCGGATCCACAGTACGCGGAGAACTGCGGGATGACCTCTCTGCCGTTGACGCGGTCGATGCCGTTCTTCCGGCAGGAACCTTATCCGGAGCACCGAAGCTGCGTGCCTGCGAGATCATAAATGAGCTGGAGAACAACAAACGAGGCATCTATGGCGGTGCCATCGGTTATCTGGACTTCACCGGAAATCTGGATACCTGTATTTCCATCCGACTGGCATTTAAGAAGAACGGAAAAATCTTCGTCAGAAGCGGAGCCGGAATCGTGGCTGACAGCGTTCCGGAAAAAGAGTATCAGGAATGTATCAATAAAGCAAAAGCGGTAATGAGTGCACTGAAGGATGCAGAAGGAGGAATTGAGTAATGATACTACTAATCGATAATTATGATAGCTTTTCCTATAACTTATATCAGCTAATCGGTACCCTTCGTCCGGATATCCGTGTGATCCGGAATGATGAACTGACGGTTTCCCAAATCCGTGAACTGCATCCGGACGCTCTGGTTTTATCACCGGGGCCCGGTCGTCCTGCCGATGCAGGCGTCTGTATCCCGGTCGTCCGGGAACTGGGCCGCGAATTCCCGATCCTGGGTGTCTGTCTGGGACATCAGTCAATCTGTGAAGCCTACGGTGCCACCGTTTCCTATGCCGGACGCCTGATGCACGGTAAAAAGTCAGACGTGACCATTGATACCACCTGTCCGATTTTTCATGGAATGCCGAAGGTGATAGAAGCTGCCAGATATCATTCTCTGGCAGTACTTCCGGATACAATCCCTGAGTGCCTTCAGATCACAGCAACCGCTGATGACGGTGAAATTATGGGCATCCGTCATAAGGACTACCCTGTATACGGCCTTCAGTTCCATCCGGAGTCGATCCTGACCCCACAGGGCAGAGAGATTTTGAAGAATTTCTTTTTTGGTCTATAATTTTCAGAAGGGATATGATATAATTTTCCCATATGTGGACAGGAGTTGATAAGGCTCCTCATCTGCTTTCATTAAATGGGAAATGAGGCTTATCCGATGACAGAGCAAAAGATACCGGCAACTACAAATCGAAAACGCATAAACCAGATGAAACAGGGAATCTTGATCATAGCATCCCTGTTGATTCTGGCTTCTGTCATTTTAAATGTGGTGCTAATGATTCGGGTGATTCATCTGAATCATCTGGTTGCACAGTTATATGGAGCCGTCACAGAATTTCCGTTTCTATAGTACATATATAAGGAGGGTCCTATGGGATTTTTTAAAGACTTTAAGAACGATATGAAACAAGCCGTCAATGAACTGATGCCCGAAAATGATGAAGTGGTCAGTGAATATGATGATGAAGATATGGTGAATACTCTGGATGAAACCGTTCCTGCCGATGAGACCTATGTAGATACGATGTCTCAGGAACAGGCAGCACCTGCAGAAACTGACAACAGCTCAGACGATGTCGATCTGGCGGATCTGGATGATATCGAGATCGATGAAGCCGATCTGGCGGAGGCAGAGACAGAGACCGATGGCTATGCAGATGATATGAGTGCTCTGGCAGATCTGCTTTCCGGCAAGTCGGATATCGCAACCGCTGCGGTAGAGGAAGAACCTGCCGATACAACTGCAGATACCGAAACAGAGGTGACAGACGCTGCGATACAGAGTACGGAAGAACCGGAAGTATCGACCGAAGAGGAACAGCCACAGACTACCGTCGAGCAGAAAGAGAACGAAGCAGAACAGAAGCAGGAGGACGCAATGGACGAAGATAAGGTTATTGAAATCACAACCGTAAAGGATATCACAGAGGCAGAACCCTCACCGGAAACCGGTTCTGCCATAGCACCGGAAGAGATCAGTGACAGCACCACCTACATCACAAAGGGGACCCGGATTGAAGGTAACCTGTTTACCGATGGTTCCGTAGATATCATCGGTAGTGTAGAAGGAGATGTGAACTGCTATGGAAAGCTGGTTGTCAGTGGCAACATCAACGGCAAGGTAAACGCCAGTGAAGTATATGCAAATGCGGCAAAGATTACCGGAGAGATTACCAGTACCGGCAGTGTAAAGATCGGTGTCGGTTCTGTCATCGTCGGAAATGTAGATGCTCAGTCTGCCGTTGTCGCAGGTGCTATAAACGGAGATCTGGATATCAAGGGACCGGTCATCGTGGATTCTACCGCAGTTATCATGGGAAATATTAAGTCTCGCTCTGTACAGATCAACAACGGTGCAGTTATCGAAGGCTTTTGCTCACAGTGCTATTCAGATATTGATGTTAAGAGCTTTTTTGCATAATTATAAAGGAGTATACAGATCATGGAAGAAAAACGAATCTTATTGAAACTGAGCGGTGAGGCACTGGCCGGGAATAAAAAGACCGGTTTTGATGAAGCAACCGTACTGGAGGTTGCCCGTCAGGTAAAGATTGCACTGGAGGCCGGAAAGCAGATTGCGATCGTAATCGGAGGCGGAAACTTCTGGCGCGGTCGTACCAGTGAACATATGGATCGGGTAAAGGCTGATCAGATCGGTATTCTGGCAACCGTTATGAACTGTATCTATGTTGCCGAGATGTTCCGCGTATCCGGAATGAAAACAATGATTATGACACCATTTGAATGTGGAAATATGACAAAGCTCTTCCGGAAGGATGATGCACTGGAAGCACTGGAAGCCGGTACCGTTGTATTTTTCGCCGGCGGCACCGGTCATCCGTACTTTTCTACCGATATGTCAACCGTCTTAATGGCTGTTGAGATCGAAGCTGATGTTATTCTGTCCGGTAAGGCAATCGATGGCGTGTATGATTCGGATCCAAAGCTGAATCCAAACGCAAAGAAGTATGACAACATGGAGATGCAGGACATCGTAGATCAGAAGCTGGGTGTTATTGACCTTGCATCAGCTGTACTTGCAGTGGAGAACCATATGCCTATGAAGTTATTTGGGCTGAACGGAGAAAACAGTATCGTAAACGCAATGACCGGTACCTTTACCGGAACTTATATTCATGCATAAGCAGTATATTTTAAGGAGGATTCTATATTATGTTACAGCAGTACGAAGAGAAAATGGACAAGTCACTGGATAGCCTGTTAAGCGAGTTTTCCAGCATTCGGGCAGGCCGCGCAAATCCACATGTATTAGATAAGATCCGTATCGACTACTACGGACAGCCAACCCCATTACAGCAGGTAGCAAATATCTCTGTACCGGAGGCACGTACACTGATGATCCAGCCATGGGAATCATCTCTGATCAAGGAGATTGAGAAGGCGATTCTGTGTTCCGACCTGGGAATCACACCAAACAACGATGGAAAAGCTGTACGCTTAAACTTCCCGGAACTGACAGAGGACAGACGTAAGGAAATGTCAAAGGATGTTAAGAAGAAGGGTGAGAATGCCAAGGTTGCGATCCGTAACATCCGCCGGGATGCAAATGACGCCTTTAAGAAACAGAATAAGGCAAATGAAATTTCAGAAGATGAGTTAAAGGATTTGGAGGATAAGGTTCAGAAACTGACGGACAAGTATGTCGATAAAGTTGACAAAGCCGTTGATGAGAAGTGTAAGGAAATTATGACAGTATAATTCACTTCTGAAATCAGCCGGCTAAGAATATAGTAAAACATAGTACTGATGACAATGATGCATACAGAACCTGGGAGGAGTCTATATGGAACAGGTAATCAATGGAGAAATGATGAATATACCGGAGCATATTGCGATTATTCTGGACGGGAACGGTCGATGGGCAAAGAAACGTGGTATGCCAAGAAACTACGGTCATCTGCAGGGTGCAAAGAATGTAGAGCAGATCTGTCAGGATGCATATGATCTGGGTGTGAAATATTTAACCGTCTATGCTTTCTCAACCGAAAACTGGAAGCGTTCCGTCGAGGAAGTCAGCGGAATCATGAATATTTTAAGACAGTATCTGTCTTCCTTTAAAACCCATATTAAGCGTGATAAGTTGACGGTGCGTGTCATTGGTGATCGTTCCAGACTGGCGGATGACATCAACATCCTGATTGATGAGCTGTGGGCGATGAGTAAGGATCATCAAGGACTTACTTTGACTATCGCTTTAAACTATGGCAGTCGGGATGAAATCACTCGTGCCGTACGCCGGATTGCGACCGATGTAAAGGACGGCACGCTGGACATTGACCGGATTGATGAATCCTATATATCCTCTCAGTTGGATACCGGCTACATGCCGGATCCGGATCTGCTGATCCGAACCAGTGGGGAAGAACGACTGTCAAATTATCTACTGTGGCAGTTGGCCTATACGGAGTTTTATTTCACGGATGTATGCTGGCCAGACTTTGATAAGGCAGAACTGATAAAGGCAATACGATACTACAATGGAAGGGATAGACGGTATGGCGGAGTCAAGTAAAAAAAATGAAAAAACCAAAAGCTTTTTAATCCGGCTGGCCAGTACGGTGGTTATGCTGACACTGGGCGGCGGTGCAATCTACATCGGCAAATGGGTTCTGGCAGTTGTATTACTGGCAGTTTCATTGGGTGGTGTCTTTGAATTATTGCGGGTATTTAATGTACATAAGACCTCTCTGGCTGTTGTAACCTATATCTTCACCGTCCTTTATAATGTTTTATTGTATGTACGGGAATATGTTACGGCAGGGCCGGCCGGAACGGAGCTTTTGCTGTTTATACTATATCTTCTGATCATTCTGACGATATATGTATTCCGCTTTCCGAAGCACGACATTAAGCAGACCGTCAGCTGCTTCTTTTCATTCTTTTATGTTCCGGTATGTCTGAGCTATATCGAACAGCTTCGGAACATGGAGCATGGATTTTACTTTGTCATCTTAATCCTGATCTGCTCCTGCGGAAATGACATGTTTGCCTATCTGGTAGGAATCCTGATCGGCAAGCATAAGATGTTTCCACATCTTAGTCCAAAGAAGAGTGTGGAGGGATTTATTGGTGGAATCCTGGGCGCAGCCGGTCTGGGCGTTGCCTATGGATTTATTTATCAGAATATTACAGGCAGCACAACGGAACACTTTCCTTTGCTGTTCGGAATTATCTGCGGAGTAGGTGCTCTGCCGGCAGTTGTAGGGGATCTGGCTGCATCTGGTATCAAACGAAATTACGGAATCAAAGATTACAGTCATTTGATTCCGGGACATGGTGGTATCATGGATCGCTTCGACAGTATGATCTTTACCGCACCGATTGTATTTTATATGGTAACTTTTTTATTTCAGATGTATCGTTAAGTTAGCTAGGAGGATATCATGCAAAAGAAAATAGCCATCCTTGGATCGACCGGTTCCATCGGAACCCAGACTCTGGATGTTGTTCGATATTATCACGAAGACCTACAGGTGACTGCACTGGCGGCCGGTAGCAATATTAAACTTCTGGAACAACAGATCCGGGAGTTTCATCCATCTTTAGTCGCTGTATGGAAAGAAGAGAATGCGGCAAAACTAAGAACTATGGTGGCAGATCTGGATGTCAGAGTCGTTTCCGGTATGGATGGTCTGATTGAGGTTGCCATTCAGTCGGAAAGTGATGTTTTAGTAACGGCGATTGTAGGCATGATCGGCATCCAGCCGACCGTCGCTGCGATCAAGGCAGGAAAGGATATTGCACTTGCCAATAAAGAAACACTGGTAACCGCCGGTCATATTATTATGCCGCTGGCAAAGACCTATCATGTAGATATTCTACCGGTAGACAGTGAACATTCTGCGATTTTCCAGTGTCTGAACGGTGAACACGAAAATGAAATTGATAAGATTCTTCTGACTGCTTCCGGTGGCCCATTTCGCGGAAAGACGCGTGAAGAACTGGCACATGTTCATGTTGAGGATGCCCTGAAGCATCCTAACTGGAGTATGGGGCAGAAGATTACGATTGATTCCGCTTCTATGGTCAATAAGGGACTGGAGGTTATGGAAGCTCATTGGTTATTTAATGTAGGGATGGATGATGTGGAAGTCGTTGTTCAACCGCAGAGTGTGGTGCATTCAATGGTACAGTATAAGGATGGTGCCGTGATTGCACAACTCGGAACACCTGATATGAAGCTCCCGATCCAATATGCCCTGTTCTATCCGGAACGACGGTATCTGCCGGGTAAACGACTGGACTTTGATACAATTGCATCCATTCAGTTTGCAAAGCCGGATATGGATGTGTTTCGCGGATTGGCGATGGCATATCAGGTCGGACGAGAGGGCGGCAGTCTGCCAACTGTCTTTAATGCAGCCAATGAATATGCAGTTGCTCGATTCCTGGAGCGAAAGATTGCATTCCTGGATATCTATGACATTATTCAGGACTGTGTAGAAGCACATAAGAACATAGAGTCTCCAAGTGTAGAAGAGATTTTACGTGTAGAAGCATGGACCTATGAATATATTGAGAGCAGGTGGAAGTGTGAACGCAACAATTAGCAGCATTATCAATATACTGGTCATCATACTGGTATTTGGTATTATCATCATGATACATGAACTTGGTCATTTCCTGATGTGTAAATGGACCGGTATTGGTGTAACCGAATTTTCCATCGGAATGGGTCCATGTATCTTCAAACGAAAGTGCGGAGAAACGCAGTATTCCATTCGTTGTCTGCCGATCGGCGGATACTGTATGATGCTGGGTGAGGACGAAGAGGACTGTAAGGATGAACGTGCTTTCACAAACAAACCGATCTGGTCCCGTCTGGCAGTGATTGTCGCAGGACCGCTTTTTAACTTTATACTGGCATTTCTGGTATCCATGATCCTGATCGGAATGGCAGGATATCTGACCAGTGAGGTAAACTATGTCGCTGAGAACTCCGGTGCAGCAGACGCCGGCGTACAGACAGGCGATGTTATCACCCATATAAATCATCACCGAATCTATGACTTTCGGGAGGTTACGACTTTCATGCAGTTTTACTCATCGGATGATCCGATCACCTTGACCGTTAAGCGGGATGGTGAAATAAGACAGATCGAGGTCACACCGAAGTACAGCGAAGAAGCCGGTCGATATCTGATGGGACTTCAGGGTGGCTATCAGGTAGAGGGCGATTATCTGGTCCGTACAAAAGCGAACTTCTTTACGGATATTCAACGAAGTGCACTGGAGGTTCGTTACTGGATAAAGACGACCTTTGTCAGTCTGAAGGAAATGGTTACCGGAAAGGTCGGCATCAATCAGGTATCCGGCATCGTCGGTGTTGCAGATGTGATGAATGATACTATGAAGGAAGCGCAGGAAACCGAAGGTACCTATCTGGTTGTCTTAAATGTCCTGAACTTCATTATCCTGATCAGTGCAAATCTGGGTGTTATGAACCTGCTTCCATTGCCCGCACTGGACGGTGGAAGACTGTTGTTCTTACTTGTAGAGTTGATTACCAGAAAACCGATTCCAAAGGAAAAGGAAGCCCTTGTCCATGCAATTGGGTTTGTTCTGTTGCTGGTACTAATGGTGGTTATTACATTTAAAGATATACGAAATCTGTTTATTTCATAGAAGATGACAGATTTTGACTAGGTGGAGGGTTACAATGGAGCATATAATCTATAGAAATCATACGAAAGAGATACGAATCGGAGATCAGATCATCGGCGGTGGTCATCCGATTCTGATTCAGTCTATGACTAATACTAAGACGGAAGATATCCCTGCTACAGTTCGGCAGATTCTGGATCTGGAGGCGGCCGGTTGTCAAATCATCCGCTGCACAGCAAACAACGAAGCGGCTGCCAGAGCCATCGGCGAGATCAAGAAGCAGATTCACATTCCGATCGTAGCCGATATTCACTTTGACTATCGTCTGGCGATTCTGGCGATGGAGTCCGGTGCTGACAAGATTCGGATCAATCCGGGTAACATCGGTGGTCCGGATCGGGTAAAAGCAGTCGTAGATATAGCAAAAGAACGACAGATCCCGATTCGTGTCGGTGTTAACAGTGGTTCTCTGGAAAAAGATCTGGTGGAAAAATATCATGGTGTAACCGCAGAAGGCATCGTAGAAAGTGCTTTAGATAAAGTACACATGATAGAAGCTCTGGACTATGACCAAATGGTTATCAGCATTAAGTCCTCTGACGTCATGATGTGCGTCCGGGCACATGAGTTGATCGCCCAGAAGACAAATTATCCACTGCATGTCGGCATTACAGAGGCCGGCACTCTGCAAAGAGGTACCATAAAGTCCTCTGTTGGTTTGGGGATTATACTGAATGAAGGCATCGGAGATACCATACGGGTATCCTTAACCGGGGATCCTGTAAATGAAGTAATTGTAGCAAAGCAGATCCTAAAGGCTCTGAATCTGCGTACGGGTGGTATCGAAGTCGTTTCCTGTCCAACCTGCGGCAGAACCTCGATTGATCTGATCGGGCTGGCCAATCAGGTAGAAGTTCTGGTATCCGACTATGAGCATCTGAATCTGAAGGTTGCAGTCATGGGGTGTATCGTGAATGGTCCCGGAGAAGCCAGAGAAGCCGATCTGGGTATCGCAGGCGGAAACGGAGAGGGTCTTTTGATGAAAAAAGGAGAGATTCTAAAGAAAATGCCGGAATCCGAACTGCTCGGAGCGTTAAAATACGAGTTAGACCACTGGCAGGACGCAGGCCGTCAGTCGTGAAGGAGGAATTAGAATGGAAGAAGGGAAGATCGGTATCCTGGGACTATTTTCCGGCTATCAACCCTCTAAGATTCTACAAGAACATTTTGAAGATGTATATATAGAAAAAGTGCGGTTCAGCAGACGGTCCAAGCTGCTACATATCTACGTTGTATCACATCACCTGATTCATCAACAGTATGTGATCCAGCTCCAGAATGAGCTACTGACCTACGCACGGAACATGGTGCCGGGTACCAGACAAGTAGCATTAAATCTACTCTATCAGCTATCTGATCGATATCAGTTATCCGATATCTGCACCGAATACGGAGACAGCTTATTATATGAACTAAAGCAGTTGGATCCGATCAATTATCTGTTAGTAAAGGATGAGGCATGGGTGGTTAACGATAACGTGTTAACTATACCGATGCCAAATTCTGATTTAGCCAAATGCCGGTTTCATGAAATTCAGGATATCCTGCTGGGGATCTTCCGGGATCGGTTTCAGATGGATATTCAGATCGGTTTTAACTTCCGGGAAGAGGATAAGACTGCATTAAAGGAAGCACATGAAAAACGTTTGCTTCAGGAACGTGAGCAGCAGGAGGAGCAGTTAAAACGTCTGCGTGCCGTAGAACAGGAACAAAACGCCCCGTCACCGGAGGAACCGGCAAAAACAGCTGAGCCGAAGAAGACGGCAGCTGCTTCCGGCAAAAATAAAGCAACGGTAGGCGGTCGTGTGGAGGAAAAACCTGCTCCTGCAGCCTCTCACAGCAATCACAGCGGTGATTCCGGAAACAAACCATATGGCAAAGGAGAGAAGTATCGCCGTTCAGCATTACGAACCGCAAAAGACCCGGATGTCTTCTATGGCAGAAACTGTGAAGGTGAGCTCATTCCGATCTCCGACATACAGGGTGAACTCGGTGAGGTTGTGATTCATGGTCAGATCATTAAACTGGAAACCAGAGAAATCCGAAACAATAAAACAATCGTCATGTTTAATATCACAGACTATACCGATACCATCAGCGGAAAGGTATTTTTATCCAATGATGATCTGGAACTGTTTCTGGAACTGTTCAAAAAAGGTTCCTTTTACCGGATAAAAGGTATCGTATCATTTGATACCTTTGCAAACGAAGTAACACTCGGTTCTATCGTCGGCATTAAAAATGCCAGTGATTTCCGGACAGCAAGAACGGATCAGTCATTGGAAAAGCGAGTAGAGCTGCATATGCATACCGTCATGAGCGATAAGGACAGTGTAGTTGATATTGAAAAGATCATTCAGCGTGCCAATGCCTGGGGGCATAAAGCAATTGCCATTACCGATCATGGTGTTGTACAGGCATTTCCGATTGCCAATCATGTAAAAGTCAATCCGGACTTTAAGATCATTTATGGTGTGGAAGGCTACTTTGTAGATGACCTAAAGAGTCTGATCATCCGATCACATGGTCAAAGTTTTCGGGACACCTTTGTCGTATTTGACATTGAAACAACCGGAAAAAATGCAAAATTTCATAAGATAACAGAGATCGGAGCCGTAAAGATCGAGATGGGACGGATCGTAGACCGTTTTTCCCAGTTGATCAACCCGGAACGTCCGATTCCATATAATATTACCCGTTTAACCGGTATTACCGATGAAATGGTTGCAGACAAGCCAAATATCGAAGAGGTTCTGCCGCGTTTCCTGGAGTTCTGTGGGGATGCTGCCGTCGTTGCTCACAATGCATCCTTTGATACCGGATTCATTGCGAATGAGGCCAGAAAACAGGGACTTCGCTTTGATAATACAATCGTAGACACACTGGGAATGGCACATGTTCTACTGCCACATCTGGGTAAGTATACACTGGATCGTCTGGTAAAGGAACTAAAGATCGTACTGGAAAACCATCACCGTGCCGTAAATGATGCAGAGGCAACTGCCGAGATGTTTCTTCGCTTCATTCATATGCTGATGGAGAAGGAGATTGAGAATCTGGATCAGTTAAACACTCTGGCTGCGGATTCTGCAGATAATGTAAAGAAATCCCGCCGCTACCACGGAATTATTCTGGCGAAGAACGAAGTTGGCCGTGTAAATCTATACCGTCTGATTTCTTTGTCGCATCTCCAGTACTTTAATCGGCGGCCGCTTATGCCGAAGAGCATGATCAACAAGTATCGCGAAGGTCTGATCATCGGATCTGCCTGTGAGGCAGGCGAACTCTATCAGGCATTACTAAATGGAGCCGATGACGGAGAAATCACCCGAATTGTAGACTTTTATGACTACTTAGAGATCCAGCCGATTGGAAATAACCGCTTTATGATAGAGGATGATAACTATCCGATTGAATCCGAAGAGGATTTAAAGGAATATAACCGAAAGATTGTTCAGCTCGGAGTCGAGTTCCATAAACCGGTTGTTGCTACCTGTGATGTTCACTTTCTGGATCCGGAGGACGCCATCTATCGTGCCATTATTCAGGCATCCGAGGGTTTTAAAGACGTTGATAACCAAAGTCCTCTGTACTTTCGGACGACAGATGAGATGCTAAAGGAATTCGAATATCTGGGTACGGATAAAGCACGCGAGGTCGTAATCACCAATACGAATCGGATTGCGGATATGATCGATTATATTAAACCGGTACGACCGGACAAGTGTCCGCCTATCATCGAGAACTCAGATGAAACACTGACAAATATCTGTTATACCAGAGCGCATGAAATCTATGGTCCGGATCTGCCGGAGGTCGTAGTCGAACGTCTGGAACGAGAGCTGCACTCTATCATATCCAACGGCTTTGCCGTATTGTATATCATTGCACAGAAGCTGGTATGGGATTCAAACGATCATGGATATCTGGTTGGTTCCAGAGGTTCCGTCGGTTCCTCGTTTGTTGCCACCATGGCTGGTATCACAGAGGTAAATCCGCTGTCTGCCCATTATATCTGTCCGGAATGTCACTATGTAGACTTTGATTCGCCGGAGGTGCAGGCGTTTTCCGGGAACTCCGGATGTGATATGCCGGATAAGAACTGTCCAATATGCGGACATAAGCTGTTAAAGGAAGGACATGATATACCATTTGAGACCTTCCTAGGATTTAAGGGTGACAAAGAGCCGGATATCGATCTGAACTTCTCAGGTGAATACCAGGCAAATGCACATCAGTATACAGAGGAGCTGTTTACCAAAGGACATGCCTTCCGTGCCGGTACGATCGGTACAATTGCGGATAAAACGGCCTATGGTATGGCAATGAAGTACTTTGAAGAACGTGGAATCCAGAAGCGGAGCTGTGAGATTGAACGGCTGTCGGTCGGCTGTACCGGTGTAAAGCGTACGACCGGTCAGCATCCGGGTGGTATGATCGTATTGCCAAAGCACGAAGAGATCTATTCCTTCACACCGATCCAGCATCCGGCGAATGACCAGTCCACCCCGATCATCACCACACACTTTGAGTACCATTCCATTGATCATAACTTGTTGAAGCTGGATATTCTGGGACATGATGATCCGACCATGATCCGACGACTGGAGGATCTGACCGGTATCGACTGTAAAACGATACCACTTGACGATAAGAAAGTTATGTCACTCTTTCAGAGTACAGAGGCACTCGGCATTACTCCCGAAGATATCGGAGGGGTTCCTCTGGGTTCCTTGGGTATCCCGGAATTCGGTACTGACTTTGCTATGCAGATGCTTTTGGATACAAAACCAACGATGTTTTCCGATCTGGTCCGAATCGCCGGTCTGGCACATGGTACGGATGTATGGCTGGGCAACGCTCAGGATCTGATTAAGTCCGGAATTGCCGTCATCTCTACTGCGATTTGTTGTCGAGATGATATCATGGTGTTCCTGATTCATAAGGGACTGGAGAAGGGCCTTTCCTTCACGATCATGGAGAGTGTCCGAAAGGGAAAAGGCTTAAAGCCGGAGTGGGAAGAAGAAATGCTGGCACACGGTGTACCGGAATGGTATATCGGTTCCTGCAAGAAGATCAAATACATGTTCCCGAAAGCCCATGCCGCAGCTTATGTTATGATGGCATGGCGGATTGCCTGGTATAAGATTTATTATCCACTCGAATATTACGCCGCCTACTTCAGTATCCGTGCAGATGCCTTTAATTACGAAACCATGTGTCTTGGCAGGTCCAAGTTGGAGTACCACATGGAGGAGATTCGTAAGTCCGAGGATAAGAAGAACAAGGATATGGATAGTTTAAAGGATATGAAGCTCGTCTTAGAAATGTATGCACGTGGCTTTGAGTTCCTGCCGATCGATATCTACCGGGCAGATGCAGAACGATTCCAGATCATAGACGGCAAGATCATGCCGGCTCTATGCAGCATCGAAGGTCTGGGCGGCAAGGCTGCCGCACAGGTACAGGTTGCCGCAAAGGAAGCCCTTGAAAAGGGTGGTTTCTCTTCGAAGGATAACCTTCGGGACATGGCAAAGATTGGAAAGTCTACCATCGAAAAATTTACTCAGTTAGGACTGTTAAAGGATATCCCAGACTCTGATCAATACAGTCTGTTTGACTATATTGGATAGAATGTGAGGGCAAGATAAAAATGATACAAGTACTAGATCAACATACAATCGATAAAATCGCAGCCGGTGAGGTCGTAGAGCGTCCGGCCTCTGTTGTAAAAGAGCTGGTGGAGAATTCCATCGATTCCGGTGCGACCGCTATTACGGTAGAGATTAAAGAGGGGGGGATCTCCTTCATCCGGATTACGGACAATGGCTGTGGGATACCGGCCGATCAGGTTCAAACCGCATTTTTAAGACATGCAACCAGCAAGATTACCCGCATTGAGGATCTTCTGACTGCCTCCTCGCTGGGTTTCCGTGGAGAGGCCTTATCCAGCATTGCTGCGGTAGGGCAGGTTGAACTGATTACCAAAACCGGGGACTCTTTAACCGGTATCCGCTATGAGATCCATGGTGGTGTGGAAAAAACAAGGGAAGAGATCGGATGTCCGGAGGGCACTACAATCATTATCCGAAATCTGTTTTATAATACTCCGGCCAGGCGAAAGTTCTTAAAAACTGCCATGACAGAGGGCAGCTATGTCAGTGAACTGGTCGAGCAGATCGCCATGTCAAGACCGGATATCTCCTTTAAGTTCGTACAAAACGGACAAAACAAGTTAAACACCTCCGGAAACGGCAGTTTAAAAGATATCCTGTATCATATTTACGGTCGTGATATTGCAGCCAATCTACTGCCAATCGAGGTCAGCCGGGATGGTATGACACTGTCCGGGTATGTAGCAAAGCCGTATATATCCAGGGGAAACCGCAGCTTTGAACACTACTTTGTAAACGGCAGATACATCAAAAGTCCGGTAATTACCAGAGCGATCGAAGAGGCCTATAAAACCTTCGTTATGATACACAAATTTCCGCTTGTAGCCTTATATATTACCGTTGACTCCCATCTACTGGATGTCAATGTGCATCCGCGAAAGATGGAAATGCGGTACAGCCGGAATGATGAACTCTATCAATTCCTGTTTGAAGAAATCCGCCATGTGCTTCTAAAAAAAGAATTGATACCGGAGGTGCATCAGGGAAATCAAAAGGCATCTGCTCCGGCAGAGCATAGTACCCGCTCGGTACCGGAACCATTTGAAGTTCAACGGAAACAACAGGAGACACCAAAGAGCATCTACGGACTCTCCAACGCTCCGGAGACATCAATTCCGTCATCGGCTCCACTTCCGCAGACTACTCCTTCCTTCGACAGAAAACTAACACCGGAGGAGCCGGAAGCAGAGGTACCGAATACTGCTCAGACAACTGTCGTGCAGGAGCCTTCTGACACCTACACGGCAAAGCCGGTCGTACAGGAACAGTTATCTTTGTTTTCCTCCGGTTTTATGACGGAGGAGGCAAGACCAAAGCATCGGTTGATCGGACAGCTCTTTCGTACCTACTGGCTGATTGAATACGAACATAATCTGTTTATCATGGATCAGCATGCGGCACATGAAAAGGTACTATATGAAAAGCTCATGAAGCAGTATCAAAACCGGGAGATCGTATCCCAGCAGGTGAATCCACCGCTGGTCATCTCCGTGAATCCAAGACAGCAGGAGGTTCTGCGTGAGAATCAGACCTTCTTTGAACATATCGGATTCCAGATGGAGAACTTCGGTGGAAAGGAATACATGCTACGGGCAGTTCCGTTAGAAACCTATGGTCTGGCTGCACAGGACATCTTCATTGACTTCATAGATTCTCTGGCAGATGAAGGACCACATCTTAACATGGATCTGTTTATATATAAGATCGCAACTATGGCATGTAAGGCTGCTGTAAAAGGTAACATGACACTCTCGACCAAAGAGGCCGATGCCCTGATCGATCAGCTTCTGCAGTTGGAGAATCCATATAATTGTCCACATGGCAGACCGACCATCATTGCAATGACCGAAACAGAATTGGAAAAGAAGTTCAAGCGAATACAGGATAAATAATATGAATACAGCAAAAAAACCTTTAATTATATTAACCGGACCGACGGCAGTCGGAAAAACGGCATTATCTATAAAGATGGCTCAACAGATCAACGGACAGATGATATCCGCTGATTCCATGCAGGTTTATCGACATATGGATATCGGTACCGCTAAGATCTCCATAGAAGAAATGCAGGGCATTCCGCATTATCTGATTGATGTACTGGAACCGACGGAAGAGTTCAACATTGTTCGCTTTCAACAGATGGCAAAAGCTGCCTTAGAACAAATCTATGCAGCAGGAGCAATCCCAATCGTCGTGGGTGGAACCGGATTTTACATTCAGTCTTTGCTCTACGATATCCAGTTTGAAGAGTCCAATGAGGATACCGGCTATCGTGATGCCCTGCAGCAGTTAGCAACTGACCGGGGACCGGAATATCTGCATCGGCTTTTAGCAGAAGTAGATCCGGCTGCGGCTTCCGGTATTCATGCGCATAATGTAAAACGTGTCATTCGGGCTCTGGAGTTTTATCATCAAACCGGAACACGGATATCCGAACATAATGAAGAGCAGCGGAAGCGGACCTCGCCGTATCAGTTCCTGTACTTTGTATTAAATGATGACCGTCAGGCACTGTATGCCAGAATTGATCAACGGATCGATCAGATGCTGGAGGCCGGTCTGGTAACGGAAGTTCGGATGCTAAAGGATATGGGATGTACCCGTGATATGGTATCCATGCAGGGGCTTGGATATAAAGAAATCTTAGACTATCTGGAGGGCCGGTGCACGCTGGATGATGCCATTTACATTCTCAAGCGTGATACCCGTCATTTTGCCAAGCGCCAGCTCACCTGGTTTCGCCGGGAACCGGATGTCATCTGGCTAAACCGGACAGACTATCCGGATGATACTGCCATTTTGCAGGATATGTTAAACCGGATAGCCCTCAAAAATCTTACAAATGCATGAAGATTTCGGAAAAGCATTTACAAACGAATAAAAATAGTCAATAATCGTACAGATATGAATGATGGAAATGGAGATCGGATAAAATGAAGGATATAGCACTGGATTCCATATATACGGATATGGGAATCGATAAAGAGGTATATGAATATTGCCAGAAAGCCGAAGATACCTTATATGAACGCTTTCAAAGCATCGATAAAACAGCCGAGTATAATCAGGCCAAAGTTCTGCATGCCATGCAGAAGCACCAGCTCAGCGAAGCACATCTGTATCCGTCCACCGGATATGGATATAACGATATTGGAAGAGATGCTCTCGAACAGGTCTATGCAGAGATTTTCCATGCAGAGGATGCATTGGTACGTTCCCAGATCACCTGTGGCACCCATGCACTGCATATTGCACTGGCCGGAAATCTACGTCCGGGAGATGAGATTTTATCTCCGGTCGGAAAACCTTATGATACGTTAGATGAAATCATCGGCATCCGCCCATCCACCGGTTCTCTGGCAGAATACGGTGTTACGTATCGTCAGGTAGACTTGCTTCCGGACGGCTCCTTTGACTGGGACGGTATCCGAAATGCAATTACAGATAAAACACGATTGGTCGAAATCCAGCGTTCGAAAGGATATGCCACCCGGCCAACTCTGTCCGTTGAACAGATTGGAATGTTAATTACATTTATAAAATCGATTCGATCCGATATTATCTGTATGGTAGATAACTGCTACGGAGAATTTGTAGAAACGATTGAACCAACGGATGTTGGTGCCGATATGGCCGTCGGTTCCCTGATCAAAAATCCGGGCGGTGGTCTGGCTCCGATCGGTGGATACATCGTAGGCACGAAGGAATGTGTAGAACGGGCTGCTTACCGACTGACTGCTCCCGGTCTCGGAAAAGAACTGGGTGCCAGTCTGGGTGTAACAGCCAGCTTCATTCAGGGACTGTTCTTAGCTCCAACCGTAACAGCCTCTGCACTAAAAGGAGCAATACTGGCCGCCAACGTATATGAATCTTTAGGATACCATACGATACCAAATGCAACTGAGCCCCGGTATGATATTATACAGGCGGTCGAGTTCGGTGATCCGGATCTGTTAATCGCCTTTTGTGAGGGGATTCAGGCAGCCTCTCCGATTGACAGCTATGTTACTCCAACACCATGGGCAATGCCGGGCTATGACAGTGACGTTATCATGGCAGCCGGTACCTTTGTGTCCGGTGCCTCGATCGAACTGTCCGCAGATGGTCCGATTAAACCTCCGTATGCTGTTTATTTTCAGGGCGGAATCACCTATCCACATGCAAAATACGGAATTATGAAGTCTCTGCAGCGGATAGTTGATAAGGTCGGAAAAGTGTGGTAAAGTAGTTTGGAAGATAAGGAGGCTTAACATATGGCAAGTGGAAAGTTAGGAAAAAACAACTGGGCATTATTCCTTATGATCCTCGCCGGCATCGTAATCGGGGGATTCATCGGCTGGCTGACAAAGGATGTCTCATTCTTAAGCTGGTTGAACTTCGGTCAGTCCTTTGGTCTGGCAGAACCGGTCGTTCTGGATCTCGGAATCATCGTTCTGACCTTCGGATTATCGATAAAGATTACGATCGGTGGAATCATCGGTATTATTATAGGGGTTGTCATATACCGTTTGTTGTAGAAACAACGGATTATGATCCTGTAGTTGGAGTCCTTTTCCGGCAGAAAGGACCGATATGAAACAAACAAATACAATCAAAGAAGTTATGAAGGAACTACCGGAGTCCGAGCGCCCATACGAACGCTGTGCCAGGCTCGGGACCGTAGCATTAACGGACGCAGAACTGCTGGCAATCATCATGCGAACCGGAACAACCGGCAGGAATTCCTTACAGCTGGCCAGACAGATTCTGAATGCAGATCCTATACACAAGGGTCTGTCCGGACTGGGATATCTGAGCCGGGAACAGCTCTTGCAGATTCCCGGGATTGGTCCCGTAAAAGCAACACAGCTCCAGTCCATCGCCGAGCTTTCGAAGCGTATGGCCCGGCAAATGCCGGAGAAACAGCTCCTGCTCGGAAAGCCGGTTCATATCGCACAATATTTTATGACGGAGCTCCGCTATGCTACACAGGAATATGTATATGCGGTCTATCTGGATCAGAAATGTAAATTCCTGCGAAAGCAGGAGATTACAAAAGGGACTGTGAATGCATCTTTGATATCTCCCCGTGAAATCTTTCTGGAGGCTATGCGTTGCGGTGCCGTACAATTAGTATTGGTGCACAATCATCCATCCGGGAATGTATCCCCCAGCCGGGAGGACATTCAGATCACTCATCAGGTGAAGGATGCCGGAGAACTTCTGCAGATCCGTTTGATTGACCATATTATCGTCGGACCGCAGTCCTATTATAGCTTTGCAGAACACCGGATGCTATAGCCGGATCCGGTCATCCCTGAATAGAACAAGAAAGAAGTATAAAGATGCGATTTAATAATAAGAACAAAATACCCCCAAAGTATATATTGCTGATATTGACTGCAGTCTGCCTGCTGTTTATCGGACTTTCCTTCGCTTTTGAAGGTGTTCTTACCCCTCTTCGCTATATCACCGGCGTTACGATCACCCCGATGCAGCGCGGAATCAATGTCGTGGGAGAGTGGGTTGGCGATAAGCTGGATATGATAGCAGATATTCATAATCTTCAGGCAGAAAATGAAGAGCTGCGGAATCAACTGGAAGCGTATCAGACCGATAATAAGATTCAAACGTCTGATATGAATGAGCTCAATGATTTGCGGGAGCTTTATGCACTTGATTCCAGATTTCCGGACTATGAAAAGGTCGCTGCAAATGTAATCTCAAAGGATGCCGGAAACTGGTTCGACACCTTCATTATTGACAAAGGAACCAATGCAGGGATCCAGGTTGGATGTAATGTTATGGCAGGCAATGGTCTGGTCGGCATCGTAACCGAGGTCGGTCCGAACTATGCAAAGGTTCGTTCTATTATCGATGATAACAGCAATGTCAGTGCCATGTTCTTAACGGATTCTTCCATCTGCAGTGTGCAGGGTGATGAAAAGTATATGGACGAAGGATACATTCGGGTAGAATATATTGATAAATCCGCAAATATATCCGAGGGAGACGAACTGGTCACTTCCAATATCAGTGATAAGTTTCTTCCGGGAATTACGATCGGTTATGTAACAAACCTAACCCTCGACAGTAATAACCTGACGATGTCCGGAGATCTGGTACCGGCTGTTGATTTTGACCATATCCAGACTGTTTTGGTTGTTCTGGATCTGAAGCAAACAGTAGAAAAAGAGTGAACCTATGCGTAGATTTTTCATACAATTATTAATTATATTGATCTGCTTTCTTTTGCAGACAGCCTTTTTCCGGTATCTGAATCTGGCGGATATTGTACCAAATCTTCTCCTGATTCCTACCGTTTCCTTTGGTGTCATGCGCGGAAGAAAAGAGGGGCTTCTGGTCGGCTTTTTCTCCGGCCTTCTTATGGATATTGTCTATGGTTCCGTCATTGGTCCTTATGCACTGCTTTATATGTATCTTGGCTACGTGAACGGATTCTTTCATCGTGTTTACTATATGGAAGACATCCTGCTTCCTATGCTGATGGTAGGTGTCAATGATCTGGTCTATAATATTATCATTTACCTGTTTGCATACCTCATGCGTAACCGTCTGGATATCGGATTTTATTTTCTGCACGTTATGCTTCCGGAAATGGTATATACGATGATTATGACCTTGATTCTATATAAACCGCTGGTTCGGATCAATAAGTGGCTGAAGAGAAAAGAAGAAGGGAGTGACGCCAGATGATTAAGGAGCTATTCGGTGCAATTCGTGATTTTCTGAAGGAATATATGGGTCATCGTTTATTTCCGCTGACGATTCTGTTCTTTGTCCTCTTTGGAATCTTGATCTATCGACTATTTGTTTTACAGATCGTTGATGGGCAGGAATATCTGGATAACTTTATCTATAAGCAGGAGCGTACGGTTACCGTACCGGCTTCCCGTGGAATCATCTATGATTGCAACGGAAAGGAGCTTGCATATAATGAAATATCGTATTCCGTAACCTATGGAAACAGTTCCCAGCTTTCCGGCAAGGCAAGTGAACTGGGAATAACCGAAAATGATCTAAAAAACCAGATTGTCTATAACACCATTGGAATTCTGGAGTCGAATGGCGACTCTGTGATCTATAGTAACTTCCCGATTGAGCTGGATGATGCCGGTCACTTACAGTTTACTGTCACCGGTACGGCATTGACCCGTTTTCGTATGGAGGTTTATGCAGTCAGCAAAGAAGAGGATCTGAAGGAACATGCAAATGCTACTGCCGATGACATCTTCCGGTATCTGCGAAATAATGATAATGCAAAGCGAAATCGAAACTTTGACATATCCGATGAATATTCTACCGCAGATGCCCTAAAGATTATGGCTGTCCGGTATTCCCTCTGGCTGAATCGTTTCCAGCAGTATGTGACCGTAAAGATTGCCCTGAATGTATCCGAGGCGAGTGTTGCTCAGATTACAGAAAATAAGGACGAGCTGTTGGGAATGGATGTTCAGGTCGATTCCACCAGAGTCTATAATGATTCCAAATACTTTGCAAATATTATCGGATATATCGGTAATATTTCTACGGATGAACTGGCGGAATATAATGCTACCTTATCCAAGGACGATCAATATTCTTCCACCGATGTAGTCGGTAAAATGGGAATTGAAAACACCATGGAGAGTGAACTGCGCGGCAAGAACGGTACCCAGCAGTTATTTGTAGACAATCTGGGGCGAGTACTGGAGGTCGTAGACAGCCGCGATGCCGTAGCCGGCAACGATGTCTATCTGTCCATTGACAGTGATCTGACAAAATACTGTTATGACGCTCTGGAAAAGGAGCTGTCGGGTATTCTGCTGGCACATTTATCAGAGGGGAATTCCCGTGGTACCCAGAAGAATATTCTGATTCCGATCAATGATGTGTACTTTGCATTGTTTAATAACAACATCCTGTCGATGTCTCACATCCGTTCGGACGAGGCCAGTGAAAACGAGAAAAACTTCTTAACTTCCTTCACCGGCCGACAGGCAACGGTTCTATCCTCGATTGAGACAAATCTGAGAGACTCTCAGACTCCGATGAAGGACCTTTCAGAAGAGGATCAGGACTATATGGCCTTTATCTACAAGAAGCTGTTGGAAGAAGAGATTCTGGATGCAACCGTCATCCCGGATAATGACGAAACCTTTGTTGCCTATAATAAAAACCAGACCATCAGTCTGGGTGAGTATCTGCGCTATGCAATCAATCAGAACGCAATCAATATTGCAAACTTCGAGTTAAGCAGTGACTATTATGATTCGGAAGAAATCTATACTGCATTGGTTACAAACATTATTAATGAGCTGCAACAGGACAAAGATTTCGACAAACTTATTATTAAATATATGATACAATCTGGAGTGACCAGTGGAAAACAGGTCTGTCTGATGCTATATGATCAGGGTGTGTTAAGTACCGAAGACGAAGATTATGCTCCCCTGCAATCCGGTAGCCTAAGTGCTTATGCTTTCATGCGGCGCAAGATCGAGAAGATCGAGATTACACCGGGACAGCTTGCTCTGGATCCATGCTCCGGCTCTGTCGTTGTAACAGATGTCAAGACCGGCAAGGTGCTGGCGCTGGTCACCTATCCAAGCTATGACAATAACCGATTGACAAACACCATCGATACGTCCTACTATATGCAGTTGAATTCGGACATCACCAGCCCAATGTTTAACCGGGCTACCCAACAGCGGACAGCACCCGGATCTACTTATAAAATGCTATCCAGCGTTGCCGGTGTACAGGAAGGGGTTCTGGGATTGAATGAAAGCATCTATGACCGCGGTGAGTTTGATACCATTACACCGAGTCCGCACTGCTGGATCTATCCGGGCAGTCATGGTTCTATTGATATTCCTACCGCACTAGAGGTATCCTGCAACTATTTTTACTATGAAGTTGGATACCGCCTGAGTCTGGACAACGGGACCTATAATCAACAACAGGGAAATGAACGGCTGGCCAAGTACGCATCTGTATTTGGGCTGGACCGGAAGTCCGGCATTGAACTGCCGGAGGCGTCCCCTAGTGTCTCTACCGAGGATCCTGTTCGTTCTGCAATCGGTCAGGGCACGAACAGCTATACACCGATCCAGTTGGCACGCTATGTAAACACCATAGCTACGAGAGGCGACTGCTACGATCTGTCTCTGATCAATGATATTAAAGACTATGAAGGTAGCAGTGTTTATACACAGGCACAGGCTGTAACTTCTCATCCTGAGATTTCAAGTGCTTTATGGGATTCCGTATATTCCGGTATGCGCCGGGTAATTACGGATAACACCTCCGCATCCAGTCTGCTCAACCGAATGGATGTCGCAGTCGCAGGTAAAACCGGTACTGCACAGGAGGATCTGACCAGAGCCTGTCACGCACTGTTCGTATCCTTTGCACCATATGAGAATCCGGAAATCACGGTAACAACCGTTATTCCTTACGGTTATTCTTCCGGAAACGCAGAAGAACTGGCAAGTATGGTATATGCCTATTATTTCCAGCCGGAGTTATTGGAGAATCATACCGTCGACGGAAGCAGCGTCCACACTGATTAATTTACTTGCCAATAATTATGGATATGGTATATATTACTAGAAGAGGTGAGTTCATGAAAGAACATGTTATAATAAAGGGAAATCGTTACGGAATCGTTTTGGTTCTGGATCCGGATGTTCCGTTTGAAGATCTTCTGATCGAAATCGGTGTCCGCTTTGACGATTCCAGCAAATACTTTAACAGCAATACACAAAGTGCCATAACCTTTGAGGGGCGGGAGCTGTCATCCGAAGAGATTGACCGGATCCTGGATCTGATCAAGAAGCGGACAACTCTGCGGATTCCTTATGTAATTGATAATAATAAGGATACCGAAGAACACTTTCATCGTATTATAGAGACCGGCGGCAACTATCCATCCTCGCAGGAGGGAGCAGAAGATGAAACACACTTCATCTATCCGGAGAAAAATGACGGACTCTTTTATAAGGGAACTCTTCGATCCGGACAGACACTGGAATCTTCCGGCAGTCTGGTTATGATCGGGGATGTCAATCCGGGTGCTACCGTTATGTCAAATGGAAATATCATCATTCTCGGAAGCCTGAAGGGAACTGCCATAGCAGGAGCCGCAGGCAATAAACATGCGTTTGTTCTGGCTCTGTCCATGACACCGATGCAGGTTCAGATCAGTGATATCATCGGGCGGGCACCGGATAAGCCGAAGAAGCGCTTTGGCAGTAAGCCAATGGAGGCACAGATCGCCTTCGTAGAAAATGATAATATTTATATCGAACCTGTCAGCAAGTCGGTTCTAAATGATATAAACATATAAAGAATACAGGAGTGGAGGAATAAAACGTGAGTGAAGTAATCGTTATAACATCAGGAAAAGGCGGCGTAGGTAAGACTACTACCACCGCAAATGTAGGTACCGGTCTGGCAAAGCTGGACAAGAAAGTCGTACTGATTGATACAGATATAGGACTTCGGAATCTGGATGTTGTCATGGGACTGGAAAACCGTATCGTATACAACCTGGTCGATGTCGTAGAGGGTAACTGCCGTTATAAGCAGGCATTGATCAAGGATAAGCGGTATCCAAATCTATTTTTGCTTCCATCTGCACAAACCAGAGATAAGACTTCGGTTTCACCGGAGCAGATGAAAAAGCTGGTGGATGAACTGAAGAATGAGTTTGACTACATACTTCTGGACTGCCCGGCAGGTATCGAACAGGGCTTTAAGAATGCGATTGCCGCTGCCGATCGTGCATTGGTTGTAACAACACCGGAAGTATCTGCCATCCGTGATGCAGATCGTATCATCGGACTGTTAGAGGCAAATGAAATCAAGAAGATCAATCTGATCGTCAATCGTATCCGTATGGATATGGTAAAACGTGGAGATATGATGTCCATCGATGATGTTGTAGAGATTCTTGCCATCGATCTGATCGGTGCAGTACCGGATGATGAAAACATCGTCGTTTCCACAAACCAGGGTGAACCGCTGGTTGGAGATACTACACTGCCTGGAAAGGCATATTTGAACATCTGCAAGCGAATTATGGGTGAAGAGGTTCCATTCCTTGATCTTTCAAACGATGGATTCTTCAAAAAGCTGTCACGCATGTTCAAGAAGTCTAATAACTAAGGAGGGGCACTATACTATGGGATTAAAAGAGCTGTTTTTTGGAAAGAAAAAGGCCTCTGGAAATTATGCAAAAGACCGATTGAAGCTGTTATTAGTATCCGATCGTGCGAATTGCTCACCAGATGTAATGGAGCAGATTAAGAACGAGATCATCGAAGTGATTTCCAAGTATGTGGAGATCGATGCCTCCGGTCTGGATATCCAGATCACCCAGACAGAGTCTGAGGGCGGCAACGGTACCGTTCCTGCAATTTATGCAAATATTCCAATCAAAGAATTAAAGTCAAATACTAAATAAGGCAATTAAAATGTTAAAAGGATATCGATTACGTGATTACAACTTCAAACTGGTATTTCTAGTGTTAGTAGCATGTATATTCGGAACCATCGTTATCAACAGTGCTGACAGTTCCTATACCCCAAAGCAGATTATCGGATTAATTTTCTGTCTGGTCGTCATGGGAGTGGTGTCACTGATTGATTATCATTACTTCTGCAAGTTATGGATTGTTCTGTATATTTTGAATCTGATCATGTTGCTGGGTGTCATACCGTTTGGTAAGACTGTAAATGGTGCCAGACGCTGGTATGGTATCGGAAATTCCATTACCATACAGCCGTCTGAGTTCACGAAGGTATTGATCATCATCTGTCTGGCGGTACTTCTTACAAAGTTTAAGGACAACCTAAATACATGGAAACACCTGCTGATCATAGCGATATTCTGTGCAGTACCGTTATTGGTTATTTACAAACAGCCGCATCTGTCCACTACAATTGACATCTTTGTTCTGATGCTTGGCATGATATTTCTTGCCGGTCTCAGCTATAAGCTGATCGGAATTGTTACGTTGATTCTGGTACCGGCCAGTAGTTTGTTTTTCTGGTACATCCAGCAGCCGGGACAAAAGCTGCTGAATGATTATATGCTAGGACGTATCCTGGCCTTCCGGTATCCACAGGACTATCAGTTATCCACCGGCTATCAGCAGGATAATTCCGTCATGGCGATCGGATCCGGTATGCTGACCGGCAAGGGATTGACCGCCGATACAGTAGCAACGGTAAAGGATGCGAACCTGATATCAGAGCAGCAAACGGACTTTATTTTCTCCGTTATCGGTGAAGAATTGGGCTTCATCGGCTGTGTGTTTATTATTGCAATCATACTGTTAATAGTGTTACAATGTATACGTATCGCGAGAAGGGCAGAAGATACAGAGGGTATGTTAATTGCGGCTGGTGTAGCTATACTGCTTTGTTTTCAGACATTTATCAATGTCGGTGTAGCCACACAGATCTTGCCGAATACCGGACAGCCACTTCCATTTGTCAGTTACGGACTCAGTTCGTTGTTGTCATGCTGTGGCGGAATCGGTCTGGTACTAAATGTTGGACTTCATAAAAAAAAGTATTGAGGTGAGGCTATATGAATATTGGACTAATTGCACATGATACAAAAAAGAAGCTGATGCAGAACTTTTGTATCGCATATCGTGGAATTCTGAGCAAGCATTCCCTATATGCAACCGGTACAACCGGACGATTAATCGAAGAGGTTACAAATCTTAATGTATACAAGTATCTGGCTGGTCATTTGGGTGGTGAGCAGCAGCTTGGATCCCAGATTGAGAACAACGATCTGGATATGCTGATTTTTCTGCGGGATCCGCAGAATCCAAAGTCACACGAAATTGATTTTAATAATATCTTTCGTCTGTGTGATGTACATAATATACCGTTGGCTACCAATCTTGCCACTGCCGAGCTTTTGATCAAAGCGTTAGAGCGCGGAGATCTGGAGTGGCGGGACGCCTATCGGTAACCAGAACACAATATCAGGAGGCAGGGCATGAAGCATTCCATGGTTTGCATTTTAAGCGTGCTGACATGCTTATGTATATGCTTGACCGGTTGCAATTCTTATCAGACAGAACCAGCACCGGCGACTTATTATCATATCAATAACGAACGGGAGTATCAGACATCGATACCGGTAGCTCCTGCTGTGAACTGTGCGTATGCCAGTCAGTATGCAGTGATACCAGCGTCTGATTCTGTCCGTTCTTCCGTTTCTACAAAGCTGTGTATCAACAATACAGAGAATACGGTTGTTGCAGCAGAAAATCCATTTGAAAAAATATATCCGGCCAGTATCACAAAGATCATGACTGCTTTACTGGTGCTAGAGCATGGAACCTTAACCGATCAGGTGACGATAACGGATCCGATCGATCTGGGGGATCCGATGGCAGTATCCCTCGAACTTCAGGTTGGCGACACGCTGAGTGTCAATGAACTGATGCATGGTATGCTGATCACTTCCGCCAATGACTGTGCCGTCGCTCTTGGACGTTATGTAGCCGGGGATGAAGCGAGCTTCGTTACTATGATGAATGATCGGGCTGCTCAACTGGGTGCTACCCATACACATTTTGTCAATACAAATGGACTACATGATGACGATCATTACACGACCGGTTATGATCTGTATCTGATCTATAAGGAGCTGATTACACATCCCGAATTCCGGGCGATTGCTGAATTACCGGACTATATGATTCACTATACCGATGCAGAGGGCAGTGTCAGAGAAATACCGATCCGGAATTCCAATCAGTTTATTACCCAGACGGTATCTACACCGGAGGGACTTACGGTACTGGACGGAAAAACCGGGACCACTAACGAAGCCGGCTATTGTCTGATCATTGAAGCAACGGATACAGACAATCAGGATTATATTGCAGTCATCTGTGGTGCCGGCAGTCGGTCGGAACTCTATACACAGCTTCAGCAGCTATTGGAACAGACACAGGTTGATAAAGAAGGTTCTTCCGCTGCAAATTGATTACATTCTACAACTTCTAGTTGTACTCAGCACTTTCTTGTACTATAATTAGTGGTAATGGATAAACAGGAGGTTTCATTATGGTTGAGATTATAGCAGGCGAAAAGGGCACAGGAAAGACAAAGACTCTGATAACAAAGGCGAATGATGCTGCCTTGTTGACCAGTGGTTCCATTGTGTTTTTAGACAAGAACAATAAGCATATGTATGAACTGAGCAATCAGATCCGTATGATTAATGCGACCGAATTCCACATTGACAGTTTTGATATGTTCCGTGGTTTCCTATATGGTATCGTATCGCAGAACTGGAGCCTGGATGCTATTTTTTTGGATAGCTTTTTAACGATTGCTCATGTGGAAGATGTTTCAAAATTACAGGATTATATTGATTTTCTGGAAGCTATTTCCAAGGAGCATAATCTTCGGATCATTGTAAGTGTATCTGCAGATAAAAATCAATTACCAGAGGCGATTCATAAGTATATCAGTGTCGCTTTATAGCAGGACAGGTGTCTATCACCCGTCCTGTTTTCAGGAGGTTTTATGGCTGGAAAGAATCAAAAAGTTGTAAAATTTCATAATGTACCCACGATCAATATCGGTATTATCATTTTTGTTCTGATTTTTATTTTTCTGGGGGTACAGATTATCCGCAGTATGAAGCAGACCCATGTATCAGTCTATGAAGTACAGAATAGTTATATTGATACAAATATCAGTGGTAACGCACTTGCACTGCGACAGGAACAACTGGTTTCTACTGACACCTCCGGCTATGTAAACTATTACATTCGAAACGGGCAACGGGTAGGAAAAAATGCGACAGTCTATACACTGGATGCGACCGGTTCTCTGTCGGATCTGATCGCAGAAGCCTCCGTCGACGGAGTTTCTTTGAACAGTGCCGGTTATTCCGAGATCAAATCCAGTCTGTCATCCTTTGAAAACTACTTCTCGGATGTAAACTTTTCAGATGTATACGAGTTCAAGTATGATCTGAGTTCTGAGGTTCTGGATATTGCGAACAGCCAGATTCTGGATCAGCTGACCGGTACCGACGGTACCGGGAGTGCATTTCATCAGATTTCATCACCGGAGAGCGGCGTTGTCACATTTTATCAGGACGGATATGAAACTAAGACACCGGCAGATGTTACGGCTTCCGACTTTTCAACCGATTCCTATACCAGTACCCCGCTTAAAACCGGGGAAATCGTACAGGCGGGCAGTAATGTTTATAAGCTCATTACCAGCGAATACTGGAATTTGGTTCTTCCTTTGTCCGCAGAGGATGCCGATCGTCTGAAGGAAGATACCAGAGTCACTCTATATCTGCCAAACGTCACACATGAGGTCTATGGAGATATTGAGGTAATCCAGAATGGGGATGCATATTTTGCAAACATTACACTGGATAAGCTGATGGTCAACTACTGTGAAGATCGGTTTGTTCCGATTGAGATTGTCATGACGAAGGAAGATGGGCTGAATATTCCAAATACCGCAATCGTCGAGAAACAGGTTCTGCGAATTCCATTGGACTATCTGACAACCGGCAGTAATTCCAGTCAGGCCATTTACTTTAATCTGCGAACTCTGGATGAATCCGGCAATCTTTCCATTACACAGATTGCCCCATCCATTTATTATAAGGATGATACTTACTGCTATGTGAATCCGGATGATTTTGCTGAGGGATCTGTACTGGTAAAGACAAATTCCGATGAAACTCTGGCACTGTCCGATATCGGTCGTGAGACTATGACCGGTGTCTATAATATCAACCGTGGAACTGCCGCATTCGAACGAATCCATATTCTGACATCGAATGAAGACTTCACGATAGTAGAAGATAAGAGTCCTTACAGTCTGTCTCTGTATGATCGTATCATATTAGATGCATCCACTGTAACGGAAGGACAGATCATTCAATAACTTCGATAAGGAAAATAAGGAGATGAATTGCTATGATAAAGGAAAATATAGAAGCAGTACAGGCAAATATAGAAACTGCCTGTCAAAAAGCAGGCCGCGATCCCAGGGAAGTTACTCTGATTGCTGTCAGCAAAACCAAGCCACTCTCAGATATAGAGGAAGCAATTGACTGTGGTATGATGGAATTCGGAGAAAACAAGGTTCAGGAACTTGTGGATAAGATTGAGCATGTCAGTCGTCCTGTACACTGGCATCTGATCGGACATCTTCAGACAAATAAGGTGAAATATATTGCTGATAAGGGATTGTTGATTCATTCTGTCGATTCTGTTAAGCTGGCAAAAGAGATTCAAAAAGAAGCCGTTAAAAAGCAGGCAGACTGTGACATTCTCCTGGAGGTAAATGTTGCCCGGGAGGAAAGCAAGTTTGGTTTCACCTGTGAAGAAGTCCCGGATGCGGTTGCCGAGATCGCACAGCTTTCCAATGTTCATATTCAGGGATTAATGACTATTGCACCTTTTGTCGAAAATCCCGAAGATAACCGTGTAATTTTTGCAAAGTTGCACAAATTATTGCTTGACATAAAAAGCAGAAACATTGATAATGTTAATATGAATGTGTTGTCCATGGGTATGACCAATGACTATACGGTAGCTGTAGAAGAGGGTGCTACTATGGTTCGAGTTGGTACCGGGATATTTGGTGCACGCAATTATAATATTTAGGGATAGGAGACAAGTCCATGGGAAAAGGGATAGACAAATTCATGAATATTCTGAGCTTAAACGGTTCGGATGATGACGATGATTATGATAACGACGACTTATTTGACGATGAGATAGATCTGGTGGAGCCGCCAAAACCAAAGAAAGAAAAGGTAAAAAAGGAAAAGCCGACAGTATCCAAACCACAAAACAGTTCTTATGCATCGGCTGCAGCAACTGCAAGTGACGACGTTGACTATGATACCGGAAGTTCTTTTGCAAAGCGGAGCCGTTCATCCAGACCGGCATCCAGATCAACATCCGGTTCCAGCAACAAAGTAGTATCTATGAATAGTAGAGGTAGCGAAGTGTATGTAATTAAACCACAGGAATTTAATGAAGCTCAGACCGTAACGGATTTCTTAAAAGATGGCAAGACGATTGTCATTAATATGGAGGGAATCGAATTGACTGCCGCACAGCGTATCATTGACTTTATCGGTGGTGCCTGCTATGCACTTGATGGAACCTTACAGGCTATTTCCAGCAATATATTTATTGCAGCACCTCAGGATATCGAGGTATCCGGTGATCTGCGAGATGAGATTTTAAATGAATCTACGGTATCTCCGTATCTTGGTTCATTTTAATAAGGGAGGATAAACTACGATGATTACACCAGTAGAGATTCAGTCAAAGGCTTTTAAGTCCGGTATTGGCTATGATAAAAAAGATGTAGATAGCTTTATTAATGAGATTCTGGAAAGCTATGAGGAATTATATCGCTCAAATGTAGAGATGAAGGATAAGATTAATATGCTGAATGAAGGACTTCAGCATTATAAAAATATCGAAGCTTCTTTACAGAAAGCACTGGTTCTGGCTGAAAAGACATCAGAGGAAACGATTCGTACTGCAGAATTAAAGGCTCAGACGATAGAAATGGAAGCTGTAAATAAGGCAAAGGAACATACGGCGGATGCGAAACGCGAGTTGGAGCAGGTACATAACCAGACCGTTGCACTGGTACAGCAGTATACCAAATACAAGGCTCAGTTCACTCAGTTCCTGAATGCTCAGTTAGATTTGATTTCCAGCGATTCTTTCCGTGTTGATGCCAGTGATTTTGCCGCTTTTGCCAAGAGCACTGCTTCTGCAAATGATGCTTATATCAATTCAAATCCAATGGCCGACTTTGTGGCTCATGGTGAGCAGTCACAGTTAGCCGGGTATGATAACGGTGAGGATAGCGGCCGTCTGGGTGAACGCGATGATGCAGACCGCTATAATATGGACTTTGGACGCGATAGCAGTCTGGGAGATGCGGGAGTAGATCCATTTGCTTTCTCTCAGAAGTCAGAAGATACAGCGAAGGCTGCTGCTACTCAGGAACCGGAAGAAACACCGGACACCTACGAAGGCGAAGTCGAAGATAAGGTTGAAAAACGTGCAATGCTCGGTGATGAAGAAGCAAACAGCACCGGATTTACTTTTATATAATAGCTAGAAGGATTATTGAACAGCAATGAAATATGTAAGAGCACTGATTAGTATCTTTTTATTAATATGTCTGGATCAGTATGCAAAGTATATGGTAGTACAAAAGTTAGCCATGTACGATTATAAACCTATTATAGGGGATATATTCGGATTATACTATCTGGAAAATAAGGGTATGGCCTGGGGATTGTTTCAGAATCGTCAGGTTGTATTTCTGATTTTTACCATTATTATTCTGGTAGCAATGGGCTATCTCTTTGTCCGTCTGTCAAAGGACAACCGTTTTCTTCCATTGCGTGTCTGTATGGTTTTCCTGACCTCCGGAGCGATTGGCAATATGATTGATCGTGTCTTTCACGGCGATGTATTATTTCAGGGATCGGTGGTTGATTTCCTATATATTAAAGCCATTCATTTTCCGGTCTTTAATGTAGCAGATATGTACGTTACAATTTCTGTAGCAGTTATGTTGATTCTGCTGTTGTTCCGTTATAAGGAGCAGGATTTTCATGGTGTCATACCGTTTCTAAAAGCAAAGGAAGACAGAGAAGACATTTCCGAAGTTCCCGATTCTGTTCTTACGGACTCTGAGACAGTCACATCAGAAAAGCATGTAGATTTCAGTTCCGATGAAGCACCAACCTCACCTGTATCTACAGCAAAGAAACCTGAGCAAACGAATATCGATTCATTATTTTCAGACGAAGAGGAAGAAGACGAATAATTGGACTATCATATTACCCGGGGACAAGTGAATATGCGGATTGATAAGTATTTATCAGAGGTGATCCCAGACAGTTCCCGGTCTTATATCCAGAAGTTGATCGGAAATAACCGGATTCTGGTAAATGACCAGCCGGTGAAAGCCAATTATAAGCTTCGGGAAAATGATTCTATTCAGGTCACGATTCCGGAACCGGAAGCCGTTGATATTACTCCAGAGGATATTCCTCTGGATATTTTATATGAAGATGACGATGTTCTGATCGTAAATAAGCCGAAGGGAATGGTTGTACATCCTTCAGCCGGTCATTATACGGGCACTCTTGTAAATGCACTGATGTATCATTGCAAAGATCATCTATCCTCGATCAATGGGGTTCTACGTCCCGGAATCGTACACCGGATCGATATGGATACAACCGGTCTGTTAGTTGTCTGCAAAAATGATGTTGCACATCAGTCTCTGGCAGAACAGTTGAAATGCCATTCCATTACCCGAAAGTATCAGGCCATTGTATATGACAATATAATCGAAGACTCCGGCACCGTTCATCAACCGATCGGCCGACATCCGATTGATCGCAAAAAGCAGGCAATCAACTATAAAAACGGAAAGGATGCGATTACACACTACCGTGTTCTGGAGCGGTTCGGTGGAAAATATACCCACATTGAATGTCAGTTGGAAACCGGCCGTACCCATCAGATTCGTGTCCATATGGCATCCATTCACCATCCACTACTCGGTGATACTGTATATGGACCTGCAAAAGATCCTTTTCATCTACAGGGACAAACACTTCATGCAGGTGTGCTTGGCTTTATGCATCCACGGACACAGGAATATATGGAATTTCATGCAGATCTACCGGATTATTTTCAGACATTATTAGCAAATTTTCGCAATCTTTCCTAAAGAGGCATAGCAACTTTTTCTCAAATCTGCTATAATACTGGTAAACAATTACAACATACCTGTATCAGCATCATGGCTATGCAGAAACTGAAAGGGGCGGTTATTATGGGTAAAGATACGATTATTACCATCGGCAGACAATGTGGAAGTGGCGGTCGTGAAGTTGGTATCGCACTGGCAAAGGATCTGAACATTCCATATTATGATAAGGAGCTTCTGAAACGTGCGGCAAAAGAAAGCGGTTTATGCGAGGAGGTCTTTGAAAAGTTCGATGAAAAGCCAACCAGCAGTCTGTTGTATTCCATTGTAATGGATCCATATTCTCTGGGAATAGGAGCAAACGGTATTGATATGCCAATCAACCATAAGGTATTTCTGGCAGCCTTTGATACAATCAAAAAAATCGCAGATGAAGGTCCTTGTGTTATGATTGGTCGATGTGCAGATTATGCACTGGCTGACTACAGCAACGTCGTTAATTTCTTCTTATTTGCACCTATGGAGGATCGTATTAAACGTGTAGCAGAAAGAAGAGAACTGACTCCTGAAAAAGCAAAAGACTATATCCAGAAGACAGAAAAACAAAGAGCTTCCTACTACAATTACTACACAACCAAAAAATGGGGTGCTACCACCAGTTATAATTATTGTCTGGACACCAGCGTTTTAGGAATCGATGGTACGGTAGAGTTAATAAAGCATATCATTGATCATATTTAATATCCAGGATATAAGCAACCACCGGTTATCAGCCGGTGGTTGTTGTATTTTATTAAATTACCTTGACCAAATTATCACCCCCAAAATATAAAACTCTTGCATAAAGAACTGAGAGAGAGTGCAATCTATCTAGCGGATAAATCTGATTTTATGTTCTACATGTTCTAGCACATGTGCTTACGAGGGCTATTAAAAAAGAACGTAAGCGTTCTACCTCATCATTACTTAATAACTCATAGCGACTATAAAAAGCGATGGTTCCCTCGATTTCCTCAACCTCAGTCCGAATACGATTAATGCTATATCCATATCGCTCAACGTGATATTGTAAATCCTTAATACGATCGGAAAGTTCTTTATAAAGCTGAATAATATAAACCTCCTTTTGAATATTAATATTCAATTTACATCCATCTCAGTTTTTTTCATGGATACACCGGGTGAGATGGGAGATATATAGCGTATCCATGCCCCGTCAAGCCGATAGGTCAGCAATTTAAGGACGATCAAAAATACTAAAAACAAGATTTATCATCAATGCAATACAAACAGCACATGACAAAGCTACAAGAGTAATAAACAAAAAATGCGAAAACGATGCTTCCGCTTGTGCTTCATCCGGCATCAAGGTCACATATTCCTGTCGATTGTTTGAAATGATACTCTTATCAACAGAATCATACGATTTCCTTGCATTAGCGAAGATTGCCTTTGCTTCTTCCTTGCTTACTTCACGCACACTCCAGACATGATCATTTTCATCGTCTGGAAGTAGGAGAGTAACGGTATCCTCATCCTCATTCTCTGACAATACAAAACTATTCATTTTCCAGTTCCTCCACTTCATGCAAAAACCGCTTTAACTTATCAGCAACCGCAGAGTTCTTCTCACAAATAAGTGACATATCATCAATCTGTCTATCTAGTTTAGACAAATACTCATAATCACGTTTATCAGTAAGAAGTCCATCCAACGCATGAAAGCACAACTGATTTCTACACAGTTCCGCACGATGCGTAGAATACTCTACACAGGATAGAAGAGTTCTGTACTCTTCCTCATTCAGTTCTAAGCTAGGATTTTTCATTTTTCTCACCCTTTTCCTTTCTTTTATGTCTTATTTTTGTTAAAATATAAAGATATGAAACAATGGGGAAACCCTGTTTTCTTTCTCTTTATATTAATAATTATATCAGCGTACTCTTTAGAGTACAAGATGGAATAATGTACAAAATGTACTCTAAAGAGTACGGTTTTATTGTGCATATTTTAGGAGGTATTAAACATGATAACTTACGAGAAACTATTCGATTTATTAAAAGAAAAAGGACACAACAAAAACTGGCTACGAAATAACGGACTAACACCTAAGACAGTAGATTACCTAATTCACAATAAGGAAATCAAGACCGGAACGATCAATAAGCTATGCAACCTATTAGATTGCCAACCGCAAGATATATTGACATTTACACCGGACAATGATTAAAACGGCAGCTTCATCTGTTCACCGTCTGACACAGTAGACCAACCATGCTCATCACATGTACCTAACGCCAGTCCTTTCAATGTCTCATAGTCCTTGTATTCACTTGCCTTTTGCTGATACTGGCAGTATTCATTTTTTTCATTCTTATAGTGATATATAACCGTATCAATCCTACGCTTTAACTGACCGTATGTATCAAGGTTTGCGTACCGGGAAGAGTTTATCATATTCTCATAAATCGCCTCTGGAGGAAGTACGCTTGTGATATGTACCTCTTTCCAGAGCATAAGCACGTTACTATACCGGGCGTGTAACTGAGTTTTGTACACATCCAGTATAGAAAGGAATGTAGCATACTTTAATTGACCTCTGTACTCATCTAGCCACAAGATCTCCTGTCCGCTATAGTTATCCATGAAACCATTTTCATAATCTTTCGTGAAGTAGACACGATCAGCACCAAGTTCATTAATCTGGATACTGGATTGAAAAGTCTTACCGGTTCCGGTTTCGCCTACATGATAGTAAACCTTAACATCACGAACAAAAGGTGTCTCAAGGTCTCTTTTCCGGTAATAAGCGTCTTTTATCATCTTCTCATACCGTCTTAACGTGATAGATACGTCCATGATCTCATTCGGTGTCATTCCTTGTGCAATCATGTTTTCCACTCCAGCAAGATCAGAACGATTACCTTGATTGCCTTTAATATCACCAGATACAGACACTTCTAGCACCTGTTCACCTTTTTCGGCAAACTTGCCACGTTTATAGATATAGTCCTCAGCTTCGGACTTGCTACCTCTTGTCGGTTCTATATGAAACTTTACGCCATAGATCTTCTGAATTGCTGAATACCGAAAGCGGTCAGAATGAGAATCGGAAGATTCAAGTACCATATGCAAGTGATGTAAACCTAATCCAGATACACAGTAAGCTACAGCCCCAATTCGACCGGGCTTACTATTGCACCACATAGCAAGGACAGTATCACAGATTTCCTTGTTTGAAAGTTCTGCAAGATATGTAGGAGTAACAGACAACACCTTTTGGCTGCCATCTGGATTTAATACTACATTTCCCTCTTTATCATGCTCATATGTTATATGTTCTCTGGGATTGTTCCAAACAACAAACGCACTAGCCATTGTACTAGCCATTTTTCTCACCTCACACCTGTACTCTGTAGATAACATTACCACATGTACTCTGTAGAGGTCAATAGTAAATATTGCACAAAAAAACACTTTATTCAGATAAAGTTTTGTTCCGCAAGTTAATTTTGTTCCGCCTATTGTTCCGCAAGTTGCGGAACAAAAAAAAGCTAGGAAAATCAAGGCGTGAAAGGCATTTGTTCCGCGTTCCGCAAGTGGGGGGTAATACTAACCCCCACTTGCAAGCGTTACGGATTCGACACACAGAAGCGAATCCTATCACCCTTTGTATTCCCACTCAAAGGGGAATACAAATATCTTTCCTCTTTCTGGCATTGCAGACAGCTAGAAAAGCACACGCCTGTTAGACAGTCGGTACTTTTCTTTCGCTGTCTGCAATGCGGGGGCATGCTCATGTTTTACGGCGTACACCGGCACAGCCGGCAAGCAAGCAGTGGCTACCGCACAGCAGAAGAGAAGCACCATACATCTACGATCTAATCAGATAACATCACAGGAAAGCAAGTGGCTACCGCACAGCAGAAGAAATGGAAGGCTTTTCAATCTGTCAAGACAATTAAAATTTTTGCAAGCAAAATTTTTAATTGGCACAAGGCAACTTGACAGAATGAAATCTGTATGACCGCCTAGCCATGGCGATAGACGGAAGCAAGGAAAAAACTCCTTGCCCCATCTATCGACAAGTCTATTCTGCCATACAGAACGCAGATATTTACATATGGTCTACTTTTATATACCTCCGGTGGGACTCCAGTCCAAAAGCATGGAATCGCTCCGCACTGGAGGACAGAACCTCAGACCGGCTATAATCGCCTTGCCGCTTGCAAGTGGGGATTGTGCATATTGTACATATTTCCGTAAGTATATTTGTATACTATTTCCGTAAATATATATTGCTATATTTCCGTAAATATAGTAAAATAGAAGTATGAAAGGAGGACATAGAAAAAGCGGAAGTTAAGGGCTTCCGCTAAACAAATCCCATACCCAATGAAAGGAGATCTGCTTAATGCAAGTATACACCAGAAAAGGAATGAAAGCAATCAAGAGTTTCATGTATTACAACTACGGAACTCCAGACTACAAAGAGTTCTATAACTCTATTATATGTTTTCACCGGCTAGGACTTATAACCGAAGAAGCATACAGAGTGATTATAGAACTTGATATGCACCTAGCATATACTAGGGGCTATTGATACAACCGAGCCGGAGCGGTTCTCCGGCATACTTGAATATTAATTTTCAAAAGGAGAGATTGACCATGAAAGAGAACACAAGCTATACACGAGTAACCGCATATCTGAATAAAGTATTCAAGTACGTGAATGAATACTTTTTCAATAACGAACTAGAGACACCAGTTATTACCATCCAGAGTACACCGAGAGCATACGGACACTTCACACCATGGAAAAGCTGGACGGTAGATAAGACAGGAGAGAAGATCGGACAAGTAGAAATCAATCTGGGAGCCGAAACGCTCAATAGACCGATTGAAAACACAGTAGCGACACTCATCCATGAGTGCGTACATTACTACTGTTACTTACATGACATCAAGGACACATCCAGAAATGGCAGCTATCATAATAAACGCTTCAAGGCAGAAGCGGAAAAGCGGGGCTTAATCATTTCATATGATGAAAGAATCGGATGGAGCGTAACAGAACCGGCAGAAGAGATTCTGAATTTCTGTATAGCCTATGGATTACAGGATATCTTCATTCACCGGAATGGGGCTTACTGGATGCCAGCCGGAGGAACAAAAGGAACACAGGGAAAGACCGGAACAGGAGAGGACGGAGAAGAACCAAAGAAAAAAAGCAACAGTATCAAGTGGGTATGTCCGGAATGTGGCATGATCGCAAGAACTACTAAGATCTGCCGAATGATGTGTATGGACTGCATGAAAGAACTGGAAAGAGCCTAGAAATAGGCTTTTTCTTTTGAATATTAATATTCAATATGATACAATAAACGGATAGAAAGGAAGTGGAGAAATGGCATATTCACAAGCACAGAACAAAGCAACTCAAAAATACATTAAGTCTAATTATGATAGATTCGAGTTAGTAGCACCAAAAGGAAAAAAAGCAGAATACAAAGCAGAAGCAGAGAAACGCGGCTTGTCCTTAAATCAATACGTGATCGGACTAATCGAAGCAGACATTCGCAACAACGAGCAGTGACCGCACACGAACGAAAGACTGCCTACCGCTTGAGCGGTAGGCAGTCCACTAGCCTTGTATCATCTTTTTGCCTTTTCTGGTCAAGTGACGTGTATCGTATACGGTGAGATTCTTTTGCCTACCGTTCAGTACTTCTTCACTAGATTTACTCTTTGTCTTTCCGATCAGATTAACAAGGGCTTTCGTATCGTATAGCTTATACTGCCAATCTGAGATATGCAGGAAGTCCCATGTCAGCTTGCGTACCATGCGTGGGTTGTCACATGTTTCGAGATCGTACGCAGAGTAGACGTAGTGTACAACCGTATTCAGTAGCGGAATATGCTGACACTCAATAACTCTATCCATGATATTACGCACTAAGGCATCCAGATAGCGGAAACGCTGACCTACAAGGATGATATACATATTGTTATGCCGACAGGTCACTAATGACTTTATCTGCTCCTCATTCTGGAAATTGTTCTTAAAGTTCCGGGCGTTCATAACAGCGTTACATTCATCAATAAGCACGATATTGTAAGTGCTAGAGTTGTCCTGTTCACCAAGATCTACAAGTTGCTGCATGTTCTTAAATGGTGTTACCGGAATCCCTTTAATATCAAGATTGGCGATCACGTTTACTTTCCATGTGATCCAATGCGGCTTGTCACACTTATAGTCATATGTCTTTACGCCATTATAACGATTGTACAGACGATGAACCTTGACAACCGCTGACAAAGTCTTACAACAGCCGAATACCTTTGAAGAGTGAGCCACATAGCCATCAATCACGCCGAGATCACGGGGATAATTGTACTCCTTATAGCGTACATAGTTGATCGAGTTCACAACGAAAGAACGGAGCAACTTGTCAAAGTTAAGGACAAAGTAGCGGTAAGGTGTCCAGAAGAGAAGTAGCAGAACACCGAGAGCAAGCCACTTTTTACCGAATCCAATCAAGACAAAAAGAACACCACCATACACAACAAAGACCGCAAGCAATCGTATTAACTTGTAAAGAAGTTGTTTCTTTTTTTCCTCCAAAAAATCACCGTCCTATTGATTTTACCATCGGCACGATTACTGAGATCAGACTGGTAAGCACATTTACTACCAGACAGACACCAAGGCACCGACCAACAAAGATATACTCCGGCGTAAGAACCAGATCACCAACGAAGAGCTGTAACAGGCTATCCATAGCTTATTCCTCCTTTTTGAATATTAATAATCAATTTTGTTTCTGTCTCAAACTGCTGGCAATCTTTGCACAATCACGCTTGATAGAATCATAACAGCGGAAGATTAACCAAGCCAGGAACCAAAGCTTCAAGAGATCATATATCTGCTGAATATCCATAAATACCTCCTTAATCACCAAAAAACAACCAACGGATAAAATAGCCAAAAACGAACACGACTACAGCAAATATGATCGCACCACCTAATGAAAAATGATATCCGCTAATCGTTATAGCTACCGTATCCAGTAGCGACCACAAAAACGTAAATAAACGATTAAATATATCCATACTACATACCCCTCAATGACTTAAATATGATAATCACAACAGAAACAGCAAGAGCATACATGATAATCGACCATACACCGGATGGAACAGTACTAAAAAAACGATTACTAAGTTCTATATATCCATCACTACCAGTAAGTCCGAAACCATTTTTGATATGCTGAAGAATGTTTCCATCATCAATATTTCCAAGATCACTACTAATATCATCGCCATTACTATTCATTTCATAGCTATTCTTAAAAACATCATCACCATTGTCATCTTTAGCAATACGTGTATACGTTGCACCATAATGATCATTGTCCTTACTCCAAAGACATCTACGAAAATACACATCGTCTGACTTATGTTTTACACCAGAATCATCAACATAATAAGTAGTTACACGTACTTGTGCAGCTATAAACTGCATATGATATTCCATACTAAAAACAGAAAAAGGAATAGTATAAAGGGTATAATAATCCGGTGGTGATGAAGTCACAGCATTATTCAACTCAACTATACCAGTAGTTTTATATGTACCAGAATCAGCAGTACACAAATATTTCTGAGTTGTAGGTGTACCACCAACTTGAAACGCTTCAAATTGTTCCTTACAAGTAATTTTCGCTACAAACAGATTGTTCTTATCAAGAGCAAAGTCATCTACACCACGATTAATTTCTGCAACCTCAAGGTTACTATTTTGATTATTTATCTGACTTTTTGATAGCAACTGATAGAAGTATTCGACTTCATAATCATACTGCAATTCAACATTATTTTCTTCCTCAAAATTCCTCAATTCATTTTCATCATACTCAAACATACTCGAAACAGTACTTGCAGTAATCACATTAACATTTGCTTTAACCGGAACAGGGATTGAAGAATCATACGAAGCGAAAGACTCTTGAATCTCATCATAATTCAAAGCAGTAGAAGCAAGTTCAGAATCAGACATCTGACCAGATAAATACTTATCACAAGTCGCTTTATCCGAAAAGCGATAAATAGGTAAAGCCTCAGATACATTAAAAGGTTCATCCGCTATCTTACGAAAACCATTGCTAGGATCAGCGACACCATCTTTCGTAATATTTACATTAACTTTATCACTGCTATAAATATGCATCCGATAAAAGTCACCTAGACCATTCCTATTAGTAAATTCAAACGTACTATAATAACAATATCTAACAGAAGAATCACCAGATATATTATAGACAATCTCTTCAGTATGATCCCAACCGATTCGAGACGAGATAAGAGTTATAGTATGACTAATCTCTTCTGCATGAGCATCTACATTAAACACAGCCACATAGGACAGCAGTACCGACAACGTCACTACTGTTGCCATTACTCTATATTTCAATTTTTGTTTATTAATTTTCAAAATAATCACCCCTTAAATAGAAAGAGGGTAGTAGTCGCAATATTCAACTACTACCCAGTAAACTATCGAGCCGTGTTCTTGATTCTAGAAACGATACCGAATCCAGCCGGAACCAGTACGGCAAGAACAAAGGCACACGCCAGAATCGGCTCACCCTTAATTACACCAAGAATCCAAGTCAATACCTGTTTTCCTAAGTCAAGAGCGGCTGATGCATCAAATGCACCAGAAGCGGCAGTTTCTGCTAACATTGTAAATGGACCCATAACTATTTACCTCCTTTATCCTTATTTTTATCTGGAACGGTTTCCGGTGAGACACTACCGGTAGGAACTTCCGCCGGTTCTTCGACTAGCGGTTCATCCTCCTTTGGAAATCCGTTGATAAACAAGTTAAACCCGAGGTCACAATCCCGACTATTCACAGCAGTACGAGACAGACCAATCGAGCAATCGAACCGATCGCAAGTCAAGGTTGAAAGTTCTTCATATACTTCCTTACTGATGAACTTATCAAACGATGTACCGGCTAAAAGAGGGAAGTCAGCACACCCAACAATCACACCATTAAAACGGTAATATTCCTTACCGGTTCTCTGGCTGACACCAAGTATCAAATTTGTAACAACAACATCTGCAACTATCTGCATAATTCATTCCTCCTAATCATTCTTAAAATTCTTAAAAAACTCCATGTTTATATCTGTTGCCCATTCCTGAAAGTCATGTTCCAGTTTCCATGTGTAAAATGTATTTACTATAAAGCAGATCATTAATATGATCCAGCAAAATACCATTTGATCACCTCCAAAAGAGCAGTATCAATCTAGCGGATAAATCTACGTTTTTCTGCGTTTTTATATTGAATAGAAGAAGCAGCTATGCTATAATTGCCTTAATGAACAGAAAGGAATGATAAAACTATGGCTCGTGGTTCTGAACACTATCGTGAAAAGGAACGTCATCAAAAAGAAACCTATCATGAACTATTGGCACAGCTACCTCCTTGTGCCAGAGACTATTTACGGGATAAAGATTTAACTACCCAGATCAGCACGCGGATCTCATATGCATATGATTTGCTGACCTTTTTCCGCTATATCAGAAATCAAAATCCAGTATATAAGGATATTGAAATTAAAAGCTTTACATATGAAGATTTAAAAAGATTTACTTCTGAGGATATTTCTGAATATCAGCATTATCTGGAGTTCAGTACGGAAGCTCTTGACGGGGAAGCTCATGAGAACGGAAAACGCTCCATTGCCCGTAAAATGGCCTGCTTACGCGGTCTTTATGAATATCATATAAAGCACGAAAACGTAGATCGAAATCCAATGCTCTTAGTACAGATGCCGCGGATCAAAAAGGATAAGAATATTATCCGTATGAACAATTATGAAGTTCAGAATATACTTGATGCAGTTGAGAAGGTAAACGGACCTATGTCTGAACGCCAGAGAAAGGCCTGTGAGCGTACGAAACAACGAGACCTAGCCATATTAACCCTTATGCTGGGTACCGGTATTCGTGTATCAGAATGTGTAGGTCTTGACATAACCGATATTGATTTCCATGTAAATTCCCTCACCATTGTACGAAAAGGCGGCGGTCAGGATATTCTATACTTCGGTGATGAAGTTCATGAAGTACTTGAAAACTATATAGAAGGCGAACGAAAGCAAATCCATATAAATGAGGGCGAAGAAAAAGCCTTATTCATATCATCCAAAGGAAACCGGATGAGCGTGGATGCCATTGAACGCTTAGTAAAGAAATATGGCCGTCTGGCCGTTCCAAATAAGAAGATAACGCCTCATAAGCTCCGGAGTACCTATGGTACTGCCCTATACCGCCAGACCGGTGATATTCGGCTGGTTGCAGATGTTCTCGGTCACGAAAACATCAATACTACGATTGATTTCTATGCAGCGATCGAGGACGAACACAAACGAAAAGCAGCCAACGCGGTATCCCTAAGAAATACAGATTCAAATGATAAAGGATGAGAGCCTATGAAACCACAAAAATTATTAACTTATACCCGAAAAGCTATCCAGGACTATGATATGATCCAGCCGCATGACCGAATCGCCATAGGCATCTCCGGCGGCAAAGACAGTCTTACACTCTTGTATGCACTGGCAAAGCTCAAGGAATTTTATCCTGTACCCTACGAACTCACGGCGATCACCGTCGATCTTGGTTTTCCCGACTTTCATACCGAGTGTCTGGAAACATTCTGTCAGAGTCTGAACGTTCCTTATCATGTAGAGCATACACAGATCGGTGAAATCGTCTTTGACTATCGGAAAGAACCAAATCCATGTTCTCTTTGCAGCCGCATGCGTAAGGGTGCCTTTAATGAGGCTGCCGCCGGCCTAGCCTGCAATAAAATTGCATATGCCCACCATAAGGATGATGTCATAGACAGCTTCCTGATGTCGATGTTATACGAAGGACGCATTCATACTTTTTCGCCCGTCACTCATCTGGAACGATCCGGAATTACCCTGATTCGACCGTTGATCTATGCATATGAGGGAGAAATCAAATCATTTGCAGTTAAGCAGGAATTACCTGTTTGCAAGAATCCTTGTCCGGCCGATGGTATCACAAAACGTCAGGAGGCGAAGGATCTGCTTCTGGAATTAAAAAATACCGTTCCCGAAGTAAAGGAACGGATATTCTCTGCAATCGTTGGATCAGGAATCGATGGCTGGTAATCCGGCCATCGATTCCTTTCCTTCCTATTTATCTTCTGACAATTCTCGTTCTGATGCCGGTTTCTCATTCTGATAATGGCTGTTCCGCATAATACGGAACCATCAAATAACAGCCGGTTGTAATCGTTTCGTCCGATAAATGATTGATCTCCATAACCTCCTTAACATAGGCCTGTGTGGACGGATATTCTGCAGTCTTATAACCCTGAGCAATATCCCACAGGGTATCACCGGCATTCACTTCAATGCTTGTAAAATACTTCTGGTTTACATGATCCGAATGTGCACTAACCTTCGATCCGGATAATAATAAAACAACACTGACTGCTGCAATTACAAGCCCTGTAATCATAGCATAAAATGCAGCCTTTGTATGTCTGGCTAATATACAACCAAGTATATAATGAAAGCCTCTCTTCTTCTCTCCTGCTTCCTTCCGTAAATATGTCATTTTATCATAAGCTGCTACCATAACTGCACCCTCCGTATCGAACATTTGTTTTGTATGTTCTGATTATATCGAACAGCTGTTCTTTTGTCAATCTTTTTTCGAAAATATGTTCGGGAAAATATGTTCGACTGTTTGGGTTATAGTGTTTATCTACAGCATTCAGAATGGTTTATATGATCGATGTTAACAAGCATCGTTTTTGAGACCCTGCATATCGTTCTTCTGCTTATCTTTTCCTCTACCTGATACAATCGACCTTTTACCTCGTAAATCTTCTCCACTGTATAGGCAAATACCACACCATCTACAATTCCAGAACATTTGTTTGCATTCTTCTGAATAGTATGGTACACTAATATTACATTTGTAAAAACTATAGCATAGGATATGCCATCTGGGAGGATTATATATGGGTACAGGTAAGATTACTGACAAGCAAAGAGAAATATTGGAATATATGAAGGAACAAATTCTGTCAAAGGGATATCCACCTTCGGTTCGCGAGATTTGTACAGCCGTTCACCTAAAGTCGACCTCTTCGGTACACTCTCATCTTGAAACATTGGAGAAGAACGGATACATTCGCCGCGATCCTACGAAGCCGCGTGCGATTGAGATCGTAGATGATACATTTCAGTTGACACGAAGAGAGCTCGTGAATGTACCTATCTTGGGCAAGGTAGCTGCCGGTCAGCCATTACTGGCAGATAATAATATCAATGGATACTTTCCAATTCCACCAGAATATGTACATAACGCCCAAACCTTCATGCTGACAGTCCGCGGGGAAAGCATGATCAATGCCGGTATCTTTGATGGGGATCTAATCTTGGTGGAACAGACTTCCGTTGCCAGAAACGGAGACATTGTCGTTGCCCTTATCGATGATTCCGCTACTGTAAAGACCTTTTATAAAGAAGATCATTACATCCGTCTCCAGCCGGAAAATGACACTATGGATCCGATTATTGTACAAGACTGCATGATCATGGGCAAGGTCATCGGACTTTATCGACAGTTCTGATTTCACACATATAACGATAAACTGTAAAAGGCAGAGGTTGTATTCTTATCCGAATATATAACCTCTGCCTTTCTCTTTACTACCTAGGAATATACCACATCACAATAAAATCCCGTCTTATCTTCCTTGCAGCTTGCATAGCGATATCGCACAACAGAACCCTCATTGAATCGGACTGACATCTGCGAATATGGATAACCAACTGCCTCTGTCATCTTCTGAAACTGCTTCTGTGCCTGCTCCAAACCGTATTTATTTAGCCTGACATCTACTACAAACCGATTATAATGAATCGTTACACAGTAGCTTTTTATTCCCTTGCAATCTGCCAGATAATGATTAAATGCACATTCAATCTCTGGTGCAGCAGACAGGTGTATATTCTTTATATATTCATTAAATACACGAAACATCGCATGCCTTCCCTTCTGTAATCGGTTATTCCCTATACTTCTTTTCCATCTGTATGGATCTTCACACCTGACTGGATCTCCCAGTGTTCTGTACCTTCCTCTTCCGGCAGAACATCCGGTATTGACTTGAATATCTCTACAAACTTATCATAATTATCCTTAAACAGCTCTACAACCTGCGGATCAAACTGTGTTCCACTTCCCAGTGCAATCTCATTATAAGTCTGTGCCAGTGTCCAACCCTCTTTATAACAACGAGAAGCGGACAATGCGTCAAATACATCTGCCAAAGCCATCAACCGGCTCACATAGGCGATCTCTTCGCCTTTCATACCCAGATAGCCCTTTCCATCCCACCGCTCATGATGCTGCAGTGCGATTGTCCGGGCAATCTCCATGATCTCACCTGTTGCATTATGTAATAGTGCCTCTCCATAAAGTACATGATTTTTCACAATCGCATATTCTTCATCCGTCAGTTTTCCCGGTTTGTTCAAAATTTCCTCTGGAATCATCAGCTTTCCGATATCATGCATCATGGAAGCTGTACATACCATATCCGTATAATCCTCATCAAAACCGGATGCCTCACACAAAACGCGCATATATTTTGAGACTCTTCGAACATGTTCTCCGGTTGATTTTGACTTTGATTCACATATATTTGAAAACGAGAGTATAATCTCCTCCTGACTGATCTTCAACTGCTGTGAATAAATAAAGATATCCGCCATCATCTCGTTATTCCGATCTACAATAAAGTAAGCGATAAATGACATGAATATAATAACCAGTTCCTTTGGAATAAAGTTATAGAATAATGCGGCCTCAAAGCTTTGCGCCAGTGGATCATTGGGAATCAGACCTATATACATATTCAGTATAGAAGACCCCAACATCAATGCCGTATTAATCAGTGTCGTAAACAGTACCAGTACCCTGTTATAATAAAGAGACGCTATCAATAACGGAAATAATACAATTGCCGATGCATAATAAGACAAAAATGAACAAAGAACTGCACTCACAAGTGAGGTACAGATAATAACCATATACATAATATAGTTTTTCTCAATATTAAAACAATTAAGTTCCTCTTTTTCAAAATTAATCAGATTACTGAATACCAGACACCATATGATCAACAGCAGATACAATGTATACCGCAATGATTTCGCTACTATATTATTAATCTTTATATTATTTACTTTTAAAAAGCGCATTAAATTCATACGTCCACCCTATTCCTTATACTGTTAACTATAAGGCCTGTAGTATTTAATGTCAACCTGGATTTCCCATCTAAAGCTGATCTTTTTCAATTAACACGCCGTCTCTCCAGATGCGATCCAGATCATAGAATAACCGATCCTCTTTGGAGAAAATATGCACGATCACATCGGAATAATCCATCAAAATCCAATTGGCAGAATCATAGCCTTCAATCTGTTTTTCAGCCACACCGGCCCGTCCACAGGTCTCTGCGACATTATCGGCCAATGCCTGTACCTGATTACGGTTATTACCACTGGCAATCACAAAATAATCTGCAATAACGGACACCTTGGATATGTCGATTACGCGGATATCCTCTGCCTTTTTATCCTCTAATGCCTCTATCATAAGCTTTGTCAGTTCTCTTGCTTCCATTCTACTGCTCCTCCTGTACATAATAGCGGTATGTCTGTTCCGATATTTCATCAATGGTCTGACCTTTCATCCGTAAATATTCCAGAATATTTGACAGAATGTGTATCAGACAACGATCCAGATCTACAAATGCTTCCTTTCGGATCTCCTCCATCTCCGGCAGCATCTTACGATTCGGTTCGATAAAGTCGGCAATATATATGATCTTATCCAGATCGGACATATTCGGACATCCCGTTGTATGCCATGTAATTGCCGACAGGATTTCCCGATCCTTAATACGGAATTTATCCTTTGCTATCGCGGCTCCCAGCTTTGCATGCAGAAGCTCCGGATTCTTTCTCTCATACTGTGAGATTGGCAGACCATACTTTTCACAGCGCAGAAGCTTCTCTTCCGTAGACAAATTCTTGGCACAATCATGCAGAAGTCCCGCTATCGCTGCCTTTTCCACATCGACATTGTGGCACATTGCCATCGCCGCTGCAGTATATTCGACTCCCAGACTATGCTCATATCGTTTCGGAGTCAGCCGTTCCTTTAGCTTTTCTCGCATTTCTATTCTATCCATGTCATACCATCCTTCTTCTGCATTCTTCCGGTTTATGCCATATATAAATGATTCTCCATAATGTACTGATATACCGGTTTCGGTATCCGGTTCATCACCCATTCCTTCTGTGCGATACGTTCCCGAATATCCGTAGAAGATATATCTATCATCGGTGTATCCAGATAGGCAATCCTTGCCTCCGGCACCTGACTTAACAGCTTCTCCCGTATCGGATTCAGCTTCTCACACTCCAGTCCGTCCCGACCGGCACACAGAATCACCGCCAGCTTTAAAATCTCCCGATACTGATACCATTCCTCGAAATGAACCAAAGAGTCCGCTCCCAGTATAAAGTAAAATCGATCATCCGGATACTGCCGATTCAGTTCCATTAGCGTATCTACCGTGTGGGTTATCCCCTGACGCCTCAGCTCCATATCCGAATACTGCATATAGGAATAGGGCTGTATCGCCAGCTTCACCATCTCGCTCCGCTGTCTGGCATCCAACAGTTCATCGGTATCCTTATAGGCCGGCAGCTTATTCGGAATCACCAGCACCTGATCCAGCCCATACTGCCGATAGCTTCTTTCTGCCAGCATCAGATGTCCATTGTGGATTGGATTAAAGGTTCCGCCCATGATTCCTATCTTTTTCATCCATACAGCCTCCAAAGCCCTCTATTATCGCTCATTTAGGTAACATAATTTTTTATGGTTGCGTGATTCTTTATATAATACGATTTTTTTACCGATTACCTGAACCACCTGCGCTCCGGATCGCTCCGCAATCAGACTTGCCAGCTCCTTCGGATCATCCATACAGTTCTTCAGCACACCGATCTTGATCAGTTCCCGCTTTTCCAATGCTTCCCGGATTCCTTCGATAAAGTCCGGGGTTACGGAAGCCTTTCCCACATTAAAGATTGGATCCAGATCCATAGCCATGCTCTTAAGATATGCACGTTGTTTGCTTGTCATATGCTTCTCCTCTTATTTATAATAATCAAATGAAAGTCCATACAGTCGAACAGTATCGCCGTCCTGAATACCCAGTGCCTCCAACTGATCCAGAATTCCATTCTTCTTTAAGAACTCTTGGAAGAACTGGAAGCCCTTCTCCGACTCCAGATTCGTATATCCCAGCATCCGTTCGATTCTAGGTCCTTCAACTACATATTCATCTTCTTTTTCATCATACGTCACTTCAAACGGAAGGGATACATCATCTGCAAATACAGATGGATCATACTCCGGTTCGAACTCGATCGTTTCCTGCGGCAGCTCTTTCAGAATACCATTTACATGCCATAGCAGTTCTTTTACACCGGCACCTGTCACTGCAGAGATTGGGAATACAGGAATATTCAACGGTTCCATCTCTTCCCTGATCAGCTCCAATACCGTTTCCTGATCCATCTCAGACATAACATCGATCTTATTTGCCGCAATCACCTGTGGCTTCGTCGCCACATCGATTCCATACTTTTCCAGCTCCTTATGGATCGCCTTGATATCATTTACCGGATCCCTGCCCTCTGTAGATGCTGCATCCACCAGATGAATCAGTACCTTCGTCCGCTCGATATGTCGCAGAAACTCCAGTCCTAACCCTGTACCTTCCGCTGCTCCCTCGATGATACCGGGAATATCTGCGATCACAAAACCCTGTCCGTCACTTAAGTCTACTACGCCCAGATTCGGTCGCAATGTCGTAAAGTGATAGTTTGCGATCTTTGGCCTGGCATTGGTTACTCTGGATAAAAATGTGGACTTACCGACATTTGGGAATCCAACCAGTCCCACATCTGCGATCACCTTCAGCTCCAATGTGATCCAAAGCTCTTTTGCATCCTGTCCCGGCTGCGCATACTTTGGTGCCTGCATAGTTGCGGTTGCATAGTGCATATTTCCCTTGCCGCCCCGGCCGCCTTTTAAAAACACCACCGGTTCCTTTTTATTTGACATATCCAGAATCACCTTCCCGGACTCTGCCTCTTTAATCACTGTGCCAGGTGGAACCTTCAGGACTATGTCCTTACCGTCTGCACCATGGCAACGTCTCTTGCCACCCTCTTCACCGTCACCGGCCTTGAACTTTCCGGCATTCCGATAATCTACCAGCGTATTCAGACCTTCATCTACCACGAAGATCACATCGCCGCCTTTTCCGCCATCGCCGCCGTCCGGCCCACCATCCGGCACATATAATTCTCTTCGAAAGCTCACATGTCCATCGCCGCCTTTTCCGGAACGGACATAGATTCTTGCTCTGTCTGCAAACATAGTCTCACCTAACCTTTATGCTCTACTTCAAAACTAAAAAGGGACACTAACAAGTAGTGTCCCCAAAAAATTCTTATTCGTTAACGACAGGGTAAATAGAAACCTGCTTCTTGTCTCTGCCTTTTCTCTCGAAACGAACAACACCGTCTACTAAAGCAAATAAGGTATCGTCGCCGCCTTTACCCACATTAACACCTGGATGAATCTTAGTTCCACGCTGTCTGTATAAGATGTTACCAGCCTTTACGAACTGTCCGTCAGCTCTCTTTGCGCCTAAACGCTTAGCCTCAGAGTCACGTCCGTTCTTTGTAGAACCAACACCCTTCTTATGTGCAAAAAATTGAAGGTTCATCTGCATCATCTTCGTTACACCTCCTTAGTGTTAACTTTCAAATACTTAGTTCCATATTCCTTTTGTATGCCCTCCAGCCCTAACAGCATCGCACGGATCAGAAGATCTGCTTCTGAAGATACCGGACTGTCCAGATGATAGTCCATCCGTCCCAGCTCCTGTTCACATTCTGTTGAAAATGAACTGTCGGTGAATGCTTCAATCGAATTCACTGCTGTGATCGTCAATACAGAAACCGCACTGCATACGATATCCTCGCCGTATTCCGCATACTCCGCATGTCCCAGCGTATGAAACCCTGTATACTTCTGCTGTTTCGTGTCATAATCCACTGTTATACGTATCATAGGGCACCTGCTTTAAGCATTAATTGCTTTGATCTCAACCTTTGTATATGGCTGTCTGTGTCCCTGCTTCTTGTGATAGCCGGTCTTTCTCTTGTACTTATACACGATAACCTTCTTGCTCTTGCCTTCGCCTACAACTTCTGCTGTAACCTTAGCATCTGCTACCTTATCACCGCAAAGAACTTCTGTGTCGTTGTTAACAACTACAACATCGTCAAATGTAACAGTTTCACCTGTTGCTGCATTTAACTTCTCTACATAAATGATATCGCCTTCAGCTACCTTGTACTGCTTGCCACCTGTTGCAATAATTGCGTACATTCTGGTATCCTCCTTTTATCATTACTCGCCAACTTCGGTGGTGCCACATAGACACACTTCGACCTCGTTGTGCGGCATACTCATATAGTATATCGATTTCATTCCTGGTTGTCAAGTCTTATTTGCTCTATAAGTGAAGGTTTTACCTTCTTTCTGGTCAGTTCTACCAGATTTAACTTTGTCATCTCAATATAACTGGTCGGAATCCGATCCTTCCGGATTTCCCTTTGAAAATGTTCCACGAGACTTTGCCGGTTTTCTGCCTGTTCCATATCGATGAAATCTATCATTATAATACCGGACAGATTCCGCAGCCGCAGTTGTCTGGCGATCTCGGATGCTGCCTCCTGATTCACCTTCAAAAAATGAGCCTGCTTTTCTTTTTTATTTACTGCCTTACCGGTATTTACATCGATCACAACCATCGCCTCGGTCTGTTCGATTACCAGATAGGCACCGGACTTCAGCCACACCCGGCTTACGGTCAATTCCTTCCAGTCCCGATCCAGACGGTATACGGCATACAGTGGTTGCAGCTCCGGTTTATAAAGGTCGGTTTTGACGGTGATTGCCTTTGCCTTCGCATAGGTCTGCAGTTCCTCCTGAATCACCGGAAGATCGGTAACGATTCGATCCAGTGATTCGCCGTTATAGTCATCCATAAGCTGCATGAGCGGCGTTCGTTCCCGATACAGACAGGAATACACCTTATGGCAGGCTGCATGTGCCTGAATTTCTTCCAGTTTCGCCAGTAGTTCCCGGCACTCCTTCTGAACATCCTCTGTCGTGCTCTCATATGCACTTGTCCGTACCACTATATCATATGTTTTCTGTGCCTTCTCTGCCAGCAATGCTTTCAGACCGGTACGGATCATCTCTGTTTTTTCATCCCGCGGCAGCTTTCTGGATATATGAACGGTACCATTTCCCAGCATTACAACCACCAGACGGCCACTCATACGCAGTTGCGCATCGCACAGGGGGGCCTTCGTTTTGATCGCATCCTTTGTCACCTGCACCAGAATTTCATCTCCGATTACCGGTTTCGAATTTGATTTTGGATTTAAAAACAAATGCCGGTTCTCCTTTAAGGAATAATAACAGTTCACCCCCGGCTGTATTTCTACAAATGCAGCATCCAGATTGCGAACAATATTCTGGATCCTTCCTACATAAATATTCCCCAGAACGGTTCTTTCTGTGTTTTCTTTCGAAGGAAGCAGATTCAGTTCTGTCAGCTTCTCATCCTCATAGTAGCAGGCGCACAGATGCCCCTCATAGGCCGTTATCATCAGTTCCCGTTTCATCAGAAGCGTTCACCTGCCTCTAAGAGTGATACCAGTTCGCCCTGCTCATTCCGCATGTAGGTTTCCAGCCGATGCACCCGGAATGCCATCTTCTGATAGTCGATTGACAGATATCGGCACATAGCCTCCATTACCAGCTCCGGTTTAATATTATCCACACTACCGGTTGAAAGCAGCATATAAATTCCATCGTTCCGGCTATTTATTTTAAAAATAAACGGCTTAATATCCATCAACGTTTCTTTGGTCTTAGACACCTTTACAACCTCGATTTTTTCCTGCCCGTAAAAGCCCTCTAACGCTTGCTGAAAGGTCTGTATATCACCATACCCTTCTCGCATCCGGATCACATAGTCGGAGCCTGCCACGACTGCCATTGCCGTCTTGGCTCCCTCCTTCAATGCTACGATATCTTTCACTTCCATCCCCGGTACCATAGTTTCATTCAGACGTGCAACCATATCGGCACTGGTTGTGACGGTATTCATCTCCGCATCGAAGTATTCACCTTCACTGGTCACTCCCAGTCCAAGCGGGGCGGCAAAAGTAATGAGCTGATGTGGACTGTAACCTTGTGAATATGTTACATCCAGCCCTGCCCGTCGGATTGCCTTCTGATAATACCGCATGACATCCAGATGCCCAATATAGCGGAGAACACCTGTTTTTGCATACTTAATTCTTATCTTCAAAACAGACACCTCCTCCGAATCCGGCTGCTCCACAGCCCGAACACTGCTGTTTACAGTTTGGCGTTACTTCCGCACGCTTCGCACGCTCCCACTCACGGATAAAGAACTGCTTTGTTACACCGACATCGATAAAATCCCATGGAAGGATCTCATCCACAGACCGTTCCCGATGTGTATAAAAATCAATATCGATCTGATGATCTGCAAATGCCTGATCCCAGATCTCCTGATGAAACATCTCATGCCACGCATCAAATATGCATCCATTCTGATATGCCTGCAAAATAGCAGGTGCCAGCTTTCGATCACCTCTGGCAAAAATGCCTTCCATGATTGTTAAATCCGCATCATGATATCGATAGCTCAGACTCTTTCGATTCTTCTGCCGGAAAAATCCATCCTTTACATAATGTGCTTTCCGCAGAAATTCTTCTTCCGTATTCATAGACGCCCACTGAAATGGTGTGAACGGCTTCGGTACAAAGAAAGAAGAACTGGCGGTAATCGATACTTTTCCGATCCGTTCTTCCTTTGGAATCGTATAATAGTCAACTGCCAACTGCTCGCAGAGCTTTGGAATCTCCATCAGATCCTCTTCCGTTTCCGTCGGTAGTCCTACCATGAAGTAGAACTTTACCTTCGTCCAACCACCTCGAAACGCCTTCATTGCTCCTTCGCGTATCATTTCTTCCGTCAGACCTTTATTGATAACATTCCGGAGCCTCTGACTTCCTGCCTCTGCAGCAAAGGTCAGACTACTCTTCTTAATATCCTGCACCCGTTTCATGACATCCAGAGAGAATGAATCGATTCGAAGCGATGGCAGTGCAATATTCACCTTCTGTTTTCCCATCTCCTCGATCAGAAACTCGGTAAGCTCCGGCAGACCTTCATAATCACTGGAGCTTAAGGAGCTTAACGTAATCTCCTCATGACCGGTGTTTTGGATCATTTCTATGGCATACCGCTTCATCCGTTCCACATTTTTTTCTCTTGTCGGCCGGTAGATAGCTCCTGCCTGACAGAATCGGCACCCCCGGATACAGCCACGCTGGATCTCCAAGGTTACACGGTCCTGCGTCGCCTTAATAAACGGCACGATCGGCTTCATCGGATATGGAACCGCGTCAAAGTCCATTACCACCTGCTTCCGAATCTTTCGTTTTGCATGCGGATTATTCGGTTCAAAGCTCTCGATCGTTCCATCTGCATGATAGGTCACATCATAGAACTGCGGCACATAGATTCCTTCGATCTCTGCCGCCATTTCCAGAAACCGATAGCGGCTGCCTCCGTTTTTCTTATTCTCTCTGTATGCATTTAACAGTGGTTCATATACCGTTTCTCCTTCTCCGATATAAAACAGATCGAAAAAGTCTGCAATCGGTTCGGGATTATAGCTGCATGGACCACCGCCGATGACAATCGGATCCTCTTCTCCCCGTTCCGTCGCCAGAAGCGGAATCCGGCTCAGATCGATAATCTGCAGAATATTCGTATAACACATCTCATACTGCAGTGTAATTCCCAGAAAATCAAACGCCCGGATCGGATCCTGTGATTCTAACGCAAATAACGGAATCTTCTGTTCTCTCATAATCGCATCCAGATCCGGCCACGGCGAGTACACCCGTTCACACCAGACACCGTCCATCCGGTTGAACATATCATAAAGAATCTGAATGCCCAGGTGTGACATTCCGATCTCATATGCATCCGGAAAACACATACAAAATCGAATATCCACCTGAGCCTTGTCCTTTACTACACTATTTACTTCATTTCCGATATATCGTGCCGGCTTCTCTACCGTCATCAGAATCTCATCGGATAACGCTAATCTTTCCATTCGTAGTAATCCTTTATCATTTATTTGAACTACTCAATCACAACTTTATAAATAGTCTTCTTACCCTTGCGGATGATGATAGAACCATCTGTAATGTCCGCATCCGTCAGCTTTCTGGTTGGATCTGTCACCTTTTCATCATTGATCTTAACGCCGCCCTGCTCCATATTCCGGCGGGCATCTCCGCGTCCGCTGCACATCTTTGTATCAACCAGAACGGTAATCAGATCGATTCCCTCCTCGAACTGTGCTTTCGTGTAGGTGATTGATGGCATATGATCGCTGACACCACCGCTTGCAAATACGGTTCTTGCAGCCTCCTGTGCCTTCTTTGCTTCTTCCTCACCATGTACGATCTTGGTGATCTCATAGGCCAGAACTTCCTTAGCCTTATTGATCTCAGCACCTTCTAATGCACCCAGACGACGTACCTCATCCATCGGCAGGAAGGTCAGAAGTCCCAGACACCGCTCTACATTGCCATCTTCGATATTTCTCCAGTACTGGTAGAACTCATACGGAGTCGTCTTCTTCGGATCAAGCCATACGGCTCCCTTCATCGTCTTACCCATCTTCTTACCGTCAGAGGTCGTCAACAGTGTAAAGGTCAGACCAAATGCAGGATCCTTAGCCGGTATCACACCATCCGGGCTCTCAGCGATCTTCTTACGACGAATCAGATCCGCACCTGCCAAGATGTTCGACCACTGGTCATCTCCACCCATCTCTACCTTACAGCCGTACTTCTTATTCAGCATATAGAAGTCATATGCCTGCATCAGCATATAGTTAAACTCGAAGAAGGTCAGACCATTTTCCATACGCTGCTTATAACACTCAGCCGTCAGCATACGGTTTACCGAAAAATGCACGCCAACCTCCCGCAGAAATGTTACATAATTCAGATCTAACAGCCAGTCTGCATTGTTCACCATGATTGCCTTATCATTATCAAAGTCAATAAAGTGGGAAAGCTGCTCCTTAAACCGATTTGCATTATAGTCAATCGTCTCTCTGGTCATCATGGTACGCATATCTGACTTACCACTCGGGTCTCCGATCATAGTTGTACCGCCACCGATCAATGCAATCGGTGTATGACCATGCTGCTGCATATGCATCATAGCCATAATCGTTAAAAAGTGTCCGACGGTCAGACTATCAGCGGTCGCATCAAAGCCAATATAAAACTTTACCTTCTCTTTTCCCAACAGATCCCGTAACTGCTCATCGTGTGTTGTCTGAGCAATAAAGCCACGTTCCTTTAGGACGTCAAATACATTTTCTTCCATCTTTGTATATCTCCTTTTTATATTTCCTCTTTAATTTCAGTTACTCCTGATTTTTCTATTTTTAATCACATCTGCAGATTTCCCGCAAAATATGCCAATATCTCAAGTACATATGCGTAGGTCCGCTGTACGGAAGAGATACTCATCCGCTCCTGCGGTGTGTGAATATCTAAAATATCCGGTCCGGTCGATACGATATCCAGCTCCGGCAGCTTCGATAACAGAATTCCACACTCTAATCCGGCATGAATCACCTCTACAACCGGTGTCTTCTGGTACATCCGCTCATACACCTCTATCATACCCTTGCGCAGCTTCGAATCCTTCCGATACTGCCACCCCGGATATCTGGACTGCGTCCGACATTCAAATCCACAAATAGAAGCCAGATATGTCAACCGCTGTTCCAACAACTCTAACGCTGCCGGATTGCTGCTCCGATTCGACAGTTCTACATATAACTCATCTTCCCGCATCTGAACAATCGCCAGATTCAGAGATGTCTCCGGAAGTTCCGCTATCGACTGACTCATCGCCTGTACACCGGTCGGCAAAACAGCCAACAGTTGTATCAGCGCCTGCATATCTGCCTCAGACAGTACATTCAAATGTCCGTTCTTCACCTTATACTCCACACCACACGGTTGTATATCAATCAGCACACCCGGATCAGAATCCTGATAAGCCTCTGCAAATAAGGTCTGTACTCGTTCTACCACCTGTTGTGCTGCTGTGACATCTTCCTCGGATTGAAACAGAATCACGGCCCTTGCCTCTCTCGGAATCGCATTATGCTTCGTACCACCCTGAAGAGAAATCAGCCGAATCTGCAGAGATGTGAATAATTCCGACAGTACAGTTGACATAACTTTATTACCGTTAATTCTTCCATTTTGAATCTCGACGCCGGAATGTCCACCCAGCAGACCATGCACATAAATCTCATAGGCAAATCCCTGTGCAGTTTCTCTCCGACAGCTCCTGTGAAGCTCTAAGGTTGATCCACCCGCACAGCCGACTGTCAGCACACCTTCGTCTTCACTATCCAGATTCAGCAGGTACGACGCCTTCAGATCCGAAGAATCCAGATTCATAGCTCCATCCATACCGACTTCCTCTTCCGTCGTGAATACGATCTCCAGCGGTGGATGTATCAATGATTCATCCTCCAGGATTGCCAGTGCCATAGCAATAGCGATTCCATCATCTCCACCCAGCGTTGTGCCTTCTGCCTGTACATAGTCACCCCGTATCTGTAGCTTCAGCCCTTCTCGCTCGAAATCATGCTGTCCGCCTGGAACCTGTTCACACACCATATCCAGATGCCCCTGCAGCATCATCACAGGTGCTGATTCCTGTCCTTTGGAACCCGGCTTATGAATCACAACATTATTCCACGCATCCTGCCGCACCTGCAGTCCCAGCTTCTTTGCTACTGACACACAATAATCACTGACCGCCCTGGTATGATACGATCCTCTTGGTATATTCGATATTTCTTCAAAATAGTAAAAGACCCGGTTCGGTTGTAACTCCGATAATATGCCCATACTATACTCCTATCTGCAGATTGCTCTCTTTTCTTAATTCTTAAAGCTATGGATCGGTGCAGGAATCCGTCCGCCACGATTTACAAATGCATCACAGCTATATGGATTTACATGCATAATCGGTGCATGTCCCAGTAATCCTCCAAACTCTGCATGTTCACCTTCCTTCTTTCCGATAACCGGAATGATACGCACTGCTGTGGTTTTCTGATTAACCATACCCAGTGCCATCTCATCGGCTATAATTCCGGAAAGCGTCGTAGCCTTTGTATCTCCCGGAACAGCGATCATATCCAGACCTACAGAACATACACAAGTCATAGCTTCCAGCTTCTCTAACGTCAACGCACCACAACTGGCCGCATCGATCATACGTTGATCCTCGCTGACCGGTATAAATGCGCCACTTAAACCACCGACATAAGAGGATGCCATAACGCCACCCTTCTTTACCTGATCATTCAGAAGTGCCAGTGCGGCTGTTGTACCAGGGGCTCCCGCATACTCCAGACCAATCTCCTCCAGTATCTCACCGATACTGTCTCCGACCGCCGGTGTCGGTGCCAACGACAGATCAATAATTCCAAATGGTACCCCCAGTCTTCTGGATGCTTCCTGTGCAACTAACTGACCGACACGCGTAATCTTGAACGCCGTCTTTTTGATCGTCTCACACAGGACCTCAAAGTTCTCTCCCCGTACAGCCTCCAGTGCGGTCTTAACCACGCCGGGACCGCTGACTCCGACATTGATAATCTTATCCGCCTCTGTAACACCGTGAAATGCACCTGCCATAAACGGATTATCATCCGGGGCATTACAAAATACCACAAATTTTGTACAAGCACTGGAATCTGTTTCCTTTGTCAGTTCAGCAGCTTCCTTGATCATCTCTCCGATCAGCTTCACTGCGTCCATATTGATACCGGTCTTTGTGGAACCTACATTCACCGAACTACATACCACATCTGTCTCTGCCAATGCCCGTGGAATCGAGCGGATCAGAAGTTCATCTGCCGGTGTCATACCCTTTGTAACCAAAGCGGAATAACCACCGATAAAGTTTACTCCGACTGCCTTTGCTGCCTTATCCAGCGTCTTCGCAATCGCCACAAAGTCATCCACGCTGTGACATACGCCGCCTCCGACTAATGCAATCGGTGTGACAGAGATTCGTTTATTTACAATCGGAATCCCATATTGTAATTCTATATCCTTTCCGACCTTTACCAGATCTCTGGCTGAAGATACGATCTTATCATAAACTCTGTCGCACACCTCATCCAGTGTATTACCTGTACAGTCTAACAGACTGATTCCCATAGTAATCGTGCGGACATCCAGATTTTCCTTCTGGATCATTGCATTCGTTTCACTTACTTCACGTATATTAATCATAGTCTGCCTCCATACATTTATATTCTATGCATCATATTGAAGATCTCTTCCTTCTGCAGGCTAATGACTACACCGATCTCCTCGCCGAGTTTCACCAGTTCCTCAGACAAAGTTTTGAATTCTTTCTTTGAAGCATTTGTATCTACGATCATCATCATATTGAAATAACCCTGAACGATGGTCTGTGAAATATCCAGAATGTTCACCTGGTTATCTGCCAGATATGTACATACTTTTGCTATAATTCCTACGGTATCTTTTCCTACAACTGTTATGACTGCTTTGCTCATTATGATCTCCTTCCTACCCCACATACATGACTTCTGAGTGCTCGTTCCGTCTGGCTACAGACAAACGAAGGTCTCGTATATCATTTGTAAATGGATTCTCTGCCAGTTCCTGTGCCACTGTTTCATAGGCCAGTTCCGCAATATTATTTTCTTTACTCAGGTGTCCCAGCATAATGCCATGAATATGGTCATTTAGCAGTTCCTTAATAAACTGACCGGAACGCTCATTGGATAGATGACCATGATCTCCCAGAATCCGCTGTTTTAGCGGATAGGAATACGGTCCTACCAGAAGCATATTCACATCATGATTGGATTCGATAAATAATAAATCCGAATCCCGCAGTTTCTCTACCAGATACGTATCATAATCACCCAGATCTGTACAGATACTGGTCTTATGTCCCTGATGATAAAACTGATAGCATACCGGATCTGCCGCATCGTGCCAGGTTCTGGATGCTTCTACCTTCATATCATGGATCTGAAATGGCTCATCCGGCTGAATTTCAACAAACTTAGAAGTGTCCAATTCTCCCAATGATGTGGTCTTCTGAATTGCCTCCAGCGTTGCCCGCGTACCGTAAACCGGAACGGAATACTTCCGCGTAAATACACCCAACCCCTGAATATGATCCGAATGTTCGTGCGTTACCAGAATTCCCTGAATATCCTCCGGTGCCATATCGATTGCATGTAACTCGTCCACGATTCGCTTCTTACTCACTCCGGTATCCACCAGCAGATGGGTTTCCTCGGTTCCAACATAGATGCAATTGCCACTGCTTCCACTTGATAAGCTGCATAAATGCATAATACCAGCTCCTATTCCTTCGTAAATGGGCATAACTGCCCATAATCGTGAAATATTATATCATAGCAGGGTTGATTAGGCAAACGAAAAATAGCCATAGTTGGGATCCCTTATTTCTTCTTTTCCTGCTCGATGCGTTCTGCCAGGTCATTCAGATATACCCAGCGATCCATCTTATCACTCAATTCCTGCTCCAGTTCTTCCTTCTCCGAGGTATAGGCGGTCAGTTTTACGAAGTCCGTTGCAACCTTTGGGATCTCCGCTTCAAGATGTGCAATCTTTTCCTCCAGTTCTGCGATCGTATCATCGATCGTCTCATACTCCCTCTGCTCCTTATAGGTGAACTTCAGACGGGTATCCGGCTTCTTCCAGCTGCCTGTACTCTTTTCCGCCTCTGTCGTTTCATTTTCTGTCAAACCGGTTCCTGTTTTCTCCGTCTTTGTTTTTTCGGTTGTTCCACCATTTCCTGTCAGATCCGGATTCTCATCACCATATAGCTCCAGATGCTTCCAATAGTAGTCCGTATAGCCACCCTCATACTGTCGGATTCCATCCGGTTCAAACGCAAAAATACGATTTACAATACGATCCAGAAAGTATCGATCATGCGATACTGCAATAATGATCCCCTCAAAATGCTCCAGATAATCCTCCAATACATTTAAGGTTTCGATATCCAGATCATTCGTCGGCTCATCCAGAATCAGCACATTTGGGGCAGACATCAGTACATGGAGCAGATATAACCGCCTCCGTTCACCACCGGACAGCTTTCCCACCTGCGTATACTGCATCGCAGAATTAAACAGGAATCGTTCACACATCTTTGATGCAGTAATCTTTCCGGTCGCTGTTGGAAGATACTCTGCGATCTCCTTTACGGAATCGATCACTCTCAGGTTCGGATCAATCGACTCCGGTTCCTGTGTCAGATAGCCAATACGTATGGTCTCTCCTATATCGATATAACCGTCCACCGGCTGCAGTTCTCCAGCAATCAATTTCAGCAGTGTAGACTTTCCGCAACCATTTCTGCCTACGATACCCACTCGTTCATTTCGCAGAAACATATATCGGAAATGTGACAGAATCTGCCGATTCTCATAGGAAAAGGATACGTCATGCAGTTCAATGGTCTTTCTGCCCAGTCTGGAGGCTGTTGAAGTCAACTCCAGTTTTTCTGCCACCTGCGGACCCTTTGTGTTTTTCAGTTCTTCATAACGCTGCAGTCTGGCCTTTTGCTTTGTAGAACGTGCCTTTGCTCCCCGCATCACCCACTTCAGTTCATTTCGCAGCAGGTTTCTTCTTTTATCATCCGTTGCCAGTGCCATCTCTTCCCGCTGACACTTCAGTTCCAGATATCCCGCATAATCCGCCGCATAAGAATAAATCTGTCCCTGATCCAGCTCTACAATCCGATTCGTCACATTATCCAGAAAATACCGGTCATGGGTAACTAACAGGATACATCCCTTATAGGACTGCAGATAGCCTTCCAGCCACTCGATCATCCGGCTGTCCAAGTGGTTCGTTGGCTCATCCAGCAACAAAACATCTGCCGGCTGGATCAGTGCATGTGCCAGTGCTGCCCGTTTCTTCTGACCTCCGGACAGAATGGAAATTTCCTGTTCTTCATTCGGCAGCCCCAGTCGCCGCAATAGTTTTCTTGCTTCCACAACCATCATAGGATCCTCGCTGCCATCGGTTACATAGGACAGCAGCTTCGTATGCTCCCGGCTGTCAAACTGCTGCGCCAGATAGGTCATATGGATATAGTTTGCCCGCACGATATTCCCGGCATCTGCCTCCTCCAGCCCTGCGATCAGTTTTAACAACGTAGACTTTCCGGTACCATTCACACCCACGATGCCGATCCGGTCTCGATCTTCGATTCCCAGAGAAGCATCCTGAAACAATACCTTCTCACCATATACTTTTTCTAAATGTTCGATATTTATAATATTCATATTCCTTATCACCCATCCGTTCGCTCCGGAAATGGAATCCGATGTAAGAAGAACTCCTGAAAGTTCTTGCTCATGGACAGATCCAGTACGGTACTATGTTTTAGTGTCTCCGGAAGTTCCATCCGTTCCTCCGGATGCAGCAGTGCATCACAGGCACCCTCCAGAGAGGTATTTCCTGCGATCTGTATCTTTCCGCGAAATTCCTCCGGCAGCAGTCCCAGCGTATAAGCAGACTCCAGATTCAGATAGAATCCAAAGCCTCCGGCCAACCACACCCGTTCAATATTTGAAAGCGGAAGCCGAAGCTCATAGGCGGCCAGTTCGATTCCGGTTCGAATCGCCGCCTTTGCCAGTTGGATATCCCGGATACATTCCTGCGTTATTACATACTCTCCACAGGGCAGACCTGTTTCAAAATAATCTTTCTGCAGGAGTCCATTTTGATCGACTGTTTTATTCTGATAAGCCTGTGCCAGTTGATCCAGCAGAGAGCTTCCGTATACACTGCCCTTTTGCACACTATTCGCAAACGCCGGTCCACAGGAGGTTGAGGTGCAGACACCACGCTCCCGATTTATCAGCCACAGTTCTCCATTCGTTCCAAGATCAATCAACAACTCATATTCCGCACGCTCTCCCATATGAAGATGTCGAACGCCCGACACGATATCCGCACCTACAAAAGCAGACTTTCCGGGGAGAATCAGAATCTCCCGTCCATCCTGTTCCTCCCGGATACCATCTAAGAATTCCGGTGTAAACGGATATCCCATCATACCGGCTACTGACTGCTTCCGCAGAAAATGCAGCATCGTTGTATTGCCACTGTAACAGATCCTTTGAATCTGCGACTCCGGATAACCGATTTGATCATAATACCGGATCAGGCTCTGTATATCCCGCATCAGGATCCTATGCATTACATCCAAACCGGTTTCAGTACCCTTTATATCCCTTTTCGCCGGCTCCCCTGCATATTGAATTCTGGATATAACATCCGCTCCATATACAGCCTGTTGATTCATACATCCGGCCTGTGCATAGATCTGTCCGGTTTCCAGATTCATTAAAACGGAAGCGATCGTCGTTGTCCCGATATCTACTGCCATTCCCAGTTTTGTATGTGATTCTATTCCGGGCTTCAACAAATCAAACGTCGGTTGACCGACTCGTTCCTTTGTTGTCGCTCCACACAGCAGTATGGTCTGCTGACCGGGTGCCTGCCGCAGCCGGACATGGATATCCTGTTGTACCATGTACCGGCATGCCCGGCACTCCATCCCTTCTTCAGCTATATAGACCTGACAACCGCCACAGACACCAGCTCCCCGGCAAACAGCGCCGGGGAGTGTTATTTCATGCTGTTGCAGGACCTGATATAGGTTTGTACCCAGCTCACACTGGATACGTTTTGTATACATTCCTCTATGATCACTGTCAACATATATATTTATCATAGCATTCGTTCATCCTAAAATATACTCTTTGGTGTCTTCTCAATCGGACGATAGCCCTGCTGTGCCAGCTCCTGCATAATCGCATCCTTATGCTCCGGCCCGAAGGCTTCCATCGTAATTACCAGTTCTACAGCGCTGTTACGGTTCAGGCTGACAAACTGATTATGCTCCAGACGAATAATATTTCCCTGTGCCTTCGCGATCACCGATGATACATTCATCAGTTCGCCCGGCTTATCCGGCAGCAGAACGGATACTGTGAAGATCCGGCTTCTTGCAATCAAACCATGCTGTACAACAGATGCCAGCGTAATCACATCCATGTTACCGCCACTGATAATGCTGACAACCTTCTTATCCTTTACATCCAGATGCTTCAAGGCAGCTATAGTCAACAAACCGGAGTTCTCGGCAAGCATCTTATGATTCTCGATCATATCTAAGAATGCTACGATCAGTTCCGAATCCTCAACCGTTATGATTGCATCCAGATTCTTCTGCAGATATGGGAAGATCTTACTGCCCGGTGTCTTTACGGCTGTACCGTCTGCAATGGTATCTACCCCTGCCAGAGTCGTTACTGCACCCAGCTTTAATGACTCCTGCAGACAGTTTGCTCCGGCCGGTTCTACACCGATCACCTTGATATTCGGATTTAGCATCTTCGCCAGTGTAGATACACCGGTCGCCAGGCCACCGCCACCGACCGGTACCAGAATATAGTCTACCGTCGGAAGTTCCTTGATGATCTCCATGGCGATGGATCCCTGACCGGTTGCCACGTCCAGATCATCAAACGGATGAATAAAGGTATAGCCCTTATCCTCTGCCAGCTCCAGTGCATAAGCACAGGATTCATCATAGACATCTCCGTATAGGATCACCTCTGCGCCATACGACTTTGTCCGGTTTACTTTGATCAACGGTGTTGTTGTCGGCATAACGATCGTCGCCTTTGCACCATATGCCTTTGCTGCATATGCAACACCCTGTGCATGATTTCCCGCAGATGCAGTGATCAGTCCCTTGCTTCTCTCTTCCTCTGACAGCGTACTGATCTTATAATAGGCCCCACGGATCTTGTAGGCTCCGGTTCTCTGTAGATTCTCCGGCTTTAAGTATACCTTATTGCCTGTTTGCACACTTAAATACTCACTATAGATCAGATTTGTCGGCAGGACTACCTTCTGTACCGTATTATAGGCTTCCTCAAATTTATCCAGTGTTAATTCTTCTACTGCCATGTGTCTTTATCCTCCTCGATTAACATTTCCAGATCTGTCCGCACATCCATATCCGCGAACAGTGCTTCTACATAGTGATTCGGATCGAATCTCTGCAGATCATCGATTTTTTCTCCGACACCGATATATTTTACCGGCACATCCAGCTCTGACTGAATCGCAATTGCAATACCGCCCTTTGCAGTACCGTCCAACTTCGTCAGGATAATACCATTCAGATCCGTCACCTCACTAAACTGTCTGGCCTGCTCCAGTGCATTTTGTCCGGTCGAACCATCCAGTACGATCAGCGTCTCACAGTGAGCCTCCGGATATTCCTTTTCTACAATCCGACGCATCTTTGCCAGTTCATCCATCAGATTCTTCTTATTGTGCAGACGTCCGGCTGTATCGCAGAGTAAAATATCGACATTTCTTGCCTTTGCCGCCTGTACCGCATCATAGACCACCGCCGCCGGATCTGATCCCTCCTGATGGGCGATGATATCTACACCCGCACGATCCGCCCAGGTCTTCAGCTGATCAATCGCTGCCGCCCGGAAGGTGTCTCCGGCTGCGATCAGAACCTTTTTGCCCCGCTTCTTATACTGTGCAGCCAGCTTTCCGATCGAAGTTGTCTTACCGACTCCGTTGACGCCGATAATCAGCATCACTGTCTTCTGATCTTCAAAATCATAAGCAGAATCGTCTACCATCATCTGATCCCGTATAATGTTATTTAACAGTTCCCGGCAAGGCTCTACTTCCCGGATCTTATATTCCTTTACCCGCTTTTTCAGATCTTCAATGATCTTATCGGTGGTTTCCAGGCCCAGATCCGCCATGATCAGAACCTCCTCCAGTTCATCATAGAAGTCATCATCCAGCTCTGTATGTCCATGGAAGATCCGGTTCAGACCATCTGCCAACTGATCCCGCGTCTTTGTCATTCCGCTCACCAGCCGTTTGAAGAAACCCAGTTCCTCTACAGCTTCCTGTTCTTTTTCCTTCTCTTTATCCTTTTTCCAGTCAAATAATCCCATATACTCGCCTCCAACCTTAAGAGTTATTTATCCAACTCATTTTCTATCAGATTTACAGAAACCAGCGTTGATACACCTTTTTCCTGCATGGTAATACCATACAGAACATCTGCCGCCTCCATGGTTCCCTTTCGGTGTGTAATCACGATAAACTGCGTATCCTTTGTCAGCTTATGTAGATACTTGGCAAACCGATTTACATTGGAATCATCCAGTGCCGCTTCAATCTCATCCAGCAGACAGAATGGTGACGGCTTCAGATTCTGTATTGCAAACAAAAGTGCAATCGCAGTCAAAGACTTTTCTCCACCCGATAGCTGCATCATATTCTGCAGCTTCTTTCCCGGCGGCTGTGCAATAATCTTAATGCCTGCTTCCAGAATATCTTCATCCTCAACCAGTACCAGATTTGCCTTTCCTCCACCGAACAGCTCCTTAAACACCTTATCGAACATCACCTGTATCTCTGCAAACTTTGCACTAAACTGTTCCCGCATTGCCGTATCCAGCTCTGCAATGATCTGCTTCAGATTCTCTTCCGCCTTTACGATATCGTCATGCTGCGTCTTCAGGAACTCATATCGCTCGGATACATTCTTGTAGTCCTCGATTGCATTGACGTTAACATCTCCCAGCGACTTGATCTTTGCCTTCACCGCACTCAGTTCCTTTCGAAGTACCGGCAGATCGGTAAACTCTTCATTCCTTAGCTCCAGTGCACGGTTGTACGTGAGTTCATATTCTTCCCACATATAGTTATTCAAGGCATCTTCCTGCTCATTTATTTTCTCAACCTGTGCATTCAGGCGATAGCCTTCTTTATCCAGTCCTGCCAGTTCTTCACGCAGACTTTCCCGCTGTCCAAAGAACTCCTTATGAGAGGTCATCATCTCATCCTTATGTGCCGTTGCAGTCTGCAGCTGTTCCTCTATGGTCTGAATCTGTGCCTTTCGTTGATTCATTTCCTTCTGGATCTCATTGATCTGCTCATTGATCTCCATAATTTCATCTGCTGCACCATGCGTTCTTCGATTATACTCCTCCAGTTCCGCTTTCAGCTTATCATTCTCAACTCGGATACGGTGGATATTTTCTACATAGAAATCATCCTGCTGTTTAATGGTATTAAACTCCAGCAACAGCTCTGATACCTTTGCATTCGCTGTTTCCAGAAGTTTCTTCTGCTCTGCGATATCCTCTTCGTACTTTACGATCCGGCTCTCGCACTCCTGCTTTGCCTGCTCCTGAAATTTATTTCCTTCAAATAACTGATTCTTATTCTGGTTGATCTCCTCAATCTGGGCATCCAGTTCCTTGCTTTCATTCTGCAGAGACGCAAATATCGTAGCATGCTCAGACAGCCGTGCATTCACCTGTTCTAAACTCATGTGATTCGTATTCTTATCCAGATACAGTTCCTGAAGCTTCGTTGACAGCGTTTCTTTCTCTTCCTTCAGATTATCCCGCCTGCCCCGCAGTTCCTGTTCCAGCTTCTCAGCCTCGTAGATTCTGCGGCTGTATGCCTCTACCTGCTCATTCAATTCGTCCAGTTCACGCTTCCGTCCCAGCAGGTTGCTTGAGTTCTTATAAGCACCACCGGTCATCGCACCACCCGGAGTTAAGAGTTCTCCCTCCAAAGTAACGATACGGATGGAATACCGGTACTTCTTTGCGATCGCCAGTGCATGATCGATATGATCCACCACCAGAATCCGTCCCAGTAAATGTTCCGCTACCGCCTGATATTCCGGCTGTATCTGTACCAGCGTACTGGCCAGTCCGATTGCCCCCGGCTCCCGGAGTGCCTCCTGTTTATTAAATGGTGTACTGTTGCCGATACTGGTCAACGGCAGGAAGGTTGCCCGTCCATATTTATTCTGCTTCAGATACTGAATGAATCGTTTTGCAGTTCCTTCATCTTCCGTTACGATATTCTGAATACTGCCACCCAGGGCTGTCTCCACTGCGATTTCATACTTCTGTTGTACCGACAAAATATCTGCTACAACACCTACGATTCCACGGGTATGACTCTTTTGTTCCATCACCCGCCGAATACTGTTTCCATAGCCATCATAACGCTCTGTGATATTTCGAAGCGATTCTGCCTTTGCCTTCGCCGCACTGTAGTCGTTTCGCAGCTTGGCCAGTTCTTCCCGATTCTTTCGGGTTGCCTCTGTATTCTCATCTAACCCCTTATCACAGACCTCGAGTGCCTGCTGACGGGTATTGATCTGTTCATCCAGTTCTTTCAGCTTCGTCTGTAACTGCTCGTACTGTTCCCGATCTGTCATCTCGTCACTCTTAAACTGTACGAATCGCTGATTAATCTGTGTCTTACGGTAACTGATATTCTCCAACAGGGTATCATACCGGGCTACCTTTCCCTTCATACTGGAGTTTTCATTCATAAGGTCGATGATATCTGCCTTATTCTTCTCGATGCAGCCCTCTAAGCGTGTGATTTCATCCTGTATCTCCTGTGAATGTGCTTTTGCCTCCTCAACCACATCATCTGCTGTATCCAGTTTTTCATCCAAAACTGCCTTCTTTGCCTGATAGGCTCTCTGCTCTTCTGTCTGCTTTAACAGTGCATCCTGTACTCTCCGAATCTGTTCACTGACATGTTCATCAGACAGTCGTACACTATCGATCTTCTGATTCAGAACCCGGACTTCACCCTCTGCCCGCTCAACTGTCAGCTTCAGCTCTGTCTCCTGCCCTTTATCGGTATCGATCTTCCGGTTACAGATTTCCAGTTCTGTTTCCAGTCGCTCATACTCGGTCTTGATTGCCTCGTACTTTTCATTCAGCTCTGCTGTCCGTCCGGTTACAATCTCCAGCTTCTTCTGTGTCTCCGCCTGCTCTGTTCGGATCCGGTCACTATCCAGTAAAAATACATTCACATCCAGCTTCTTCATTTCTTCCTTGAACAGAAGATATTTCTTTGCCGTCTCCGACTGCTTCTCTAATGGTCCGACCTGCTTTTCCAGTTCAGACAGGATGTCATTTACACGATAAAGATTCTGACGCTCGGACTCCAGCGCTTTTTCCGTTGCAGCCTTATTTTTTTTATATTTTACGATACCGGCAGCTTCATCAAACAGTTCCCGTCGTTCCTCCGGCTTTCCGCTCAGAATCTTCTCGACCTGCCCCTGTCCGATGATCGAATATCCTTCCTTACCGATACCGGTATCAAAGAACATATTATTGATATCTTTCAATCGACATGGGGTTCCATTGATCAGATATTCACTCTCGCCGGAACGGTACACACGTCTGGCTACCGTAACCTCTTCATAATCAATCGGAAGAACATGATCACTATTATCCAGTGTAATGGCTACATAGGCGGATCCATGAGGCTTTCGCAGCTCTGTTCCTGCAAATATAACATCCTCCATCTTTGCACCACGAAGCTGTTTTGCACTCTGTTCACCCAGCACCCAGCGAACCGCATCTGCCACATTACTCTTTCCGCTTCCGTTTGGTCCTACAATACCGGTGATTCCGTTTTCAAACTTAAACAGTATTTTATTTGCAAAGGACTTGAATCCATAGACTTCTATACTTTTCAGATACATTCCTTTAACCTTCCTTATGTCTTATCGCCAGAAGTGCTGCATAAGCCGCCTTCTGCTCTGCATTCTTTCGGCTGGAACCTTCTCCGGTTCCATAGCATGCTCCATGGATCCAAACCTCTACCGCATAATTCTTGCAATGATCCGGTCCCTGTTCGTCTACGAGCCGGTACTCAATCTCTCCCATGGTATCTGCCTGTACCTGTTCCTGCAAATGTGTCTTTGCATCATAGAACAGACGCTTATTCTCAATATCAGAAAGAAGGAACCGTTCTACATAAGCGGTTGCAGGCTCCAGTCCTCCGTCCAGATAGATCGCACCCAATACCGATTCAAACAGATCACACAGTAAAGAGTCCCGATTGCCCCCATTGGTCATCTGTTCCCCCTTGCTCAAATATACATAGTCCGGATAATGCATATCTCTGGCACACTGTGCCAGGCAATATTCACATACCAGAGAGGCCCGCAGCTTTGACAGTTCACCTTCGTGCTTTTCCGGATATCGCAAAAGCAGAGCGTGACTGGTTATCATCTCCAACACTGCATCACCCAGAAACTCCAATCGTTCATAGTCCTTTATTCGATTTATTTTTCGCTCATTTGCGTATGAACTATGTGTCAGTGCCTGTTTCAAAAGCTCCGGCTGCTGAAAATGATAGTGGATTTCTTCCATGAGCGACTCCAATGAATGCTCGTTCATCTATGCCTCTTCCTTCTCTTCTCCGGTCGTGATGTTCTCCTGGATCAGTTCCTTTATATGCATCTTACTAAAGTCCATACACTGTGTAACGGCATTCTTTACTTCACTCGCCTTTGAACTTCCATGCACCTTTGCAACCAGACCATTAATACCCAGAAGCGGAGCTCCGCCATAGTTGGCCGAATCGAACTCTTTGACTGCTTCCTTGATCTTTGGCTTTACCATAGCCGCACCCAGTGTACTGATCGGAGAAGCGGTCATTGCTGACTTGATCTGCTTCATCAGAAAGGAAGCGGTTCCCTCATATAACTTTAATATAACATTTCCTACAAACGCATCACACACGATAACATCTGCATGTCCGGCCGGGATATCTCTCGCTTCGATACTGCCGATAAAGTTGATATTCGGACATGCCTTCAAAAGAGGGAATGTCTCCTTTACCAGTGCATTTCCCTTTTCCTCTTCCGCACCTACATTCACGATTGCAACTCTTGGATTCTCAACGCCTACGATATGCTTCATATAGATGGAACCCATCTGTGCGAACTGAACCAGATCAGACGGTCTGGAGTCCATGTTTGCTCCACAGTCGATCAGAATGGATACACCACCCTCCCGTGGGATCAATGGTGCCAACGGAGAACGACGGATGCCCTTCATACGTCCTACGATCATACGTCCGCCTACCAGTACGGCTCCGGTGCTTCCGGCTGAGATCAGTCCTTCGGCCTTCCCTTCCTTTACCAGATTCAGCCCTACGATCAGGGAAGAATCCTTCTTCTTCCGGACAGCCTCTACCGGATGATCATGACAGGTGATGACATCCGGTGCGTCAACCACCTCAATCTGTTCCTTATTGTACTCATACTTTGCCAGTTCTTCCTCGATCTGGTTCTTCGGACCTACTACATACAGGAACACATCCTCATGCTCCTTCGTTGCCTGTACAGCTCCTTCTACCAACGCCCATGGAGAGTTATCGCCTCCCATTGCATCTATAACGATCTTAATCCGATTATCTTCCATTGTATACCTCCTTGCGCATCAATGAGTGTCAAACCATACTTTTCCACTCATACCATCTATATATAATACTAAATAATCCATTTCTTGTAAAGTTTTTCCCAAAACAAAGAAAAGGCTCTCCGATCACTCGGAAAGCCTTGCATTGCTTTGATTAATCCTGGGCAATGATTTCTTTCTTGTTATAAGAACCACAAGCCTTACATACTCTATGAGGCATCATTAACTCGCCACACTTAGGACATTTTACTAATGTAGGAGCACTCATCTTCCAGTTTGCTCTACGCTTGTCTCTTCTTGCTTTTGAAGATTTATTCTTTGGACAAATTGACACAGTGTACACCTCCTTAATCCGAACTATCTATGAATCAATCATAAATGAATGTCATATTCTTATATTTCCTTGCCACACCTTGACAATTATACATAGTCATATCAGGTTTGTCAACCATTTTTTTATTCAACCAGTGCAACGGTTTCTCTGGCAATCGCTAACTCCTCATTTGTCGGAACCACATATACAGCCACCTTAGAGTCCGACGTTGATATCTTCTGATCCTCACCACGTACCTGATTCTTCTCTGCATCGATCTGAACACCCAGATACCCCAGATATTCACAGATCTTTGCTCTGGCCGTCCCGTTGTTCTCTCCCACACCGGCCGTAAATGCAATTGCGTCCACACCATTCATCACTGCTGTATAGGAACCGATATACTGTGCGACCCGGTAGCAGAACATCTCCATAGCGATCGCTGCCCGCTGATTTCCTTCTCCGATTGCCTGCTCCAGATCCCGGAAATCACTGGATACACCGGATATACCGGCTACACCGGACTTCTTATTTAATACATCCATTACCTCTGCCAAGGTCTTATCTTCTTTCCGGGCGATAAACTCTAACACTGCCGGATCAACGGAGCCGCTTCGGGTTCCCATAATCAGTCCGTCCAACGGAGTCATACCCATACTGGTATCCACAGACTTTCCGTTCTGTACTGCACAGATGCTGGCACCGTTTCCCAGATGACACACGATTGTTTTCAATTCTTCCGGCTTCTTTCCCATCAGCTCTGCCGTATGCTTTGAAACGAAGCTATGACTGGTACCATGGAAGCCATACTTCCGGATCTTATATGTTTCATAATACTCATATGGAATACCATACAGATATGCCTTCTCCGGCATGGTCTGATGAAATGCCGTATCAAATACAGCCACCATCGGCACATTCGGCATCAGCTTCCTGCAGGCTTCGATTCCGATCAGATTAGCCGGATTATGAAGCGGTGCCAGATCATTACATTCCGTGATTGCCTGTATCACCTCATCTGTAATAACAGTAGAGGATGCGAACTTCTCTCCGCCATGTACGATTCTATGTCCAACTGCTCCGATTTCACTCAAAGACGCAATCACACCATATTCTGCATCCGTTAGCATTTTAAGCACCAGTTCTACAGCCGCTGTATGATCCGGCATTGGTGCATCCAGAACCACCGATTCTTTTCCGGTTGGCGTATGCTTCAGTCTACCATCGATCCGGATTCTCTCGCATAACCCCTTTGCCAGAACTTTCTCACTGGCAGAGTCAATCAACTGATATTTCAGTGAAGAACTACCACAGTTAATAACTAAAACATTCATTCCCATATCCTCCTGCTATATGATAAAAGTATAAGCCATGCAACGAATCTGCATGGCTTTTATTATATTCTACTGTTCAACTGCCTGCTGTGCCTGTGCCTGCACGGCTGTAATGGCGATAACACCTACGATATCATCTGCGCAACAGCCACGGGACAGATCATTCACCGGCTTTGCAATTCCCTGTGTGATTGGTCCGTACGCTTCCGCCTTCGCCAGTCGCTGTACCAGCTTATATCCGATATTACCGGCATCCAGATCCGGGAAGATCAGGACATTGGCCTTACCTGCCACTTCACTATCCGGTGCCTTTGACTTTGCAATCTCCGGAACAATTGCTGCATCCGACTGTAACTCACCGTCCACCTTCAGTGTTGGATCCAATTCTCTTGCCAGCCTTGTTGCTTCAACCATCTTATCCACTTCCGGATGCTTTGCACTTCCCTTTGTAGAATGTGACAGCATCGCTACGATCGGTTCTTCTTCCACTAACAGCTTAAATGACTGTGCGGAACTCTCTGCTATGTATGCGATCTCCTCCGCATTCGGAGTCTGATTCAGTCCTGCATCCGCAAATATAAAGGCTCCATTGGCTCCCATATCACAGTTCGGAACAACCACCAAAAAGAATGCCGATACCAGCTTGATATGCGGTGCTGTCTTCAGTGTCTGCAGTGCCGCACGCAACACATCTGCGGAAGAATGAACCGCACCGGCCACCATTCCGTCTGCATCTCCGGCCTTTACCATAATGCATCCCATGAACAACGGATTGGTAAGCAGGATCTCTCTTGCCTCGTCCACGGTCATACCTTTTCCTTTTCGAAGCTCTGCCAATAGCTGTGCATACTCCTCCAGTTTCTCACACTGATGCGGATCTACGAAAGTTGCCTTGCTCAGGTTTAACCCTTCGGCCGTATTCATGATCTCTGCCTTATTTCCAATCAAAATAATATTTGCAATATCCTCTTCCAGCACCTTGTGTGCTGCGATTACTGTTCTTCTGTCTTTTGTCTCCGGCAAAACAATGGTCATCTTCTTCTGTTTTGCGCGTTCTTTAATCCTGTCTATGAACCCCACCTTACGTATCTCCTTTCCATTCGTCAATTTATTATATCAAGTCCGTGGATTGTATACAATACACAATCCGGAAAAAATTGTCTTTTTCTTAGTACAATCCTTGCACGATTTACTCCTCTGCCACATCCGGACCATCTACCTTGATCTGGCCTCTTCCATGTTCCTTTGCATAGTACATAGACCAGTCCGCCCGCTTAATCAACTGATTAACATCCTCACACAGATCCGGATAGGTGGATACGCCAATGCTGACATTCATCGTTACCACATGTCCGTATGCCTCTACCGTTGCGGTTGCGATCTGCTGATGCAGATCTTCGATCACAGGAAGGGCTTCCTCCAGCGTCTTTCCCGGCAACGCCAACACAAACTCCTCTCCGCCATATCGGCAGATGAATCCCAGTTCAGATGCCTCGATCTGTTCATAGGCAATACGGGCAATCCGCTTAATGACCTCATCTCCTACCAGATGTCCATAAGTATCGTTGATTCTCTTAAACTTATCGATATCAAACAGTGCTACCGTCAGTGGCGAATGATCTCGAACCGTCCGTTCCATCTGTTCCGCAAAGAGTTTATTAAAATGTGTCCGATTATTAATCCCGGTCAATCCATCCGTCTGAGCGATGTGCTGCATCTGTGCATACATCCGAATATTATGAATCGCCAGATCTAACTGCGGTACGATAATATCATAGAACCGAATATAATTATCAAACACATGCATCTTAGGTGAACCGCTGACGATGATTCCGTATTTTCTGTCGTCCATAACCAGTGGAAGCACCACCAGCTGTCTGGTTTCTGTCCGGCTAAGTCCCGGATAGATATCCGACGGGAACTGCGAAATTACGGTTTTCTCCTCTTCTATCTCTTTTGCTTCCTGATACAGCCTCACAAGCTCCGGCACCTCTGCAAGCTCCGGATTAGACACGCTTCGGAACTCAACATACGGATGCTTGTTATAACATACATCCTTGTCAATATAGATTCCACAGAACTCTACATTTCGTACCTGCATGATCACATCAATGATATACTTCAGAATATCTGACACATCCGCAGTTATGGAACTGTTTATAAACTTCAGAATCTGTGCCTGAACCTCCAGCTCATCATTCGACTGGCGAATCTGCTGATTCATCTGGCGAAGCTGCACCCGTTGCAGATTCAGTTCATCATTTACCTTTTCCAGACGATTTTTCGTATCCAGCAGTTCCTCATTATTTTCTTCTATATCATTCATATCCGAATGTAACTGATAGATATCCCGACGAAGTTGTTCCTCATTCTTTGCATACATTTTCACAAGAAAAATGTCCAGTATACATAGCATTCCATATGCCAAAAGCAGAAAAAACATATCCGCATCCACTCCGGTCATACAGAACTGTATCAAAATATAACCGATACTCGGAGCCACAAGTAATAATATACTTACAATACTCTTTTCCCGATCTGTAATGTTGGAATAATATGAATACTCAAACATAAATGCAAGCACCAGCGCACTCATACCTACTGCCAGATACAGATCCTTCTCACGTATCCAGTACATCATGAGCAGATAAAATGTATATTGAATATATGTAAAGCTCTTGATCACCCAGAAGCGATCAAAGAAGTTCATCTTATCCAGCACCAGTTCCAATGCCATAAGCAGTACTGTACCACCTGCTATTGTTCCACAGGCTGCCGACAGGTTCCCCCCATTCCGGCAAAATAGCAGGAATATAAACACCACCAAGATTCCATATAAAATTCGGTGAAACACCAATTGCATATGATGATGTTCCAGAATCTTCTTATCCAGCATCCTTAACTCCTCCAGTATATCTGTATCTGATCCCCATTCTTTAATTCATCAAAATGCTCTGCAGGTTGTCCATTCAACAACATAACCAGTTCGGTTCCCTGCACCTTAGATGTATCAAACTGCATTGCATCAAAAATCTCAACAAAAACATAACGATTCTTTCCTGTCAATGTATAACTCTTTCCGTTTGCATTGACTAAGATCGTCTTCTCCTCTTTATCCCCGGCTACGGTCGTAATACCCTCTGACGCTGCAGTAGCCACCGGCCGCGAAGTCTCTATCGGTGTCTCTGCCTCTTTGGTCTTCTTTTCTGCCCGATCTTCCTCTGTCGCTTCCTCCAGATCCTGATACCGGACCTCCTGTGACCATGCCACCTTGAAGTTCTCATATATCTTAGTATCAGCATCTGCCAATTCATTGTTTACGGTGATCTTTCCCTCCGGTCGAATATCCATGAAAGTCAATAGCTGATCCAATGTATAATAATTCAGGATCTGAATCTCATCATTTTCCCGGATCTGATAAAACTCAGACTCCAGATGTCCGTTTACACTGGCAAACTTCGGACACTGTACCGGAATATCGTTTACATAAAATTCAATTGTATTTGTAAACTCCGGTATCTGCTTTAAGGTCAGCTCTGCATCCTCTCCACTGGTCGATTCCCGGATTCGGATTTGATCATTGGCTTCGATCGGTGCGTTGATCGAAGCATCATGTCCGTTCACTGATATAACCGCCGCTTCTCCCTGATGTCCTCGCAGAAAACGGCTCTTGCCATTCACTGTATAATGCAGATCCTTTCCCCGTTTCGGGAATATCGCATCGTTTCGCAGTCCAAGCTGCATAGCTGCATCAAATACCGTCAGCTTATCATTATTATACAGCTTAATCCGTTCTTCATTTATTAACACAAATATAAAATTGTTCTTCTGATCATAATAGTTCAGGCAGATACCGATCGGTGTCACCAACAGTGGATCCTTCTTTACATCCGGCACATGCATATAGATATTCCGCATGACCTCTTCTCCTCTTAACGCTACCCGTTCTTCCGGCAGGCCCAGTTGTTTTGCCAATGCCTGTGTAAAGCCCGGAAGCTTTCCGCCTCCGCCCACTACAAATACAGCACTGACGGTTTTTCCACCGTTCAGTTCAATGATCTTATCCGCAACACTCCCGGTGATATCCTGAACCACATCCGCCACCAGTGTATATACCTGATCCGGCGTCACTTTATGTGATAATCCCATAATATCCTTATAGGTCATCGTCTTTCGCTTCGGCGAGATCATCTTGATCTTTTCAGCCGTATTAAAGTCTACCAGATATTCCCGCACGATACGCTCTGTGATCTCATCTCCGGCAGATGGTATCATACCATAACCGATGATACTGCCATCCTTTGTCACACAGATATCAGAGGTTCCGGCGCCGACATCAACCAGACAGATATTTAACAGCCGATAGTTCTGCGGAATCGCCACATTCATTGCCGCAATTGGCTCCAATGTCAGATTTGATACCGTCAGCCCTGCCTGTTCCACTGCCGCATACAGACCGTCTACGACCTCCTCCGGCAGGAACGTAGCCAGTACATCTCCACTGATTGTCCTTGCCTTATGTCCTTCCAGATTCGTGATCTCATAGCCATTCAGGTAATATTTGATTACCGTGTACCCTACACAGTAATACTTTTCTTCTGTTCCCAGTTCTTCTACGATTTGCTCATGTGCCTTCTCCACACCCATCATCTCCAGGGAGTGAATGTATTCCAGATTCACTACGGTTGGCTCATGGAATTCATACTCACCGACGCCCACTGCCGTCTTCAGCACACGCCCCGCAGCAGCGATGCACACCTCGGTTAACGGACGCTCCAGCTGTAGCTCCAGCTCTGACTTCACATAGCGGATCTCTTCCGCTACGGTAGCAATGTCATGAATCTGCCCGTCCAACATCGCCCTGGTATCATGCAGCTTTACACACTGCGCCACCACATGAAATCCTTCTATATCCTGATATCCTACAGTGCCCACGATGCTTCTGGTCCCGATATCCAGTCCGAATACCAGAGGCTGTGGATATTTTGATAACATTCCTGCATGTCCTCCCACATCGTATACTTTTATTATTTTAACACAGAATTACAGGTTCTTCAATAAATGTGTAATCTGTTCACGGGTTTCAGTCAGATCACCGTTATTCTCGATCACAGCATCACAATTACCCCGATAAAAGGCTTCGGATGACTGTTGTCTCATAACCGCCTCACACTTTTTCCGGCTATATCCCCGGCTATTCATCAGCCGCCGGATCCGCACCTCCTGTGATGTATAAACATACCACATTTCATCACAGATCTCCTTATAACCGTCCTCAATCAGAAGTGCAGCCTCGATCACCAATAGTTTTATCCGCCCCTGCCGGCGTTCCTGTTCGATCACAGACAGGATATCATGCTTTACCTCCGGATGAACGATTCCATTCAGTTCTTCCAGTTGTACAGGATCCGAAAATACAGTCTCTGCCATCTTCTTCCGATCAATGGTTCCATCCGGTGCCAGTATCCTGTCCGTAAAATGACTTACAATCTTTTGATACGCAGACTGCCCCGGTTCCATCAACCGATGTGCGATCCGATCGGCTTCCAATATATACGCTTCATGTTCTTCCCGTAAAATATTCAGTATTGTACTCTTGCCGGCACCGATCCCGCCGGTGATTCCGATTATCTTCATATCTGTATCCTTTGTATATTCTCAGTTATTTTGCATCATACCAGTTATCTGCCACATGGATATCAATATCCAGTGGTACCCGGAGATCTGCCGCCTGTTCCATTTCTTCATGAAGAATCCGTGTCACAGTCTCCACTTCTGACTCCTTTGTTTCCACCAGCAGTTCATCATGGATCTGAAGAATCAGCCGGGATTCCAGTCCTTCTGTCTGCAGCCGTCGCCGCACCTGATTCATGGCGATCTTAATAATATCTGCCGCACTTCCCTGAATCGGAGAATTCATAGCGATTCGTTCCCCGAAGTTTCTCTGCATAAAGTTCCCGGATGCAATCTCCGGTACCGGGCGGATTCGATGATACATCGTCTCTACCACTCCCGTATTCTTTGCCTGTTCGACCTGATGTTCCAGATACTCCCGAATCCGCGGATAAGTTTCAAAGTAACGATCAATATACTCTCCCGCTTCCTTCCGCGAAATATTCAGATCCTGACTTAGCCCATAAGCACTGATTCCATATACGATACCGAAATTTACCGCCTTTGCATTTCTCCGCTGTAACGGTGTGACCTGATCAACCGGCACATCAAATACCTCTGCGGCAGTGCTCGCATGGATATCCCGGTTTTTCCGGAATGCCTCGATCAATACCGGATCCTGAGACAGGTGTGCCAACACCCGCAGTTCGATCTGTGAATAATCCGCATCCACAAATACATAGCCATCCTTTGGAATAAACACCTTGCGGATCATGCGTCCCAGCGGCATACGAATCGGTATATTCTGCAGATTCGGCTCAGTACTGCTGATTCTTCCTGTCGCTGTTATCGTCTGATGGAACCGGCCATGAATTCTCTGATCCGGCTGTATATAGGCAGCCAGCCCATCTGCATACGTGGACTTTAACTTTGTTAACTGTCGATACTCCAGAATCATCGGTACGATTGGATGATCCTGTTTGATTTTTTCCAAAACCTCCACATTTGTAGAATATCCGGTCTTTGTCTTCTTACCACCCTGCAGCCCCATATGTTCAAACAGAACCTCTCCCAGCTGCTTTGGCGACTGGATATTAAATTCTTCTCCGGCTTCTGCATGAATGGCATGTTCTAACTCCTGAATCCGCTCATTCAAGCGGTTTCCGTATTCTTCCAGCGCATCCCGCCGCACACGGATCCCATAATACTCCATATCATAGAGGGAGTAGATTGTCGGGCACTCAATATTCCGATACAGTTCCAACATATTTTTCGATTGCAGCATAGACTCTATCTTCTGTCCGGCCGCATAGATGACACAGACCTTCATTGCCAGATACTTCTGCACTGCCGGATCTTCCACCGACATCGCTGTAATATCCAGCTTTCCCAGCAGTTCACTCCGAGACGGAACCGTTACCCCCAGTACATCCCGTGCCACATCGTCATAGTAGTAGGTATCCTTCAGTGGATTCAGCAGATAGCATGCAACTGCCAGATCCAGAACCGGTACCTCCTGATAAACTGCACCAAATGCGTGTAACTGTCCTTTCCAGCCAAGTGTCAGTATCTTTCGCGGCTGTATTAGCAGCTTTTTCACATGCTCCAGTAAATACTCCTCCGTCACAAAGTTCTCGACCGGGATCCAGATTCCTTTTCCGGTCTCTTGTGCCAGAAGAACCCCCAGCATATTCTGTTCTTCAACCACACATTCAACGGCGATCGGATCCGCATTTTCCGCCTGAGCAAAATATGCTTCTACTTCCGCAAAATCATGCAGTGCCTGAAGGTCTGCCTGAAACTGATTCGTCTGCATAGGCTGTGAAAAACGATTCAGAATGCTCTTAAGTTCCAGCTTTTTAAACAGCTCATAGGACTCCTCGTTAAAAAGCTCCCCGATCTTCATATCATCCAGATGTACTTCCAGTGGGCAGTCCAGGCAAATCGTTGCCAGTTCCTTGCTGAGCAAGGCCTGATCATAGTAAGCTCTTAGATTCTCTTTGGCACGATTCGGCTTGATTTCCTCAATATGCTCATACGCATTTTCAATGGAATGAAACTCGGTTATAATCTTAGCGGCGGTTTTCTCTCCGATCCCCGGAACTCCGGGGATATTATCGGAAGTATCCCCCATCAATCCCTTCAGATCAATGAATTCCACCGGCGTCACCTGATATCGTTCCTGTACATCCGCCGCATAATAGTTCTCGATCGTCGTACCGGATGCCTTCGTCTTCGGAATCCGGACTAAGATATCGTCCGTTGCCAGCTGAAGCAGATCTCTGTCACCGGAAAGAATCGTCACCTGACATCCTTCTGCTTTTCCGATTCTCGAAAGAGTACCTATAATATCATCTGCCTCTAATCCACCCTGTTCCACAGTCCGGATCTGCATAGCATGCAGAACCTCCTTCATAACCGGCACCTGCTGTCGCAGTTCCTCCTGCATCGGTTTCCGGGTTCCCTTATAGGCCTCATATCTCAGATGTCGAAATGTCGGCTGATGCACATCAAACGCCACACATAAATGTGTCGGCTGTTCTTCCTCCATTACTTTAAATAAAATATTTAAAAATCCAAGAATTGCATTCGTATGAAGTCCCTGCGAATTTGAGAGATCCGGCAGGCCATAGAATGCCCGATTCAAAATACTATGTCCATCGATCAGCAGTAGTTTATTCACTGTCTTCTGCTCCTTCCTGCTCCGGGTTCATCTGTCCCTGATTGTTTGTTTCAAGATATGTCCGCAGACGCTCATAGTATCGAACGCCATCGGTTGGTTCGTCCGGATTCAGATAATCACTCAAGTGAAACTCCTGATAGTCCTCTGGATGAAACAGGGCGGAACCGAATGCATCATAGTAATAATACTCTGACTGACTGGCCTTGATTGCTTCCTGCTCCTTCTGATACGTTGCAGCCCGGTAACTCTCATACCCCAAAAATGTAAACACCAGAACTGTCGCAGCAATGACCGCAACCGAAGATCGCGTAATCTTCCGGCGATTGCTGATATGCTTATACTGTGCATTCAGTTTTTCTTCCATCTGTGTCTTGAAATCTGTCGTCAACACCTTATCTTCATCCAACTGCTTCATTCCTACCAGAAGAGTATAGTAGATTTCCAACTCCTCTGCACAGTTATCACAGCTCCTTATGTGACGAATGAATTCCAGTTCTTCATCATCCGACAATTTATCCTCGATAAACGCAACGATCTTTGATTGTGCTTCCAGACAATTCATCATCTATCACCAGTTTCCTCTATTCTGCAGGGTATCTGCATCCCTGATCTTTTCACTGTCTTACAGTATTATAGTAAAACCGTACCATTAAAAGCTTTCGATTCTCTTGCATATTGATCCGAATCGAACGCCATTCATTCGGACTGCCCAGATAATAGATATCGCTCAACTGGCTGCAGCCATCAAACAAATGATTTCCCAGAAACCGTACATGCGGAATCAGGAATCGATTCATATTATAACAATACTCAAATGCAAAGTTTCCGATGCTTTGCAGCTGATTCGGCATAATAACCTCTCTCAGATATGGGCAGTTGAAAAATGCGGTATCTTCTATAATCCGCAGATTCGGCGGCAGTTTCACATTTACAATATTGGTATATGCAAATGCAGAACGTGCAATGATCCGAACCGGAAAGTTCTCAATCGTATTCGGAATCACCAAAAGTCTACTTGTAAACGGACGGGTCAGTCCTAATATAACGATCTCCCGCTGATCGGTAATCGCATACCGCAGCCAGCCATCCTTTGTTACCTTTACCTTCAGCTTTCCTGTTATATTATGGTTGTGCTTTGAAAAATAAATACACATGGTAATGGTAAATGCATACATTGCTACCACAAAGGTAAAGAATACAATCATTGTCAATACATTGCCAAAATCACAGCAGAAATCATAAAAGCCATGGATCAGCATCGGAACAACCAGGCTCAATCCGATAAACAAAAAGCACTTTCCAACCTTATGCCGGAACATCGCTTCCTTCGCCTTGCCATAGAAGTACCCCATAAAGATTGCAACTCCCGCATGCAACGGAACTGCCAGAAAGGCTCTTCCGATACCGGTTCCCACGCCGGCCAGAAAACCCATCTCGAACTTGCTGGAAAAAACATACATCAGATTTTCAAACAAGGCAAATCCCAAAGAAGAGGATACCGCATAGATAACGCCGTCATATACATAATCAAAATGCCTATTTTTCCATGTAATACTAAACATAAACAGGAACTTAAACAGTTCCTCTGCCACAGCAACCACAAAAAAATACAAAAAGAAATTATAAATAACAGAGTCCTGCCTGAACAGGATCTGCAACACAAACTCTCCGATCCACTCACAGATCACCGCCGGTATAATACTCAAAACACCCATTCCCAACAGGGCAAATACCAGGCCTACCGGTTCTTTTTCAATCTTATCTCCAAAATATATCAATATCAGCAGTACAACCACCGGCACAATAGCCAGTATAAATAAAAATAAATCCATGGCAACCCCTCAACCTCCGCTTTTATCCGAAATCATTCATAACAGGTCTATTATATTCGATTTTTGAAGGGATTGCAAGAAACGAAAAAACAACCGGGAACGTTGATTTTTCAACATTCCCGGTTTTGAGTTTACTGCCGGCAGCGGGCATTTTCATTTGTGTCCCATTAAAACTGTATATACGAAACACATTGTAAAATCAAGCATTTACGACTTATTTATAATTATTCGAATTGCAGTCAGACGCATTCGGTTGCTACCTTTTTGCTACCCAATCACTGGACATACATCTGAAACTTCGTGATCGGATGACCGAATAATCCGGCATAGCCGTCCTGACCACCGGAGGTCTGATTGTTATGCTGCCAGTCAAAGTAATCCTCTTTTCCGTTTGCCTGCACACGATACCGGGCAGTCGCCCCCTCAATGATAACCTCTATGGCATCAATCTCGGATTTCAGATTGCCCGCATAACCATGTTCAAAATCATTCGTATCAAATCCACTGACGTATGGCAGCCATTTTCCGGATCGGATATGTGCCCGATATCGTATCACATGCCCCGGCACCTGAATTGCAACTGCCCGGATGCTGTGATTCTGCCAGCCGGCATAATCCTCCAGATTCTTAACCACCGGTAACCATCGATCCTCTGTTGTGTAGACCTGATACAGTGCATCACTTGCCGCAGGAACAGTCGGCTGCACTGTCGCATATTCCTTATAGAACTCACTGATATCAACATTTCCCTGTACACCATCGACCGATCCCGTTGAGGTATACTGCCAGCCGACTTTTTCGCCCTCGTAGGTACAGACGTCATGATACTGGGCTACCCACTTATCCCACTTTGCAAACCGCGGATCTGTCAATTTATTTGTAAACCAGTACTTGTTCGCATAGATTCCGACCGGATATCCGGCATCCTGAAGGGCCTTGCAAAAGATCTCCGCCATATCTCCTAACAGCGCCGGACTACATTTTCCGGTTGTATTTTCATCCTCCATATCGTAGAAGATAGGAAGATCTAAGGATATCCCCTGAAGCAGACGGATCGCATGTGCTGCCTCTGACTGTGCATGTGCGACCGAATCCGCATAGCTGTAGAGATAGGCTCCGATCCTTAAGCCCGCCGCTCTGGCTCTTTCTACATTTATTTTCCAATATTCATCATCCTGTGACGGTATGTCATCGCCATATCCGCAACGAATGATCACTGCACGAATGCCTGCCGCCTTTACCCGATGATAGTCAATCTCCTTCTGATGCTTACTTACGTCGATCACTTTCATATTATCACCTGTTCCTTTCCTATTCGCTTTTCCCTAACTGCTTTATCATCTGATTCACGAATGTCGATAGTGCGGCGCACAAAACACCTTGCACGATTGCAGTGAATATCGCCATGAGCGTCGCTCCAGAGCTGCCAAACGGCAGTGATACCGCAACAACATATATAGCTGCAAGTACAATGCCTGCTACACATAAGATCAGTGGTATCCATTTATCTGAGATAGCTTCTGTCTTCTTGATCCAGATGCCAATGAAGTACAGCACGAATGCTAATACTACCAGCTCCGGTTTCACATAATTCATTAATACTTCCATCATTTTATTCACCTTTACCCTTTCTTTTCCAAATCATCAATACGATGATTTGCAACTTTGATACGTTCTTCTTGAACTTCTGATCGTTCCTCTAAGTGATATACTCTTTCTACAACGCTATTGTGCTTATCAACGCGTGCGGAAAGTTGCTCAAGCTTATAGTCGATCAGTGCTATCGTCTTATCATGCTGACTTCTTACAGCTTTGCTTTGATATAAGTTATTCACCATGCAGACGATAATTGCCACCACTCCTGTGATTATCGCTTCCAGCATTGTGCACTCTCCTTTCCATCAATACTATGTGTAAACTCTCATTTAATCCGAATAGCGATAATGCTCGCCTCATTCTGCACAAAGTTCATCGGAGATTCAGCGTTCTGGTATACCCAGAGGGATACTGTTGTAACTGTTGTAAAGGTCGCAACTGTAACTAAGGTTCGAGATCCATATGGCCGATTGACTAAGATATCATCTGCATTGTCACCTTTAGATAATCGAGCATACTGAATATCTTTCTGATCAGAAATCAGACCAATTAAAAGATACATACCAGGCTGAATATTGTATGCAATACACACAGCCGTAAATGATGCAAGTGGAACTGGAACCGTTCCGCCTAAGTTGGTCTGACTAACCTCTCCGAGCTTTGAATAGTTTACATTTAGTGTAGATAATGCCCCCGTGATCGTACCGTCTCCGATCTTCACACCTTCGCTTGATATATCTGTATTACCCAAAAGTCTTAGGATGTATCGCACGTTTGTAAACATCCGGGATACCTTGTTAAACATCGATTTGAGCGTTTCCCCGGAGGTCAGCTTTGCAACCGTGAGCTGTGCTGCATCTCCGTCCTCTCCGCAGTCGTTAGATGTAAATTCTACGACATTATCTTTCAAATCCCGGACTGACGCTTCTGTTTTGGTGTAGTACTGCGACAGGTCTACGTCTGTTGTACCTATGTGCTCCCACGCGTTCTGCACATATAAATACTCATCATAGATATCTCCGGTCGTCTGCTTCGACGTCTCTTTCTGGACGAAGTAGATCTTATGTGTGTCTATATTGCTTTCAGGAAGCTGGTCGACAACCTCTACCGAGAATCCGGTTACGCCCGCGATCAGTGCATTGATCTTCGAGCTTGAATACGTCCGAGACGTGCTTGCGGCTGAATCATCGATCACAGCTTTATGAGCGTCCTCTGCTGCACTTCTCGCTTCAGATGCTGCAGCATTTGCTTCTGATGTCGCTGTATCCGCATTAGATACTGCCGTAGCGGCATCCTGTATAGCTTTGTTCGCGTTCGTCGTAGCCGTCTGAGCTGCTGTAGTTGCGCTTGTGGCCGCCTGAGTTGCTGTAGTCACCGACTCAGTCAGATCTGCGATAATCTCAGCATTCGCATCCTTAATATCATCCTGCATATCCTCATAGGTTGCCATTCGCTTACAGTCGCCCGGTGCAAACGAAGCATAGATCCGTCTTGTATCTGTCGTTACCGCCAGTTCCCCCGGAAGCATCTTATCCGGCTTGAAATCTTTCTGTAATCCTCTTCTTACCTGTATAGCCATTTTTCTACTCTCCTTTTCTTAGTTCTTTGTGTATCCTTTTACATTTAATAAAGCTGTTGCTGATCCTGTCCGGATTGCATAGCTTCTGTTTGTAGTTCCAGAGAAATCATCTACAGTAATTTTTATAGTATTCAATCCTGATGACAGCATTGACTTTATATCATTACTCTTTATCTGTTTGGGAGTTGTGCCGGAAGTTCCATTTACACCGGCCTCTGTAAACCCTCCGGATACTATCTGAGTGAACGTTCCAGCTGATGCATACGTGTATTCACCATCCCAGGATGCTGATTTATATATCTGACCTGCTCCTACATAAGCTTTTATTCCTCTTGAATATCCATTACAACTTGAATAACTCGGGCTGCCAGAAGAACCAGCATCCATGATGTTTTCCCAAGCAGTACCACAAGCTGACACTATTAATACTGCAGATGTAATCACATAATTTTCCGGTATCATTGCCTGGAGGAATACTTCTCGTTTTACCATCGATTCTGCACTTATAATCACATTACCGGCCCAACCCAGATCAAACGGCGTTCCTCCGGAGGAGAATGTCAGATCACCGCAAACTCCAGATGCATTAATCAGTGACGTACCGTCTGCCATCGTGATACCGGCATTATTCAGAAGAATGATTGTATCTCCTGCTGCGTTCTTAACAACAATCTGACCGTCGCCGTTTCCCTGACCGCCTACACGCACCCAATCAGCATTGATGCCATGAGCAGTCAAGACATTGAACAGTGCGTTCCCGTTGCTATCTACCGCCCATGAGGTCATACCGTCCTTCGATACCATTAACCCCTGCGCCGTTCTGGTCCATATAACCGATGAGGTTTCCAGCGTAGGTTTGTCATGCAAATACTGCTTTACACCCCCGACTTCATCGGTAACTGTAGTTGTATACAGTCCGAAGCCCTGCGATATCAGAGAAGTCATATTCTGTGCGGTCTGGTCATAAGTCGTTATCTTCCTTGTCATTGACTGTTCTGCTTTTTGCAAAATCTTAGTTGCAACCGTTGATCTCTGCATCTCCTGTCTTACCGGAGAAGCCGCGTCACAAGCTATTGACATCTGACCATATACGGTGTGCGTAACAGAAGTAATGTAACTTTTATATGCCGTATTGAATGCATCTGTAATATACAGTGCGTCTCCAACTGATATGCCTTCATTCTCAGGGATCTTCGCTGTAAATGTACGAAATCGCATATCAACGCATCTCCCGGCTATATACTGCGCATATTCATCTTCTTTCCCTGTAATAAATGGGTTGTCTTCTACGCTCAGAACATATCCCTCCTGTCCGGCCAGAGATTCAGAATCCCCGTTCTTTACCTTCACACCGGATATACTGATTTCATCTGTTCCGATTTCAAGACTAAAAGCATCAAGAACTGTATGGGATGATACCTGTTCGATGAATCCGCCACCATCAGCAGTTCCGGCATTTGCGTATGTAAAATCACCACCATCAATATCCGCTCCGGTCTGATACGATTGAGCACCATCGTCGAACACGCCGCCATCAACCACATCTGACAGAGCGAAATCAAACCAGGCAAACACTACAGCCCCGACTTCATTAACCTTACAGTAGTTTCCTGTGGCTTGTGCTATGCATGCAAGTAGCTCTCGATAGGTCATATTGCTCGTATCTGGCACCGTACATTCTTTATCCGCACCTGTCCATGTCTGGTCCTTTAATTCAAGCCCACAGCCATCACATGCAGATGCAGCTACCGCTCCGAAAGTCTTTCCTGAAATCTGTGTTGTGATCTGTCTGCTTGCATAGATCATGTAATCATAGCAACTTAGCGACAGGATCCCGCCCTTTGTATCAGAACTATTACAGATATATTTTCCCTTTGTCACGTTATCGTTCTTGACCTCGATCAAAGCGTGATAAAAATCATTTGCATGTGCAAGTTTATCCGCAATCTTCAGATCACAAATTGAAGCTGTACATGTTCCAAGAGCGAATGCATCTGAGGAACTGATACTGCCAGATACAATAATCCCGTTCTCAATGATAGAAGCCTCATCGTATTCAATTTGAGTGCCGTCCAGACACGTAACCGATATCTTCCACATCAGAGTTCAATCTCCTTAAATTCAATATTCCAGTACACTTTGCCATCCGTATCGAATCTTGCTGGCGTACACACCCGATCATTTGAATAGATTTCCACATCTACGAGTTCATACGGATGTCGTACATCCATTATCTTTCCATGTATAACATTCTTTCCGTCGATTGCATTACAAAGCGCCGCAGCCTTACTCCATTCGATATTTTCGAATTTCAAAGGAACAGAGGATTTAACAGCAACAACAACTTTAACAGCTTTGCCCTGCAGATTCCGGGTACTCTCATCCGTACAAAGATCTGATATCGTTTGAGAATACTCATCCGGTACCGGTAACGAAATCCCCTCTATCACCAACTCTGGTCTCCATTTTGCCATCTCTGTACCTCTCTTTCTTACACCAGCCCTACCAGCGGATTGATTCCAGTTGTATCAACTTCCTTGTTGTTATGCTCAACAACCGTTTTATATACTACCTTGCCGTCAAGTGTTACATAATTGTGTATCACAATCGGTTTCCCCGAATTTCCGGTTTCATTCAGAACCTCCCGGACGGCCTGCTTCATAGTTGGCACCGGAGACACTACCTCAGGAGCCCGCTTGTTATCTCCAAGAATCGCCTGGAACTCTCCGTAGTTTGCCGGAACAACCGTACCAGTTGCTAACCTTGGAAGCTGCACCGGCTGTATCCTTGAGATATTCACACCCGGTATCCGGTTTATCACGGTGCGTATAGCATTCAGAGCAGATATAAATACGTTCATACGGCCTTCTATTTGTGTAAACACAGAATTAACCGCCTGTTTGAATGTATCTCTTACCGCCTGACCTACAGTCATACCCATATTCACGCATTTATTTTTCACTGCATCAAAGGTACCAAATAGGCTTGCCTTTACCTCATTACCTACCATTGCAAAGAAAATCGTTACATACTGCCCGAATTGCCGGAATACGCCTCTCAGACCATCTTCGCTAAACGCCCGCTTATAGTCACTCAATATGATGTCCGCGACAGACATTATGTTCTTTACCATGTTAGAATCGACGCCCATTTGAAGTAGCCATCCGGCCGTTGCAAGTTTGATAATACCTAAGATGCCACTTTCACCGAACACCTCAGCAACACCGTCTTTGAACTCCTGCCAACTTGGAAGTGCCTCACCCGTGATTTTCTCTGTCAAATTCTTAATAGCGTCGTAGCACATCCAGTCAAGGCCATCAAAGAAAGTCTCTGAATCATTGAACAGAGTTCCAAAGATCTCATCTAACTGCTCCCACATGGTCATATCAATATCTTCGCCGGTTATCAACTCATAAAGACCATTACCAATCTTCCACCCTGCAAGGAAGGTTCCCATAGGTAAAAGAATCTCCCACAGTGCTGCAACATTTCCAACGAATGTGGCAAAACCTGCGATACCAACCATGAGCATTATTGCAGCTGCTACATCTCCGATTGCTTTCCCGATCGCATATGCTTCATCAGGATCCATGTTTTCGAGTGCTTCCGCTATCTTATTAATGATACCGACTGCAGTCTTTGACGTGATTATATCTGTCAGGCCATCAATTAAACCTTCCAGAAAAGGACCCGCCAAAGGCTTCGCGGCATCTACCAATCTGGTAACCGCTTCCGTTAATGGCTTAAACTTCACTTTCATCTTATCCAGCCACTTTTCGAGGTTTGGATCTGTCTGAATCTCTCCAAAGCTAACAGTCTGAGCCGATCCGGTACTTCCACCCCCGGAATCTGAATTGTCCGTCAAAATATGCATATCATCAATATCTGCCAGATTCCCGGAAGCCTTTTTTGCTGCGCTCCCTACGCTATCTATCGCTTTCGCCTGGTTGTATAAAGATTTCGCAGCCTGTTGACTCTTAGATAACGACGTACCAAATAACTTAGAAGTAAACGCTGCTATCGTCCCTGTAATTCTGCTCAGCCCTGACATCAGAGCATTAATGGCCGGAAGTGCGTATGAGTATATAGGATAGAATGCCGTATGCAGGTTACCTTTGATCTGAGCAAGTGAACTACTATACTGCGTATTCGTAGCAAGGCAGTTAACCATTTCTTCGCGTATCTTTGATAACCCTCGGCTGATCTGATTAAACAACATAGCCGACAAAGCAAGACTACCGATTCTATTCGTAAACATCCCTAACATGCCGCCGATTCCGGAGAAGCCTCTCCCGGCGGAACCCCCGGCATGTACCAGCTTACTTAGTGCAGCGGACAACTTCTTGATCTTTCCGACCTGGGAGGTCAACTTCGCTTCTTTCTGATTCGCTTCCTGCAGTCTTTTGTTGTATACAGTTAGCTTGCCGTTTAACTTATCCAGTTGAGCTTGCTTCTTCCGAATAGCAGATGAATTATCCTTTATTTCAAACGCATCTCCGGATTCCCGCATACGCTGCATCTCCGCCGTAGTATATTCGATCTCCTTGCGAACATTTTCGATATCGTACGTCAGTGCCGCCCAACCGGATCCCTTTGTCCTCCCTAACTCACGTAACTTCTGCTGACGATTCTCAAGAGTCTCAAGTTTCTTCTGTGCGGATGTAAGACTATCATTCATGAACTTATACTCATCCGTCATCGATGTTTCCGTCTTCAGCTTCTGCATTTCATTCTTAATCTGAGAGATCTGGCTTTTCGTCTGCTTAATCGCATTATTCAGGGCAACTGTTTTAGCGGACATTTTCTTAATGCCCGCATAAAAGCCATCTGTATCCATGCTGGTATCTATTTTTACGCTTCCATCATATTCTGCCATTGTTCATCACCCATTCAATATCGCATTTATACGATCTATTTCTTCCTGCTGCTCCTTCGAGTATTTCTTTTTCAAGTTAATCAAGTTCCGATTCTTCCTGTAAAATTCGAGGTCGGCTTTATCGAGCTTTCCTTTCTGCTTCTTCTCCCGGATATAGATCACAGTTGAAAAGAGTCCTTCTCCGATCTCATGAAAATAAGAGATAAACGTCCAGAAGTGCACGTACTCACAAGCCCGCAATTCTTTCCCCGCGACATGATTGACTGCAGCGAAGATCAACTGCTCATCCTGTTCCCAGTCGAATAGGACCATATTACGTGTCGGGCGTTTTCCATCTTCCTCATAGATTTCTCCACAATCGAGGAACCATACCGCTTTATCTACTGCTTCCTGTATGTCGCTGTCTGGGATGTCCTCCCAGTTGACATACAGGATTCTCAACATAACATCTAATTTTTCCTGATATGTAAAATCCGGATCTCCCAAGCATTGCAATATGTTTAAGCAGTCTCGATAGTCGCTCCGGATATCATATTCTATTCCATGCACGGTTAGTTTCTTTGGCAATCCGCCTATCATTTCTTATACGCTCCAAGATATTTATCTTTCTTTTTCTCCATCTGATCCGCGGCCTTCTGAATACAGTCCTTTATCACCGGCAGTATTGCATCCAGGATCCCCTCCACCAGAAATCCATTCCGAGTCGGTGTCAGCAAATTTGTATTTCCGAAAACTGAACTGATATCCGTATCAAACATGTAGTTGAGCTGTGCTTTAATGTTTGAATCGATAACAGGCACCTCCTCAAGAAAAGCCTCCTTCTCCATACTCAGAGCCTTTTCTCGCGCCCCTTTCAAGATCTCTTCTATGTTTTTCGTTCCCGCATCCAATCTGGCCGGAAGGTTCAGATCAGACGGGTAAAAAGTCATTATCCCCAGTTCCCGATCATGCTCATCAAGAACTCTTATCATTTCTACGCCTGTTTTTGCTTTTACTTCTATCATCTTTTTCTATACCTCCTTGTAAATAAGGCAGGATTCTATTTCAAATCCTGCCATGTACTTTCTCTACGCTGCATCCGTTGCCGGTGTGAATGTCTTCGTTGACATATCGAACGTGCCCTTTGTACGATTGCCTGCGTAATGCACTTCGAACGGGATGGATACTCCCGATGTATCTCCACCAAGGCTTGTCGGTACAACGATCACATCTTCTCTGTACGCATCTGTTACGGTTCCGGATGCACTTAACATCACATCTACTACCGTAGTCTGTGTAGCCGCTCCCGTTGCTCTCTCATCAATGATCTTCTTCAGCTGTGTGAATAACGCATCTCCTTCGTATGCATAATACGGATCCACATTCCCCTGCGGTTCATAGCCCTTTAAGTTATACCGGGATTCACCGAGTATATTCTTCTTTGATTCACCGTCCGGGTTCATCTCGATAGAATATTCCTCAAGATCTTTTCCGAGACGTACATAAGCAGCTGATCCGTCACCAAATGCAGAATCAATATAGTGTGCCAGGTACTTACGCTCTAACTTATCTCCTTCCATTTTCATTGCTCCTTTCTGTATGTCATATCAAATACAATTACATAATCATGATCACCGGCACTGTCCGACATATCCTTCGCCGCAACCGTTGTAGCTTCTATCCGTTCTATATGCCCATTCTCGATAGCCGGATAGACCACATCCTTCTGCAGCCACTCCGCCAAATCAGTCAGCCATGCAATCATCCTGATTTTCTGTTTGTCCAGCTTTGGAGATGCCCGGTAGACTACTGAGAAGGGCACTACGCCCTCAAATCCGCCGTCTATAAATTTCCGGTTGATATATGCACCGGGTTCTGAGAATACTGCTATCGAAGATCCTCTCCCGTCTGCAAAGTCTTCAAAAACCACCGGCAGGTCATTTAATTTTGGATACTGTCCTATCAGTTCGAAGATCGCCATCATAGCGGTCATTCGCTCCTTCTTTTCCAACTGTTCTTTCTTAGTGTCTGCCAATAATCTTCTTCACCCCTTCCAGCCAGCTATTCATATATTTTCTCTTTGCTACCTCAAACCACTTTGCCCTTGCACTCGGTTGCGAATAGGTTAAATGCTTTCCGTTGTATACCTTAGATTCTCCCTTACGCGCCCAGGCCCGTCTTGACTGTTTGCCAACCATTGCACGGCCTTCATACTGATAGTGCGCATATGGGGTATACCAACAGACTAAACCACTTCCAAGCCTTGTATTCCGGATGCCGTTCGCACGAAGTGTATTCGATGCCTTAGGTGCAAAGGAGTTAGAATCCATCAGCACTCTGTTATCCAGATACGCTTGCGCTCTTTGGAAGCGCTTATCCATCTGATTTGTATCCAATCGAAATTTAACACTGCCTATCGTAGACTTTATGATCACGATGCCTTCACCTCGATATGTGGAATGGTCTTATAAATACCAACGGAGTTGATATTATAAACGCCATCATAAGTATTTTTCATGTGTGTCATATACCCGTCTTCATAGTCATTCTCGTCAATAGGTTCACTGCTGAAATCACCGATTACAAAGAAATCACCTTCCCGGACGGTATACCCTTCACCGGTGTAAGCCTTTGGTCGATGATAGCCACTCATAAGCTTTTCCGGAATATGCAAGGAACAGGTATCCGCCGGTTTACTGCCATCCTTACTCTCCGTTTTACCGGTTACTTCTTGCGCTTCTACGCCTTGCAGTACCGTTGGATACCATGTTTCGTTATATAGATTAAATAGAGTCACTGTGTCATTAAACATTCGGTTCCATCCCCTTATATAACAGGCATATGCCTTTTGCATCTTCTAGTCCATTTAGATAGTTTGCAACCGTTGCGTGGAAGAATCCGTGCTTGCTTCGTTCATCCTTGATTACAGAAGCATATACCGTCTCTCCGGTTGCGTATGTGATACTTTCACTACCGGCTGACTTAGACTTCACCATGCCGGATGTTCCTGTCGATGAGTTAATAGCACTCGCAGACAGATATTTCTGTGTTTCCATCATCTTCTCAGCTAATTCACATATACAGAGCTTAATCTGATTATCGGTATATTCGTCATCCGGATATGCAGATATAAGTCTTCTGTCAGTCTCGGCATCCAGCCAACGACTTGCTCGCTCATTCCAGCGACTGAATTCTTCTGGCGTCAGAAGATCACCGTAGTATTCAGTTTTATAGAAATCGTAATCTGCATATCCCATGTCTTAATTACCCCCGAGTAATAATTCTTGCGATTGCAATATCCTTATGAGGGAAATACTCAGGAGTACCACTCTCGTTGCTGTTTGCCAGCTCCCAGTTGGATCCTGTTGCAAGCTGTTCGTCAGTCGGTGAAATGATACCGGTATTCTTGAACGAAATACCCCAAGGCGAGAAGATCTTTCTCTGTCTGCTCCACATAGTCTCTTCTCCACCATTCTTTCCTTCGTTCACTGACATAGAGTAAGGCTTTTTAGCTCCACAGTCCGTATATTCGAATGCGCCGTTACCAAAGGCATATGACGTATACTCTGTATATCCCTCTGCAGTCATCTCATAGTAAGATGATGCTGACGGATCACCGGTAGGATCTGCCACCGGAGTATAAGTTGTGCCGGACTTTGTATAGTAGGTCTTACCTGCCTGTACAGATGTATCGGTAGATGCCGCATAGACAGGTGCAACCTCCTTTGTTGGCATGTTATCATCGACCAGTAATAACCGGCCATTCAATGTAGCCAGTGTTACATCTCTCTGGATGCCCTGATCATCTGTATATTTTCCATATGCAACCAGATCCAGGTTCTCCAATCCGGTTGCTACAACGGAATGAACGATTGCAAGGCTGAACTTCGACTTGTTATCACCCAAGGCTTTCTGCAAAGCAGTGTTTAACGTGGTCTCGCCAAACTTACCCGTATCTCCGGAATTCTGCGAAATATCATAGGTATGACCATCTACAAACTTCAGATTCTCCTTACCGGTCATAGCAAAGATACCTTTCATCTCTGCCAGAAGCGTATTCTGATCCACATCATCCCAGTATTCCGCTACTTCTTCTGCTGCAGGCATGAAATCTTCACCGGAGATATCAGAAGAGAAATCTCTTTCTGTCCATCCATTTGCACGACCGACCACAATTCTGCCCTGTGTGTATGTCTTTCTGCTGGATGTGCCAATATCGGTATTTCCATCGTAGTTGCTCGCTGTGCCGCCAATACGCGCCTTAATCGGGACGGTAATATAGTTACCTCCCACCTGATCCGGGAGCATGGTTGCATACTTCGGTGCTTCCACCACAGCTCCGCTCTTTAACAGTTCATTTCTGTTTAAGTTTGGTACCCGGTCAACATAGGCACCGAATACTTCACCATTGAAATTTTTTGCATCAAATAATGCCATGATTCATCATCCTTTCCATTAATCCATGTACTGTGAGATATCCATATCCGGATTCTCATTCTTCATCCTCATAAGCTCAGTCATACTAACCTTGGTACCGTCCTTGCTAGGATCCGTCTTTTTCGTAAACTTCGCCTTGTTCTGCTCTAACTTCTGCTGATTCTCATCCACAAAGGCGGATGCATCCTTGCCCTTAATGGTTTCGATCATGTCATTCAATCCGATGATCTTACCATCCACCAGTTTCAGTCCGGCTCCTTTGATCTCCTCCATAACAGACTTCTTCGCATACTCGGAAGAGAACTTATACTCTCCGATTGCCTTGTCCAGTGCATCTGCAAAATCTCTCTTTTCCAGTTCCTGCTTGAACTCCTTTTCTTTCTCTTCAGCATCCTTCTTATACTTTTTAACCTCTGCCTGCAGCTCTTCCGGCTTAATGCCATCAAAGCCCTTTAAGGTCTCTGTGGCTGTTTCAAGCTGAGATTTATAACCATCCCTCTCTGTCTCCAGATTGGTAACCTTCTTACTGAATTCATTGATAGTCTTGTAGTTCTCCGCTACGGCCTTATTAATCGCTGCTTTCTGCTCATCTGTTACTACGACATTGTTTGTCTTTAAGATCTCTTCAATATTCACCATTTTGTTACAATCCTTTCTACGTGATTTTTTAACCGCTCCGTCTGCGGTGATTGGATTTGCACAATAAACCATGTGCCTGGTAAACCGCAGACCGGGAATCGAACCCGGTTATCAGGCAAGGGGGCTAACCTGATTCCCTGCTACGGTATCCGTAGATAAATAAGGGAGAAAACAAGAAAAAGAGCCAACTAGCAACGTCACTTTACGTGTCTGCTAATTGGCTCTGGCTCTTTCTGGCTCTGGCTCTCCCTCGTATTTAGTTATAATACTTTCCTGCTTGCACTTCTTGCAGTATCCGGGAAAGTTAACAAGCCGTGTATCAGCTCGGATCTTTAACATCTTCGGATAGCCACAGCGTGGGCAGGAATACCAGAATACTTTCAAATCAATCGCTCCCTACGATTCACCGGTGCAACCTTTATTAGAATTCTATAAAAAATTATAATTCATTCTTCAGTATTTTGCAACTATTGTTTTTACATTTTAGGGGTCACATCCTTAATTCCCTTCAATGTTTTATAGATCTTTCGCATGACTGAATTCTCCTGCAGATATTCCAGTCCCTTTAATGTGATCTTCATGTTATCACAATCTATCAGTGTCTCATCGTAAATATTTCTCTTAATAACAGCTCCCTTAATATAACCAACGTCTTCCATCATCTCAATGTAGCTGCACCACCGATTCTCTGATACACCAAGCTGTTCTGCATCAAAACGAGATATATCCGCCTTAGGACTGTCCAGTGCTTTCTCCAGTTCTGACAGAATGTGGTATACCGCCCGGAAATTATCCATCTACCTCATCCCCCGCTCTCTTTTTATCCCATCACATATGATTGTAACAGATTCTAGCCAACCCAATGGGATAAGCCGTTTTCTTTCTGATTGTGGATGATCCTCTTTTAAAAATTCGAGCATATCCTTTTCGAGTTGCAGCCATTCATCGTCACTGTTGTCCTTGTTTTGTGCCCGTTTCACTAAATCCTCTATGTTTTGTGCCAAATCAGATCAACTCCTCCAATAATTGTTCCAATTCCATATACTCCCCTACCGTCAACTTTCCACCTAGCATTCTTTCATCTATGTGCTTTTCTATCCATTCTATACGATCTATTACATCCAGGTCAATAAGCGAAATAGAAAAATCAAAATCTGTCTTGCTTATTTTTAGTCTATTATTAATCTTCCTCAAATTGTTACATAAATAATCATACTCTGATTCATCTATTATTATACCCTCGAGCCGGCTTATCTCCTGAGCTGCTAACTGAACCGTTGCCTCCTCAATTTTTTGATTTTTCATATATGTTTCCTTATCAAAATAACTGATTGACTTTGCATGTAACTGTTCATGCAGAATGATATGTGGGCTCGTCTCACTTCTGGTAACAATGTCGCAATTCCACAGCTTGCCATACAACTCTGCTCCATTATCAACTATGATATTTCCACTCCATTTACTCTCCTTTTTAACGTATTTATCCGCTATTGCTTGTGTCTGATTGGCCATAGTTTTTATCTCGTCCTCCGAGTAAACGCTATAGGCTTTCCCCTTAAGTTCCATAGCCGGTACACCTTCTGATTTCTCAGCCTCCTTATACTGCTTCGCCCCACTCCGTGCGTAGTCAGCACTCTTCCGGTTCCATCCTGCCGCTTTCAATCGATCCTGCTCGGTCTTTAATCCGTTCTCTCCGCAAAATTCCTTATACGCCTTATTCTGCTTCTGTACCCGATCAGCCTTTTTATTGTACTCTTGTTGCAATTCAAATTTTGCCTTTTCATCTTTACAGTTATCTATACAGGTTTGCAATCCCATCAGATTCCTTTTTGATTCCCGAATCTTGCGTTCCATGCTTCTTTGCTTCTGGGAGTTCTCATATGCTTTCCGATTCTCCTTTTCATCCGGTATATCCTTTTCAAATGGATTCGGATCACCGAGCATATACGGATAAAAGTTATGCCGGCAGTTATATCCACACAAACCGAGGGGATCTCCGGGGAATCCGGTTTCCTCTTTCAGATTTCCATAGTCCTTTGTTTTTCCCTCAATCTTGAATATCTTTCCCTGCCAACCGGCATGATTCGCTATTTTGTTCTCATCATTCACTCTTGCTCCCAGATGAGCATCAACTACGACATATTCAAATCCATTATCAATTGCATTCTGCAAAGAGATTAAAGCGGCTCCCTGATTAAGACCGGTCAGAACAGCCCTCCTGACTGCAACCTCGATTGTATCTTTATGCCCGGTTGGATAGGTTACATGCGATCCAGCCTTTGCCAGTTCTTCCACTGTATCTGATATGGCCTTGCTGTATGATTCCACCCCGGATGCCACGGCGGTATATGCCTTATCCATCGCATGATAGAATTCATCCGGCATATTCTGTAAGGTTGTTCGGGTGTAATTCTTTAATTCCCCATTTGTCCTTGTATACATTTCAGTTAGCATCTGGCTCAATGTACTATTATTCCGGATGTCAATCGGCGATATATCGTGGTTGTCATAAATCATCTGATCATTCTCCAGCGTTAACAGACCAGCTTCTTCAAATAGATTCTTAACCTCTGATTCGGATTTTTTCGTTAACTCCGCAACCACTTTCACCATTTCTTCATAGTGCATACCATATTGATTGGCAAGCCACGCCTCATATCTTGCCGCGCCCGGAAGCTGATGATAATCATACAGCTCTGCACTCATCAGACGCTCGCAGATGTCCTTTATCATCTCGATATTTAATTTTTCCCAGATATCCACAACAGGATCTGCAACATCCCATAAGTATTCCGGTGACAGCATAAATTATCATCCCCTGCCTGTTGCGACGTCGCAACGATCTACTTGAACAGCCCTTGTCCTTCTGTCTGCTCATTATCCGCCTTTGCCTCATTAACAAGGGCTTTCGCTTCCTCTTCACTCATTCCTTCAAACTTCATATAATACCGATACAATGGATACTTCCCAGCCTGCACATACTGCCAGTGCCGCGCCCGGTCCTCATCATAGGAATACGTCAGGTCTCCGAATGAAAACGATACTTCGTATTCTCCTACAGGTGCATAATCGTACAAATCTGCATATTTGCTGACAGCATATACCAGATGCTCCAGTGCATCTTTTAGGTTGTCTCGCATCTCTTTGATCGTCTCTATAGTTTCCCGATCATCTGATTCCACCTGTGTGGCTGTCACCATTCCGGTTTTCCGGTCGAGGGTAAATGCCCCTTGCGAGAATCCAGCTTTTGTGCTGATCATCGACAATATACTGTTGATATCCTCAATCCGGTCGCTAGTCAACATCGTGGCAACATGCTCATGCACCGGCTCATCAAGAGAACCGGAACCGCCAAGATCCAGTGACTTAACAAACCGCGGTAATGTGATCTTCTGCTGCTTTGACGATCTCTGAGCAGAAGCACCGACGATCAGCATGTGTTTACTGTCCTCTACTTCATCTCCCTTCCGACTCCAGGCAATGTCCAGATCCCGAAGTTCATTGATCGCATTATAGAACACAGGCACTCCCAGTGGACTGGTTGGGTCTATCACATTGTTGTATGGCATCTTAAAATAGGCAAACAGTGTCTTATCAATGTTATCAATCGATGCATCCGGTTCAATGTCTGCCCATGCATCCACGCTGGACAGAGCGATTTCATGATGTACACCACCCTTTGCGGTTAACTGGTATGCCTTATTTGATATCAGGTATTTATCACCCTCGAACCTCTGATATTCAAGCCTTACATAGCTCGTATCACCCTTAGAACTGTAATCAAAGAATACACATCCTAAAATATCTCCGTTTGAATTGGTCGCAGTCACAAGGAAATTATCCGGCGTTATATAATCAACGCACGCCTGCCCCGGTGCTCCATTGGGTTTCAGCATAATACCACCCAGGCAACAGGCGTCCTCTACCTTATCTCGTAAGACCTTTTTTACTGCATTTACCACAGTCTCCAGATATTCCGCCCTTGCAGATCCGTCAACATTAACATCGATGTCTAGGCAGATCTTCTTTGCTGTATCACTACAAAGGAACTTTGCAAAGTTAATCGTCCTGACATCATCCTTTTTACTCAGCCATACCGGTTTTCCACTTACAATCCGCCCCCAGTCAGCTATTGCGTATTCCATTCTGGCAGACAATATCGGGTCGATATTAAATGCTTTTTTTGCGTCTTTCGTTCGAAACATATTTCCTATCACTCCTTTGATCCAGCTTATAAAGCCCATATAATCCACTCCTTCTCATCAATACTGCCACCTCAGCCATTTTCGCATGAAGGTATAGCAGAAATACCGGATATCATCCATTGCATGATCATTCTCTTTTTTTACCTTGTCCTCTCCGGATTCTTCATCCCATGAATACAGCCCAAACTCTGCTATACTGTTCGTGCAGCTCTCATGGAAGAACAACCGGCCGGCATTCAAAAGTGTTGTTACAACCCGGATGCCGTCCAGCACGTCATTGGCTGCACCTTTTACCCCATAATCCCCGTGCTTCTTTATCACCTCAATGAACGATGCAGCAGATGGATCTATGATGATGTACTCAATCGGAGTATCCCCGATCAGCTCTTTGAGCATCTCATAGTATGCTTCATCATCTTTCCGGATACCGGTTACTCGGGCATTGTAATATAGCTCCCGCTCTCGTATAGCTCTCCGGCCATCAAATCCCCAAACGCCCGCAGAAAACGGATTTACGGTACCATAATCGATCGATACAAAATGCATAGGACTTTCCGGGCATTCCCCATGGATAACATGCTTTTCTTCATCGAACATGCCATACACAAGGCCTTCCGCCATACACCAGAGGCCGAGTATATATCGCTTGAAGAACACGCCCTTATACATGGATCGATATCGCCGCTTGATGTCCTCATCCAGTGACAGGTTGTCGTCCATAGTGAAATGAAGGTATACCATGTTCTTCAGCTCTACGTCGCCTGCCCTGCATTCCTCGATCTGTCGCTCAGACATGTTACAGGCGCACATATCAATCCAGTTAACCTTGAACCAATGTCTAGGGGATCCCGGATTGCAGTTGAACCAGAATTTTGACCCCTTTACGGAGCATCGGCCGGTCGCCTGGTTAACAAAGCTCTCCGGCATCAGTGCAACCTCGTCAAAGAACATACCGGCAAGGGTTATACCCTGAATCAAATCCTGCGATCGCTCGTCCTTGCCACCAAAGATGTAAAAATAATTTGTCTTTCCATTTTTAGATACCTCAACATAGTTATCAGCTCTGTGATCTCTAACGATATAACCCTGTGTGATCAGCATCATCTTTAACCAGAAAAGCACATTACGCCGGAAGGATCCGATTGTCTTTCCGGCCATACCGAAGTTCTGCTGGTCAAATCGCTCCATTGCCCACATAACATAAGACAGCGACATGCAGACGGTTTTCCCGGATCGGATAGCTCCGTCTGCTATGATTCCATCCCGATCCTTCAGCGGGGAGTCATCGCACCACCAGTTAAGGACCATTTTCTGCTTCATAGAAAAAGGCTTGAATTCAAATGTACTCTGCTTAACTTTCCGGTTCTTCGGTAACGGCTGCTGCACCGTCTCCTTCAGCTTCTTGATCCTGCTGTCCAATGTCATAGCCCACATACACCTCCTTGCATGATTCATTCAAAGCATCCACAAATGTAGTGTCTACGTGTTCATCCTCCGGCCGTTCCTCCAGTCTCCGAATCTCCTGCTCAAGTCGTATGATTTCAAGCTCCAGTTTCTTCTTTTCGAGATCCAGATGCTTGTTATCGATCGTGTTCATGCCTGCAGTATCCCGGATGTACTGTGCTGCTCTAGTGTCCCCCTTCAGAGCTCTTGATACCTGTGCGATCACGATAGCCTCATTCACTGTCAGGTTGGCTCCCTGAGCGTCCGCTAAGCTCTCTATCTCGCCGATATCACCTTTTTTCAGTGGAAGGGATAAGATATTCAATATAATTGCTTTCTGTTCCTTTTTCGCCCTTCTGGTGCGTCCAGAGGCTATTCCAGCCTTCTGTGCATTCACTCGGCGTTCGTTCGGAGTTCTGGCATCATTCGGTATTAAGTTTTTCTCATTTGCCATCCAACCACCTTCTGATCATTTCTAAACAAAAAAAGAGCCGGGAATCACCCAACCCTTTAAGGTTAGATCATTCGGCTCTTGGCTCTACTTCATTATTGAGGTAAATACCGACGATTTGAACGCGGATCTTTCATTGCTGACTATTCTCCCAGACTTAAACTATATCTACCTTTTTCGATTATGCCATATCTGACTTACTTTTTCAAGGAATTTAGCATCCTCTGCATTTAAAGATTCGTGATTTCTTTCAGAATTCTCCGTGTGAAAATATCCGTGATGAACATGCCATTCACCTGTTCTTTTATCTTTTTCAATAACCTTGTTTCGCCTGTTGTTCTCGCCAAACAATACAATTCTGACAATATCCTCACCGCCAACCTGTACATATACCCTTCCTTCGGTCATTGTTTCCATTAGTGGTTCATGATTCTTAGCCACATTTGTTACAAACTTAATATTTCCACTCTCAAACAGTGTTGTGTACTCAGTACCATACTTTTTTCCTTTACTACTAATGCCACTACTTGCACCACGGCCGCCCATGAAATCACTCCCTTAAAACGTAATATTCTTCTGCCTTGTTATCTTTTTCCACTGTTCTAAAACTATTTCATACTGTTTTCTTGCACTCCTAACACTTTTTGTTTTCATTTCAGACAACGTTCTTACACTGTCGATATTTCCCTTGCTATTTTTATGAGTTAGTTCAATATTAGACCTTATATAATCCCTCGTAGGCGTAATCTGACGTGGATCATATGAACTGTAAAATCGCAATGACAATTCCTCACCATCAGGAATATTCTGCACATTTGCAATTTGAAGTTGTATCGAATTACCATTAGATGAGAACTGTGCTTTTTCTATTTTCAAATTAAGCCCCCGAACGTCATCAAGTGTTGGCTGCCCTTTTATATTATCAAGTAGTCTCTTCAAACTCATTTTACGGCCAGATAAACTGCTACTCGCTCCTCGTCCACCCATAAATATCCCTCCTTTTTTCTACAACACAGTTTTCTTTCTCTGTTGCCGCACTCTTCTTCTCTGTGTAATCAGTACATTAACATCATTACCATCTTCCCTTGCCGTTTCTATCAGGCGGCTTAGGTGGTCATCCTGACGTTTCAATGCAATGGCAGCCTGCTGTATCTGATTTGTTGTTTTCGCTTTGTTAGCCGCATCAATCAACCGATCTACTCTTTCAACCTCGCCCGGAGTATTCCATCCTCCGCTTGTCTTTTCAATCAATTCGCCTGGTTTTCTGAACGGAATTACTTTACCACTTGAAACACTGCTCTTTGCTCCTCTACCGCCCATTATTTCATCATCCTTTCCACATTTGTATTCGCTATGTTCACTACCTCAATATCCCCAAAATCAAACTCAACCCGATTTCCATACAGAACGATTCCCGTCGGATGAAGACGGTCGATTGCTTCCCGCATTCCCTCGCACCAGATATTATAAGAGTCTTTATTCCGAATTACCCCGACTGTCGATACCGACACAGTTCCTCCCGGTTCTATCCCGTCAAAGCAAAATTCAAATGTTTCCGATTCTGCCCATGATAGTGTAGGAATTACAACGATTCCGCTATCCTGCATAATCTGTCCGATCATCCGGCTTCTGTATGTATTCCATATCTTCATTGACAATGGCATATCCATATACAGACTAAAGTCCGGAGTCAGCACACAATCGAATTGCTGCAGTTTTTCCATATATTTATACGGTTCATTCCATATCCGCTCAAACTGGTAATCGTCGATATAAAAATGTATACCTGCTTCATGCTCCTGGGACGTCATGGCATAATTAAATCCAAGCAATTTCTCCGGAATATGATTAACTTTGGTCAATACCGGCATTTGATACTTGCCTGCCGCACGATTCGGATCAAACTCATACAGGTTATATGTATCATTTGTCCGCTCTCTTTCATTCTCCTTTTCTTCTGGTTCTTCCGGTTCATCTAAAAAAGACAAATCCAATCCGAACTCAGCCATATTAAAATCCGGAATATTCAGAAGCTCCTCTTCAAGGAAATCAAAATCCCACTTGGAAGATTCACCGGCGCTATTATCTGCTATTCTGTACGCATTCACCTGCTCTTCTGACAAATCTTCTGCGATGATCACAGGCACCTGTTTAATTCCAAGGCTGATAGCTGCCTTCAGCCTGGTATGCCCCACAATTACAACCATGTTTTTATCAACCACTATTGGTTGCTTAAATCCAAACTCTCGGATACTATTTGCCACATATAAAACAGATTCCTCATTAATTCTTGGATTCTTTTCATAGGGAATCAGCTTACCCGTATTAATCATTTCAATCTGATTCATCTTCATTTCTCCTTTTTCATTAATGAAAAAGAGCCGGATACGTATTTTTCATACATATCCGGCTCTTGGCTCTGATATAATAATATCACACTCGCATTTTATTTCAAGTCAGCAAAATCATTAAAATACTGCTCTGCTTCTTCATAACTTATCCCAAACATTTTTGAAACTTCTAAGCAAATTCTGCTATTTCGTTCTCTAATCCCGCTAGGTCTGTTCGGAACATATTTCCCACACAGCCTGTCAAACGCCGCATAAATTTTATTTCTATCAACCATTATCTCACTCTCTCATCACTCAAGCATGAATAAATATATACTTTCCATCGCTCTCTTTTACATAGCCTAATCTGACTAAGTCCTGTAAGTCATGGTCAAATATCACCTTATCCATTCCAGCATTATTGCTTCTTAAATCTTCATAGGTTATACTCCTTGCCTTTTTAATATCCATTAGTAGTGATTTATTGTACGCCTCTGATATAAACATATAACTTTCCTCCCTTTGTTTTTTATAGAACCATTATACGGTGTCAACCACCAATATTCAATTTACAAAGTTCGACATTATTCGATATAGTTATTTCTCATCAGCCTCTCGCTCTTTCTTAAATGTCTCAAAGGCGTCCACCCAGACGCCATCTCTTGCAATCAACAATCCACCGTTCTTCGCATCTATTGCTTTGTGCTTTTCGGATTTCAACCATTCCTCAAAGTCATCTACCGAAATGCCGTCCTTACTCATTTAACTTCATCCTTTCTCCATCTCTCAATTCTTTCAGTTTTGCTTCGGCTGATTCTCTTGTAAGCAATGCATATCTTTCTCCGACCACATCAGGCTCGCTATTATCATATCCGATAAAAACTAAAACTTCGCCATCTTCTCCTAAAGAAAACCCTGTTACCTCGGATTCGCTGTATTGCTTAATACACATTTCTTTATGTCCATAATCGTCCTCATCACCAATCCAATAAAGCCTCGCTCCCACTTTGCAAGGTAGTTTAAAAAGTCTGCCCTGTTCCTCTAACTGCTGATACTCCTTTAACTGTGTGAGCCATTCTGCTAATTGTTCATGTTCCTGCGCACATTTGACACATTCATCCAACTTGCCATCATCTGGGTTCGCATGACACAAGAAGCCCTCATTATATTTTTCTTCCGCTACCTCTGTTGCATGTGCTATTGCTTCATCCAGCTTCATTTTTCCTCCACAAAACGGACATGCTTTTACCTCTTCAATCATCACTCTTTCCCTCCTTTATCTTCCGGATCCTTGCTTTCAAGGATTCCATTACCCAGTTCTGCACATCATCCTTCCGGCTGATAGCTTCCATTACATCCTCATCTCTGGTCCCGCTGCACACAAGATGATGAATGATCACCTTTTCAGTCTGTCCCTGACGATGTAACCGCTTATTCGCCTGTGAATATAGCTCATAGTTCCATGTAAGGCCAAACCAGATCACATGATTTCCGCCCTGCTGCAGGTTCAGGCCATAGGCACAGCTGGCCGGATGCGCCAACAGGATGTCGATCTGCCCGGCGTTCCAGTCGTTCTCATCCTGCGGTGTCTTCAGTTCCCGGACACGTAAGCCGGTCTTTTCCAATGCAGCCTTGATCCGGTCCTTATCGTGCTGGAAATTATAAAAGACCAATGCCGGCTTTCCGTTTAACGATTCCACCAGCTCCATGAAAGCCTCTATCTTGCAGTCGTGTACTGAATGCACAGAATGGCCTTCATCGTAGACAGCACCATTCGCCAGCTGTAGAAGCTTATTGCTGAGTGCAGCCGCACTGGTCACGCTGATCTCATCCTCTTCCTCCGGAAGTGCAAGTACCATCTGCCGCTCAAGATCGTTATAGGCTTTCCTTGCTTTCGGATCCAGCTCCACATGTATGACATCCTCGATCAGATCCGGAAGCTGCAGATAATCTTCAGACTTCATGCTGATACAAATATCTGATATCTTATCCAGTATCGCCTGTTCACTCCCCAGCTTCGGCTTATAGTTGTATATGATGTTCTGGCCGCGGTCACCCGGATTGAAATACCTCTCGCGGAACTGGGTGTACCGCTTCTCCAGTCGTTCTCCTCCATCCAGCAGGTAGACCTGCGCCCACAGATCCTCCAGTCCGTTCGGAGATGGCGTACCGGTCAGTTCTACCAGCCGGGTGATCTTGCCGGATATACTCGCTAAGGCTTTGAACCTTTTCGACTTATGATTCTTAAAGCTGCTGCTCTCATCGATCACGACCATATCGAATGGCCATGCATTCCGGTAATAATCCACCAGCCACACCACGTTTTCCCGGTTAATGATGTAAAGATCCGCCGGTGTATTCAGTGCCTGTATCCTTTTTGCTGTGCTTCCCAGTACCTTGGATACCCGCAGCATCTTCGTGTGATCCCATTTATCCTTTTCCTTCGACCAGGTACTTTCCGCGACCTTCTTCGGTGCGATTACCAGAATCTTCCTGACCTGCAGCCGTTCATATTTCAATTCCTTAATAGCTGTCAGTGTGGTTACAGTCTTACCAAGTCCCATGTCAATGTACAGACCTATCTTTTTTGTATCAATGATCCTCTGCAGGCAATGTCTCTGATATTCGTGCGGTATGAACTCCATCCTTTCCACTTCCTCTCTTTTTCATGATCTTCTTTTCCACATCCGGATACCCGATATCACCGAAGAACTCTGCCACACCGGATAAGCCCTTTACAACCCGGACATCCTGACCAAGCCTTCGTAATCTGTCTATCTGTATCTTCTGCAGTCTGGTTAACTGCCCGGTATCTGTTTTCAGTTCCACGAATATCGGTTTACAGTCCGGCAGGATCACCATTCTGTCCGGCACGCCTGCATTCCCCGGAGACACCCACTTATAGGCTCTTCCTCCCAGGCCACGAACCGTATCTACTAATATCCCTTCAATCTCACTCTCTAACATTCTGATTCTCCTTTTCTCATCAATCTGACAACACGGACAACATACGCGCGCATATATATTTAAAATCATGCGCGTATGGCGTACACGTTATCCTATAAATCCTTTATTTTTTAACTCTTATAGAAAGTTTGTTGTCAATGTTGTCAAAGTAGGTTAGAGCCTTATATTTTCTAGCTCTATGCCGTCAACAAACCCGGCAACAAACTTGACAACATTCAAAGTTTGTTGTCAGCGGCGCCTTTCGGAGTTTGTTGTCAAAAATCCAGTTTGTTGACAATTTTGTTGCCGCCTTTGTCGTCAAAATTTATCACATTTTTCGAACCCTCTTTGTTTTCCGTATGGTCCAAATCGCCTGACGCCTTTTGTCCTTTCCCACTCTGGCATCCGCTCCAGAACACCATTTATCTCAACAGTGTCCTGTCGCTTCATGTATCGCGGATCTCCTCCGAAGCACTCCGCCCATATCTCTACAGCGCACACCCGGTCACGGTCCATCATTTCTACGTCGCCACACGCCATACCGTTTAAATACTGCCTCCGGCTCATCTGGCTCATACTCCACCAGTTCACCGGCACCTGCTTATCCAGATAATCCCTTATGATGCCTTCCTTACCGGATTCTTCTATGTGCTTCTCCTGCTGCTCCTTCGCAAGCTGTTCGATCTCCGGAGACAGATACAATGGCTCTCCCAGCTTATACAGCATATACGCCTCCGCCCATATCTGGTCTACCTCTTCCGGCAGATCTTCCCACACACTTTTCACAGCCGGATGCACACCGACATCTACCGGCCAGAATCGCCGGTTACCTGTTGCATCCTTTAAGAACTCCGCATTGTTCGATGTTCCGATAAAGACACAACGTCTCGGATATTTCTCCGTCCGTCTGCCATACGCCGCACGATAGATATCTTCTCTTTTCGACAGGAACTGCTTGACCGCATTCGTTTCCTGTCTGGTCATTGCTGTCAGCTCCCCAACCTCGTTGATCCATGTCCCCTGTATCATTTCTGCTGCGTCTTTGCCCTCGAAGGTCGTTAACGAATCACTGAACCATTCCCGCCCGAGCATGCACAGGAAGGTACTTTTTCCGATTCCCTGCGGTCCAGCAAAAATCGGCATGTAGTCAAATTTCACCCCTCCCTTGATACCTCTTGCCACTGCAGCACACAGCACCTTCCGCATCACCGCGTGCGTATACGGGTTACTGTCTGCCCCCAGATAATCCGGAAGCAGGGTATTGATCCGCTTCACGCCGTCCCACGTAAGGCCTTGCAGATACCGCTTTACATCATTGATCTTATTCTCGTTACTAACGATCAAAAGTGCGTTATCTAACTTCTCCCGTCCAGTAATGCGGTAATACGTTTCAATATACCGATATAAGCCCGCATCGTCGGTATCTGTCCATCTACGCTTATCCGGACGGCTGTCCCAGGGTGTCGCGCCAAGCACCATCCCGCAGCTGGCGAACTCATCAGTCGCGATCTTTCCCTTTAGCAGCGGATCATTCTGTAAGATAGTAACAACGTTATTGATTGTTTTCTCATAATCATTATTGGCCGTAACCGTAAGCTTTGAAAGCCATTCAAAATTGTCCGGGGCATCATCCCGAGTCGTACCATCAGTATCACCCGTGTTGTTACCCGTTGTATCAAATACTCGCTGAGCCTCCTGCAACTTCTCCTGTCGCATAAGTCCGGCTACCTTCTCATCCCCAAGAGCCAACCGGCTCATCTGTATGAAAGATGGCAGCTTTGCCGCCGGTGTACCGTCTTTCACTTCACTGTCCTTATCTCCGTACATGTGCAGCCTGATCAGATCAAAAGCGTTTACAAGCTGGCCAGAGCACGGATCCGTGGCGTGATAGCTGTAAAGGAATTTATCATCGTCGTATAAAACAGCACCACCCTGTGTAGATCCACCGGTGTATGTATATCGGTTCGGATCATCTGTTGGCTCGTACATACCGGGTATATACTTCTCCATGGCATCCAGCACCGTATAGGTACGACAGAATGCACCAACGATACCTTTCTTTGACGTAGGGTCTTCCTGCTTGGACACCCGCCGTCTCTCGATTGTTTCCGCGCCGGTAACCTGCGGCCACTGAGATACATCCTTCCAGTCTCCGTACATATTAAGGATCCCATCCGCCGAACAGAAACCGGCATCGAACACTTCATAAATGTACTCCCCGTCTGCAGAGCATGAGGGCCAGTACATCATCCGGGAAGCCTGGAACGTCGTCGGATCACAGAAGTCCATTCCGATCAAATACGCCAGTTTCCGCGCAATCGGTTCATATTCATCTGCAGTCACCGTCCGGTCGGTCGGAATGATCACCCGGAGTCTTGGGGCATACCCCGTATGCTTTCGTGTAGAGTAAATGACTGCAGCACACCCTAATGACCCAACGCGGCGGATCACATCATTGGCTTCTCCGGCCGGGATCGTATCCATGTCAAGGGTTACCAGATCCCTTCCCTCTACCTGATTTGCGCTACGTCTTAATGTCCGAAAGGTACCACCGACAAATCCGCCGACATCCTTTAGATCTGCCTGCTGTGCTTTCGAATAGTTCAAATACTGTTCGATTGTCTCTTCTCCCCTGACCGGGGTCTTCAATCTATCTATAAAGTCAGACCACTGCATTTCCGTCTTCTGCCATACAAGAGCCTTCCGGCTCTGTCCGACAGCGATATGCAGCATCCTGTTATTATTCACCATACGCTTCACCCGTTAATCTTTCTTATAGTAATTGCCTTCAAATCCCGCACCCTTTAATATCAGCCCCGGAGCCCACGGTATAGGCTCGGCCATCAGAGCACACAGATCTTCCACTGTCAGCTCCTGCGGTGCATCAACGATTACCTCGTCATGGACGTGGAACACAAAGTCCAGTCCTCTGTCTGCCAGTCTCCGCAATACCTCAGCCAGGCAGTCTCTTGCGATAGCCTGCACGATATTCTCCGTCAGCTTTCCGCCATAGGTGGATGTCACTTCCCATTTCCGGCTCTGTTGTCCGACGGTGTAATAATGAATTGCCAGCTTGTCAAACCTGTTTACGTCCAGATGGGCCCTCGGATAGAACAGCTTCCGCCCTGTTGGCAGAAGTACCGTCAAAAAGCTCTGACCGTACACCAGATCGCTCTCCATGCTGAATATCAGGCCATGAGTGGCTGTCTGCTGGCATGACTGCACTGCTCCGACTGCCGCCTTTTCGATCGAATACCAGAGATCAACGATCCTTGGATTCGACTGCCGCCATCTGGATACAATATCCGGCAGCTCTTCTTCCGTTAGTCCCATCTTTAATGCGTTCATTGCGATCAAGCTTCCGGTACCGCCCTGATATCCCAGAGCCAGTGTAGCCACCTTCCCCTTCTGCCGCAGTGCATATTCCGGATTGCCCTTCTTGATCAGGTCTATCGGAACCCCAAACATCTGAGATGCCGTAGCCTCATAGATCTTTCCGGTTGTGGAAAATACTTCATTGACCCAGGTCTCCCCAGCCAACCAGGCGATTACCCGTGCCTCAATCGCAGAAAAGTCCGCGACTACAAATTTCCGCCCCTCGGAAGGGATGAATGCTGTTCGGATGAGCTGTGACAGTGTATCCGGCACGTCCCCATAAACGGCTTTTAAGCCGGTGTAATTCTTAGCAATCGTCAGCCGTCTTGCCTCGTCAATCGTTTCCAGATAATTCCTTGGAAGGTTCTGCAGCTGTACCAGTCTGCCGGCCCATCTGCCGGTACGGTTGGCGCCATAGAACTGTGAGATTCCTCTTATCCGGTCACCCTCGCCCATTGCAGCCTCCATGGTGTCATATTTCTTCAGGGATGTCTTTCCCAGCTGCTGGCGGATCTCCAGTACCCGGCGCACATCGGCCGGAATATCCATATTTAAGAGATCTACTACTGTCTCCTTGCGCACATCCGGTACCTCTACCTCCAGCCTGTCATTCAGCCATTTGAGAAGCTGTGCCGTGCTGTTCGGGTTATTAAGTCCTGTGATTCTCTGTGCCTCTTCCGTAAGTCTTGCTTCACTCTCCGCCGCTATGTACAGTGCTCCGTCTATCAGCCGGCGGTCTACCCTTACCCCGAAGGCATTCATCTTAACATCCAGCCGCCACAGATCCCATTCCGAATCCGGTACCGGGAACTGCCGCACTCGTTTCCAGATCTCATGCTCTGTCACGACATCCTGCTTGCAGTATTCCTTGAATAAATTCCATTTGTCGATGTCATGCACCGGATCATTGTATTTTCGTTTACCGTTTGACTTGGTTGCCTTTTGCGGGCAGCAGAAGTACCGGATCAGTGCCTTGCCAACCGTCAGCTTCTGTTTGTCTCGCGGGAGTCCAATTGCCTTACCGGTTGCCTCCAGGCCGGAGGTATAGCCACAATACAGCCCATGGATCTTAGTACACTGCCATTGCCCGATTGGTGCCCGATAGCCCGCCCGATTCAGGCAGTACCATTCAAAAGCGGCATTATACGCATGTTTAATGACATTTGGATCCTGCAGGGCGCACACAATCCCCTCCGGGATTCTTTCACCCTGTTTAAGATCTACAATCTTTACCTCTTCATCGTCTGCCTTATAAGCGAACAGTAGTATTTCAAAATCTTTGGACTGTGCATACCGGTATGCACCAGCCTCTCCGATATCGATATCTGATCTTGTTTCAATATCAATGCTTAAATGCTTCACGGTCTACCACCTCCTCCTTTTTCTTTCACTTACCCGGCAGAGCCTTCCGGGTTCACATTTTCTTAATTGCCTTGTCTGTCCGAAGTAGTCACAAAACCAAAGGCCTCCTAATTTGTTCCAGAACCGGCACCCCGGACAGTCCTTGCCGTCCGGTTCATGCTCAATTCTTTCATATCGATTCGATTTATTTGTGACTACTGGTTCTCCAGGGTGTGTTGTCCTTCTTTGGCTTTCTCAGACCATGTTCAGAAATAAAACTGTATAACTTACTCTGTCCCACTCCGAAGTACTCTGCGGCCTGTCTGATCGACATATCTCCTTCTGTGTAGACCTCCCGTACCGCCTTAATCGTCAGATCCGGGGTTATCTTTTCCTCCGGAGCTTCGGGCACAGGTTCTTCCTGATCTTCGTCTGCTGACGGTTCTGCAGTCTCAGTTACCACTTCTTTTGTCTGGTCCTGACGACTGATCATTTCCTGAACCGCCGCTTCAAAATCCGGATTGACCACTGCGGCCTTCCCCGACACCCTGCGCAGGAATCGTTCCGCTTCGGCTTTGTTTCCATCTATCGTATTCTGGATATACTTTTTCACATCATGAATCTGTTCTTCCGTCATGACTCCGTCAAGCTTTAGGTATCGGTCTCCACCCGCTTTTACCAGAACAACTTCCTGCGAAGCTACTTCCTCGGATAAGGTCTCACAGGTTTCTACCTTGGTCATTGCCTTGTATATGTCATCTACTAATTCCTTTGCTTTCTCTAAAATCTCACTCATCCTTAATCTCCTCCTTATTAAACTTTTCAATTACTTTATTCAGTGCATATTCATCATCAAGCTTCCTCTTCACGGATTCATACAATTCGGCATCCATCCGGAACCGATCGCATTTATTATTAAATTTTCTTAAAAAATCAACTACTACGGATGGTGGAAATTGCATATCATAGGCGATTGTATCTGCCATTGCAGTCGCTACAATCATCAGCTCATCCTTGCAATATTCCCTCGCAACTTTATGTACGAGATATACCGGCACATTCGGCGGTAAGTCCTTAATGCCTCTCTGCTTCAGTTCCTGCTCCAGCAGCTGCACTCCTCCGGCCTTAACCAGATCTAATGCCCTCGCCAGCCCGTCATTGTAAAACCGTTGATCTCTGTTCTGCCCCATGTCAATCCTCCGCTCCTGCCAATTTAATTAGAGTTAAATCATTCGCGTATGCGTAACCATACTCGATACATGCCCCGGAACTCTCTTTCCATCCGGGCAGCATACAGATTGTATCCGCCATGTCGAGTAACTTATAACAGATCCTCATGTACTCTTTCCATGTGGTGCTTTCCGGAAGTGATGCACAGATTCTGGCCGGATTGATTACCTCAACATCACTGCCTCTAAACATATCAATTAATTCACACTCGGCATGTGCAAACTCGGCCAGATAATCCTCATGCCCTGTGATTGGTCCGCTTAAATATATTCTTGTCATTTTACTTCTCCCTTCTGATATTTCTTCAAAAATTCAATCAGATTTGACCTGTTTGTAAGTGATTCAGAAAATGTCTTCTCCTGACTCTTTTTGAATTCAGCACCTTTCACGCCATAATTTGAACTGATTCCTAACAAATAGTATCTCTCTCCTTCATATTCTGTTTCAGAGCTGTATTTGCATTTACCCGGATTCCATACATGCTGTTTCTGATCCCTCACAGCTATTGCGATATCCTCCGTTATGTTAAAGCGAAAGATTCTTTCCCCTGTCTCTGGAGTCTCGATCCACAAAGGCCACGATTGATAGTCGTCTATAAATGCACCACGCTGATCATTGTTTTTCATGGTCGGGAGATCCTGGGGTTCTACAAGCTCATTTGTCTCTGGCTCTGTAGCCTCTTCATTCGATTTGCTCATAGCATTCAACAGTTTTTTGTATGCTGCCACATTCGCCGCTGTGTGCTTTCTGATTTCATCCCGGACATCTTCATCGCGGCACAATTTTAGATTTCTCTCCTCCCGATCCAGATACCTTTTCACATCAAACACTGTGAAATATTCCGGATCCTCTGATGCATCGCCCTCCTGCTGCGATATCGCAACAATCTCCGGATTGTCTGATATATCGTTCTCGTCTTCATCCGGATCTGGAAGCATACAGGCATATTCTCCGCATTCCGGATTACATTCCAGAACACCAGCTTCTTTGTTATGAAGCAGATCACAGTCACAGCATTCATCCTGAATCTCCTCCTGTTGCGATGTCGCAACAACCATTACACTTTCCTGCGGCTGTTCTTTTCTCTTTGGTTTCATATTCCGGATTTCCCGTATCGTCGCATTCGAATCAATCGAGCTGATCTGTTCATCCGTCAAGGGAAGCATCTCACTCATCTGACTTACACTGAATTCTTTATACTCTTCAGCAAGCCGATCAGAATAACCACCAACACTAAACCGTTCATTTATAGCCATAAATCGACTGGCCGATGATTTGCTCAAGCCAAATTGATCCTTAGCGAAGTCCCATATATTTTCATGACCGGTTTCCCGATACAGCTTGTCATCATCAATCTTTCTCAGGTGATATCCGATCATGACAAAATTCATCTTCGAATCATTCAGTAATGCTTTTACAGCTGATACGCTCTCCTGCATGATTGAATATTTCAGTGTGCCCATTCCATCCTCCTATCTATAGGTCCAAACTTTAGATTAAAAAGCAGAGGGTTCTCACCCTCTGCCGGGTTTCCGTATTACATTGGCAGACCTGTGATCGGATTGATCCGCTGTGTAGGTGCAGTCTGCTGTTGTGGTGCAGGTGCGGCACCGAATGCCTGAGCAGCACTCGGAGCACCCCCGGACAACGGCTCACCATCTCTGATCTTGCGGACAGGGCCCAGACCGCACCCAATGCCCTTTTTACCTCCAAATACATACGGGAAGAAGGATACATTCACCTGCGCGTACATACCAGAATATACTTCACTATGATTGATGATAGGATTCAGATTTACGTCAACAACCTCCGGTGGATAGTCCGCCTTACTGGATGCAGTGAACACCCAATGACCTTTGCATTCGGGACCAAATGGCATTCCATCGGAAGGTTTCACCCCGTCCCCGTCATAGATCGGTGTAGGGATCACCGGCGGCTGTACACCACCCCATTTCTCAGATACACCTTTTCTCTTTGCCGCTTCGATAGCAGCATCAATCCGGGCTTTCGTATCGACATCGCTCTTCGGTATAAGGATCGTCGTTGAAAACTTCTCCTCCTGTCCCGGCTGAAATGCATAAGGCTTAAATAAGTGTACAAAGCTCAGTCTTGCCTCTCCTGTGGTTACATTCATTACGTTATCCATGATTCAAACTCTCCTTTTCTATAATCTTTTCTATAATCTTTCCAAAATTCTAAGTATCAGCTTGCCAATCTCCGCCCGCTCACTAAACAGCTCTGCAGCAAAGAAGTCTTCTACATATACGTCACACATTTCTTTCATGATTTTCTTCTTATAGTCCATTCGTTGTGTCTTCGGCTCGATCAGAACCTTAATGCTCCGTATCTTCTCACCCGTCTGGCTCTCCACAGTTTCCATGCTGATATCCCCACGATTAACCATGCGTGCGATCATATCCCGGACAAACTTCACTTCGCATCCGATCACTTCAGCGATCTGATCATTCGTTGCGTTCGGATTGGTTCTCAGTATGCTCCTGATTTCTTCACATTTCGTCATCGTTACTCCTTCTTAAATACGTCCGCGGCACTTACCTTATTGGTAATTGCTTCCCGTTTATCACTCTCTACTACCAGCGCCGGTTTGCCCGGATTCTTCACCACGTATCCGCCAACCAGATCAGTGAAACTCTTCTTTCCTACCAGCTTCTCCACCTGTGCCAGAGTCAATGCTTTCTTCTCATACAGCACCGTGTCCGGATATCCCTCGGCATTCAATACATTGAATGCTGCATCCATATCAGTCCAGTCACGACTTCCTCTGCCTTCAACAGCTTTATATCCCGGGATTTCACGCCCGGCCAGACATTCATTCAGAGCATAAGACTTTACATCTTCCAGCCACTTTGCTACATCATCCCCTTTGGTTAAGTAGTCGCCGATTTCTGCGGGTGTCAGTGTATCCGGTTTTTTGTTCGCATAAAAGGCAAGTTCAACGTTGTATTCCGCTCTTGCCCGGCAAACCGCTCTTGCCCGGCAAAACCGACAGGTATCTGCTCCGGGGCGATAATCACCGGTTCCGGCTATCGCCATAGCCGCTTTCTGCTTGACCAGCTCTCCGAACTGCAATAGATCGGAGATCGATAGCGACCAATCTGAGAAATTGTCAATCCGGGGCTGGATTATGTGCAGATGTACGTTCCGAATCGCATACGCAAGTTTGTATGCCTCGTAAGCCCCTAATGCATACAACTGCATCTGAAAGTTTGTAACGGCTGATACCTTAACCCCCTTTCCGTATTTGAAATCAAATACATGCAGATCACCACCCTGGATCATGACACAGTCAGCAGTTCCGTGCGCCCCCTCCTCAGGGATGTACTTGGACAGATCATAGGATCTCTCAGGTACTACGTAAGGTGCGGAGTCATACTGCAGTGATATATCCTTGATATGCTCTACATATGTATCCGTGTGCTCCAGCATCTCGTCATCCCACAGCTCATCCTTCTTGCACTTTGTAATGAATGAGGATAACTTCCGCTTCGACACCTCTGCCGGGTAGAAATACGCCTTTAACTTCTGCTCAGCGAGCTCATGTGCCAGAGTTCCTTCCCGAGCTGCAACTGCTTCTTCGTCAGGATACTGTGCGTCAAGCTTTGCTGACGGGGTACAGATCATCCATCGATGTGCGCTGGAAGGACTCAGCAGCGAATGTGCCCGTGTAGCATGTCCTCCCATCATATTTGTGCTCCCTTCTGTCTCAACGCGGTAGCAAATGCGCCATACTGCTCCTTTGTAAGCTGCGGGATGGCCTCAACCCCGAATGTCTGAAGCAGTGTTAACAGCTCCTGCTGCTTTCCGGCGTCCATCAAGGCTACCGCCGCTCTTGACAGATCATCAATGCTATATGCCTGCTGCACGGTTGGCACCACAGGCTGCATAGGTACTACGGGCGGTATTGGAGCCGCAGGTTGCGTAGGTGCTGTAGTAGCTGTAGGTACGGCCGTCTGAGCCGATGGGGTTACCGGATCATCTGTTACCTGATCATCCGCAAATGTGTTAATAAACTTCTTCATCTCTGTTAAGCTGTCAAATTCTACTGATATTTTCATCTTATATCTCCTTTCATAATCGCGGTCTTTAATGCCTGCCATTCTTCGTCGGACAGCAGAATTCCTTTTCCGCACCAGGAATGATCTTCATTCCATGCTCGGATATCTACCTTGGGTTCTCTGCCGTACCAGCTGATCCGGTTGATCTCTATATGCCGGGGTTCACATGAACCGGTACTTTGGTAATCCGGCAATCGACCAAGACGTTCAACAATCTCAAACGATTCCTTTTGCATAATCTCCTCCATATTGTTATAATAGGTTTGTAAGTTATTTTATTGGCATCCGTGGAATCTGCAAATTCCCGGGTGCCTATTTTGATTTCTGAACATGGGATGCTTCCTCATTCAGCTCTGCAAGTCGCTCATCACAACGGATAAGCTTACGCTGTGCCTGCTTCTTAGCCGTTTTGACTTTCTTAATCACATCTAAGATTTCCTGCTCTGTTCTCAACTTTTTCTACCTCCTTTCTCCGGTCATTTGCCATTGCCACCAGCCCCAGCCAGAACAAAGATATACAACAGACGACAAATGGTACCCATGTCAGGCTGTCCAGCATGCAGGCTGATATAAAAAATGCTATCAATGCTATAATGCAGCTTGTCTTTACAGCTCTGGTACGCCGCTTTTTTCTTCTTCCTCGCATGGCTCCTCCTTATGCTCTTTAAGGTATTCTCTGACTATTTTCTTAGCATTTACCCCTGCCACCTCAATCAAATCATTCATTGCATTCTCCAGATTTTCATCCGGCACTCCGTTATCCCGCAAGCATTCCAGTCCTGCCAACACCGCACCTGCCAGTGCAAGGGTAGCTTCAGTAAGTAGATCAGGCGCCTTGCCCTCTAACTCCGTTTCATTTCCCTGAATATGAATCATCTCTTTTTCCTCCTTATTTTCTAAACTACTGATTCTTCATACAGACCCAGTTCCTTTGCGATCTGAACCGGCTCATATGGTGGTACACCCTTACGAAGGTTCCGGTCCTCCAGACGCTTCTTGTATTTCATGTAATCAATAAATGCGAGCTGGTTGACTCTGACGAATCCATCACCGTCAATTACTGCAAAGTCCCCATAGCGTTCTTTCTCTGAAAGAATATCCTTGATCCTGTTATCCACCGTTCCCATGCTGATCTTGAAATCCTGCGCTATCTGTGCTCTTGTTGCATAGAACGGTATTCGTACTGTTCTGATTCCTGTTATTGTCATCTTCTCTTCTCCTTTCGATTCCTTGCATAAAAATTTCGATTATGATGAAATTTTCCTACCCGATATGGGCAAGAAGGGAGTTGGTCCTGTTGGAAAAACTTTTGACTTTGCCCGGTGCTTTGATATCTATCCCGATGGTTTACCTCCGTCCCGGTAGATACGTGTTTGCTAAGGGCTATTAAAAAACGAGTGCCTATCGTTTAAGTAACACGAGTGTTTGGCTGTCAGTTGTGCTGCCTTAGTCTGACAATTCCGGTAATGCACAATCGCGAGTGTGCAAGAGCCAGAGCCTTAGAGCCAGCGCCGGAATCCAAATGCGTCAATGCAACAAATAGGCTGGAAAAGATATTGGATAGTAGCACATCCGGTATCTTTTTTTATTTCTCTATCAAAAATTTCTTCATAGAAACCCCCATAGCCCAACAAATATTTGCATACTCAGATGCCTCCAGCTTTCGCTTTTGCTGAAGAATCAAACTTAATTGTGCCTCTGTCAGTCCGACCTTCTCCGCAACTGCCTTTTGCTTCAAACCAGTTGCATCCATGTACTTTTTTATTCCACCATAGTCGATGTCATACACTCTATCTCCTCCTTTCTGTTTATTCATCAACTTAAAGTTGATTTTTATTCAACTTTTTCGCCAAAAAAAATTTCTGCGCGATCAGCCGATGATAAATTCAGCACTTTTGATAAAGATACTATTTCAGACGCGGTAAATTCACCCTTTCCATTGAGCCGATTATATAAGGTCTCCCTTAATATTCCGGTTTTTTGAGAAATAGCAACCATAGTCATGCCTGAGTCATCAATTATGTGCTTAAGTAACTTTAGGTCGGTCATTTTATCCGTTACCTCCTTTCTGGTTGAACTTTATTCAACTCAGTCTGATAATATCATGATGTTGAATTGCTGTCAACCTTTTTTAACAAAAATGTTGAATTATTTTCCACCCTATGCTATATTGAGTTTATGGAGGTGATTGAGATGAATGACGATCTCGCACTATACAAAAACATAAGAGCGCGTAGATTACAGCTAGGGTTTACGCAATCCGAACTTGCTAAAAAACTTGGATATGCGGACAAGAGTGCTATAGCGAAGATTGAAAAGGGGATGGTCGACTTGCCGCAATCTAAGATCAAAGCGTTTGCAGATGTGTTAGAAACAACCCCAGCCGAGCTAATGGGGTGGAGTCCTTGGATGGAGGCTTTTTCAGGCGGAATGGGAAATTTATCGAAGCATTTCGATCTTAACTGCATTAATCTTGCAGAAGATAAATCCGAATCTCAAGAAGATTCCTACTACACTAATCCTGAGACAGCAAAGATCGCTCAGGAGATTTACGAGAACAAAGAACTGTCACTTCTCTTCGATGCCGCAAAGGATGCCGCCCCAGAGGACTTGCAAACGGTTCATACGATGCTACTTGCATTAAAGAAGAAAGAACGTGGTGAATAAGCACTGTATTGACTTACACTGGTGCTATTATATAGATAACAACTGATAAGAGGGGGTGAATTACCTTGAATGACGATATATTCATACACTACATAGACTTAGGCTCAGTAAGAGCTACAAGCACACACAATGAAGATGGAAGCTATTCTATCTTTCTGAATTCACGATTGAGCCGGGAGCAACAGATTACAGAGTATATGCATGAGCTACGACATATACTATCGGACGATTTTAACCGGAAGCACGAAGAGGTCACACGGTTAGAATATTATGCACACAGATTAATAGGATAATTGAAATGAAAATAATAGATAACTTTTTAGATTTATTACGTCTCAAGCCAACAGATGGTGAAAAAAAGTATAAGCAACAATTACAACGGGATGCAGTAAAAGGTGAAATAAATTCATCAGTTACATATGATGATATCAAAAAATATGATGGACTTCCATTTAACCTGAATCAAGAAATTCACCACGATGACCGATGGAGCTATATACTTTTTGATTCAGAAAACCTAAAAACTGCATATACCTATTTTGACACGGTCAACAACTTATTGCTAAAATATCGGTCTTTCTTTGATAAAGAAGCTAAGATTCCTAATAAAATATTAACGGGTCGAAATTTTACTGGAGAACCAAATTCGCATATACGCTTAGAGCCCTATACTTCAACCATGCGAGAATACAAATATCCAGTCACCCTGTGGTTATGCAATTATGGAGAGAATGAATCCGGATATTTATATAGGATTTATTTGAATAATAAGGGAAACATTGGAAAATGTGACGTTACTTTAGACGGAACATACCCGATTCAAGTAACATACCAAATACAAATTCGGATGAAAAATGGTGAGTTATATGTCCGTCGGATTGACCGAACTATTTATTATGAACCCTATGGGACAAAAACTCTGTATTATGATGATGCTAAATAATTAATATAAAAATGGGAGGAATTTATTATGATTAATTTTGCAAACGGAACTGTATTTAACTTAAAACCTATAGACATGAAGTCGGTTAACCAGAATGCCCTACGAATCCTTATAAACGGGGAGCAGCCACTCTGTGCATTCAAAACAGTCAGAGATCAGGTTCTGTTCACCAATAAGCGCATCATAACCGTTGATGTGCAGGGAGTGACCGGTAAACGTCAGGAAGTATCTACCCTGCCGTATTCCAAGATCCAGTATTTCAGCATCCAGACTCCGGGTTTTGCCGAACTGGTCCCGGACAGCGAAATGGAGCTCTTCTTTTCGAATGGTTTCATGGCTCGCTTTGAATTCAAAGGCAGTACCAATATCGTGGCACTGGGAAAAGTTATATCGGAATATGTACTGTAAACATTAAAAATACAGAAAAAAAAGAATACTTGACAAGGCTTGTGCGTATACTTATAATGTAACTAATTAGTGAATGACTGGTGTCCGGTCACAGAAAGAGCCTTGGATTATTCCTTGGCTCTTTTTGTTTTGTTAAAAGGTGGTGAAGACAACAGATGAAACTAAACATACCATATGCCAGCATTGATGAACAGATTGAAAAATTAGAATCGCAAAACTTAATTATCGACAATCGAAAAATGGCAGCAGATTTGCTTCAGATTTACGGGTACTCCAATCTCATAAAGAGTTATAGGGAGCCGTATATAATTGTAACTCAGGAAGGAAAAAAGATTTATCGAAATGGCATTACTTTCCAGCACATATCATCATTATATTTACTTGATAAGAACCTACGAAATACTATAATGGCGTCCATGCTTGATTTTGAAGAACATATAAAAGAATTGTCCGCCGATGTAATTGCCAATTCTTTTGGTACAGATCAAGATTCATATCTGGAGTGGCGGAATTATCGCGATAAGAAAAAAACAAAATCAAGATTCACACTTGATTCAGTGCTGAAAACAATAAAGAATCATTTATATACTGATAAGAATCCAGTTGCACATTATCGTGAGAAATATGGAGTCGTACCTCCGTGGATTTTATTTAAGAGCCTATATTTTTCTACAATAATTAATTTTATTGACAAATTCAAGCATAATGAAAAAAGAGAACTGGCTTTACTGTTATATGACCCCCAGAAACTAGGTTTGGATGATGAATCTATAATAAAATTAATGTCAGATACTCTGTCCATCTGCTCCGATTATAGAAATACTGCGGCTCACGGTGGTCGAATATATAACCATATCCCTAAATCAAAACTACGCGAGGAAGAGATTTTTGGAAATTCATTGAATATGGCAGGTATCGGTCAACTACTGTTTTTATTAAATTTGTTAAAGTATAAAACTCCATATATTCGTTTAGCGCAATCTCTTCAGGCGGAACTTACAAGACACTGTAGTAATTATCCGGAAGATATGACCTACTTATCACAAATAATACGAATGAATATAGAACCCGTAGACGTAGTATATGTAACAAGCAAATCAAATAAGTACCACAAAAATCCTCATTGCAGTGGGTTGAATGAAGCAAAACAGATAGATATTAGAAAAGCTCTTGAGCAAAACTATGAGCCGTGCAAAAAATGTTTCGGTTCAAACCCAACAAAAATCAATTAAAAACCGCCCCTCCGGCTGGAACCAGAGAGGCGGAAAGCAACTATACCGGATTAACGATACAATCGCCCTAGACAAGCTACATTGTATCATTTCCCGGTATCAAATACAAGTACCGGGCATTTTTATGCCTGAAAATAGAAGGGATGATACATAACATATGTGGAGTGAAATCAAAGAGAATGGAAAGGTAAAGTATGTAGAAAGGTATACAGATCCTCTGACATTCAAGCAGAGATATGTCAGTATAACCATAACCGGTAAGGATACTGCTGCAAACAGAAAGAAAGCACTGGAGGAGCTCACACGGAAGATTGATAGAATCCAGACAAGCGTTATCTGCGATAACTGCACCTTGTCACAGGTATATGATAAATACATGGCATATCAATCTAAGACCGTTAAAGATGCCACTCTGGAGCGAAATAAAAGGACGCTGCACAAATTAGTGAATAAGTTCGGAAAAGATGCGATCGTGAATAACATTACTGTAGCATACATCACGGACAAGCTCCTTGCTATGCCCGGATCAAATGTCACCCGGAATGAGTATATCAGAAGATTCAAGGCGATGATTAACTGGGCAAGGAAGATGGATCTGCATCAGAATTATAAGTTATGTGACAACTTGGAATATTTCAAGGAAGAACAGACCAAGAAAGAGCGCATTCAGGATAAGTTCTTAGAACCGGATGAAGCTACTGCCCTGCTGGATCACATGCGAACATCGGGTAAATTGCAGTGGTATCACCTGACACGCATCCTCCTTCTGTCCGGACTCCGGATCGGTGAAGCGGTTGCACTGGAGCAGGCGGATATATCAGGCGAATACATCACAGTCACCAAGACATATGATCATATTAATAAGATTGTGACCACTCCAAAGACATCAACTTCAAACCGGAATGTGTATATCCAGGAAGAATTGCGGGAAGCACTCAAAATGTACAAGCTGTATAGATGGACATACGATCAGGAACACAATATTATATCTCCTTACTTTTTCCATTCAAACCGGGGCGAGCACATTTCGTACTATGCTTATGAGAAATACCTGAAGGAAACTTCCGAGCGTATTCTTGGCCGGAGAATAACCGTTCATGCTTTAAGACATACCCACGCATCATTGCTCTTGGCCGAGGGAGTTGACATCGATACAATCTCACGACGGCTTGGTCATGAGAATTCACGTATCACAAAGGAGATATATCTTCATACGACACAGAAGCTTCAGGAGACTGACAATCAGCAGATCAAATTGAAGAAAATTTTGTAGCCTGCTACCTTTTTGCTACCTTTTCAATTTCCAATACATAAAAAACAACCGGGAACGTTGATTTTTCAACATTCCCGGTTTTGAGTTTACTGCCGGCAGCGGGCATTTTCATTTGTGTCCCATTAAAACTGTATATACGAAACACATTGTAAAATCAAGCATTTACGACTTATTTATAATTATTCGAATTGCAGTCAGACGCATTCGGTTGCTACCTTTTTGCTACCCAATCACTGGACATACATCTGAAACTTCGTGATCGGATGACCGAATAATCCGGCATAGCCGTCCTGACCACCGGAGGTCTGATTGTTATGCTGCCAGTCAAAGTAATCCTCTTTTCCGTTTGCCTGCACACGATACCGGGCAGTCGCCCCCTCAATGATAACCTCTATGGCATCAATCTCGGATTTCAGATTGCCCGCATAACCATGTTCAAAATCATTCGTATCAAATCCACTGACGTATGGCAGCCATTTTCCGGATCGGATATGTGCCCGATATCGTATCACATGCCCCGGCACCTGAATTGCAACTGCCCGGATGCTGTGATTCTGCCAGCCGGCATAATCCTCCAGATTCTTAACCACCGGTAACCATCGATCCTCTGTTGTGTAGACCTGATACAGTGCATCACTTGCCGCAGGAACAGTCGGCTGCACTGTCGCATATTCCTTATAGAACTCACTGATATCAACATTTCCCTGTACACCATCGACCGATCCCGTTGAGGTATACTGCCAGCCGACTTTTTCGCCCTCGTAGGTACAGACGTCATGATACTGGGCTACCCACTTATCCCACTTTGCAAACCGCGGATCTGTCAATTTATTTGTAAACCAGTACTTGTTCGCATAGATTCCGACCGGATATCCGGCATCCTGAAGGGCCTTGCAAAAGATCTCCGCCATATCTCCTAACAGCGCCGGACTACATTTTCCGGTTGTATTTTCATCCTCCATATCGTAGAAGATAGGAAGATCTAAGGATATCCCCTGAAGCAGACGGATCGCATGTGCTGCCTCTGACTGTGCATGTGCGACCGAATCCGCATAGCTGTAGAGATAGGCTCCGATCCTTAAGCCCGCCGCTCTGGCTCTTTCTACATTTATTTTCCAATATTCATCATCCTGTGACGGTATGTCATCGCCATATCCGCAACGAATGATCACTGCACGAATGCCGGCCGCCTTTACCCGATGATAGTCAATCTCCTTCTGATGCCTGCTTACATCAATGACCTGAATCATATATTTCCCCCTGTAATATCGCTCGTCTCTCTCATATATGAGTCACGAGCCGTATACTATAGGATATTCAGGATACAGGCATTGATTGACACGTCATTTTTTACCAGCAGGCATATGCATCACCGGCTTTATGTCCGGTTTCCTTTGCCAGCTTCTTTAGCTCCTCCGTATTTTCAGCCTTTATCGCAAATACGATAATACGATCCGATTTTAATATGCTACGTGTGTTATATCGCATAGTGCCGACTGCATATCCGAATTCTCCCCATTCATCGTTCAGTTCCTCCAGCCAGTCAATCAGCGAAGCCTGCATACTATCATCCGGTAGTATGTCATAGAACAAATCCGGATTGTTATAAGTCGGATCCTTAAATGCACTATATTGCAGTTCATCACTAAAATTCTTCGGATCATATGGCAGATCCAGCCTGGCTGCCAATTTTCCCATTTCCTCCTGAAAGTCCTCTACCACCTCAATGTCTTCATAGTCCGTGGCGACTCCCGCCTCGACTAAAACCGCCATCATTGCTCTCCATGACAGCTCATTGGCTTCCGTTACCGCTACCTTGTGCTCATCCAGATCCTCTTTATTTTCAGTATAATAAGCAACCGGATCTAAAAAGTATCCGGCTGCCCGTCTTCTAACCGCTTCATCCTCTGTGATCAATGCAGTCATCTTCTCAAATATCTCGGGAGATGTTGATATCTCCTTTTTCTTTCCAAATCCAAACAGTCCCATGCTTTGCCTCCTCTTTTTACATCTATTAATCCCATGTTCTTGTTACTCTTAGTAAATTTATCATACCATAGATACTGTTTGTTTTCATCTATTTTTCTTATGAACGCTTAAGGCTTTCCCCGTTCGTTTCGATCAACGTAGATATACCCATATCGCTTTTTCATCTCTGCCGTAGAAGCACTTACGATGTCAATGCATCCCCGTGAAGTATAGCCTATCAGTTCGACTCCGTCACGGATCGCTTTCTCGACCTCTACCAGATGGGCATTCAGATAGGCATGGCTCAGATTGCCACCGGCTTCCTTTGCTGCATTTACCATATTTACAAAGTTCGGATGCATCAGAACACCTGCAATGGACATTGCCATATACGGACTCTGTACATACGCTGCAGAAAATACTTCAAATGTGTCAAAAATCGTTCATAATTCACCGAATTCTCATCCAGCTCCGTATGGAACTGGTACCGTACGATGTTCAACATACTCTGAATCATCTTCGGCATTGCCATGGTTTGCTGCATTTCTCCATTATCAAGCTGAGCATTTACGATATGGTTTCTTTCCTAATGCCTGTTTGGCATAGTTCACAATCTCATTCGTGGTCTTCAGGTATGTGTACGGAATATCCTTTAGTAATGCTTCTAAGTGACTTCTGCCTCCTTCTTCTATATGTAATTATATACAATGATGTAAGTGTCATAAGCCTAAAATGCGATTGTTCGAGTACAAAGCACGAATGGTCAAATTTTATAATTGACAAACATCGGGTGCAGTGCTACAATCCCATTAATCGCTTCTTTGCGTTATTGCGTTAAAGCACAGAAGTAATAAAGTATACACGTAGGAGAACAAGTTATGGAAAAGAGAAAAGGAAACCTGATGAGTGTCCGAAGCGACATAAAAGTAGTAGATGCAACGATCCGCGATGGCGGCTTATGTAACAACTTTGCATTTACAGATGAATTTGTCAGAGAGTTATATAAGACCAATATTAAAAGCGGTGTTGATTATATGGAATTCGGCTATAAAGCCAGCAAAAACATGTTCAAGGAAAGCGAATTCGGCAAATGGAAGTTCTGCAATGAAGAAGATATCCGTTCCATCGTAGGCGATAATATCTCAGATATGAAGATCGCGGTTATGGCTGACGTCGGCCGATGCGACTTTCGTACAGACTTCCTTCCCAAGAATGAAAGCGTCATCGATATGGTACGTGTTGCCTGCTATATTCACCAGATCCCATCCGCAATTGAAATGATCGAATACTTACATGATCTGGGCTACGAAACCACCTGCAATATCATGGCGATTTCACAAGCCAACAGCACACAGGTAGAAGAAGCTCTCCGGATGCTCTGTGAAACCTCTGTAGATGTCATTTATCTGGTCGACAGCTATGGCTCCCTATATCCGGAAAATGCTGCCGATCTGGCACGAACCTATCTGTCCTTTGCCGAGAAAGCAGGGAAAACGGTTGGTTTCCATGGTCATAATAATCAAAATCTGGCATTTGCAAATACAATCGAAACGATGTCCTATGGAGTATCTTATCTGGATGCAACTGCGATGGGTATGGGGCGTGGTGCCGGCAACTGTGCCATGGAGCTTTTGCTTGGCTTCTTAAAGAATCCAAAATACAGCCTGTACAATCTGCTGTTATTCATCGAAAACTACATGATCCCGTTAAAGCAGTCCGGTGTTGTATGGGGATATGACCTACAGTATCTCTTTACGGGACAGTTAAATCGACATCCACGAGAGGCTATGGCATTTACGGCAGATAAGCGAAGTGACTACTGTGAATTCTACAAGTCTCTGCTGGAAAACGACTAAACGAATTCCTGCAGTCGTATACGCATGTTGCATTTTCGCGTCTTCATAGCACCAAAAAGGAATGGCCCCGGTATAAAACCGTTACGGTCATTCCTTTCTTTATCTGTTCTTCGGATTCCGTTACTCTCCGGATTCCTTATAAATTCTTCGTTCTCAACGCTCTGGTCGCATTCAATACTGCCAAAACCATAACCCCTACATCGGCTATGATTGCCAGCCACATACCCATGCCAAGAATAACTGTCAATAACAGACAAACCGCTTTAACTGCTAATGCAAATATGATATTCTCATGTACAATACGCAATGTCTTTCTGGATATCTTCATAACCAGTGCAATCTTCGCCGGATCATCATCCATCAGGACAATATCGGCAGCTTCGATCGCTGCATCGGATCCCATCGCACCCATGGCGATACCAATATCCGCTCTGGATAAAACAGGAGCATCATTGATGCCGTCTCCGACAAATGCCAGACCTTCCTGATTCTCCTTCTGTTCCAGAAGTTCTTCTACCTTTGATACCTTATCCGATGGCAACAGTTCACTGTAAACCTCATCTACACCTAACTGGCCGGCTACCTTCTCAGCGACTCTTCTGCTGTCTCCGGTCAGCATGATCGTCTTCTTGACACCGGCCTCTTTTAATCCGGTGATTGCTTCTGCCGCATGTTCCTTTACTACATCATTAATCAGAATATAACCTGCATACTTCTGATCAACTGCGATGTGAACCACGGTTCCAACCTGATCCGGTTCTGTACATTCCAGTCCCAGCTTTTTCATCAGTTTCTGATTACCGGCTGCTACAGAGGTTCCATTTACAAGAGCGGTTACACCATGTCCACTGATTTCCTCTACCTGTGACAGAATATCGGCATCCGGCTCCTGTCCGTATGCATCCTTTAAGCTCTTGCTGATCGGATGGTTCGAATAGCTTTCCACATGTGCTGCATAATATAATAACTGTTCCTTGCTCATATCGTCTGCCGGGCAAACCTCTGTTACCTGAAAAACGCCCTTTGTCAATGTGCCGGTCTTATCAAACACCATATATTTTACCTTTGACAGCGTCTCCAGATAGCTGGAACCCTTTACCAGTATTCCTCTGGCTGACGCTCCGCCGATTCCGCCGAAGAAACTAAGCGGTACGGATATCACTAATGCGCATGGGCAGCTCACAACTAAGAAGTTCAATGCCATTGGGAACCAGTGTGCCCACATTCCCGGTTCATGCAGAATCAGTATACGGAATAATGGCGGCAAAATAGCCAGGGCAACGGCACTATAGCAGACAACCGGTGTATAAATCTTAGCAAATCGGGAAATAAAATTCTCTGCCTTTGCTTTCTTCATACTGGAATTCTCCACCAGATCCAGAATCTTTGATACGGTAGATTCTCCGAATTCCTTTGTCGTTTCAATCTTAATCAATCCACTGATATTCACGCATCCGCTGATGACTTCATCTCCCACCTTTACATCTCTTGGAAGGCTCTCTCCGGTCAAAGCACTGGTATTCAGACTTGTCGTTCCTTCAATGATCCTGCCATCGATTGGAACCTTTTCTCCAGGCAGTACAACGATCACACTACCGATTTCTACATCATCCGGATCTACTTTCTCCAGTCCTTTTTCTCCTTCAATATTCGCATAATCCGGGCGAATATCCATCAGTGCCGTAATACTCTTCCGGCTCTTTCCTACTGCATAGGACTGAAACAGTTCACCGATCTGATAGAACAACATAACCGCAACACTTTCATCAAAGTCACCGGTTTTCCATATCCCCAATGCAATCGCTCCTAACGTAGCAACCGCCATCAGGAAGTTTTCATCAAAGACCTCGCGGTGCCAGATACCCAATGCCGCTTTCTTCAGAATATCATATCCGATAATCAGATACGGTATCAGGTACAGGCCCAGCTTCACATACACATTTATATCTATCAGTCGGGTTAAGACCATAAGTCCTGCCAGCAAAACTGCTGATATAATAATACGAATCAGTACCTTTTTCTGTTTCTTTGTCATAACTTTCACCCGCTTATTACTACTCAATCTTATAAAAAGATCTCGCAATCCGGCTCTACCTTCTTGCATGCCTTGGTTACTTCCTTCATGACACTGACCTCGTCTGCACCTTCTGCAAACTCTACCTTCATCTTCTGTGTCATAAAGCTAACAGTTGCATCTGCTACACCTGCAGTTGCCTTTGCTGCATCCTCCATCTTTAATGCACAGTTTGCGCAGTCTACCTCGATCTTATAAGTCTTCTTCATATCACATTCTCCTCACTTTTTATAAATTTTAATATGTTTGTTTTTATTGTTTTGTTATGGTTCATTCTTCTACATGTTCCATACCCATCTCAATGATATGGTATACATGATCGTCATCCAGAGCATAATAGATGCTCTTGCCTTCCCGACGGAACTTAACCAGTTTTGCATCCTTCAGGATCCGGAGCTGATGGCTCACAGATGACTGACTCATATTCAACAGTTCTGCGATATCGCCTACGCATAGTTCATTCTCAAACAATACATACAATATACGAATTCTGGTAGAATCACCAAACACCTTGAACAGCTCCGCCAGCTCATACAAAATCTCATCCGGTGGCTGTTCATCCAGCAGGCGGTTTACAGTCTCTTCGCCTACTGTTTCCTTTGGTGCCTCCTGTTTTTCCGGCTTACCATCTATTCCCATAAGGTCTACCTCCCTTCTTGAATGTATCCGTGTTATGTCGGTATATTCATATGTTCATTCGTTCATATGAATTATAGTTCACATGTTTGTTTTTTGTCAATACCTTTTCGTATTTTCTCACACATTTTTTATTTGTTTTTTGGAATTATATTAGAACGCTTCTATTGTATTCTCGGAAAATGAATCAGAAGCTCCTGTAGATCGTTTACCTGCAAACTCAGTAACGGAATCAGCTCCGGCTCCGGCAATGTCTGATCCGGTATCATAATGACACGGCAGCCGGCATCATATGCAGACCGTACTCCATTGGGCGAATCCTCCACCGCCCAGGTATGAGCCGGAATTACCCCTAATTCTTTACAGGCATAAAGATAAATATCCGGTGCCGGTTTTCCATGTTCTACCATCGTTGCACAGATCAGCCGATCAAAATACGAGATCAGATGCGTCTGTGTCAGATAGTTCTGCGTGCGCGTCAAATCGGATGCTGTTGCAACTGCCAGTTGATATCCCCGTTTTTTCAGTTCGCGAAGGGCTTCACCCGCATATGGCTTCACCGGAATTCCGTCTTTTTCCAACCGCTGATTCATCATCTCAGAACGCCTGGTGTGAATCTCCTGATACGCCTGTTCATTTCCGCACAGTTCCTGTATTCGCTTCTGTGCATATGGCCGCCCCAGACTTCGCAGACCAAGCACCTGTTCATCGGTCAGTTCATATCCGCAGTCCTGTGCTGCCAGTCTCCAGTACAGCCGATAATATTTTTCCGTATCCAGTATCGTTCCATCCATATCAAATAAGATAGTCTGTCCTTCCTGCATCCTGACAGTTCCTCCCTTTCGCTCATCTATTCCTGTATAATCTGTTCCAGAATTCCGATTAACGCCTCTACCGACATACCGGCATTTTTCCAGCAAAGTTCCCCTAAGCTTTCCATATTCTCTGTGCAATACTCAATTTCCTTTGAATATTGCTTTACTACCTGTATCCGATCCCAGCGTGTATAAGCAGAATTCTCCTGATAAACCTTCAGATCCATTATATAGATAATCAGCACCGACAGCACCAGATACTGAAGCTTCCCTTGAATATCTCCATCAAACAATGCCTCCATAAAGTATCGATACAAAAAATACATCGATAACTGTTCGTACTCCGGTTGTGCTTCCGGATATGCTGCCCGATATGCCTCTCTCTCTGCCAAATATAATTCCAGATTTTCATTCAGATCCTGCATCAATGCCGGCCAGGTATCATCCAGAGACTCCATATCCCGATAAACAATCAGCAGTTCCCGCAAATCAGTAACTGCAGACACCTCCGCTGTCTTCCGTTGTTCTGCCATATGCTTCTGTCCGCCTTGAATCTGGTGAAACTGCCTCCATGCCGACACAACCGCATCCTGATTCCGATACACCTGTACCGCCAGTTTTTCTGCATCAACATCCTCCAGATCCAATGCTTCCTGCAGTTCTTCTCCATACTGTAACAGCAGCATCCAGCGTTCCCACAGGGGAAGTTCCCGATTCTGGACAATCGAATATGCCGTTTCCCGTGCATCTAACATCCGTTCTATGTATTCTTCCTGCTCAATATCTTCCGACTCTGTATGATTATCTGATGCTTCCTGTTCCTCTTCCAATATAAATGTCAGTTTGCCCTTTGTCCGGAACAGCAGGCGGGCAGCCTCCTCACAGCATAGCCCAAGTCCTACCTCCGTGTAATCTCCAAACCATTGGTAATGTCTCGGATGCTCCCGACAGATATCACACAAAATCTCCTCTCCCTGATCCAGAATCAGATCGCAGAGATTTTCTTTATTTAAAAATGGGCAGCGTCTGCCCGCCTGCAGATTAAAATAAATCTCTTCCTCTGTTTCGGTAATCGATGCACGCAGCCGTTCACCAAGTTCCCCGGTCACCCGCTTATATCTCTCGGCACTTTCCTCATCAATCTCGATCTCCCAGCCGGCACAACAGGTATCCCGACAGGCAGATCCAATGCACTGAAAGCTGTCGTAATATTCTGGTTTTCGAATCTTCATCGGTTTTCTTCCTCTTCTGACTCCTGTGTATGTGGCAGTGCCGCATAGCTCTTATCAATGGTTATCACGCAACGATATCCGGGATATTCCTGCGATACAAACTGCTGAATCCTCTGCCGCAGTTCTTGATCGGATATCGAAAACTCCTGCGGGACCAGACAGTCAAAGATCATATTTGTATGCGTATCCCCCGGTATCATCCGCAGATCATGGATGCTTAAACGGTCATCTATGGTCTTTATCTTCTCACTCAGCCATTTCCGCAGATATCCTACCTTTTCATCACCGGTCACAATCGGATCATAATGTATGATCATATTCAGATTATCCTGTTCCAGAAAATCCTTTTCTATATTATCTATAATATCATGGCACTTCAGAACATCCTCCTCTGCCGCCATCTCGACATGTACGCTGGCAAACAACCGCCCCGGTCCATAATCATGAATCATCAGGTCGTGCGTGCCCAAAACGCCTTCGTAGGACAATATTTTCTTCTGAATATAGGCTACCAATACCGGATCCGGTGCTTTCCCCAGTAACGGATCCAGAGTATCCTTTATCAGTCCTACTCCGCTGTACAGGATAAACAGTGCCACCAGAATTCCCATAATTCCGTCCAGATACAGGTCTGTAAAATGAGAAATCAGGCTGGCAGCCAGAACTGCTGTGGTCGTAATGACATCATTTCGACTGTCAATGGCTGTCGCTAACAGTGTCTCGGAATCAATTTTTCTCCCTATTGACCGATTAAAGAACGCCATCCAAAGCTTTACCAGAATGGAGCCGACCAGAATTCCCACCAGAATCCAACTAAACTCTACCGGTTCCGGATGCCGTACCTTCTGAACACTGGTCTTTAACAGTTCAACCGCAATCACCAGAATCAAAACTGCCACCAACAGGCCGGAAAGATATTCATATCTTGCATGCCCATAAGGATGTTCCCGGTCGGCAGGCTTGCTGCCCATCTTAAAACCGAGCAGACTGATGATATTGGATGAGGCATCCGATAGGTTGTTAACCGCATCTGCAGAAATGGATACACTTCCGGATAGTATACCTATTGCAAACTTTCCACCGAATAGCAGCACATTGCAGAAGATACCTACCCAGCCTGCCATCTTGCCATACGATGTTCGTACCTTTGAATCCTTCACATTCTTATAATCTTTTACAAACAACCGAATCAATGTCCCTGTCATATCCGCACTCCCTTGTATATATTCCATGTCTATTCAGAGTATTACAAGTTCCTGCAGTTTGCAATAGCTTTGCTTTCTAATCTTTGTTCGCTGATTATAACTAAAATCAGTTTATATCAACTGCTTGACAGCTACTGGATAAGATTGATGAGCAGGCATACAATATAATTTATCCGAATATCTTCAGTGACTCCACCGCCCCATCGAAGTTCAGATTTTTCAGTTCCTGTATACATTGATTCAGATGATCCTTTGTCTCCTCAGGGAGATCCTCCTGCAACAAATTCTCCAGAATTGCAATCGCCCCGTCGTCCTCATACTCACCAATCAGCGTAATGGCATTTTCCAGCAACATCTGCTGCTGAGGTGCCAGCCCTGCCGTTCCGCTTTCCTCTGTCGCTGCTGCCTCTTCCAGAGTAACCGGCTCTTCCCCTATATAATTCAGGATTCCATCTACTACGCAGATCCACTCCTGGCATAGTTCCTCCCAATGTGTCTGCACATAATTCCAGTTTCCGGACCTTGACTGCTGTTCATGTTCCCAGGCCAACTGATATAACTGTCTGGCTCCGATGCCCTTTGCATTGGATTTCAATGCATGGACTTCAATCGTATACATATCTTCCTGCTGTCCGTTGAAGTATTCTAACAGCTTTTGGTACTTTTCAAAGAAACTCTCCGCAAACAGCGTAATCATCCAGTGAAATTGCCCCATTGAATTTCCCGCAAAATAATAACCGTCCGCCACCTGAATATGTGCCTGCTCCAGCAGATTCTCCAGTTCCCGCATACAGTCAACTACCGTTGCCTTTGGTGTTTCACCGATCAGCTTTCCCGTCTGATCCTGTTCCAATCGACTAAGTACATTTTCTGCGCTCTCCTCGGACGGTATGATATATTCCTTCGGCAACAACTTCAAAAGAACTTCTTCCAGTTTTTCTCCCTCGATTGGCTTTGATAAATATGCATGAAAACCTTCCCGCAGATATAGCTCCTTAGATCCTTTTATCGCATTTGCTGTCAACGCAATTACCATCGTATACTGATTTGGATTTCCCTCTTCCCGTCTCAGTCTGTGAAGCGTTTCTATACCATCCATCTCCGGCATCAGGTGATCCATAAATATCAAATCATACTTATTCTTTCTGGTGAGTTCCAGGCATCCAACCCCACTGTCCGCCAGATCAATCTGGATCTTCGTCTTTTTTAACAGGCCACGGGCAACCGTCAGATTCATATAGTTATCATCTACAAATAATATCCGTGCCTGTGGTGCTGTAAACAGTTCATGATATCCGGCCTGACTACGCAGATCCTTCTTATAATCCGTCTGATAACTTCCCATAGGTGTTGCGTCCCGTATCTCCTGCGGAATCAGCATCCGAAAATCCGAGCCCTTGCCATAAGTACTGTATATCTGAAGCTTTCCTCCCATAATATCCAACAGGTGTGACACGATGCTCATACCCAGTCCTGTCCCTTCTATACTACGATTATGCTGCAAATCAAACCGCTGGAAGGACTCCGCGATCTTCTCTATATTTTCCTGTTTAATTCCGATTCCGGTATCTGCTACCGATACACGGAGCCGCCCCTGCTTACCACCCAGCTGATCAAAATTCACACTTAGAGTTACGCTTCCGGTTTCTGTATACTTTACCGCGTTATTCAGGACATTCGTTAGAATCTGTTTTACCCGGATCTCATCTCCGTATAATACTCTCGGAATATCCTTGCCTATGAATATATCAAAGGACAATCCTTTATCCTGTGCCTTCATGTATGTCATATTTATAACATCCGTCAACATGGCACTCGTCTTATAATCTCCATTTACCAGTTCCGTTTTCCCGGATTCTACCTTAGAAAAATCCAATACGTCATTGATCAGTGACAGCAGATTGCTTCCTGCCTTCTTAATATTCGTTGCATATTCGATGATCTGTTCATCCGTTTCCTCTCGCAAGATCAGCTCATCAAACCCCAGCATTGCATTAATCGGCGTCCGAATCTCATGGGACATATTTGCCAGAAAGTTACTTTTTGTCTCACTGGACTTTACTGCCAGTACCTGCTCCTGCTTCTGCCGCCAGATACTGGTTATCGCAGAGATACCCATGATCAGCATAAACAGGATCAAACCAAAGCTAATATAATCATTTGTAAAAATACCTGTAGCAGAGCGCTCAAATCCCCACATCTGCATAAGCACACATACCATTAGCACCACGATTCCAGTCAGCAGCTTCCACTGATGAATTCCCTTTCTCCAGTCCCGAAAAATGGTATACAGTACCATCGTGCCACCTGCTATGATAATTCCCCATCCGATCGGATATGTATCATAAAAGTCTAATACATTGGTCAGTTCCAGCACCAGCATAAGCACATTTGCGATCAATGCACTAACAACCAGTACCATGTACTCTTTCGTATATCTCCGTTCCTGCAGCCGGCTGATATAAAATATCATCGGAATCGGTGCCAAAAATAATGCTTCCCATAGAATCACTTCTCCCAAAACCAGATTTCCGTAGTAAAACTGTCGCAGCCGGCTCTCCCCCAGCATCCAGACTGCAATACAGATGGCCGATACACCCAGATATACGATATTCATGTTCGGATTATCCATCATTCCGATGCGCATGGCGATTCCCAGAAGCACAATCACAATACCCGTATACAAAAGCAAAATTGCAAAAATAACATCGGTTCCATATGAATTCATCATCCAGAATAACAGTCCGATATCCGTTCCGATCCGAATATCATTCAGCTTTCCGGCTTCCTCCGGTGTCGGTGCCGAATATTGAATCTCAATCTGCTTTCCGGCATCGGAACTCCTCAAGGGGATCCGGATATATGCTGATGGTGTATGCCTTCCAAACGGTCTGGTATCCGAGTTATCCAGCGTTCCTACCAGTTCACCGTTGATCCATACCCGGATATCCTGATGCAGCCCCTTGATCATAATCGATGTCCGATCATCTACCTTCTGTGGAATCACATTTCGAATCCGAACGGTTGCTGTATCCGGCAGTTCATTTCCCGGTATCTCAACCGGCGTTATCCCGTCTTCCACCAGTACCCAGCCCTGATTAAAGCTTCGACAGCTCCGATCATCGAACCGAAAATCTTCCTTATATCGCAGTCCTACGATTATACATATCAACACCCAACTAACCAGCAACGCCCAAAATGCAATCTTTATAATCAAAATCGCCCATTCCTGCAGCGATCGCTTTCTCTGTTTCATCGTCCTTCCTCCCATCACAGATTTTATCTATCCAATCCCGACCAAACATCCTTCTGTGCTCTCTTCCATCAGTATACCCTATGTCCTTTGCATATGGAAAGTAAAAATATCACTGATTGACAAACCACCGACAATCACAGATAATCATTTATATAGAAACCAACCATCAATCAAAACACATAGGGGGATATCATGAAATTACAACTCGATCAACAGGCAGATTTTTCTGCCGATTCTGTGGATCCTTCCGCTGCTTCCGACATGGAAACCGATAATGGCTATTATCATGCGCCGGAACCTATCCACACCTCATCAACTGTAGCACCCACAAAAAGAACTGTTCATATACCACCGTTTATCATTCTTGCCGTTGTGATTATTCTTCTGGCTCTGGCACTTACACTGATTCCGTGGCATAAGAAAAGCAGTCTGGACTCTATCTACCGGAGCAGTGCCCAGGACATCCAGACCAGCCTGGGTGTTACCCTGTCAGAAAATCCGGACTTCGTATCCAAATTAAGTATTCCAAATCAGGATCCCACAGGCTTTAACGTGTACACTACCGGCAATGAAGACTTCGGTGTGATCTACTATAACGGTCAGCAGGCAGGTATCTGCTTCGACAGCTCCAAATACGCTCTGTTCGGCATCTCTGTCGGAGATTCCGAAAGTCATCTGCTGACTCAGGCAGAGGCTACATCGACTCTCTCCGGTGACCACAGCAGTGACGACTCTGCCGGCTATCACTATACGGACTACTTCAGTATGCTGGAGGAAATGCGTACACACGGAAGCACTGCTGATTACTTCGTCGGAGCAGATGGCAGTGTTCTGGTATTAGTCATCAATGACACCTCACATCGTGTTGTAAATATCATCTACTACTATAACGGAGAACATATATTAAAGGATATCTCGCTGATCTGATCAGCGGGATATCCTCCTTTTACAACCATTTGCACTTCTTCTTAAATCTGATTCAATGCCTGATCCAGATCTGCAATAATATCTTCTACATTTTCAATCCCGACGGACAACCGAATCAGATCCGGTGCAACCCCTGCTTCCCGCAGCTGTTCATCCGTCATCTGACGATGCGTATGGCTTGCCGGATGTAACAGACAGGTCTTACTATCCGCCACATGCGTTACAATCGACGCCAGCTTCAGTTTATCCATAAACGCGATGGAGGTCTCCCGTCCACCTTTTAATCCGAATGCCAGAACTCCACAGGAACCATGCGGAAGATACTTCTCTGCCAATGCATGATATTCATCATTTTTCAGATCCGGGTACTTTACCCATGCTACCTTCTCATTCTTCTCCAGATATTCCGCAACCGCCAGTGCGTTACTACAGTGCTGACGCATCCGGAGGGGAAGGGTTTCCAAGCCCATATTCAGATAAAAGGCATTCTGTGGAGACTGGATAGAGCCAAAGTCCCGCATCAACTGCGAGGTAGCCTTTGTAATATACGCCGCCTTTCCAAACCGTTCTGCATAGATAATACCATGATAGGATTCATCCGGTGTCGTCAGACCCGGAAACTTCTCCTTATGTGCCAGCCAGTCAAAGTTGCCACTATCTACGATACAGCCACCTACGCCAACTGCATGTCCATCCATATACTTTGTCGTTGAATGTGTCACGATATCGGCTCCCCACTGAAACGGCTGACAGTTCACCGGTGTTGCAAATGTATTATCGACAATCAATGGCACTCCGTGCTTATGCGCCAGTTTGGCAAACTTCTCAATATCATAGACGGAAACGGTTGGGTTCGTAATCGTCTCACCAAATACCAGCTTTGTGTTCGGTCTGAAGTACTGCTCCAGCTCTTCCTCCGGCAGATTCTGATCAATAAAGGTACACTCAATCCCCATTTTCTTCATCGTTACGCCAAATAAATTATACGTACCTCCATAGATGGAACTGGATGCTATGAAATGATCTCCTGCCTCACAGATATTAAATACTGCATAGAAATTCGCTGCCTGACCAGATGATGTCAGCATCGCTGCCACACCACCCTCCAGCGAACAGATCTTTGCCGCCACCGCATCATTCGTCGGATTCTGCAGTCGTGTATAGAAGTACCCTTCCTCCTCCAGATCAAACAGCTTACCCATTTCATCGCTGGTATCATACTTAAATGTTGTACTTTGAATAATCGGAAGCTGTCTCGGCTGCCCCTTCGTCGGATGGTATCCCTCCTGTATACACTTTGTTTCCATTCTTGTGTCCATATCTTTTTCCTTCTCCTTTGATTCCTTATACTGTTACCTACCTAGTATTGTACTATACTTTTAGGGATTTGTGAATGGTTACCTTTGGATTCATGTGGGAATGTCCAGATATCAAAAGGTTCAACGAAAATTATTTTTCTTCCTCCAGCATAGAAGTGCAGTGCGGGCAACGAGTGGCCTCGATGGAGATTTCACTCTTACAGTACGGGCACTTCTTTGTTGTAGGCTTTTCTTCCTCCTTCTTCTTGAACTTATCCCCGATTCCATTGATCAGTTTAATCATACAAAAGATCACAAACGCCGTAATCAGGAAATTAACCACTGCTGTCAGAAAATTACCATACGTCAGTACCGGTGCCAGATCTCCGGTTCCCAGCTTCACAGTCAGATTTGAAAAGTCAACGCCACCAAAGATCGCAAGAATCGGCGTAATAATATCCACATTCAGAGACGTAACGATCGATGTAAACGCACCACCGATAATTACACCAACTGCCAGATCCAGTGCATTTCCTTTCATAATAAACTTTTTGAATTCTTCGAAAAACTTTTTCATATGCACACCTCACTATTATGGTTTTATTTCCTTTACCATACATGAACGCTTTCCGTTTTTCAACAAAACAACACATTTTTTTCACATATTTTTTATAAACTCACATGCACGCAAAGACGATAATAATTATAAGGAAAAGAATCAGGAAATTTTACTGTTTTTTCACTGTATCTTACAATATATCACCCTGTATCTACAATGTTTTTTGATGAAAATATACTATTATAAGCTGGTGAATAACCACTCACCCTATATATTAAGGAAAGAACCATGCAGAGATATTACAAATACCAATATCGTTTTAATGCCAGTCACAGCTTTGATTACAAAAAGGAACATGCCCATCCCCATACCTTTACGGTAACGATTTACATCAGCCGGCAGGATCAGGATGAGCAGATTCTCTTCTTTGATATTGATAAGATTATGAATCGCTATCTGGCACAGTATGAGCATTGTTATCTGAATGATCTTCCTGCATTTGAGACATTGATACCAAATCTGGAAAATCTGGGAGATACCTTTTTTGATGATATCCATACAGAACTACAGCAGATTGGCATTCAGCTATATCAGTTGGATATTGCTGAGAATCCACTGAGCGTATATCAGGTATGCTCCAGAATTCATCTGCCATCGATCTATCATAAACCAAACGAGGAGTGATGATATATGAGACACAACCGACATTTACAAATAAAAAGCTATTTGGCATACGCCTTGACTTTGGTGTGCATACTAGCTGTAGGTATGGGCCTTACCAATACCTATGCAGCTCCATTGACCGCCACTTCTGACGAAGGTACATTAAGTGCATCTATGGATGGCAGTTATGTCTATCTATCCTATACCGGAGCATGGAACTACAACATTCAGGAAACCATCACCGTTGGCGTAAACGGTTCTCCGGTATCCGGCAAATATGGTTCCATTGTTCTAAGCACGGGAAATCAGGTGGAGCAACAGGAACTGGTCGTTTGCGACTCCTGGTACGGTGAGATTCCGGGAGCCAGTGGAACTGCGGTAAATACCGGTTCCAATCGTGTTCCTTATCAGACCGTTAGCTGGAAGATTCAGGTTCCGTTATCTACCTATGGAGGAGCGATCGACAGTCTGGACCTAAACTGGCGTGGGCAGTCCCTAAGTCTGACTGCAGATACCGCAGAGGATACAACAGAGACTGCTACCGAGGATGCCTCCGCTACTACCGAGACTTCCGGCAGTTCGGAAACCTCTACCGCGAGCCCATCTACGGAAGATACTTCCACCGATTCCCCTTCCGACAACTCTACCGAAGTCGGAGTTACCTCAAAGATCGTGATCGATGGCTACTATGATGACTGGACGGCGTATCCATCCACAGATATCACCTACTTCTCGAACAACTTCAAGAGTGTCCACAAGGGGCAGATCTATACGGATGGAGAAATGGTATATGTTCATTTTGCCATGAATGACCTATACGGAAGTCAGATTCAGGTACACCAGATGTCCATTACGATCAACGGTGAAACGCATTCCATCGGTGTAATGCCGGTTACTCCTGATCATCAGATTGACTGGGATTATAACTCCACTATTAATAATGGGCTTCCAAACGGCACCTATACCAATCTGGGTGTGATCGTTGATTATACTAAGTACTGTGACAGTCAGGCAGCCTTAACCATCTATGATTCTACTCACCAGCCGACTACGAAGGGAGATGAGATCGAGTTTACCTTTCGTCTGGCTGACTTTGCCAGAATCACAGGAATGAATACAGACCATATCGAATCCATCACCATCTCGAATCCAAATATCGGTGGACAGGGTGTCACCTGGGCCGGTACTTCAACCGGACCAATTCTGGGTGTCATCGCAGCCATCGCTATCTGTGGTGCAGGATTCTATACATGGAAGAAAAAGAAAGGCAACGTACAATGATTAACTGGATTTTAGCTCTTGTTATCATTTTATGGATCTATATCCTAACTGTATTAAAACGTGCCAGGCTGGACTTCTGGTTTTTTACACTCGGAAGTGCCGGCCTGTTTACGATTGCCATTATCGTGCTGCAGCCACTGTTACTTATGCCGATGCAGAATGCCATCGCTGCTGTTTCCGGCCTGTTGGGAAATCTGACAAATACCTATACCTCTTACTTTGAAAAGGGACTTTTGTTTATTTCCCATGGAACGACTCAAATGGCCTTATATATTGACTTCGAATGTACCGGCATTATAGAAACCTTTGCATTTCTATCCCTGCTCTGGTTTTTCCCCGCCTATCAGTTCTATGAAAAAATTGCAGTCAGTGTTGTGGGTATCATAAGCATGTTTATGGCAAATGTCCTCCGAATCTTTATCATCAGTCAGATCATATACTGGTTTGGCAGTAACAGTTACTTTGTCGCTCATTCCTTTGTAGGGCGGCTGGTCTTTTATGCAATTACACTGGTACTATATTTCTATGTATTTACCCGTTCACAGGTAGTACGGCAGAAGGTAGGTGCTTTCCGATATGACGATATTAAATGATTTTTTGCATAGCTCCATCCTATTCTGGATGGCCTGGGTGATTATTCCGATCATTATGGAAATCATCCCAACGATCGGTGACTTCTTCATTCTTCTGAAACGTAAGCTGACGAAGAAAAAAGCGTCACCTTTAATGTACTGTCCGGAAATCACTCTGATCATTCCGGTTTATAATTCTGCCGACACCCTATATCAGTGTATTCAGTCGGTCTATGAATCCACCTATGACAATAAACTGATCTATATTATGCTGGTAAACAACCAAAGCCGGGACAACAGTTTCCAGATCTTCTGTCAATGTCAGGAGGATTTCCCGGAGCTTACCATCCACTGGTTAAACTCAGAACAGGGAAAATCAAAAGCACTGAATCTGGCACTCTTTAACAGCTATGGAAAATATATTATCCATATTGACAGTGATGGTGTTCTGCATCCGGATGCCCTCTATAACATCGTACAGCAGTTTGAGTCTCAGTCCGATGTTGACTGCCTGACCGGAACCATCATGACAAATCCGGAGATGATCGATGCCACAAAGTCGTTTCCAAAGCGTCTGTTACGCAAACTGGAATTCTTTGAGTACTGTCAGGCCTTTCTGGCAGGTCGAAATTTCCAGTCCGAGTTTAACAGTATCTTTACACTATCCGGCGCATTTTCGGCATTTCGCAAATCCGCTATACTGAAAACACAACTTTATAATACCGATACCATCTGTGAGGATACCCATGTCACCTTCCAGATCCGGGATATGCTGCAGGAAAAAGTAGCTTTATGCGATAATGCTTACTTCTTTGTAGATCCGATCGAGGATCTTAATCGTCTGTATATCCAGCGCCAGCGCTGGCAGCGTGGAGAGATCGAAGTCATGCATATGTTCCGCCAGAAGAAAATGTCTTTCGGAAAGGGCTTCTTATCAGACTTTGCCATCCGTCTGCTTATGTACGATCATACCTTTGCCTTTCCACGTATGATCTGGTACTTTGCACTGATTTGCCTTGCCTTTATTAATTATCCGATTCGCCTGATCATCGAATCTGTGATACTTATGTATGTTTTATATGTATTTGCAACGATCTTATTGTACTTTTGTATCATCCTCTTTCTGTCCGGAGAGAAGCATCTACAGAAGTATTATGCAAAAAAATGGTATCTGGTTGCCCTTCTTCCACTCTTTAACTTTCTGGTGTTCTGGTTCCGGTTTGCAGGAATCATCAACGCCATAAAGGGGAAACAGACCTGGCGTATGAAGAACCTACGGGAAGAATGGGACGCCGCAAGAAGTGTTGTTCAGCAGGACTTTGCCGGTCTCAATCGGGTTCTTGAAAAATGGAAAGCAGAGGTGAATATCAATGAGTCAGACGAAAACTAAATGGTATACCCGTTCGGGAGGAGCATTCTCCCTTTTACTCTCAGGAATCGTAGTAAGCCTTCTGCTTACGATTGCAATTCTGGTAGTGTTATTACTTGGACAACAACAGGCTTATCTGACGCACTGCACAGAGGAACAACAAAGCCGGTGTGATCTGATCGCCGGTGCACTGACAGAACTGGCTGCTACTTCCTCTGATTCTTTCTCCACTAAAACAGATGCGACTGCCATACAGCAGGAAATGACGGATTACCTGTCCGAACAGGTACCGGCATCCGGCAGTAGCTGGGCATTCCTCTATGACGATACCGGTGTCCTGTTCGCTCAGAATCCGGCAACCACAAGTTCCCTGCAGGCTCAGGATGATCCCGCACAGTTCTTTGAAGCTCTGGCACAGGAGTCCCACGCCGTCCTGACAACTACCTCCTTTTCGGTGCAGGAACATACCTATACGATTGGATTTATCACCGATTCTTCCGTCTACTTAAGCGGCAGCTTCTTTACCTATGAGATTTATTTAATTCTGCTATTTGCAAGTGTTCTGCTCCTGTCTATTGGTGTGATCACAGCTCTTTATGGCTCATGGTCCCGCAGCCAGAAGCGTTATCTGCAGACCAATAAGGAACTGGCACAGCGCAATCGGGACTTTGAAACTCTGGCATCCACCACTGCCAATACCGACAATGGTGACTCTCTCCTGATCCGCCACAGTGGCAAAAGCAACCGTTATAAACAGTATACGTTTAAGTTCTATCTAAATGCCCGTCATGCAATCTATATCGATGGGATTCTGGGTGCCATGCATCCACATACCTGGGAAATCACTCTTCATGTAATTAAGATGCAGAACAACTTTATACAGTTTGCGGAACTGGAGAAGAAAATCAAAGCCTTTATTGACCAATATCAGGACCGGGAACTGAATGCGGTTCCACCATTTGATACCATTAATCCTACATTAGAGAACTGCTGTGACTACTTCAAGGAGGAACTAAGCAAAATCCTTAACCAAGAGGGCTGGCTGTTCCTGATGATCGAGATGAGTGAAACCCCATCCAGATCCTATGTTATCAGCATGATTGATGAAGAATAAACAGGCGCTTAAAATACCGAATATTTGAGTAATCGCATTAGGGAGACTACTATGGCAAATATACAAACCAAATCAAAATTAAATCTGACTCTCATAGGCATCCTGTTATTACTATTGGGTGCTTGTGGGGTGACTGCCTTTTTATGGTTTCGGCACTGGGATCCATCCGGCAATGATGTATGGGGGCACCTATATAAATCCCAATACCTGTTCCATAGTATCCAGGAGGGAAACTGGTATCCCCTATATTCCCCGGACTGGTATAACGGAATTCAGATCTATCGGTACTGGCCGCCAATGGCTTATTACTGCATGGCGTTTTTTCTGTTCTTAACGAATGGATCGATCCTCCATGCCTATTATCTATATGCCGGCTTTGTATTTTTCTTTGGCGGACTTCCATTTCTCCTGCTTGGCCGCAAGTTAAACCGTCCGGTACTCGCCATGGTATTATCCTACCTTTGGTTCTTCCTGCCGGATAACATACGGGTATACCTCTGTGAAGGTAATCTTCCACGTATCCTGACCACAGTGATTCTTCCTTATATCATTTTCTTTCTCTGGACATACATCCGGGAACATAAACGTTCTGCAATGATCGGTCTTATGCTTTTTATGACCTTGCTTACGGTCACTCACCTGATGTTAACTGCCATCATCGGCATCGGAACCTTCTTCTTCCTGTGCTTTGATGCGATCCATAACCGTACCATTCGTCAGGACATAGAAGCTTTAGCCGCTATGCTCATCGGCATCGCAATCGCAGGTATCTGGTTTATCCCTGCCATCTCCGGTGGTATGCTCTCGATGGGTGACTCCAGTTCTACCGTTCAGGAGCTTTACTCTGCACCGCTCAGCATCTCTCTCAATCTGATGAATCGTGCAACCGGTGTAGCAGATACGATCTACTACGGTGTTGCAATCGTTTTCGTTGCAATCCTAGGAATCCTGCTGGCGAATAAGAAACACCGTGCCGGCTTCTTCCTATCCGCAGTCGTTCTGCTGGGACTTACCCCTGCAACCATCAGTGTAACCAAACATCTTCCCTTGGGGAACTTCCTATGGTTCTTCCGCTTCATTGCGCTTTCCTATGGATTCTTTTTCCTGTCCTTTCTGGAATGGACTTCACTCAAAAAGAAGTACTCGATCCTGTTAACGATCCTGTTAGCTGTTGACTGCTTCGCCAGTGTCCTGTACATTCCACGTTATTACCAGCCTACCTCCCCTGCTATCAAAGCAGAGACTGAGGTTTTAAAACGATATACCACACAACGGGCAAACCTCATGGATCTAAGCAACTTTGGATCCTATCCGTCCTGGGGCCTGTCTACCGGAGAGGATGCAATCGACTACTCCTATGGATGGGCATGGCAGGGTGCTTCTACTTCTCAGAATATCATGCTTATGAACGAAGCCTTGGAACATCAACAGTATGTATATGTCTTTGATCGCAGCATAGAACTGGGGGACGATACGGTTCTGGTTACAAAGGCCTCTACGGTCAATCATACAGAAGAGCTCCTGTCTGCTGCGGAGCTATGTGGATATGAACTGGTAACCACTACAGACCTTTCTTATATATTTAAGAAAAACACTCCGGCTTCTTTTGGTGTCCGATCTGAATATCCCGGCCTGGCTATTGGACAGTATGCGAATACGTTATCCATCTATTTCCCAGCCTTTACCGTAGGTACATCCAACTATATCGATGACTACAGCCCGGAGGAACTTAGTAGCTATGAAACGCTGTTTTTAAGTGGATTTGACTATCACAATCAGGAAACTGCAGAAACCCTTCTTCGTGCTGTATCTGAGTGTGGAACCCGTGTGGTGATCGATGGTGCACACATACCGGAGAATGCCTACAAGGAACAGACCTTCCTGAATGTAAACGCATCACAGATTACCTTTACTCAGTCTCTTCCTGCTCTTCATTATGGTGGAGAAACCATTGTCACCGGAACCATCCCATCCGATGATGGTCAATGGAAAACCGGTTATATCAACGACGCCGGCCAAGTCTTGGGTTCGATTGACTCAGACGGTCAAACGCTGCCTTTCTTCAATCAGGATGCTATCAGCGAAAATATCTACTATCTTGGAATGAATCTGGCCTACTATGCGATAGAAACCGGCACTGAGAACACTGCCCTTTGGAATCTGTTAAGCGACTGTCTAAGAATCCACTACGAAACCCTGCCTACTCGTGAACTGGTTCCTATGTCTATATCGGTTGACCCAAATGAAAACACGATCACCATCCAAAGCGAACAGCCACAGGTAAACACCACCTTAGCCTATCAGGATAACTTTGTTTCTGATACTCCGCTATATAACGAGAACCATATGCTGGTAATGGATGGTACATCTGCAATGATCCAGATCGTGTATCCACATCTGTACCTAGGTCTTCTGGTTTCTATCTGTGGAGTCCTGCTGGGAATTGGTATGATGATATATCTATTCCGCAAACAAAAAACCTAATAGCTATAGCGAATACGAAATCCGGTCTCTCCGTCTACCAGACATGGCATATCTGCTATAGATCGATGATCAATCTTTATCCAGTGAGTATCTTTATCTAAGTTCTCTACAAACCGGCGGATACCTTCCGGTTCTCCCTGTACCTCCATCTCTACACCGCCGTTTTGCATATTACGGATCCAGCCTGTAAGATGATACTCGATTGCCAGATTCATGGCATGGTATCGAAACCCTACTCCCTGTACTCTTCCTGTTACTATTATATATTTTCGTTCCATTCCGGACACGCTCCTATTTATGCTAATCTAAATTCGTGCTTCGTACTCATTAAGGAACCACTTATAACTGCCTTCTGACCTGTTCGATATCCTCCGGTTCACACTCTGCAATGGCAAGGATATCCTC